>Ga0209277_10000843_pt1 | contig 15364 bp, 12 predicted proteins | sample JI81AbrownDNA_FD_187503 | JGI IMG/M metagenome (GOLD analysis project Ga0209277, IMG submission 187503) | Wastewater effluent complex algal communities from Wisconsin, to seasonally profile nutrient transformation and Carbon sequestration -... | ecosystem: Engineered > WWTP > Effluent > Algae... | reverse complement strand
CAGCCAGTTTTTCTGTGTAACTGCCCAAGCCAGCAAGCCAAGCATGTTTCCCAACTCATCTTTGATAAAGCTGAAATCCTTCCAACGCTCTTTCACTTCCGCCACAAGATATTCCAACAAACGGAGTTGGTATGTCCCGAGATCGTTCTCTTTTTTGAGCTTCTCGCGCAAGCCCGGCATCAACCGCAAGCGCGGACTGTTCGCCTGCAAGACTTCCAAGCCTTCCAGACTCTCGCTCACCTTTGTACCGCCGCTTACGCTTTCAAGCCAGGCACGGTCAATGGAGATACCCGGCGCGGCGGCAGTTTGCAACAACATGCCGCGTTCATCCTCGCTGACAACCGAGAGCATCAACGCAAACGAAGATTCGAGTGCAGCTTTATTCTTATCTTTTTCCTTGGATTTATACGACTTCAATCTCTCCAGCGCGAAGGGGACAGTGATTCTGCCATCACGCAGCACATTCGCAACCGTGATCAACGCCGCAGGAAGGTTATTCAACAACTTCGCGATCTCAGCAAATATCTCTGGCTCATTCAATCCGCTTCGGTCTGCAAGCAGAGTCAACGCCTCGTCTGCGCCAAGCGGCAGAAGAGATAAAGTCTCATAGTCATCGGAGCGCAAGGCTGCATCCGAAGAGATCATGATCGGCGCATTTGGGAAGAGGTCAAGTAATTTGGAGAGGTCAGGAGAAGGCAGGGAAATTTGGTTGAGAAAAACCAAAGGCTGGGTGTTGCTCAAATAGGTCCGCGCAACTGTCAGGTCCGTTTTGAGGCGCGGTTCAGATTCAAACAACGCATCGAAGAGCCGCTGGGCCAGATCATCCAGACCAAGCAATTCGCCCCCATCATCCACCCCTTCGAGGAAGAGCACGCCATCCGGCTGAGACGTGGCGACCTGCCCATTGGAAGCCAGCTTCGCAAGAGAGGCTTTCCCCAATCCATCCGCGCCTTGAATGAGAATTGGGGTTTTGGAGGAAATCCAATTTTCCAGTTTAGCGAGTTCATTCTTGCGCCCCACGAAAACTCTCGGTTTGCGGGGAGGCTTGGGCGCGACATCGCGTTTTTTTACGCGAGGCGCAGCCTCCTTGTAGACGATGGTTCCGTGATTGGAGTTGACGACAAAGTTATTGTCCCCAACAACAATGTTGCCATCAACGTTTCCGCTGATATTGATGTTTGCAGCGCTTGAGTCAGCCATGAGGGAAGTATACAGAAGTCGCAGGGCAATGACAAGCCCCTAATTGACCCACTGAAGCCCAAAAGCTTAACACGGAAACACAGAGTGAGATTACTCCTGAAAGCCCGTCTTATACAATTCGTAATACATGCCCTGATTGGCAAGCAGTTCGGCATGAGTGCCCATCTCGGCGATCTTTCCGCCTTCGATGACCACGATGCGGTCTGCACTCGTGATGGTGGATAGGCGATGCGCGATCACAAAGGAGGTGCGCCCTTTCAACAGTCTCGTCAACGCTCGTTGAATGATCTGCTCGGTCTGAATATCCACAGAAGAGGTGGCTTCATCCAATATGAGAATGCGCGGGTCTGCGAGCAGCGCACGCGCAAAAGAGATCAACTGGCGCTGCCCCACGCTCAAGGTCGCGCCGCCTTCCTCCACTGAGGTTTCGTAGCCGTTCTTCAAGCCGAGGATAAACTCGTGTGCGCCAACTGCCTGCGCTGCGGCGATCACATCTTCATCGCTCGCACCCAAACGCCCGAACAAAATATTTTCCTTCACGCTGCCGTTGAACAGAAACGGGTCTTGCAGCACCATGCCCATCTGTCGGCGCAGCGAACCTTGAGTCACCTCACGCAAGTCCACACCGTCCACGCGCAAACAGCCGTCCGTTGGGTCATGGAAGCGAGTGAGCAATTTGACGATGGTGGTTTTGCCCGCGCCCGTCTCGCCAACCAAGGCAACTGTCTCACCGGCTTTCACATCCAGATCAATTTGATCGAGGACAAGGGTCGGATCATCGGAATAATGGAAGGAGACATTTTCGAATCGCACCGCGCCGATAATTGATTCCATCTCTTTGGCATTCGCCGCATCCTGAACATCCACGGGCGTGTTGAGTAATTCCAAAATCCTCTCACCGCCCGCCATCGTGGATTGGAGCGTATCGAAGCGGCGGCTCAGATCACGGATCGGCTCGAAGAAGCGATCCACATACAGCACGAAAGCGATCAACACCCCCGGCGTAATAGACTCGCCCAACACAGCCGTTCCGCCCACATACACGACCAGTGAGGTGGCAATCGCGCCGAGAATATCCACAACGGGCGTGAATACCGAAGCGACTTTGGCGGCATCCAAACTTGTCTCATAAAAATAACGGTTGACGTATTCCTTGAACGTCTTGTAATTGCGTTCCTGACGGGAGAATGCCTGCACTACACGCACACCGTTCACACTCTCCGCAAGAACAGAGTTCGTCCACGAAACGGCGGCGCGCACCCTGCGATAATTCTTGCGTGCAATCGAACGGAAGGCAATCGTTGCCAAAACCATGAGCGGCAAAACTGCAAAGGTCAACATGGACAATTTCACATTCAATGCGATCATCGCGATCAATGTGCCAATAATTCCCAGCAAGTTGCGGACAATTGCCAGCACCGCCCAGGTGATGAACTCGCGCAATGTCCCCACATCATTGATGACGCGGGTGATGACACGCCCTACGCTGTAGCGGTTGTAAAAGCTCAACGAGAGTTTTTGCAAATGCGCAAACATCGCCATGCGCACATCATATAAAACATGCTGCCCCACACGAGACATGATGCGCACGCGCCAATAGTTAAATCCCAATTGCAGGATGGAGACACCGAGGAAGATCAGCACCGTTTGGCGCAGCGAAACGATGTTATTGACGGCGATACCATCATCAATTGCCAGTTTTACAAAGTAAGGACCTGATACCGAAGCGGCTGTCACAAGGATCATGAAAAACAGAGCCAGCAGCATTTGCCCCGTGTACGGCTTCACGAAGCGCAAAAGTCCACGCGCCACTTTGGGGTCGTACATCTTGTCGAGGATTTCCTCGGATTGAGTAATGAAAGTTGGAGGAATGATTTTTGTTGTCATAATTAATTGTCCGACTTTCTTTGCATCAACGTATTCTCATGCTTTTCAGTGCCATGCTCAGTGCCAATAATCTCTTCCACAACTTCCATTTCATCGGCAAACTTTGCCTGCCCCACCAATTGCAGGTCGTGAATTTCCTTGTACAAGCCGCCTTCTCTTAGCAGTTCATCATGTGTGCCACGTTGAACGATACAGCCCTTATCCATTACAACGATCATGTCCGCGCGCCGCACCGTAGACAGGCGATGGGCGATCACAAAAGTAGTTCGGCCTTCCATCAATTTATCCAACGCAGCTTGGATCAGTTTTTCCGTCTGTGTATCCACACTCGAAAGCGAATCATCCAGAATCAATATGCGCGGATTCATCAGCAGCGCCCGCGCAATTGCCACACGCTGACGCTGTCCACCGGAGAGGGTTACGCCGCGTTCGCCGACCACGGTCTCATAGCCGTTCGGGAATCCCTCAATAAATTCATGAGCCTGCGCCGCCTTTGCGGCAGCTACAACTTCATCCATCGTAGAGTCGGGTCTGCCGTAGGCAATATTATTTTTGATCGAATCGGAAAACAGCAAAGACGTTTGCAGCACAATGCCGATCTGGTTTCTCAACACAGCCAGATCAACATCACGGATGTCATGCCCATCTGCCAGCACTGCCCCTTCGCTGACATCGTAAAAACGCGGGATGAGATTCACGAAAGATGTTTTTCCCGACCCTGTGGGACCGATCAACGCGACCAAACGGTTCGGTTCGACCTTCAAGTTGATTCCGTCCAACGAGGCATTTTTCTCGTTTTGATATTTCAGACCCACCTCACGGAATTCGATCTCGCCGCGTAAATTTTCCAACTTAACTGCCCCATCTTTTGAAGTAATCGCCGGAGCCACATCCAACACTTCCAACACGCGTTGGGCGCCTGCGGCAGCTTCCCCGCCCGCGTTGACGAGTCCTGTCAGCGCCTGTGCAGGTTCAGCCATCATCAAGATGTAGGCATTGAAGGCAACAATTGCACCGATGGTGAGAGTCCCATCGATGACCATTTGGCCGCCAAACCACAGGATCAACATGGTGGAGATCAATGTCAACCAGTTGGTGGTCGGCATGATCTTTGCCCACTCATCGATCACTTTCACCCAGGTGGTAAAAACTTCCTTGTTGGCTTTCTCAAAGCGGATGGTCTCATATTCTTCACGCGCAAATGCCCGCACCACCTGCACGCCTGTCACATTTTCCTGTAAACGGTTGGAGACTTCGCCCACTGCTGAGTCTACGGCGAAGAACAATTTGCCGATCTTCGTACCAAAGCTGGAAGTCATCAAAATCAACGGGATGATCGGTAGCAGGGAAATGATCGCCAATTTTGGATTCACCGAGAACATCACAAACAGGATGCCAAAAGATAGAAACACAAATCGTATCAGTTCTGCAATGGACGAGCCCGCAAAGCGTTCAATGGAACGTACATCTTCGATACAACGCGAGATCAACTGTCCGCTTTGAGCGTGGTCGTGATACGAAAATGGCAGGTATTGGATATGGTCATACAAACGATTACGCAGGTCATAGCCAACATTGACTGCTATCCATTCGGAAATGTATCGATTGGCTAAATTCAAAAGAGCAGAGCCAAGCCCCAGCGCAAACAGAAGAAGCGAGGAGCGGATCAGGTCATTCGTCCTGCCGCCAACGAGTCCGTCATCGATCACAGATTGAAGAATGCGCGGCACGAGCAGGTTGAGGCCGGTCAAGGTCAATAACATGACGAGCGAAGCGATCACCTGCCAGATATAAGGTCTGAGAAATATAGAGATGCGAAATAGATTTTTCATAAACGGGAAATTTAGGATACCACAAAAAAAGAAGCAGAAATATGCCTCTGCTCATCTTCTTTATCCAGTCTTGCAAAATAAAATCGGGCTGATGGATATCAGCCCGATTTTATTTTGCATAGAAATCTTTACACATCCACCGCAAGGCAGGTGAGAGTTTGCTCCACGCCTGGGATGGGCTGAATCTCCAGAGCGGTGATCGCTCCAAGTTTTGCAATATCAGCCGCCTCCACCACAGCGACCCCGTCATAAGGACCAAAGGTCATGTGGGCTTCCACAACACCATTTATTTTACGAAGATGTCCAACAACATCCTTGACGTCACCAGCTCGAATCTTGATCATGATATATGCTTTCATATCTTCTCCTTTTGGTTAGTCTTTTTTATTTCGCAGGAACACGACCCAATAGATGGCAGCTACAAGAACAGCTCCGCCAATAATATTGCCAATGGTAACAGGAATTAGGTTATTTATAAAAAATGCTCTCCAGGTAAGCGCCTCAAGGTTCGGAACTCTTTCGGCGACCTTTGCCATGTATTCCGTGTCAAATGCCTTTACAAGCAAAGCGTATGAGATGAAGTACATATTGGCAATGCTATGCTCAAACCCTGCCGCGACAAATGCAGTAATCGGAAAAATAATTGAGATGACTTTGTCGAGAGTGGTGAGCGCGCTGTAGGTCATCCTTCCCGTTAAATGATGGCGGTTTGTTCTATCAAATGGTCGTCAATCTACAAAACAACAACTTCATTCTGCCTGTCACCACAACCTATAACTTTGCAGAGATTCCATTTGCTTACCCGCCCTTTGCTTTTTATGTATACGGGTTATTAAATGCAGGCGGAATCCCCCTGCTCAAACTCATGCAATTCCTGCCCGCCATCGTCACCACCCTCACCATTCCGGCATTTTATTTTTTCGCCAAAGACATCCTCGCCAACAAACAACAAGCTCTATTCAGCACAATGGCCTTCGCCCTCCTGCCACGCACCTTCGACTGGCTCATCATGGGCGGAGGTGTCCGTTCCCTTGTAGATCGTGTCACCCATTGTCTTCTCAGTTGGGATGCAGTCAGCGAAAGAAGCACAGTCAACTTACAAGCCGGCTTGGAACGCGCTCCCCTAGCCCGACAATATTACAGTGATGCCTTTCTGGGCTACAACAACTTGTACTATGGCGCACCTTACGTAATGCGCTCAGACAAAAAAGGGACCTATTCTGTCGAGACTGTCAATGCAGACTTGCGGCATTATTTGAAACGACTGGCTTGCAAATCACGTTGTTTCTCCCGCCGCTTGAATGCTGCCGCTCATTGACTTGCTTTCTACTCTTTGATAAACACTCCCTAATTCCCTGAGAGCAATCTGTGACTTGTTTTCTCCAAATGCGTGTCATCGCAAGCCTTTTTTGATACAGCCACGATCTGAATAGCAACCGGTTTTGTCTGGAGTTTGGTTTGATATGCTTTTGTTGTTAACGAAAAATATTACCCATTTTACAGTTCCCAGTGAAAAGTAAGTCAACATCATCTCCCCGTTTTACCTCTCAAATCTGAGTGGATGGGTCAAGTAGCCGGCATAGGGTTTGATACTGCCATCCAGACTAAAACATCCATGCTTTACGTGGGACTTACAATTTCCCCAAAGTTAACCAGGCTATCCCAAATTTCGGTATTCAATACATCGCGCCGTATTTTGGCAAATTCCCAAAACAGGGTTTGTGCGCGAGTCAACGGATGGTTTATGTGGCGGGAAATATATACCGTTCGTTTCAAATCCAATCCTTGCAATTCCACCTTTTTTACACGGCCAAAAGCAAGTCCACGGGCAGCAACCATTTCAGAGACAAAGGCAATGCCCACTCCCCGCTCAACTGCCATTTCGATAGCCTCCGGGTTGCCAAGTTCCATGGACACTTTTAGCATATCTGGCGTAATGTCATACCCCTTTAGCCCCTGCATCACGGTTTCGCATGTGCCAGACATCTCCTCTCGCATGATGATGTGTTGATCCAATAGATCATCAGGTGTGGCTTTGCCATAATTGGCCCACGGATGGTTTATCGGGACAATCAAAAAGATGCGGTCATCAAACAACGGCACACTTTCAAGATCGCGGTGGTCAAAGTATTTGCTGGATACGCCAATGGGGATACTTTGATTAAGCAAGCGGTCATACACACCATCCCGTCCCATCACTTTGACACGTGGATGTACAGCCGGGTATTCGCGCTGAAAATCTGAGAGCAGGACGGGTAAAAGATATTTCCCTGCGGAGGTGGAACATCCGATGAGTAATTCGCCGCCCACCTGGTGATTGATCTCTTGAAATCCATCTTCGAGCAGGCGTGCTGCGCGCAGAACATCTCTTGCCATTGGCAAAATGGACTGCCCTGCTTCGGTCAACTCGACGACCCTCCCGTGACGAATGAACAAGTCCACACCGTAGGCGCGTTCCATGGATTGTATGTTCTGGCTAACCGCAGACTGCGAGAGGTGCAGTCGTTTTGCGGCATTACTGAAGTTCTTCTCTTCTGCCGCAGCAAGAAAGACCCTTAAAGTGGATAGTTCTATCAACTTTTTCTCCATATTCAATAAGTGATGATGATGGATGTGCGACATTAGAATAAGCCTTTCTGATACACCTGAACAGTGACAATCGTCAATTTTCAGTTATGACGAATCCCCAAAATAAAACTGCCTACAAGTTCTCCTCGTAGACAGTTTTATTTTCAGTTTAGGAGCAAGCTCCTACATTCCATTTGTTATTTGACAACTGGTAATTCTGCTGCGATCCAACCATTCATGCCGCCATTGAGATTGCGGACGTTGGTGTAACCGAGGAATTCCAGGTACATTTTTGTCATGGCGCCGCGATGACCGGAAGCGCAGATGACCATGATGGGGGCAGCCTTGTCGGCAGGGAGCTGGGCAAGGTTGGCAGGGACTTCAATTACAGGGACGTTGATGGCACCGTCGATGTGGCCGTTTGCATCCCATTCTTCCTTTGAGCGAACATCCAAAATGAATGGAACGGTTCCAGCAACAAGTTCGGTGTTGAAGTCAGGTGACTTGATCGCGCCAAAGCCTTCGGGCAGGTTGCTGAGGTAGGCATCGAGAGTGGCTAAACGGGCAGCATCCACTTCGGGAGCGGCACCAGCTACCGGCGCGGCAGGAGCGCCTGTTTCCAATGGGAATTCAGCTTTGACCCAGGCATTGATTCCGCCGTTGATGTTGACTACGTCGGTATATCCGAGCATACGAAGCGCCATCATGCCGAGGGAACCACGGTGACCGGACGCGCAGGTGATGACGATCTTTGCATCTTTTGCGGGAAGTTTGTCGAGGTTCTTGAGAAGGTCACGGATCGGGATATTGATGGAGCCGGCGATGAAACCATTGGCTTCAAGTTCGGAGGCTTCGCGAACATCCACGATAAACGGAGGATTCTCAACCATCATTTCGTTGAGCTTGTCTGCCTTGATGCTGAAGTAGCCAGCGTCGGTGGGCAGGGTGGTGAGGAAGGTTGCCATATCGGGGACGAGACCCACAACCGGCATACCAGCGGCTTTCCACGCGTTCAAACCACCATTGAGGTTGATGACATCGGTGTATCCCATGAGGCGCAGGGCCATCATGGTGATGCCGCCGCGATGACCGGAGGCGCATAACACTACGATGCGGGCGTCTTTGTCAGCGGGGATTTGATCGAGGCTGTTGAAGAAATCGCTGAACGGAACATTGATAGAGCCTTCAATGTTGCCATCCTTGTCCCATTCGCCCTTGCTGCGCACATCGATAATGACGGGCAGGTCGGTACCGGCTAATTCTTCAGCGAGTATATCGGCTTTGACGGCATAGAATCCCTCGGGCAGGTTCGCGAGGAAACCGTTGAGCATGTCATAAAGAGCCTGATCTTCAATGATTGCGGTGCTGATTGAGGCAGGTGCTTCGGGCATGGAACCGGTTACGACAGGAAGTTCGGCTTTGATCCAGGCATTCAAACCACCGTTCAAATTGCGGACGTTGGTATAGCCCAACATTTTGAGGGCTGCCATGGTCATGCCGCCACGGTGGCCGGAAGCGCATGTTACAACGATGGCTTCATCCAAACCGGGGAGTTTATCGAGGTTGGCAAGCACTTCTCGAACAGGAATATTGACAGAACCTTCAATGTAACCGTTTGCTTCAACTTCGGCGGCTTCGCGCACATCGAGGATAAAGGGGGCATTTTCCACCAGCTCTTCATTGAGCGCGGTGACTTTTACCGAACCATATCCTTTATCGGCAGGCAGTTCAGCATACAACGCAGTAAACAATGCCTGGGCATCTGGGCCAGTCTCTTCAACCACTACGGGGGCTTCGGTGGCAACCATCGGAGCTTCAGTTGCTTCAACAACAGTTTCGGCGGCGGGTTCAGCAGCAGGAGCGCAGGCGCTCAAGACCATACCGAACACGAGAAGCAGGGCAAAAAATACTTGAAACTTTTTAGACATTTTTTCTTCTCCTTAGTGAAGAATACATTTGTTTATCAAGTGCCACTAGGGCAGCTTGCAATTCATGAATTTATGGAAGTACATGACAGGTGGAACAACTATCATTTATGTAGTCCACATGATCCTCAGGGCTTACAGAAGCGCCTCGTATTCCTTTGGTGTGGCAGGCCACACAGGAATTGCTGACCAAGTCTTTATGTTCCGCAGGCTGCGGCATAGCAGCAAGGATCGAGTCTACGGGCGGGGGAAGCACATCGACAATGACGGCTGCGTTTGCTGTCAACTCTTCCGGTTTCACCTTGTCTGCGGTCAGGAAAATTTCAGGATTCCCGTGGCAGGCTTCGCATGAAGCGTTTTGCGGAGTATTTCGTTGAATGTTATGTGGCGTGGAATAGACCCATGTTGAAAGAACATCAAAATTCTTCAAAAGGTCTTCGCCGTAAAACTCATAGCTATCAGGAGCCGAAGGTACATGCCGCACAGGTACAAATTCATACGGTCTGTCTTCGCTTTGAATGGGATTACGCCCGATCAGGAAGGTCATATAAGTCGCTTCCGTTTCAAAGTACGGATTCCCGCTCGTTTCGCTCACTGCCACGTGACAACCGTCACAGCTTGTATACGTTATCGAATGGCATACCTGGCAAGACAACGTATCGCCGTGCCGCTGGTGCATGTCAATTCCATCACCAGAAACAACTTCTGCATGACAATCTACACACTGGGGGTCTTCCGCACCACTCAAGCGGTGTTCAGCCGAGGCTGTCTCTTCCGTCATTCCGTGCAGTTCTGCACCTTCATGGCATTTCACACAACTCATGCGTGCTTCACGGAAATGCACATCGCCAGGAAAACCTTCATTCTTACCGAGGAATTCATTCCCCACGCGGCTGCCGTGACAAGCTGTGCAGGAGCGGGTCATTGGAGGAGTAGCTTCAAACACATGTCCCGTGAACAAACCGCCGCCCACATTTTCAGGCTGGCTGACATGGCACTCACCACAAGTAGTGTGGCAGGTTGCGCAGTGATTTCCAAACATTTCCTGTAATTGCGCGTGATCTTCCGGCACATTACCGTTTCGGGTATTGATGGCTGTCCAATAGCCCGCTTGCGTATTATGTAAACTATTTGGAAACGCAGCTGTTTCCTCTTCATGGCATTCGGCACAATAAATTTCGGGCTGTGCGCTTGGGCTTACGACCATACCTTCATGTGCCGCAGCCTTATCGGAAACATTCGTTCCCAAATGGCATTCAATACAAGTCAATTCACCGTGGTCGGTCTTAGGGAATGCCTCGCCGTCCACCAGTACTTTCTCCCAGGGCTCCAACGGAGCCACATCGCCACCTCAGCCAACGCCTTTGGATTCGCTTTCCGCTGCCTCAACGATGGGAGCAGCCGTGTCAATGAGACGCTGCTTATCTGTATGGCAAGCCAGACATTCACCCGCCTCAGGCGCAGACGCGACAACTGATTCTGTTGCTGTTGCCTCTTCTGTGGCTGATGGCGCCTCTGTACTTGCTGCCGCACAGGCAGAAAATAAGAAAAGTCCCAGCACAATCAAAATACCTGAAAACCAATTTTTTCTCATTCACTTCTCCGTTTTGTGCTTTATTTCACAATTTATTTTATTGCAATCTCCCCCACAAGTAAGTGATAAAGATAATATGCAGTTATTAGATTTGCTTATGGGTTTTCATAACAGCAACTATTAGCGAAGGTAATACTATCAATTCATTTGCATAAACAAATTGAATCTCAGAAATGGCAGTAGATCTATATTGTTTTGCCCTCTGACTGACTACTTACTTATCAACCAGCTTTCATTAGGCGATCATTCATTTAAATTAAGGACAGGTTCACCCAGGTTCCTATTTTCACAATCTACCACGAATTCGCTCTGCTCCCTATAGACCATTTTCTCCTTGCGAAGCCAAGAAATGCTATCACTCAAACCTTGACACTCCAAACACACAGGCGTAAAATGCGATTAATCGGATTAATCGCATTTATATGCTTCGTGAGCGTACTTCCCCGAATATCTCTGAGTTTCTTCGCTATCTGGCAGCACACCCAGAAGCTGAGAACGGCCTCCCCTCATTAACTGAACTAAGCAAAGAATTGGATATCAGCCTAGCATCTCTGCGCGAACAACTTGAAGTTGCTCGCGCGCTTGGCTTTGTAGAAGTTCGGCAAAAAACCGGAACACGCAGGCTGAAGTATTCGTTTGCGCCCGCCATTCGCCAAAGCCTCGGCTATGCGCTTGCTATGAACAATGACCACTTCCGCAAGTTCGCAGAGATGCGCAATCATCTAGAAGCTGCATACTGGCATGAAGCCGTCAAGCTGCTAACCGAATCTGATAAGCAAGAACTCGAAGCCATTATCACCCGAGCATGGGACAAGATCCGCGGTACGCCTGTGCAGGTGCCACACGAAGAACATCGCAAACTTCACCTTACCATTTTCAACCGTCTCGACAACCCGTTTGTCATCGGCGTACTGGAAGCCTATTGGGAAGCATACGAAGGCGTAGGCTTGAATGTGTTCGCGGGCGGGTATGAGTATTTGCAAGAGGTGTGGAGATACCATCAGATGATGGTTGAGTCTATTTGCAGCAACCAGTTTGAAGTTGGGTATGAAGCGCTCGTCAAACATACCGATCTTTTGTATCATCGTCCGTAAAAATTTCGTCACTGCTAAAAGATAATTTTCGCTGTGACGGCTAATCAAAGAGGAGTTTCATGAACAGAATAGTGAACGATTTTTCCATCACTGTTGGCACCAAGAACGGCTCCGGCAGTTCAACAGCCAATAACACCATCCTGCGTTCTGTGTTCAAGATGGGCATTCCGGTTTCAGGCAAGAATCTTTTTCCTTCCAACATCCAAGGCTTGCCGACCTGGTACACCATCCGCGTAAACAAGGATGGATTCATTGGGCGGCAGGATGCTAACGACATCGTGATCGCGATGAATCCCGACTCGTTCGTTCGGGACCTGGCTTCTGTTGCGCCGGGTGGAGCATTTTTCTACTCTGACGATATTAAGCTGCCCATCACCCGAACCGATCTCGCCATCTACCCGATGCCGATAAAGACTATCGTGAAGAACGACCCGAATGTCCCTACAGATTATCGCGACCTTGTGGGCAACATGGTTTATGTAGGTGTACTTGCCCAAATGATCGGCATGGATATGGATAAGATCCTTGCCGCGCTCACCTTCCATTTCAAAGGCAAGCAGAAACCAATCGACATGAACTTCAATGCTCTCAAGGCTGGCGCCGAATGGGCAAAGACCAACCTCGAAAAGAAAGACCCGTATTTCGTCGAGCCGATGAACAAGACTGACGGGCTCATCATGGCAGACGGCAATACAGCTGGCGCACTCGGCTCCATTTTCGGCGGCGTGCAATTTGCTGGTTGGTACCCCATTACCCCCGCCACCTCTTTGGCAGAAGGCTTGAATGATTACCTGCCTGTGCTTCGCAAGCGAGAAGATGGCAAACACACTTATGCCATTGTGCAAGCGGAAGATGAACTCGCTGCACTTGGCATGGCAATTGGCGCGGGCTGGGCCGGTTTACGCTCGATGACCTCCACCTCCGGCCCCGGCCTTTCCTTGATGACTGAATTCGCTGGCTTGGCATATTATGCCGAAGTACCTGTGGTCATTTGGGATGTACAGCGTATTGGTCCCAGCACAGGTTTGCCAACCCGCACTTCACAGGGCGACTTGACCTTCACCCACTTCATCGGTCATGGCGATTCACACTCCATCATTTTGCTGCCTGGCGACGTGTACGAATGCTTTGAATTTGGCTGGCAGGCTTTTGATATTGCCGAGCGCGCGCAGACTCCTGTCTTCGTGTTGAGTGACCTCGACATGGGCATGAACCAGTGGATGAGCAAGCCTTTCAAATATCCAGAAACTCCGATGGATCGCGGCAAGGTTCTTTGGGAAAAAGACCTTGAAGAGATCAAAGGCAATTGGGGACGTTATCTTGATAAAGATGGTGACGGTATTCCCTACCGTACCTTCCCTGGCAATAAGCATCCATTGAGTGCGTACTTCACCCGTGGCACAGGTCACGATGAATATGCGAAATACACCGAAGATGCCGGCGCGTACATGCGCAACATGGAACGTCTTAAGATGAAGCACTACAATGCGGCAAGCTACATGCCGAAGCCCGCTCTTCATGCAGTTAAAGGAGCGACGGTTGGTATTCTCGCTTATGGCTCTACGGAAAGCGCCGTGCTTGAAGCGCAATATCATCTTTCAAAGGATGACGGCATCAACGCTGATTTCCTGCGCATTCGCGCCATTCCGTTCACAGAAGAAGTTACCAAATTCATCGAAAAATATGACCAGATCTTCATTGTGGAAATGAACCGCGATGGACAGATGTACCAGATCTTGCTGACGGAATATCCGCAGTATGCTGCGAAGTTCAAGTCTGTGGCGTATCACGATGGCTTGCCAGCGGCTGCAAAGTGGGTCCGTGAGGGAATCCTTGCGAAGTATGTTGCAGAAGGCAAAAAGAAGAAGGCAGTAAACGGAAAGCAGAAAAAGACGTCAGCGAAAAAAGTGACGACGAAAGCTGCAACAAGCTCAAAGTCTAAGAAAGAAGCGACGAAGAAGTCAGTTGCAAAGAAGCCTGCTGCCAAGTCCAAGTCATCTGCGAAGGCAAAGAAGAAATAATCCGTTATTGCGTGGGTATTTTTTCCCAAGGCAATCTCGGTAACAATATTTGAGATTGCTTCGCCGCAAATACAAGAACGCGGCTTGCAATGACATAGAGAAAATAAGGAGCATATAAAATGACAGAAGCTCTCCCCATGGCTGGCGCACCGACAAATGTCAACCTCGCTGGCTTAACAAAAAATGATTATCGCGGCGCCCCGACTACCTTATGCCAGGGCTGCGGACATAACTCGATCTCGAACCAGATCGTGAGCGCGTTGTATGAAATGAACATCGTGCCGGAAGATGTGATGAAGTTCAGCGGTATCGGCTGTTCATCCAAGTCACCGACTTATTTCTTGAACCGCACCTTCGGCTTCAACAGCCTGCATGGGCGTATGCCGTCCATTGCGACTGGTGCGCTGTTTGCCGATGCGCGCATGAAAGGCATTGGCGTTTCAGGCGACGGTGACTCAGCCAGCATTGGTATGGGTCAGTTCAAGCACATCATGCGCCGCAATGTGAACATGGTGTACATCGTTGAAAATAACGGTGTGTATGGTCTGACCAAAGGCCAGTTCTCGGCTACCGCAGAAAAGGGCTTGCACCTCAAGAAGCAAGGCGAGAACCCCTACATGCCCGTTGACATTTGCATGGAAGCGCTCGTATCCAACGCGACCTTTGTAGCGCGTTCGTTTGCGGGCAACCCCAAGCAGGTAAAAGAATTGCTGAAGGTGGCTCTTGCCCATGACGGCATCGCCGTGCTGGATATCATCAGCCCGTGTGTGACGTTCAATAACCAGGAAAATGCTTTCCACTCCTACGCATGGGGCAAGGATCACGAAGAACCCCTGCACGAAATCTCCTACATTGCCCCGCGCAGTGAGATCATCCTTGAACGCGAAATGGAAGATGGCGAAGTGCGTGAAGTTGCCATGCATGACGGCTCAACGGTCATTTTGAAGAACCTTGAAAAGGGTTATGATCCCACCAACCGTTACGAAGCCCTGCGTGTAATGGAAGAAGCCCAGCGCAATAACTGGCTGGTGACTGGTTTGTTATATGTGAACACCACCAAGCCCAACCTGACCTCCATGTACAATTTGGTGGATACTCCGCTCAACCGCCTCACAGATGCAGACCTGCGCCCAGAACGAGCAATGATCGACAAGATCAACTCGTTGATGTTCTAAATACTGTATCACCCCCACCCTGCCCTCCCTTAAACTCCAATCCTTTGGCTTCGCTTAGGATGGATTTT
>Ga0209277_10000840_pt1 | contig 15434 bp, 13 predicted proteins | sample JI81AbrownDNA_FD_187503 | JGI IMG/M metagenome (GOLD analysis project Ga0209277, IMG submission 187503) | Wastewater effluent complex algal communities from Wisconsin, to seasonally profile nutrient transformation and Carbon sequestration -... | ecosystem: Engineered > WWTP > Effluent > Algae... | reverse complement strand
GTAGTGATCGCACAAAATTTTGCTAAGTAAACATCAAAAGGATCCGGATTGTTTACTTCGGTTAATGCATCTAATGATAAATCTGAAATAATTAAATGAATTTTATTATTATAAATTCTACATTTCGTGCCTTGTTCATTTTCTGAGTCACGGTCTGAGGACATGATGAACTTTGGGTGCTGCAACACCATGATCGCTAGCGAAAATCAAACGAAACTTTGGAGCGCAGCTAACCGTGCACTCCATTCCTTCAAGGTTCCCAGTAATCCAGTACTGGTTTGGCCAGACCATCAATGAATTCTCGAACTCTATTGTATCGCTCAAGGAATGAGATACCTGTGCCTTTAAGAGACTGCTGTTCCAATTGATTACGTTGAGAGCTGAGATCGGTCATGTTGGATTCGGCTGCAGGATCGGTTGGTAGCTCAGCACGCAACAACTCGGGCGAGTAGCCAACATTCGCACACCAAATTTTCATGAGGGAAAACAGTAAAACTAGTCATATAAGACTAAACATCCGTTGGTCGGTATACATGAATTCTTTGATATCATGAGGACTCATGATCAAAAGAACTTTGATATTGTCCCAGAAATGTTTCAAATTAGATTCATCTGAAAAAACAATTATGGTTGTCAGGATCAGAAGTTCACTTATACAAATGGTACTACCCAAGAAGTCTCCCATAACCCCACCCAAATAGTAATCTCCACACTGCCCCGGAACTTGCGCTGCAATACCAACAACTGCAAGTAAGAGCAAAGTAGGAAACGGTCAGTATGCCAATCAAGTAACAATACAACACGACATGATCGCGAACGTGAGTCTGGATCGCGAAACCAAATGTTTGGCTTGTACCATGAATGAATAATACGGCGATTTTGGACCAACTTCTTCAATATAATCGTGCGCTCGTAACAATAAAGGAGAAGTCAAACGTGCAAACATCTGTCTATGATCAAACAAATACGTGATATGAAAGCCAAATAATCATCAAAGGGTTGCCTCAAGTCATGAAACTTACCCCACAATCAAAGCAGGTCCAGCGCCAGTGCAAGAGTGTAGCTTCCAAGTAGACTTCCCCAAATGTGCCAATAGATGGATCTTTGTTACTATGAACAAAACCCATATGTGCCAAGACGGGTATCAGTCATGATTTTTAAGATTTGCGATTTTGTCCAAACCCCACCTATTCCATCTGCACTGTCGCCTAAACCGTCTTCATGAAAACATATTGTCATGTAAAAAGAAGCAGCTTGTGATATACAGGCAGCAATATCGGAAGGTAGCAAGGGTATTTCTTGCCACATCGTAAACTGCAGAAACTACCACGTTGATCACCATTCCCACGAGTGGAAAGTACGCCATCCCTTTCATCAACTAATTTGCATAACGCAAATGTAAGCGGAGAAGAGAATTAATTTGACCTTGCATTGCACTTACATATCCTGGATGAAGATCTACCCATGTAGGTGCTGGAAGCCTCATTGAAAATATCAAAATTGTAAAGAAACATCGATTTTATGATTTCAGACCAAACTTAGCCTCGCCAGTTAAAAATCTACAATATCTTGGTGAACCTCGTCTCTTTTAGAACTGCCTGTACCTATTCCCCTGGATTCCACCACTTTTTCTCCTAACCCTAACCCTAACCCCCAACCCATATCCTAAACCTAACCCCCAACCCTCTGGATCAAAGTGCGCACTAAACCGAGAGATGACTGTATTGTTTAGGAATCTTATGAATACTCCGGAATACTCTCTGAAAGTCTGAAGTCAGGAACTGCCGAAATTGGCATACGCTTTTGTTACTAAATTTTCGCTTGTTGATCAAAAACCAAGTCTCTGACGCAATCGTAGTGATCGCACAAAATTTTGCTAAGTAAACATCAAAAGGATCCGGATTGTTTACTTCGGTTAATGCATCTAATGATAAATCTGAAATAATTAAATGAATTACATAATAAAAAATCTACATTTCGTGCCTTGTTCATTTTCTGAGTCACGGTCTTTAATTTATAATAAAACCGGATTCAAAAGCAAATGTTTACTTCTTTAGAATCATCACCACACATGGATTGATGTTTCTATCGAAGTTGGGGTTTCTGAAGGACTTATTAAATCTGTCTATACATGCAATAGCCATCCGAACTTAAATTGTAGCTCACATCTCAGCAACTGCTTTTTCGATCATCTCGCCGAGTTCTCCACTTTGGTACATTTCGATCATAATATCACTGCCCCCAATAAACTCGCCTGCAACGTACAATTGAGGAATTGTAGGCCAGTTGCTATATTGCTTGACGCCCTGTCGAATGGAATCGTCTGCCAAAACATCAACTGTGTGATACTCGATGTTGAAAGATTGTAAAATTTGAGATGCAGTATTCGAAAAGCCACACTGAGGAAAGATTTTGGATCCTTTCATAAACAAAAGTACAGGATGACGATCCACCAACTCTTGGATACGAGCCTGTGTTTGCTCTGGTGTTTCTTGAGCGAATTCCACGTCATCAGATGCCAACTTCAACTGTGAACCAGGTTGGGTAGACAATACAACATTTGAGCTTAGTCTCGTCGTGAAGGAAGGTCTAGGACAGTTGAAAGCCGCTACTTCTACTTTAGAAGTCACGATGATCGAGAGAAAAGCTAGGAATAATTGCATAGTTCTGATCATTTTTGGATGCGATTCTGTTATTTGGTTTTATATTTGACGAAGAAAGTGATCTAAATTACGCACTATTATCCTCAGTAAAAAAAGTACATAGGTCCAAGTCAAGATTTTTCTGGATGCGGAATCTGTATCTCTCTCCTGGATAATTACACTTGCTCCAATTTTACTAAAGGAATCATTTAATTAATTTGACAAACATAATCGTCCCTAAAATCAACAGAATTGATTATTTCTATTATGACTAAAAGAATTGATTTTCTGCATTCTTTTCTCTTGCCGCCCAAATCAGCTAGAGACTTTAAAAATCTTGCACACTTAATCCGGATAAGTCTGAACTTTTTAGCATTCATTTGCACCCACTTGTATTTATGAATTTGTAATCTGGAGTGTCAGAGCTCTCGACATGTCCTTTCTTTTGAAAGAGGTAGTAATGACTAGTCAAATCTGTTGTCTTATAGTTTTTTCAAATGTCAGAAAATTATTTTCATTTTGCGAAATCTATTCAGCCTCAGAAGCGACAAAACAGATGAATTTGTTTTTTATTCAATGATCTTGAGGAAATCATTTTAATTTGGCTTTTTTCAAACAATCTTATCCTCGTTACGTGTGTGCAATTAGACTTCTCCGATTCAATTGCTTGAACACAAAAGAAAAAGCCATTAACTAATGTTTATTAGAAAATCTGTTACGTTAGTGTTGTTTGGATGCTCTCATTCAAAAACAAGCCGAGCCATGTCTACTTGCGCCTCCAAAGCTACGTCCGAATATGATTCGCACGGGTCTCTTAATCTCTGGGCTGAGAGATGGAGCAAAAACAACCTTGGATGGCACATAAACGAGCCACACCCTGCCCTTGTAAAATATCTTCCTACACTACTGCCACAACACGAAACCGATGGCCGGAAAAAATCCATATTTGTACCCCTGTGCGGCAAGACGGTTGATATGGCATATCTGGCCGAACACCCAAATGTTGAACATGTAGTTGGTGTTGAAGGAATTCAAAAAGCCATTGAGGAATTTGGTCAAGAAAACCCTAAGCTCAATATTTATCGGTCCGAGGATCAACAGAACAACGAAAAGTTTGATGTATATGTAGGAAACTCCATAACTCTTTTGAAAGGAAACTTTTTCAATTTTGATTTACAGTCTGTACCGACACAAGTTTCAGGACAAAAATTTGATGTGGTTTGGGATCGTGCGTCCATCATTGCAATTGACCCCCGTTTACGGAGAGACTATGTTGATACAATCAAGAGAATTATAAAACCCGGAGGTATTATTTTGCTTTGTACTATAGATAGAAGATCTGGAAACGCCGATGCAATGGCAGCTGGTCCACCATTCTCAGTGAATGAATCTACTGTGCGTGAGCTCTACGAGCACGAGCCTTGGGTGGAAAAGGTTGTATTTCTTGGAGAGACTGATTTGATGAGCACTGAACGAGACAAGTGGACGAAATCTGGATTAATTTCGGTGTTTGAAGCATATTTTATCATTCAAACATTGAGTGCAGACAGCCAATTTGATATCCAGTAATCCCTCCAATTAGATATATATTAGTGCAATGTTTTTAACAAAATCGAATTCTTCTTCCATAATCAAGCAAATTCCACAAGCTTTGCCTTTTCATGTTAGTTAAGATTTGTACACCATGTTACAACATACATAAAGATGATATTGGCTGTATTGATTTGTATACAGTTTGAGAATATATGAAGTACATGAAAGAACAAATGGAACAAATAACAAGAATTGGAGTATCGCAACGCCAGACAAAACAAAGCAGTCACAAATTGAGACAAAGACCACAGCGCCAGGAAAATAACACAGTACCAAGTAAATGCATTGCAAAGGTAGCATATGAGCAAAGGGCACAGGTACTACGAGTCAACAAGTCAGATAGGTATAGAGCCATAGGAGTTGTTAAGGGGGTATCATCTAAGATCTCTAAGAAAGCAGATTAGATTAGTTGTAATTAGTAGTCACAACTTTAAGCTCTACTAATTATATAGCCTAATTGCTTTCCTAGTCAACTAAATGAAAGCAATAACCACACGCTTCCTCTGCAAAAACGCTAAACTAAAGAGTTTAGTGAACACAAAAGATGTCAGGCACTAACTTTGTTAAATACGCATTAACCCCAGGACTAACTTCAGCAGACCGGCTGGTTATACTCCAACGTGGGTACAAAAACAATGGATAGAGACAACCAAGAAATTGTTGACAAAAACTACAATGGAAATGTTCTTGGACAGGTTGGCCAATTGAGTAGAAGTATCAGGATGGGTCTACACCAAGGAGAAAAATGGCAAAAACTACCACTGGTGTGCAAAACACAGGATTTGGACACTACACGAGCCAGAATAGTGTAAACTGGAAAAGAAACCAGGTGCTATCCAAGGGAAAGATGAGTTGTAACTGAAAGAAGCCTTGACTGCAGTGATGGATAATGAAGATTTGGTAGAAAGACTCATAAGCCTTTGGATTGAAAGAGCATGGGGAATGTTGTTATGCGGCTTAGTGATGATAATTCAAGAAGACAGGGCATGGGTAATTATTAGTAGTCAATTTATTGTTTTCTTTTGTTACCAAAGCCTCATTGCTAGACTAAAACCCAAATTTGTAATCAAATCAAAGGCCAAATGGGCGGAAGCACAATACGTCCAGGAGGAAGGACAAGAAAGTTAAGCAAGACAGGCAGAAAAAAGTACTATTACCGAAATAACAAGAGACAGGGCATTGGAATCAAAAGAAAAGGCCGCATCATAAACAAAACAGAATGTTTATTCAGCATGAACACCATATTATGCAACGCAATGCCAACAGGTACAAACAGTGGTAAAGACATGATGGATGCTGACAACATAACAATAGCAATAGTCAGCTGCTGTTCTTACAGCATAGCGAAGGGGAAGAGGATTTCATAGGACCTATGAAAAATGCAACATGACCATACAGGGATTCTTAGGAAAGAGCAGAGTTATGAAAATGGGAATATGGAGGTTTTGCCTGGAAGACGAAGAAGGAAAGATGCATGATATTGAAATTCCCATGCTGTCACCCCAACATTGGAGCCAACAAAATCAAAACAAAAGGGGAACTTCATGTTTAATACAACACGACCTAATGATACTCACATGGGAAGGAGGGAGATACTCCAAACATGTCATGCTCAACAAGGAAAAAATAATTGCAGATTCATTAAATGTTTGAAACAAACAACAAATACAGGAAATTCCTACAAGCGATGAGCTTATCAGTTCAAAGCAACGCACCAGAAACACATATAAAAAGACCTACTGAAAGAAGGGATGGCGATGATAACATAAAACCAATAACACCATACAACTTCAAAACAACAATCATAACAGATTGGATACAAAAGGAAGATTATGAAAACAACAATGCCAAAAGTCATATGTGGTAGTAGAACAATGCCAAAAGTCATATGTGGAAGTAGCACATTAGGTTGAACCACCTACCTTTTGCCAACTTAAAGCTAATGGCAGTACAAGGGAGAATCCCAAAAGAACTGACCTAAGTAGATAACTTTTTTGCCCTACATGTACATTTAGCAAAGCCACAAGAAATCCATGGAAACACAAGGCCAGAAAACCAAAAGCCTATAAAAACAGCGGACCAACTAGGAGAATGCATATCAGTAGATAGCTTCAAATCATCCACAGTCAGATTTACAGCACAGATAAAAAGGACTCTCACCAACAAGTGATACTGGATAGCAATGTTGTATGTAGATAACTACAGTGATCTATCTTTTGTATACTTGCAACAAGACAACTCAGGGAGATAAATACTCAAGAGCAAAATAGCATTTGAGCACTATATGAAGAAACATGGGGCGATGGTGCAAAGGTACCTTGCAGACAATGGTCGATTTGCTGAAAATGATTTCTCAGAACACGTTAAGGCACAGAGGCAAATTATTATCTACTGAGGAGAAAACGCCCATCATCAAAATGGCAAGGCGGAAAAGAGAATTAGGGATTTGCAGGAAAAGCAAGGGTGATACTGTGTACCATACACCAATGTCCCGACGCAATCACTCCACATCTTTGGCATTATGCATTGCACATAGCAAATGAAATTAGAAACATCACACCTAAAAACCAAGATGGTTTGATTTCATGGATAATATTTGCCAGTACCAAGGAAATTCATGCCTAGCTTATGTGATAGATAATGAGCTACAACAAAAGAATAAGATCAACAAATGGGCACAAAGAAGCCGGGTAGGTATTACTTAGGCCCATTGCCAGTGCATGCTTCGACACTCCACCTAATTTTATCGATCCAGACAGGTCATGTATCACCTCAGTATCGTGTAGATTGCAACAATTATTTCGAAACAACAAAATCGACAGACTTCATGCTAGAATCAGAATGGCAGGTAAAGGAAAGATTGGTAAAGAGGCCAGAGACACCAGACCTTGATCCTAGACCAAGGGCCAGGGCAACCAACCTCATGAATGCATCAACAAGTAGAGATCCCGATGGACAAAATGGAGTATAAACAGCGAAACCATGGAGGCAGAAATGTCAGAAATGGGGGAAGAAGAGCCAACAAGTTTTGCAATCAAGCCAGAATTAGAAGACATCAATGATAATCAGGCGGAAGAGGCCGATGAGGAAATGGTAGAAAGGGCACCAGGAAGTTACACATCAAAATACAGAAGAAAGATCAGCAGGACCAAGAGATGAGAAGAAAGTCAAGAGCAAGCCAGAAGCAGAAGAGGGATAAATTGGGCACTAACTAGCGCTGTGGAAGAGTCAATAGAAACGCTGTACAAAGAACCAATGGAGTTCTTGGACAATATGAATGATCCAATGGCACTATCGGCAGTGATAGGAGATACTATGGACCTTCATCCGGCTATAAAGCAACCTGACTGAGAAAAGTTCCTGAAAGCAATGGTAAAAGATATTGAAACTCATCAGAAAAGACAATATTGGTAGGTAATACCTACCTTAATTTTATATTTGATATGGGCAATCAGAAGGAAAGGAGAAATAGTACGGGACTGATAAGCAAATACAAAGCCAGGTTGAATGCACATGGAGGGCAACAGGAATATGGAGTCAACTACTGGGAGACTTTCATACCCATATTAGAATGGACTAACATCAGGCTTATAGTAATACTTGCCATAATACATAAATGGGAAACTAGGCATATTAGTTTTGTATTAGCATACCCACAAGCAGATGTTAAAGGCGAAGTGTATATGAGGATACCAGATGGCTTCAAACTAGGTCAGAACAGGAGTCATAATACACACATATTAAAATTACCAAATAAATATATGGCCTAAAACAGGCAGGGAGGGTGTGGAATAGACACCTTCACAAGGGACTGACCGAGCTCGAATACCAGAGTCCAGGTTGATCCATGCTTGTACTAAAGTAGAAGAAATATACTGGCGGTTTATTTAGATGACTGTATTTTAGCTTGGATGGCAACGCGGACATGGAAAAAGTAGTTAGAGAACTGGCCGACAAATTCGAAATCACAGATGAATGAGACATAGACAAATATCTGGGAAGAATGGTAGAAAGGGAAAAAGAAGGGTCCATCAAGATGTCACAACCATTGATGATCAAGCAGATATTGGAGGTATTGGGGTTCAATGAGAGAACAAGGGCAAATCCACCCAGCGATAGTTAGCAAGATAACGCATAGGGATATTGACAGTGAACAAATGGAAACAAAATGGGAATATGCCAGTGAAATAGGACAACTGATCTTTCTGGAGAAATCCACTAGACCTGACCTGGCATAAACAGTACACCAATGTGCACCTTTCTAAGCCAACCCCAAAGGAAGCCACAAATGCAGTATTACATATAGGGATACCTGATGAAGACCAAGAATGAGGGGATTATCATCAGACCAAATGATCAGGACATGGAGCTATGGCGCGATGCTGATTTTTTGCGGCTATTGGAAGATAGACACGGCACACCTGGATTGAACCACGACGAAGTCAAGAACAGGATACATAGCAAAATATGCAGGATGCACAGTGACATTGGCCTCTAAGATGCAAATGGAAACAGAGTTAAGCACTATGGAGGTGCAGCTGATAAGAGTGAAGGTTTTAGTACCACCATTCCTTTAATGAGGCTGCTGGTATGATTAGCAAAACAGCAGGAGTACATTCAGGGTTTTCGAGGATAACTCAGGGGCTCTCACCAAAGCAACATTGCTGAACTCAGGCTGCGCACCAAGCATATAAACAACAAATACTGGCACTTCAGGGAGTACGTGGAGCAAGGTAAAATCATGATACATGCAGTGACCACTCAAAATCAGATTGCAGATTTGTTGACCAAGCCATTAGCCAAAAGGGAGTTTACAGCAATACAAAGCAGAATCATGGGAGAAAGATGCAATAGCGATAATCCTCACTTGCCAAGTAGTGTGGGAATACATGAAGAACATGGAAGAACATATGGAACAAATGACAAGAATTGGAGTATCGCAACTCCAGACAAAACAAAGCAGTCACAAATTGAGCCAAAGACCACAGCGCCAAGAAAAACACAGTGCCAAGTAAATGCATTGCAAATGGAGAATACAAGAAAAGGGCACAGGAACTACTAATTAACAAGTCAGATAGGTCTAGAACCCTAGGAATCGGTAAGGGAGTATCATCTAAGAAATCTAAGAAAGCGGATTAGATTAGTTGTAATAAGTAGTCACAACTTCAAGCTCAACTAATTATATAGCATAATTGCTTTCCTAGTAAACTTGAAGATAGCAATAACCACATACAGAACTTGAAAATGTTTCTTCCGGTAGTAAATTGGTATTTATGGATAGCTTTCCTATAAACCAAATAATTTGCGATATTTATTGATGTCTCTTACATGTTCTATGCAACAGCCCAATTAGATGTTTGATAAATACTTGTACTTTATAAATGAATCTTTACCTACCTGTTATTTTTCAAGTATATAAATGATAAATAATTTCAACGAGATTGCTAGAATGAAAGAGCACTGTCCCTGGAATGTTTGAGCAGATGTTTGTCTTTTAACCGTAGACTGTTCAAAAGGTCTAGTATATGCGGATGTCTCAGCATTCAACCAGTAAAGCAATTATAAGACACTCTGAGGGCTAGGATACTGATAGCACAACTAATGACGTTTGATTATAATAATTAAGAATTCAACTATAAGGATCACTGTAAATAATGGAGAAAATGAGAATTTGAAAATTTCTGCAAGAAAAATAGCTGAGGTGGTTATTTGCGCATGACTCATGAAAAATTGGTGCAATTCCGTTCTTAACCTTTGTAGGAACAGAATGGATACACAAAAGCTAGCATGCATGATTACCTCCAAAAGCCGCGACCATATCGTATATTTTAATGCAAGTGACTTATTTGTGCCAGGGTTGTGCAAATTTTCGTTTCAAAGAGGACTTGTTCAATTTTGATATCTCAGATGTCCCAAACAAGTAGCGTGGAAAGAAATTTATTTTTCTGGCATCGAAGATCTAAAGATTCAGTGGACCAAAGTGAAAAGATAATGAATAATCATTTTGTTGTGTAGATCTTAGATCTGGAAAACACAAAACCAATTATTCCGGTCTGTCGCTTAGTGAAGCCACTGTTTGAGATCTCTATAAACACAAATAATTGTTTGGAAAAGGCAATTGTTGAAGCAGAAGATAAGAAGAAAAGAGATAAAGGACAGTTTAATAAAGCTGGCATCACTAGCTTCTTTGAAACCTTTTTCAAGATTCACTATCAACTTAAGAACTTTTTTGATTCTATTTTGCAGCTCAAGAGAAAATTGCAGATTGCTTTAAATTTCTCTTTTTGTTCATCCTTGTTCAATCACTTGAATCAAAAATACGTTTGTATCTTGTGCTGTAATTTGTGATCAAATTCCTTAGTAGGAGCCATTCATGAGGTTTAAAATGAGTTTCAAAATTGATGGTAGGAGACGTAAGAAATTAATTTACACGGTGATGTAAATTCTTCGTATTTTTGATTACTGAACATTATTAAACCAGATGTATTGTATAAGCATGACAATCTAAGCAAAATGGGTGTGAGTTTTCTGCCTCTGAAATGAGAATCCATGACGTTAAAGATTTAACGATGACAGCATTAGCTTTGGCAGTCTCAGGTGACCAACAACAAAACTTGATAGCAGATAAAATTTGGATACTTCGGCCGTACAATGCTCTGAGTGACAGAAGTCATCTTGATGAAATTTGCAGCAACACTTTTAAAGGGACGAATGATTATCTTCCTGCGATGATTCCGAAATACGTTGCGGACCCGGATTGTCGTTTTATTGTGCTGGCTAATGCTGGGAAACTCGATGATGAGTCTGAATTTGGCGTACCGGAGGCATGTTTGAATCTTCGTGATTTGGGACATGGGGTAGGATTCCTTGAAGCTGTTCGCACTCGACCTGAAAGCAGAGGGAAGGGCTTGGGCAACATGATTATCTCTAAAATGTTGGAAGAAGTCTCCGAAAGCAGCTCTTATGAGAAAATATTGTCGTGTACTGTAGCAGGAAACCAAGCAATGAGGAGAATTTTCGACAAAACAGGGTTTCGGCAGGTTACAGAAATTACAGGCCTCAATTTTAAAGTTCTAACAAAAATACCGGGCTGGAGTGTACATGACAAAGACCATCGATGTGATCAAACACTTGTGGAAGCATTGAATCTATCGAACTTAATTTCTGACCAAGCTAAAAGAGATGTCGAAAGCTGGCAAACAGTTAAAACAAAAGTGGAAGCGGAATTCATTCTCAATAGTACCGCAAAATACAATCCACTTTGGGAATACGGATGCATTCCCGGCTTATTTGAAGGAATAGGGATAGACTCACAACGTTTCAAGATTTCCTTAAAAAATGGTCGAGTTCTCGTGTTAGAAAATGACTTGGATTCACCTGCGTTGATTGTTTTTCACAGGGACCCAAGGATCGCGAGTTTGAAATCAAATTGGATATTAAGCATTGTTGGGACGACTTCGCATCACTTGGAAAGTGCGTTATATGCTGCATGTTCCAAGCGTATACAAAACTTACTTAGAGAGGACTCTGAAGACCCCGACGATTTTATAGGCTTTGTTCTTACTTTCTGCACTACCATGTCAATACGTGATGAATTAGCTGCTTCATTTCCCCTTTGGGATGAGTCGTGTGTAGTTTATGGTCGAAAATTGGGCTCATTTGAACAAACTTGAAACATGACAAAACCTTGCCACCTAATTACATGATCTTGTCGCAAAGTGATTAAAACCGATTGAGACCTAAGCTTGACATTTATTGTATTCCTAAGCTTGAAATTTATTATATACCTAAGCTTTTATACGTAAGCTTGAAATTTATTAAATAGAGAGTTAGTGACTTTCTATACGTTTATGTATGCAGGAGCCGTGTTTCGTCGCTCAATCACTTAGCAAGCGATTCCGAGGGTAAGCAAGTACTGACGAACACCATCTAAATTGTTGTCGCCAACGGGACAATGAAGGATGACTGTAACTTGTGTCATGAGCTCAGCTACGGCCAAGTCCCACATATCTTTTTCACGAGCCTCCTTCAAGACAAAGGCGCACTCATCCGTAAGATGTTGCACCTCCTTCGACAAAGAGAACAAAGTGTCACTAAGTCCCTTGCGCTGTGAATATGGTAGCGGAAGTTGTGGATAGCAGTATGAGCCAAGAGTCATACAATCTTCAACTATGGCGCCCTCGGTTGGTTTATCAGTTAGCAATCGGAATTGTTCTGGTTTGAGTTCCATTGCTTCGACGAATAGCATTTCTTCATTTGACGAAGACCTAGAAACTTGTCCAACGTGTCGCTTTCGCGGAACGGATTTCAGTGCACGCAACTTTAATGATGCATTCTCGATGTCGCGCGTGGAACTTTTTTTAATGGCTCCGAATGGAGTACTGATGCTAGTCTTTACTCCTCGGAAAGCAGATGCACAAGATGAAGGAGTTGTGCGGAATGGTGTATATTTTGAATCCGGGGTACTTGCTGTCGCGCTCCAAGCAGAACTCGGACGTTCCGGAGATCCATCCTCAGAGACAAAGTTGTTCATGTCTGTCAACGGAGGTGCAAGTTTACCAGGTTCGTCAGCCGTAAATGCGTTCAATGCAGGGTAGATAGTAATTCCTATGCTCCGCTGCAAACTTGACTGGTATGGGCAAATATGGTTTTGCTTTGGTTGACCGCATAGCTTGCATCGATATCTCATTTTTGGCTGACCAGCTTTGGATGGGGACTCTTTTCGTGGGGAAGTCGGATTGGAGCCTTTGCCTTCTTTGCTAGGGCTGCTTGTCTTGGGTGAGTTATTATCGCTTCCGCCGTTGGCTTGGTACTCCCTCTGTTGCCTTTTCATCATTTCATCCTCTTCGGCTGAAATGACTGGCGGGGTCTCCTCAAAATCCCAACTCAATCGGTTCTCCTCAGGGTTTTCGTAATATCTGTTTACCAAAACCTCATCATATCCCTTCTTTTGCCTCTTATTGACTAAATCTTCTTCGGATTTAATATCGGGTTTATCTGTGGGCTTTTCCCTGGTGCGCTTCATGTTGGTGCCACCAAATGCGCACACTGCTGCGATAACTCTTCGTCTTGCCATACGAAGCTCGGACTCGGATAAGGGCGGAAGCCTAGCTATTTCAGTGGCACAGCGAGAACCGTCCGGCAGCTCAGCACCTGCACTTTTCGGATCCATTACAACATCAACCAAAAGGTGTTTATTATCGCGATCTAATGATGCCCTGAGACCAGGTAAAAGAAATGTCAAATGTGCAAACGCGTGGCGTGTGTGAACCAAGATATGATAGAAACCAGGAATGCAACTCTCGTTTGGTGCAAGACAAATATTGGCATAGAAGATATGAGGTGCACTGCTGTTTGTGCCTGACGAATATTGACTTCCATACGAATTGTTTCTTTGCGCAGAAGGTGCGCCTCTTGAAGCAGAGTAAGAGGAACGGCTTTGTTTCAACTCAATTGGTTTCGAGTGATCGTATCGAATGATTTCCTGGTCCGATCGACGAGGCGGGTACCTAGAAGTATCTGCTCTAGAGGACCTTGGGTCAAGTTCAACAACGTCTTTTCTTTTAGTGTCAACTGGGCGCGTTGGACTCCGTTCCCCGCCGAAGCTAGGCGCCGTCCCACTGAGCGAAAATAAGAGACCCATCGATTCACTGCGGGACATATTCATTGTTTGAGTTCCAAGACCTAGTGACAAGTTTCCTAGCCCTCCGAATGAAGATACCCCTCCAACGCTGATTTCTTGACCAATCCGATGTTTTTCCTTGCTTGGAGACGAATTCGACAATGACCCTAGAGCTGTCAAAGAAATTTCTCCTCTATTCTTCTGAACCTGTGGACAATCTCCAAGAGAATCAAAAGATGATGGGTTGAAGAGACTAAAAGAGGGTGCGATTTCGATTCGCTCCCCACTGCTGTTTGTATAGTGCAAGTTGGAAGGAACAGAAGATATAAAGGATCTTTCCCTCCTCACAGGCGACTTCTGTTCAGGCTCAAGTTGATGCTGGGCATTGGCTGGATCAGAAAAGAATTCGGAAGCGAAGCCATCCGTATTGTTTCTCTTTAACAATTCGGGCGGGCTTTGGATTTCTCTTCGAGCCCTACTTGCATCCTTGATTTCCTCGTCAGATGATTTGCTTTTATCAAAAGAATGCCCTCCGCCAACTGAAGGAGTTCTCATACTTAACAAAATCCGTTGAGGAGAGTCCTCTGGAAGATCAGCAATGGACAGTTCGTTTTGCAATTGATTCTGACGATTGGCTGCAGTTCTCATCATTTTGCTTCGTGGCCCTCGGACTTCCACCATATCAGAAGGTGAGGGTGCATTGCGGTCATCTCGCTCCCGAGTACTTTTACCTCTTGCGTCATAATTTTCATCTTTATCAAAGCGATTGCTGCCTTGCCTTGATTTACGATGGCCGCCGTTGGGATACTCTGGTGAAGACTTTCTAAAGACACTGCTTATGGAACCACCGCCACTGCGACCAATCCCATGATTTGATTCGTAGTTTTTCATCTTCCCACCACTATGATGAGTGATGTGAATGGGTGTGCTACCTCCCAAGACTATGGTTCCCCGCTTGGAGGATGAACCCGCTGCCTTGTCAACGATCGCGCTCCCTGATAAAGTTGATTCTGGACGATGAGGAGTAGGTTTGTGGTAGATGGTGAAATTAGGGCTTAATCTTGCTGGGTTAGGGCTCGAACGGCTTGACTCGTAATGATCCCTGCTTCCAGGATGATCATATCTCATATGATATCTGTTCTGCCTGATCCGCAATTCCTCTTCTGATCCATCATGTGGCGAAGGAAAGTGTGAACTTTCTTGATACTCGCCACTGCTTCCTGACTGACTGAAAGTTTGGATACGCTGAGGATATTGGTCTCTGAGTCTTTGATCATCAGTACCACCATAGTGAGATCTCCTAGCGGTTGGAGCCGCACTGTATGGATCATCATAGCGCTCATGACGCTCATAATCGTAGTAGCGTTCATACGCCTGATCTTGATATCTTGATCGATTATACTCTTCATATCTTCCTGCTGCTGGGCCTTGTCTCTCTGCAGGCGTCACTGCTGGGGCCGATGATCCGTAGCGTTGGTCTGTATTGCGATAGGGAAGCAAGTTGTGATAAAAGTGTAGAATATTACTCTCGAGTTACAAGAGAATCTTACCTGAATAGTAATTACTTGCCGCAGCAG
>Ga0209277_10000839_pt1 | contig 15436 bp, 10 predicted proteins | sample JI81AbrownDNA_FD_187503 | JGI IMG/M metagenome (GOLD analysis project Ga0209277, IMG submission 187503) | Wastewater effluent complex algal communities from Wisconsin, to seasonally profile nutrient transformation and Carbon sequestration -... | ecosystem: Engineered > WWTP > Effluent > Algae... | reverse complement strand
ACGCGCACTAAAACACGCGCTCTAAAACACTTCTTCCCCTTTGACGTTCTTCGGGTCACCCCCGAGCAACGGCACAAGTTACAGTCTGACGACCATAGCGTCTTGGAACCACCCCTTCCCATCCCGAACAGGACCGTGAAACGAGACCGCGCCAATGATAGTGCACTCGCGTGCGTGAAAGTAGGTCATCGTCAGACTCACCTATACACAAGGCCCCGCAGAAAAATCTGCGGGGCCTTGTTCGTCTACTCGCGAAAAATTAACCGTAAGCCCCCGGCAAACTCATCTTCCCCCATCCCCTTAGCTCGCTAAACATAGTGTCCACCACACATGGAAGTGGACACTTACATGAACGTCACCAAGCCCCGCCGTACCCGCCGAACTCACACAGAAATCCTCAAGCGACCCCACTGATCCGGTGGCTGGAGGTGTCACGGAGGCCGGCGTCCTGGCAGGTGGCTGCGCCGGTGCATGAAGTTGACACCGTCGCGCATCCGCCACGGGTAGTATCTTCACCGCTGTTTACGTCGTAGCCCCGATCAATCCCGCTGCCCGCCCGCAGCGTCCGGACGAGCTTGTCATGATCCATTCAGAACTCCTCCATCGCCTGATCGCCGCCCACCCGCCACGACAGGATTCGCTCTTGCCGATTCTCCATTCCATCCAGGACGAGCTGGGCTGGGTGCCGCCGGAAGCCACGGAGCCGCTTGCCCGGGCGCTGAATCTCTCGAGGGCCGAGGTTCATGGCGTGATCAGTTTCTACCCGCACTTGCGCAGCGTGCAGCCGGGGCGTCACGTGCTCCAGCTGTGTCGCGCCGAGGCCTGCCAGGCGCGGGGCAGCGCGGCGCTGGAGGCTCACGTCCGGGCCCGGCTCGGTATCGCTTTCCACGAAACCTCCGCCGACGGCGCGATCAGCCTCGAGCCGGTGTATTGCCTCGGAAACTGTGCCTGCGGGCCGTCGCTGCGGGTGGGCGACGAAATCGTCGGGCGGGTTGACGCAAGCCGCTTCGATGCCTTGCTGGTGGCGCTGCAGGAGGACGTGGCATGACGATACGCGTTTTTGTACCCGCCGATTCGTCGGCCCTTTCGGTGGGCGCCGGAGACGTCGCCCTGGCCATTGCCGCCCAGGCCGCCGCCCGTGGCAGTGCCATCGAACTGGTGAGAAACGGCTCCCGCGGCCTGTCCTGGCTCGAACCGCTGGTTGAAGTGGCGACGCCTGCCGGTCGCGTGGCCTACGGGCCGGTGACGGTGGCGGACGTGCCCGGCCTGCTGGATGCGGGCTTCCTGGCGGGCGCCGATCATCCGCTCGCGCTGGGTCTCACCGACGAGATTCCCTATCTGAAGAAGCAGGAGCGGCTCACCTTTGCCCGCGTCGGCATCACCGATCCGCTGTCGCTGGCCGACTACGCTGCCCATGGCGGTTTCGCGGGGCTCAGGGCGGCGCTGTCGCTCACGCCCGGCGAAATCGTCGCGGCCGTCACCGAGTCGGGCCTGCGCGGTCGGGGCGGTGCGGCCTTTCCGGCCGGTATCAAGTGGCAGACCGTGCTGGCCGCCGCCGGCGACGAGAAGTACGTGGTGTGCAACGCGGACGAAGGCGATTCCGGCACTTTTTCCGACCGCTTGCTGCTTGAAGGCGACCCCTTCTGCCTCATCGAAGGCATGCTCATCGCCGGGCTCGCGGTGGGTGCCCGCAAGGGCTACATTTACCTGCGCTCCGAATACCCCCATGCCTGGAGAACGCTCAATGCCGCGATCCTGCGGGCCCGCGAAGCCGGCCTGCTCGGCGACGACGTGCTCGGCTCCGGCCGCAGCTTCGACATCGAGGCGCGCCTTGGTGGCGGCGCCTACATCTGCGGCGAAGAAACCGCGCTGCTCGAAAGCGTCGAGGGCCGGCGCGGCCAGGTGCGCGCCAAGCCGCCACTGCCGGCAATCACGGGCCTGTTTGGCAAGCCGACGGCGATCAACAACGTGATCACCCTGGCCAGCGTGCCGATCATTCTCGCCAGTGGGGCCGCCTTTTACCGGGACTACGGCATGGGCCGCTCGCGGGGCACACTGCCCTTCCAGCTGGCCGGCAACGTGCTGCGCGGCGGGCTGGTCGAAAAAGCCTTCGGACTTACGCTCGACGAGTTGCTGAATGACTTTGGCGGGGGCACGGCCAGTGGGCGGCCGATCCGTGCCGCGCAGGTAGGCGGCCCGCTGGGCGCCTATGTGCCGGTGCAGGACTTCGATCTGCCCCTCGATTACGAAGCCTTTGCCGCCCGCGGTGCGATGCTTGGTCATGGCGGGGTGGTGGTGTTTGACGACACGGTGGACATGGGCCGCATGGCCCGTTTTGCGATGGAATTCTGTGCCGCCGAATCCTGCGGAAAATGCACCCCGTGCCGCATCGGGTCGACGCGTGGCGTCGAGGTCATCGAGCGTATCCTCGCCGGCGAGAATCGCGGCACCAACCTGCCGCTGCTCGAAGACCTGTGCACCCTGATGATCGACGGCTCGCTGTGCGCCATGGGCGGCATGACGCCGTATCCGGTGCTCTCTCTGCTCAAGCATTTTCCGGCCGATTTCGGCCTTGCCGACAAATAAGGAGCGCCGCCATGGCCTGTCAGTGTCAGTCTGATTTCGGTACGCCCGCCAGCGACTCCGGCAGCCGGGTTGCGCTGCTCATCGACGGCCGTCAGGTCAGCGCGCCGGCGGGCAGTTCGGTGATGCGCGCCGCCCTTGAAGCCGGCATCCCGATCCCGAAGCTGTGTGCGACCGATCAGCTCGAAGCCTTTGGCTCGTGCCGCCTGTGCCTGGTGCAGGTGGAAGGCCGGCGCGGCTATCCGGCCTCATGCACGACGCCGGTGGAAGAAGGTATGACGGTGAGCACCCAGTCGCCCCACCTTTCCAGGCTGCGCCGGGGCGTGATGGAACTCTACATTTCCGACCACCCCCTCGATTGCCTCACCTGCTCGGCCAACGGCAACTGCGAGTTGCAGGAGATGGCCGGCGTCGTCGGCCTGCGGGAGGTGCGCTATGGCCTCGCCGGTGACAACCACTTCGACGCCGCCCACGCCGCGCCGAAAGATGAATCCAACCCCTATTTCAGCTTCGAGCCGGCCAAGTGCATCGTGTGCAGCCGCTGCGTGCGGGCCTGCGAGGAAGTGCAGGGCACGTTTGCGCTGACGATTGCCGGCCGTGGTTTCGCCTCGAAGGTGACGGCCGGCGCCGGGGAAAGTTTTCTGGGCTCGGAATGCGTGTCTTGCGGCGCCTGCGTGGCAGCCTGCCCGACCGCCACGCTCACCGAAAAATCCCTGATCGAGGCCGGCCAGGCCCAGGCGAGCGTGCTCACCACCTGCGCCTATTGCGGCGTGGGCTGCAGCTTTCGCGCCGAGGTCAAAGGCAGCGAGGTGGTGCGCATGGTTCCGGATAAATCCGGCGGCGCCAACGCCGGCCACGCCTGCGTGAAAGGCCGTTTTGCGTGGGGCTACGCAACCCACCCCGACCGTATCAGGACGCCGATGATCCGCGCCAGCATCGATGCCCCCTGGCGCGAAGTGTCGTGGGACGAAGCGCTGGCCTACACCGCCAGCGAGTTCAAACGCATCCAGGCCAGCTACGGCCGGCTTGCGGTGGGCGGCATCACCTCATCACGCTGCACCAACGAAGAAACCTATCTGGTGCAGAAGCTGGTGCGCACCGCCTTCGGCAACAACAACGTGGATACCTGCGCCCGGGTCTGCCATTCGCCCACGGGCTACGGCCTCAAGCAAACCCTGGGCGAATCGGCCGGCACGCAGGATTTTGAATCGGTGCTGTCGGCCGACGTGATCGTCGTGATCGGCGCCAATCCCACCGACGGCCACCCGGTGTTCGGTTCGCTGCTCAAGCGGCGCCTGCGCGAAGGGGCGCGCTTGATCGTCATCGACCCGCGCGCCATCGATCTGGTGCGCACCCCCCACGTGGCCGCCGCCCATCACCTGGCGCTCTTGCCCGGCACCAATGTGGCGATGATCAACGCGCTGGCGCACGTCATCGTCAGCGAAGGGCTGGTCGATGAGGATTTCGTGGCAAGTCGCTGCGAGCCGGAAGCCTTTGCCGCGTGGCGCAAATTTGTGCTGCAACCAGAGAACAGCCCCGAAGTCGTCGCCGGCATCACGGGGGTGCCTGCCGAGGCGATCCGCGCCGCGGCCCGTCTTTATGCCGCTGCCGGCAATGGGGCGATCTACTACGGACTCGGCGTCACCGAGCACAGCCAGGGCTCGACGATGGTGATGGGCATTGCCAACCTCGCGATGGCGACCGGCAACATCGGCCGGCCGGGCGTGGGCGTCAATCCGCTGCGGGGGCAGAACAACGTGCAGGGCTCCTGCGACATGGGCTCGTTTCCCCACGAGCTGCCGGGCTATCGCCCGGTGTCCGATCCGGCCACGCGGGCCATGTTCGAAGCGCGCTGGGGCGTGGCCCTCGATCCCGAGCCCGGCTACCGCATTCCCAACATGTTCAGTGCGGCGCTGTCCGGCAGCTACAAGGGCATGTACGTGCAGGGCGAGGACATTGCCCAGTCCGACCCCAACACCTCCCACGTGGAAGCCGCGCTGCGCCAGCTCGAATGCCTGGTGGTGCAGGATATCTTCTTCAACGAAACCGCCAAGTTCGCCCACGTGTTCTTGCCCGGTGCGTCCTTTCTGGAAAAAGACGGAACCTTCACCAACGCCGAGCGGCGCATCTCGCGGGTGCGCAAGGTCATGGAACCCCTGGGCGGCAAGGCCGACTGGGAAGCCACCCAGGCGCTGTCCTGCGCCCTTGGCGTGCCGATGAACTACCGCCACCCGTCTGAAATCATGGACGAGATCGCCGCGCTGACGCCGAGCTTTGCCGGCGTCAGCTACGCCGTGCTCGACCAGGCCGGCAGCCTGCAATGGCCGTGCAACGCCGACGCGCCCAACGGAACACCGATCATGCACGCCGAAACCTTCACCCGCGGCCTCGGGCGTTTTGTCGTCACCGAATACGTGCCGACCACCGAAAAAGTCACCCGGCGCTATCCGCTGATTCTCACCACCGGCCGCATCCTCAGCCAGTACAACGTGGGAGCCCAGACCCGGCGCACCGCCAACACCGTGTGGCACGACGAGGACCGCCTCGATATCCATCCCCTCGACGCCGCCGACCGGGGCATTGCCGATGGCGACTGGGTGCACATTGCCAGCCGCGCCGGCGACACCCGTCTGCGCGCCAGGGTGTCGGAGCGGATGCAACCGGGTGTCGTCTACACGACCTTCCACTTTCCCGGCTCCGGCGCCAATGTGATCACCACCGACAACTCGGACTGGGCCACCAACTGCCCCGAATACAAGGTGACCGCCGTGCAGGTTGAGCTGGGCGAGCAGCCGAGCCGCTGGCAGGCCGAGTTCAGCCGTGCCGACACCGAGCAGCACGCGCTGCTGCCCGCCGGGCAGCCAAAATGAGCCGCGTGTCCACCGCCGACGACCTGCCGGCGCTGATGGCGGTGAACGCCTGGCGCATCGAGAGTGGCCGGGTGAGCGTGGTGGCCGATGCGGTGGTCGAGGAAGTGCCCGTGGCGCTGGTCTACAACGGCATCTCCCACGCGGTGATGCTCGCCACGCCCACCGATCTCGATGATTTCGCCCTCGGCTTCAGCCTCACCGAAGGCCTTATCGCCGGCCCGTCCGATTTGCTGGATGTGGACGTCGTGCCCACCGAGCTTGGCATCGAGCTTCACCTGAGCGTTACCGCCAGCAGCTTCCAGGGGTTCAAGGCCACCCGCCGGCAGTTGTCGGGGCGCACGGGTTGCGGCCTGTGCGGGCGCGAGAGCCTGGCCCGGGCGATTCTCGAGGTGGCACCCGTGCCGCGTCGCCTGGGTGTAAGCCTGGGCGCGCTGGAGCGGGCCATCGCGGCCTTGCCGGATGCCCAGTCGCTGCACCGGCAAAGCGGTGGCGTACATGCCGCCGCCTGGGTCGGGCGGGACGGCGACATCCAGTTGCTGCGCGAAGACGTGGGCCGCCACAACGCCCTCGACAAGCTGATTGGCGCCGTCACACAGCGGCGCATCGACACGGCGAGCGGCTTTGTGGTGATCACCAGCCGCGCCAGCCACGAACTGGTGCACAAGGCGGCCTGTGTCGGCATCGAGCTACTGGCCGCGGTGTCGGCGCCCACTGCGCTGGCCGTGCGCAACGCCGGGGCCGCCGGGCTGACGCTGGCCGGCTGGCTGCGGAAGGACGGGTTCTCGATCTACAGCCATCCAGAGCGCATCGTTCAGGCGCCGGGCACGCTTTAAATCGGCGGCTCGCCCTCGTCGATCTTCCGCGCCCGAAAAATTTGCGGCGGCACGCCGGTCCAGCTGCGAAAGGCGCGGCTGAAACTCTTCTCGTTGGCAAACCCCACCAGCGCCGCAATCTGCTTGATCGAGCGCTGGCTGCGGTTCAGCAGTTCCACCGCCCGGTCGCGGCGGGCTTCGTCCTTGATCTGCTGGAGCGACGAGCCTTCTTCGTGCAGCTGGCGGTGCAGCGTGCGCACCGACACGTGCAGGTGTTCGGCAACCCGCCCTGCGGTAGCCGATCCGCTGGCAGGATCGCGCAGAAAACGGCGCACACCTTCGACCAGCAGGCGGTCGCGCCGGTATTGCAGCACCGTAAGCGGCAGCGCGCGCTGCAGCATGGTGCGGAGCGCCGCTTCGTCACGGCGCAGGGGCAAATCCAGGTAGCGGGCGTCGAAGCTGAAGCCGGCGAACTCGGCGTCGAAACGCACCGGGCCCGGGAACATCAGCGGGTAGGCGTCGGCGTGGCACGGCGCGGGGAAGGGGAAGCGGCTTTCGTTCAGCGGAATGCGCGAATCAATCGCCCAGCAGGCGTAGCCCAGCACGTAGCGCAGCAGCGTGACAAGGCAGAACTCGCGCATCTCGCCCAGCGGACGATGGGGCGTGAGGGTGAGCGTGGCGGCGGTTTTGGTGACATCGAGCGACAGCGTGATGTCATCGGTGAGCAGGCGGTGATGGCGGCACCAGCGCTTGAGCGCAACGCCCAGGTTGGGCGCCCCCAGCGATGCACGGCACAGCATGCCGTAGCTGCCCCACGGCAGGCGCCGTGAAAACCAGCCCAGCGCCTCGTCGTCGAGTTCCTGCATGGCGTGCCCGGAGATGATCTCCATCTGCGCCGCGGTGATGCGGGCTTCCGGCTGTTCGAGCAGGCCCGGGTCGATACCGGCGCGGGCGAGTGCGCTGGCCGGGTTTGCACCGTAGCGCAGATAGCCCAGCACGATCGCCCGGATGAAGGCGATAGGGGTAACGGCACGGCCGCTGAGCGATGTAGCGAGGGAGGTTCCGGCGGGTGGATTCATTGCCCACGAATCATAACTTTCGTGGCACGATTTGCAACCATGATGGCGCCCGCGAGGCCCCGCGAGCGCTTACGCTCCGGGGCACTTGAATGGATCGCAGCGCCAGTCGGCAAACCACAAAAACGGAGGAGACAAACCCATGAACATCCCCAGCCTCGACTTCAACCTCGGCGAAACCATCGAAGCGCTGCGCGACACCGTGCAGGCCTTTGCAGCCAAGGAAATCGCGCCCCGCGCGGCGGCCGTCGACCGGGACAATCTCTTTCCGGCCGATCTGTGGAAGAAGCTCGGCGACCTGGGCCTCCACGGCATGACCGCACCCGAGGAGTACGGCGGCACCAACATGGGTTACCTCGCCCACATCATCGCGCTCGAGGAAGTCTCTCGCGCCTCCGCGTCGGTGGGCCTGTCGTATGGTGCCCACTCCAACCTGTGCATCAACCAGATCCGCAGAAACGGCAGCGACGCCCAGAAACAAAAATACCTGCCCAAGCTCATCTCCGGCGATCACGTGGGGGCGCTGGCCATGAGCGAGCCCAATGCCGGCTCCGACGTGGTTTCCATGAAGCTGCGTGCCGACAAGAAGGGCGACCGCTTTGTGCTCAACGGCGCCAAGATGTGGATCACCAACGGCGGTGACGCCGACACGCTGGTGGTGTACGCCAAGACCGACATCGAGGCCGGCGCCAAGGGCATGACGGCCTTCATCGTCGAGAAGGGCATGAAGGGCTTCACCCACGGCACCCACCTCGACAAGCTGGGCATGCGCGGCTCCAACACCTTTCCGCTGTTCTTCGACGACGTGGAGATCCCCGAAGAAAACGTGCTTGGCGGCGTGGGCAACGGCACCCGGGTGCTGATGAGCGGCCTCGACTACGAACGCGCCGTGCTGTGCGGCGGGCCGCTGGGCATCATGGCCGCGTGCATGGACGTGGTGGTGCCTTACCTCCACGACCGCAAGCAGTTTGGCCAGAGCATCGGCGAGTTCCAGCTGATGCAGGGCAAGGTGGCCGACATGTACTCCACCTGGATGGCCAACCGCGCCTACGTGTATGCCCTCGGCCAGGCCTGTGATCGCACCGACCACGCCCGCACCCTGCGCAAGGATGCGGCCGGCGCCATTCTGTACTCCGCCGAAAAAGCCACCTGGATGGCCGGCGAGGCCATCCAGACCCTTGGCGGCGTGGGCTACACCAACGAATACGCCGCCGGCCGCCTGTGGCGCGATGCCAAGCTGTATGAAATTGGCGCCGGCACCAGCGAAATCCGCCGCATGCTGATCGGCCGCGAACTGTTCTCCGAAACCGCCTGAGCCGGAGCCTCCATCCATGACCGTCATCAAATCCGCCATCAACCCGCGCGCGGCCGAATTCCAGGCCAACGCGGCCGCCATGAGCAAGACCGTTGCCGACCTGCGCGACAAAGCGGCCCAGGTTTCGCTGGGCGGCGGCGAATCCGCCCGCGCCAAGCACAGCGCCCGCGGCAAGCTGCTGCCCCGCGACCGGGTCGATCACCTGCTCGATCCGGGCACCGGCTTTCTCGAAGTCGGCCAGCTGGCCGCCCTGGGCATGTACGACAACGAAGCGCCGTCCGCCGGGGTGATCACCGGCATCGGGCGGGTGAATGGCGTCGAATGCATGATCGTCGCCAACGACGCCACCGTTAAGGGCGGCACCTATTACCCGATGACGGTCAAGAAGCACCTGCGCGCCCAGGAGATCGCCCAGCAGAACAAGCTGCCGTGCATCTACCTTGTGGATTCCGGCGGCGCCTTTCTGCCCCGGCAGGATGAAGTCTTCCCCGATCGCGATCACTTCGGGCGCATCTTCTTCAACCAGGCCAACATGTCGGCCGAAGGCATTCCCCAGATCGCGGTGGTGATGGGCTCGTGCACCGCCGGCGGCGCCTACGTGCCGGCCATGAGCGACGAGACCATCATCGTCAAGAACCAGGGCACGATCTTCCTGGGCGGTCCGCCGCTGGTGAAGGCTGCCACCGGCGAAGTCGTCAGCTCCGAAGACCTCGGCGGCGGCGACGTGCACACCCGCGTTTCCGGCGTGGCCGATCACCTGGCCGAAAACGACACCCACGCGCTGTCGATCGCCCGTCGCATCATCGGCACGCTCAACCGCATCAAGCCCGTCAGCCTCAAGCTGCTGGATTCCGAAGAGCCGATCTACGATCCGGCCGAGCTTTACGGCGTGATTCCCTCGGACACCCGCAAACCCTACGACGTGCGCGAAGTGATCGCCCGCATCGTCGATGGCTCCCGCTTCGACGAGTTCAAGGCGCGCTACGGCACCACGCTGGTCACCGGCTTTGCCCACCTTTACGGCATGCCTGTCGGCATCATTGCGAACAACGGCATCCTGTTTGGCGAATCGGCCCAGAAGGGCGCCCACTTCGTCGAACTGTGCGCCCAGCGCGGCGTGCCGCTGGTGTTCCTGCAAAACATCACCGGCTTCATGGTGGGCCGCAAGTACGAAAACGGCGGCATTGCCAAGGACGGCGCCAAGATGGTGATGGCGGTGTCCACCGCCCAGGTGCCCAAGCTCACGGTGCTGATCGGCGGCAGCTTTGGCGCCGGCAACTACGGCATGTGCGGCCGCGCCTACAGCCCGCGTTTTTTGTGGATGTGGCCCAACAGCCGCATCTCGGTGATGGGTGGCGAACAGGCCGCCAGCGTGCTCGCCACCGTGCGCCGCGACGGCATCGAGGCCAAGGGCGGCGTCTGGAGCAAGGACGACGAAGAAGCCTTCAAGTCGCCCATCCGCCAGCAATACGAGGACCAGGGCCACCCGTACTACGCCACCGCCCGCCTGTGGGACGACGGCGTGGTCGACCCGGCGCAAACCCGCCGCATCCTGGGCCTGTCCCTGTCGGCCAGCCTCAACGCGCCGATCCTGCCGACCAAGTTCGGACTGTTCCGCATGTGATTGGCCCCTGTGGGCCGGGCTTCAGTCCGCCTCACAGGGATGCACGGAAAGCGAGACTGCACGATGAAATTTGAAACCCTGGAGATCGCCCGTGACGGCGCTGTGGCGACGATCTGGATGAACCGTCCGGACGTCCACAACGCCTTCAACGAGCTGTTGATTGCCGAACTCACCGCTGCCTGCGGGGCACTGGATGCTGACGAATCGGTGCGTGCCGTGGTGCTTGCCGGCCGTGGCAAGAGTTTTTCGGCCGGCGCCGACCTCAACTGGATGCGCCGCGCCGCCGAAGCCTCGGTCGAGGAAAACCTGCAGGACGCCCGCAAGCTCGCCGGCATGCTGCGCACGCTGGCAGAAATGAACAAGCCGACCATCGCCCGCGTTCATGGCGCCGCGCTGGGCGGCGGCATGGGGCTGGCTTCGGCCTGCGACATCTGCATCGCCGGCACGGGCGCGGTGTTCGCCACCTCCGAGGTGAAGTTCGGAATCATTCCGTCGGCCATCAGCCCCTACGTGCTGCGCGCCATCGGTGCCCGTCAGGCGGGGCGCTACTTTCAGACCGCCGAGCGGATTTCCGCCGCCCGCGCCGTGGAGCTGGGGCTGGCCCACGAGGCCGTTGCGCCCGACGCACTCGATGCCACGGTGCAGGACGTGCTTGCCGCGCTCTTGCAGGGCGGCCCCCGCTCACAGGCCGCAGCCAAGGATCTGATCCGCGCCGTGGCCAATCAGCCGATCACCGACGCACTCGTCGAAGACACCGCCCGCCGCATTGCCGGGCTGCGCGCCACGCCCGAAGCCCGGGAAGGCCTCGCTGCCTTTCTCGACAAGCGCCCGGCAGCCTGGGTGTAGGGCGAGGGGCGACTTCAGTCGCCCGGCCGGTGCTCGATCAACGAACAAGCGGGCGACGGAAGTCGCCTCTACAGAAAAACGGGAGACAAAATGTTCAACAAGATCCTGATCGCCAACCGCGGCGAAATAGCGTGCCGGGTCATCAAGACGGCCCGCCGCCTCGGCATCAAGACCGTTGCCGTGTATTCCGAGGCCGACGCCGGCGCGCGCCATGTGCGCCTGGCGGACGAAGCCGTGCTGATCGGCCCGGCGCCCGCCCGTGAGAGCTACCTCGTCATCGAGCGCATCGTCGCCGCGGCCAGGCAAACCGGCGCGCAGGCGATTCACCCGGGTTACGGCTTCTTGTCCGAGAACGAAGATTTTTGTCATGCCTGCGAAGCGGCCGGCATCGTCTTCATCGGCCCGCCGGTTTCGGCGATCCGCGCGATGGGCTCGAAATCCGAGGCCAAGAAGCTGATGGAAAAAGCGGGGGTACCGCTCACTCCCGGCTACCACGGCGACAACCAGGAAGCGGGTTTTCTCAACGTGCAGGCCGACGCCATCGGCTACCCGGTGCTCATCAAGGCAGCGGCGGGTGGTGGCGGCAAGGGCATGCGGCTGGTTGAAAGGAGCGCCGATTTTCTGGATGCGCTGGCGTCGTGCAAGCGTGAAGCGGCCGCGAGCTTTGGCAACGACCACGTGCTGGTCGAAAAATACCTTACCCGTCCGCGCCACATCGAAATCCAGGTTTTCGGCGACACCCAGGGCAAGGTGGTTTACCTCTTCGAGCGGGATTGCTCGGTGCAGCGTCGTCACCAGAAGGTGCTCGAAGAAGCCCCGGCCCCCGGCATGACGCCCGAACGCCGTGCCGCCATGGGCCAGGCGGCCGTCGAAGCCGCCAAGGCCGTTGGCTACGTGGGCGCCGGCACCGTCGAATTCATCGCCAACCAGGACGGCAGCTTCTACTTCATGGAGATGAACACCCGCCTGCAGGTGGAGCACCCCGTTACCGAGATGATCACCGGCCTCGATCTGGTGGAATGGCAGCTCCGCGTGGCGGCCGGCCAGCCGCTGCCGCTGGCCCAGGAGCAGCTCGCCATCAATGGCCACGCGCTGGAGGCACGCATCTACGCCGAAGATCCGTCGAAGGGCTTCCTGCCTTCCACCGGCCGGCTGGTGCACCTTGCGCCGCCCGAGGAGGGCATGCATGTGCGCGTGGATACCGGCGTGGAGGAGGGCGACGAGATTTCGCCTTTCTACGACCCGATGATCGCCAAGCTCATCGTCTGGGACGTCAACCGCGATCGGGCGCTGGCCCGCATGCTGCAGGCGCTGGCCGAGTATCGGGTGGTTGGCGTGGCCAACAACATCGAATTCCTGTCGCGGCTCACCGCCTGCCCGGCCTTTGCCAATGCCGACCTCGACACCGGCCTGATCGAGCGCGAGAAGGATTACCTCTTCCCCGAGCAACTCGAGCCCGCCCGCGAAGCCTGGCTGGCCGTGGCCCTGGCCGAGCTGCTGCGCGAGCGGGAGCGCGCGGGCCAACTGGCTGCCGGCCATCCGGAGCCGGATTCGCCCTGGCATCGTCGCGACGGCTGGCGCATCAACAGCGCGGCCAGCCGCACGCTGATCTTTCGCCTCGGCGAGGTGGAAAAAATGCTCGCCGTCACTGACCGGGGCGGCGCCTTTGACATCACCCTCGACGGCGTTGTCAGTACCGTCAGCGGCAGCCTCAACCCCCGCGGCCTGCTGCGGGCCGAGTTCGACGGCCTGCGCACCATGGCCACGGTGGTCGTTGCCGGCGAGCGCCGCCACCTGTTCGGCAACGGCCGTGCGTGGCAGTTTGCCGCGGTGGATCCGCTCTTTCACAGCGGCGAAGGCGGCGGTGCGGAAGGTGGGCTGCTGGCGCCCATGCCCGGCAAGGTGATCGCGCTGATCGCCGCTGAAGGCGCCACGGTGGACAAGGGCGCGCCGCTCCTGATCCTCGAAGCGATGAAGATGGAACACACCATCACCGCTCCGAGCGCCGGCACCGTAAAAGCCTTCCGCTTTGCCGTGGGCGACCAGGTGGGTGATGGCGCCGAACTGGTCGACTTCGAGGCCACCCCGGCCTGAACAGCGGCGCGGGGGGTAGGGGCGACTTCAGTCGCCCGCGGACTTCGATCAACGAATGGTCGTGATTCAACGTGCGGATGGGCGACTGAAGTCGCCCCAACAGCACCCACCCGCAGCCCCAACGCGTCGCATCCAGCAATTCCCCCCGGCAACCCGCGCAGACGGGGCCGGATCATAACGTCAAGACAAGTGTGAGGAGACACATGAACAAGCCGCTGAGTTACGTCCACGGTGCATCGGACAAACCCCTGATCGGCCAGACCATCGGCCGTTTTTTCGATGAAGCCTGCGCGCGCCACGCCGGACACGAAGCGCTGGTGGTGCGCCATCAGGGCGTTCGCCTGAGCTATGCCGAACTGAAGCTGAAGGTCGATGCGCTGGCCTGCGGGCTGCGCCGGCTGGGGCTTGAGCCCGGCGAGCGGATCGGCATCTGGTCACAGAACAACGTGGAATGGGCGCTGAGCCAGTTCGCCACCGCCAAGGCGGGCCTCGTGCTGGTGAACATCAACCCGGCCTACCGGCGCAGCGAGCTGGAATATGCACTGAACAAGGTCGGCTGCCGCGCGCTGATCGTGTCGCCCTCATTCAAGAGCAGCGATTACCTGGCCATGCTGGCCGATCTGGCGCCAGAGCTGGCCCACTGCGAAGCGGGCCTCCTGCGCGCCCATCGCTTGCCCAGCCTCGAGATTGTTGTGCGCATGGGCGCCGGGCACACGTCGGGAATGCTCAATTTCGACGACCCTTTCGTGTCGCCCAACCGGGATGAACTCGACGAACTTGAGCTCCTGGGCGAGCGCCTGCAGTTCGACGACCCGATCAATATCCAGTTCACGTCCGGCACCACCGGCAATCCCAAGGGTGCCACGCTGTCGCACCACAACATTCTCAACAACGGCTTTTTTGTGGGCGAGGCGATTCGCCTGCGGGAGGGCGACCGGGTGTGCATTCCGGTGCCGCTGTATCACTGCTTTGGCATGGTGATGGGCAACCTGGGTTGCCTGACCCACGGCGCGACAATGGTCTATCCGGCCGAGGCCTTCGAGCCGCTGGCGGTGCTCCAGACCATAGCCGCCGAGCGCTGCACCGCCACCTACGGCGTGCCGACGATGTTCATCGCGATGCTCGACCACCCGGATTTTGCCGGCTTTGATCTCTCCAGCCTGCGCACCGGCATCATGGCCGGCAGCCCGTGTCCGACCGAGGTGATGAAGCGCGTCATCGACAAGATGAACATGGGCGAGGTGACCATCGCCTACGGCATGACGGAAACCTCGCCGGTCAGCTTCCAGAGCGGCACCGACGATTCCATCGAGCGGCGCGTGTCCACCGTGGGCCGGGTGCAGCCGCACTGCGAAGTGAAGATCGTCGACAACGACGGCCGCATCGTGCCCCGCGGCATGACGGGCGAGCTGTGCACCCGCGGCTATTCGGTGATGCTCGGCTACTGGGGCGACGAGGCCAAAACGGCCGAAGCGATCGGCCGCGGCGGCTGGATGCACACCGGCGATCTGGCGACCCTTGACGATGACGGCTTCTGCAACATCGTCGGGCGAATCAAGGATATGGTGATTCGTGGCGGCGAGAACATCTACCCGCGGGAAATCGAGGAGTTTCTTTACCGCCATCCCAAGGTGCTGGATGTGCAGGTGGTCGGCATTCCCGACGAGAAATACGGCGAGGAGCTGTGTGCGTGGATCATTCTGCGCGAGGGTGCGCGCCTCACCGAGGGCGAGGTGCGCGACTTCTGCCAGGGGCAGATCGCCCACTACAAGATTCCGCGCTACATCCGCTTCGTGGAGAGTTTTCCGATGACGGTGACCGGCAAGATCCAGAAGTTCCAGATCCGCGAGCAGATGAAGCAATCGCTCGGGCTTCGGGATGTCGCAAGCGCATGAAGGAGGGTGGAGCGATGAATCCGTTTGCACACATGCCGAAGCAGGTCCGCATTGCCGAGATGGGCCCGCGCGACGGCCTGCAGAACGAGAAGCAGCTTGTCGACACCGAAACCAAGGTCGAGCTGATTGCGCGCCTGGGTGCGGCCGGGCTCAAGGTCATCGAGGCCACCTCCTTCGTATCGCCCCGGTGGGTGCCGCAGATGGGCGACAACGCCGAGGTGATGGCCCGCATCCGGCGCCTGCCGGGCGTGGCCTACCCGGTGCTCACGCCCAACCTGCAGGGTTTCGAGGCCGCGCTGGCGGCGGGGGCCACCGAAGTGG
>Ga0209277_10000838_pt1 | contig 15442 bp, 17 predicted proteins | sample JI81AbrownDNA_FD_187503 | JGI IMG/M metagenome (GOLD analysis project Ga0209277, IMG submission 187503) | Wastewater effluent complex algal communities from Wisconsin, to seasonally profile nutrient transformation and Carbon sequestration -... | ecosystem: Engineered > WWTP > Effluent > Algae... | reverse complement strand
GGCCCGAATTGAACTTTGCCGAATGGTTCCACTTTGGACGGCTTCGCCCGCTCCACACCAATGCAGTGATTTTTGCGTTTGGTGGCTGTGCCCTTTTTGCGACGTCCTACTACTGCGTCCAGCGTACTTGCCACACCCGTCTCTTTGCCCCGGGCCTTGCTGCCTTTACTTTCTGGGGCTGGCAATTGGTGATTCTTCTCGCGGCGATCACGCTTCCGCTGGGCTATACGTCCGGCAAGGAGTACGCCGAGCTCGAGTGGCCGATCGACATCCTGATTACCGTCGTTTGGGTTTCCTACGCGATTGTTTTCTTCGGGACGATCGGTACCCGCAAAACCTCCCATATTTATGTGGCTAACTGGTTTTACGGTGCCTTCATCATCACGGTGGCATTGCTGCACCTGGTCAATAGCGCCGAGATCCCCGTTACCCTGACGAAGTCCTACTCAGCCTACGCCGGTGTTCAGGATGCAATGATCCAGTGGTGGTATGGCCACAACGCTGTGGGTTTCTTCCTGACCGCGGGCTTCCTTGGCATGATGTATTACTTCGTTCCCAAGCAGGCTGGCCGTCCGGTGTATTCCTATCGCCTGTCGGTGGTGCACTTCTGGGCGCTGATTTTCACCTACATGTGGGCTGGTCCGCACCACCTGCATTACACCGCGCTTCCCGACTGGACCCAGTCCGTGGGCATGGTCTTCTCCCTGATTCTGCTGGCTCCGTCCTGGGGTGGCATGATCAACGGCATCATGACCCTGTCCGGCGCCTGGCATAAGCTGCGCACCGACCCGATCCTGAAGTTCCTGATCACCTCCCTGTCTTTCTATGGCATGTCGACCTTCGAAGGTCCGATGATGTCTATCAAGACGGTTAATGCCCTTTCCCACTACACCGACTGGACTGTTGGTCACGTGCACTCCGGTGCCCTCGGCTGGGTTGCGATGGTCTCAATCGGCGCGATGTACTACCTGATTCCGCGGATGTACGGCAAGACCGAGATGTATTCCACCAAGCTGATCACGACCCACTTCTGGATCGCGACCACCGGCGTTGTGCTCTATATCGCCGCACTGTGGATCTCCGGCGTGATGCAGGGACTGATGTGGCGTGCCACCAACCCGGACGGCACCCTGACTTACTCCTTCGTCGAATCCGTAAAGGCTAGCTACCCGTTCTGGACTATCCGAGTTGTGGGCGGCGTCCTGTTCCTGGCTGGCATGCTGATCATGTTCTACAACATGGTGAAAACGATCGCCGGTCAGAAGGCTTACGACGCTCCGGTGCTGGCACCTGCCGGCGCTCACGCCTGATCGGGAGGAAAAATAATCATGGCTCAATCGAATCACGACTTTATCGAACGCAAGGTCGGCTGGCTGATCGTCTTTACACTGATGACCGTCAGTGTTGGTGGCCTCGTAGAGATCGTCCCCTTGTTCTTCCAGCACTCGACCACTACCCCGGTGGAGGGGCTCAAGCCTTACGACCCCGTCCGCCTCGTTGGCCGGGACGTATACATCCGCGAAGGTTGTTTTAATTGTCATTCGCAGATGATTCGTCCGTTCCGTGCGGAAACCGAGCGCTACGGTCATTACTCCGTTGCCGGCGAATACGTCTATGACCACCCCTTCCAGTGGGGCTCCAAGCGTACTGGTCCGGATCTGCATCGTGTTGGCGGCCGTTACTCCGACCAGTGGCACCGCATCCACCTGCTGAACCCGCGCGACGTTGTGCCCGAGTCCAACATGCCTGCGTTCCCTTGGCTTGACCGTCCGGCCAGAGTTGACGACATCGAAGCAAAGATGACTGCGCTTCGCAAGGTTGGTGTTCCCTACTCCGACGAGGAGATCAAGGGCGCCCGCAAGGCACTTGAAGGCAAGACCGAGCTAGAGGCAGTGATCGCCTATCTGCAAGGGCTTGGCACTGCGCTGAATGCCGGCAAGCCGGCTGTTGCCGCGGCCGCTCAAACGGCAGCTCCGGCTGCTGACGCCTTGGGCAAGGTCTTCTTTGAGGTTGGTTCGAGCGCACTGCCGGCAGATGCAACTGCTGCTGTCAATACCGCTGCCGAGTTCCTCAAGGGAAAGTCTGATGCCAAGCTCGATTTGACCGGTTACACCGACAAATCCGGTGACGTCGAAAAGAACCTTGAGTTGGCCAAGGAGCGCGCCAAGGCTGTCCGCGAAGCGCTGAAGGCCGCGGGTGTTCCGGAGGACAGGATTAACATGAAGCCGCCGGTCAGCATCACCGGTTCTGGTGACAATGCTGAAGCCCGTCGTGTCGAACTCAACCCGGCCAGTTGATTGGCTTTGGGGCGACCATTCTGAGAACGAAGGAGTGTGACCTTGGATATCAATGATGCACGTACGGTGCTGACCGTTATGGGGTTGGTGTGTTTCATCGCCATTACCCTGTGGGCGTTCAGTGGGCGAGCACGTAAGGGATTTGACGAGGCAGCACTCTTGCCGTTCAGCGAGGACGACTTGCCGGTCCTGAATGCAGGGCGGCAAACCAAGGAAGGAAATAAAAATGGCTGACTTTGTTAGCGGTTTCTGGAACGCCTACGTGATGGTGCTGGTGTTCCTGAGTATCGGTTTCTGCGTGTTCGTGCTTGTTTCGAACACTACCAAGCGGACATCCGGCCCTGTCGGGCTGCATCATCACATCTGGGACGAAACCCTCCAGGAATACAACAATCCGCTGCCGCGCTGGTGGATGTACATGTTCTGGATCACGATCGTCTTTGCGATTGTGTATCTCTCCATGTACCCCGGTTTTGGCAATAACCAGGGTAAACTTGGCTGGACTGCTGTAGGTCAGTGGGAGGCGGAGCAAAAGGCCGCAGCCGAAAAATACGGTCCGATTTTCGCAAAGTTCCGTACCATGGACTTGAATGCGGTCGCTACCGACAAAGAGGCGAATGCCATGGGGCAGCGTCTGTTCGTCACCTACTGTGCGCAGTGCCACGGTGCCGATGCCAAGGGTGCGAAGGGTTTCCCCAATCTGACGGATAACGACTGGCTTTATGGTGGCGAGCCGGAGACCATCAAGACGACCGTTCTCGGTGGACGCCAGGGAATGATGCCCCCGTTCGGCCCGGCTCTTGGCGCCGATGGAGTAAAGGATGTTGCGAACTATGTTCGTTCGCTCTCCGGTCTGGCCAATGATTCGTTGCGTGCGCAGCGCGGTAAGGAGCTTTTTGCTCAGAACTGTGTGGCGTGTCATGGTCCGGAAGCCAAGGGTACCCCGGCTCTCGGCGCCCCGAATCTGACCGACAAGACCTGGCTCTACGGTTCTGCCGAGGCGACGATCATCGAGACCGTTTCAAACGGCCGCTCCAACCAGATGCCTGCGTTCAAGGAATTTCTGGGCGAAGACAAGGTCCATCTGCTGGCCGCGTACGTTCTGAGTGTTTCGAAGAGCGCTGCGGCTCCTGTGGAAGCCAAGAAGTAATCATCGATTGGTGTAGTTTTGCGCCAGGCAAGCAACTCCCCGGGGCCGGTCCCGGGGAGTTTTTGAGTTTAAATATTAGAATGTATTAAAATACTAATTATGAGCCAGCCAGAAGCCCAAACTCCAAAAGGACCGGAGCCCCAAGTTAAGGCCGGTCCGGATGAGGACACCTTGTATGCCGTTCGGCAAAAGGTTTATCCGCGAGCTGTCACCGGTATCTTTGCAACGTGGCGCTGGACTCTTGTTTGGGCTACGCAGCTCATTTTCTACGGGTTGTGCTGGCTGCCATGGAACGGCAGACAAGCCGTATTGCTCGATGTGGTTGCGCGCAAGTTTTATATCTTCGGCTGGGTTTTCTGGCCCCAGGATGTGTTTTTCCTGGCGATCCTCCTGATTATCAGTGCGTATTCACTTTTTTTCTTTACCGCAGTTGCAGGACGTTTGTGGTGCGGCTATGCATGTCCGCAAACGGTGTACACAGAGATTTTTACTTGGATCGAGGAGAAGATCGAGGGTAATCGCGCTCAGCGGATGAAGCTCGATCAGGCTCCGCTGAGTGCCCGCAAAGTGGGCACCAAGGCTGCCAAGTTCGGCGCATGGGGCCTGCTTTCACTGTGGACAGGATTTACCCTCGTAGGCTATTTCACGCCGATTCGCGAGCTTGTCCAGGAAGCCACTACATTCAGTTTCGGGCCATGGGAGCTATTCTGGATTTTCTTCTATGGTGGCTTCACCTATCTGTTTGCAGGACTGATGCGGGAGCAGGTCTGCAAATACATGTGCCCCTATGCTCGTTTCCAGGGCGTAATGTTCGATCCCGATACCCTCGTCATTACCTACGACCCGGAGCGGGGTGAGCCGCGCGGTGCGCGCAGGAAGGGTGTTGATCCAAAGGTGATTTCCAAGGGTGATTGCGTTGATTGCGGGATATGTGTCCAGGTTTGCCCGACGGGTATTGATATCCGGAATGGCCTGCAGTATGAGTGCATTGGTTGCGCAGCCTGTATCGATGCGTGCGATCAGGTCATGGACAAGATGAGTTACCCGAAGGGGCTGATCCGCTATACCACCGAGAACGCGATGAAGCGCCATTGGGGGCGTAAGGAAATTGTTGGGCACCTGATGCGGCCGCGAATCATGATTTATGCAGCGGTGTTGGTGGCGATCTGCGCGGCGTTTGTTTGGGGGCTGGCAACGCGGTCCACCCTGCGCGTGGATGTCATTAAAGACAGGTCAACCTTGAGTCGCGAGGTCGAGGGCGGACTGATCGCCAACGTCTACAACCTACAGGTCATGAACATGACCGAAAGTGCCCGTCGATTCACGCTGTCAGCGAGCGGACTCGAGGGTGTTCAAATTACGCCGAATACTCCGTTTGAGGTTGATGCTGCAAGCTTCAAGTCGGTTACTGTAGAGGTCGCCGTTCCGCCGGAGTCTGGCACGCCGGGCTCAAACACGATATATATCGAGATCAAGGCTGTGGACGACGAGAAGGTCCGTGTGCGTGAGAAGACGGCTTTCCTGCTGCCGCGATAGGATAATTATTTAATGAATACGATAACAATGAAAACTGGCGGCAATCAGACTCCTTGGTACAGGGAACGCTGGACTTGGTTATTGATGCTCATGCCGGCAACGGCAATTGTCGCCGGGTTCATTACCTTGTGGCTGGCGGTAACGACCTTCGACGGCCTTGTTACGGATGATTATTACAAGCAGGGTCTGGCTATAAACCAAACCCTGGCTCGGGCTAATGCTGCGCAGGAACTCGGACTGGTAGGGCAAGTAAAGTTCTCTGCTGAAGATGTTCGTGTGGTTCTTTCCGTCAGGCAGGGCGTCGAATTGCCCAACAAACTGTTGGTGACACTCGCTCACCCGACAAGAGGCGGACTGGATCAGAAGTTGTTGCTCGAGTCGCGTGATGGCGCATATCTTGGCAGCTTGCAGGCTGCGCTGACCAGCGCTCACTGGAAGGTTTTAATAGAAGACGAGTCCCGCAGCTGGAGGTTGTCAGGGGTCGCATTCCTACCTACCGAGACCGAAATTCGCATCAATGCAGCCGATCTCAAGCCTGTAGATTGACCGACGGGATGTCACGGTGTGGAAGGCGTTGCTTAAACCGGGTGTCACTCTTTCGAGTAGGTTTGCGACCGTTTTTATTCTTTTAACGGTGCTTGTCGGTATCGTTTTTCTCGGCGGTATACCGCTACAGGTGAGCGACGGTCATACGGTTGAAAATGGCAGGCTTAAAGTCTGCCTTCAAGGGAGCTAGTCGATGTTGAAACTGATTCAGATTTTGTGGCCGTCTTTCCTGGTGGCGGGTGCGGCGGAAATCGTGTTTTTCACGGTTGTTGCTCCCAAGGAATTGTATTTGTTTGGCGAGCCTGCGCATTTCTCGGCCATTGCCACTTACTCTATCGGTTTCTTTGCATTCTGGATTGTGTGTGCTGCGTCGAGTCTGACGACACTCTTCTTCCAGCGCACATCGAACGAAATCAACCAGTCGGATTCTATTTAGGGGGTTCCTTGCCGGGCTGATTTTTTATTGTTCCGCGCAAGATGTAAAAAGGCCTCGCAGATTGTGCGAGGCCTTTTTCATATTTGGATCTTATTTGACGCGAGGTGGGTTTCAGCGATAGACGAGAACCGGAACCTTGCTGTGGGTTAGAACCTTTTGGGTTTCGCTGCCGAGTAGCAGGCCGCTTAGGCCACGGCGGCCATGAGAAGCCATGAAGATCAAATCGCTGCCGTTGCGTTCGGCAGAGGCGATGATGGCCTCGAATGGCACTTCGCTCACAATCGTATCACTCCCGGCACTTACACCCGCAGCTTCTGCTGCTGATTTGGCCTGGGCGAGGATCTTCTCTGCTTCGGCTGCGGCTGCCCGGTTGAACTGTTCGGGGGTTGTCGGATCGAACAATGCCCCTTCGCCGTAAATCGGCGTCGGGAAATCGGGTTGGGCATAGAAAAAAATAATGCGGGCACCGGCGTCTTTGGCGAAATCAATGGCGCGGGCAACTGTGGATGCAGAGAGTTCCGAGCCGTCGGTGGGTACAAGAACGTTTTTGAACATGGCGTCTCTCCTGGTGCTTGTGAGGGTGTTGTCATTATAGAACATCCCATCTTCGCAACGAGATTGACGAATGTCAATCAGACCAAACACCGGTTGCCGCACGATCAGTATGAGGGTGAAAACGTCGCGGATGTTCGTCTGCGCTGTGTCCAACAGAAAGAAGGAGTGCTTGATTATGTCTCGCCGCGAACCTGCTCCGCCGATTGATTTTGCCCGAAAATCCTTCCGGCAATTACATGACTCGGTGGAGTCATCGATTGATCCTCTTGGTATGGCCGCGCCTCTTGTTCATGCCCAGCTTGCCTGGATGGCTCATCCTCAAGAGCTTGCCGAGGCTCTCTCAAGGGTTTCGACCAGTCTATGGACGCTGCAGTGGCATAGCTTCCGGCGGATCATGGGCTTGGCAAGCCAGGATCCCGTCAAGCCTAAGGCGGACGATAGCCGCTTTGTCGATCCTGTTTGGGCTGAGTCTCCAGGCTGGGATCTGGTCAAGGAGTGGTATCTGGTTCTTACGCACCACATGCAGGACATGCTTTACGACACACCGGGACTTTCCCAGAAGGAGAAACGCCGCGCCGCCTTCTGGTGGCGTAACGGACTTAATGCAGTGGCGCCTTCCAATTTTTTGCTCACCAATCCTGTAGCGATGCGCATGGCCATTGAAACCAATGGCGAGAGTCTCACGAGAGGTTTCCGGAATTTTCTCGACGATCTGGCCGCCGGCAATATCCGCATGACCAACCCGGATGATTTCAAGGTGGGCGAGAACCTTGCCGTTACGCCGGGCAAAGTTGTTTTCCGTAATCACCTCCTTGAAGTGCTGCATTACACGCCGACCAAGCCGAAGGTTCATCAGACGCCCATTGTTATTGTTACGCCTTGGATCAACAAGTTTTACATTCTTGATATCAATCCCAAAAAGAGCATGATCCGCTACCTGCTCGACCAGGGGTTCGATGTATTCGTTACAAGCTGGAAGAACCCCGACGAGGAAATGCGGGATTTGCGTTTCGACGACTATCTCACCGACGGCATTCAGCCCCTGATCGATACCGCGAGGGGGCTTTCGGGATCCGCCAAGGTACATGCCGTAGGTTATTGCATTGGCGGCACGGCACTATCGACCTATATGGCGTGGGCCAATCACCATTTCTCGCCGGACGAAGTGCCGGTGGCACACTGGACGCTCTTCACCACGCTCGTGGATTTCCATAAGCCGGGCGACATTGAAGTGTTTGTGGATGAGGGCAGCATCCGCTTCATCACGCAGAACATGGAGCGCAAGGGCTATCTTGATGGCGCCGAGATGGCTTCGTCATTCCGGCTGCTTCGCTCGAACAGCCTGATCTGGCATTACGTTGTACATGGCTGGCTTTACGGTGAAACGCCGCCGCCGTTTGACGTGCTTTACTGGAACATGGACACCACGCGCATGCCCTATGCAATGCATGCGTGGTATTTGCGCGAGCTGTACCTTAATAACAAGCTGATTGAAAAGAATGCCCTGACCGTGGCGGGGGAGTCCATCGATCTTGGGGCGATAGGCCAGCCGTTGTATGCCGTTTCTGCCGAGGATGATCACATCGCGCCGTGGCGCCAGGCGTTCAGAGCCATGAATTACGTAGGCGGATCAAAGCGTTTTGTGTTGTCCAGTTCGGGGCACATCCTCGGTATCGTCAATCCTCCGGTCAAGCCCCCGAAACGCAGCTTCTGGGTTGGGCCCGCCCGGCGTAGCGACACGGCAGATGGCTGGCGGGGCGATCTGCCGGAGCAAGCCGGAAGCTGGTGGGATGACTGGATGGCGTGGCTTAAGCCCCAGTGTGGCGAACTGGTGGATGCGCCCGCGGTGTCGAACGAGGCTTTCCCGGCCCTCGGCGCGGCGCCGGGAAGCTACGTGCTCGAGCATTGAGTATCGCCCCTTGGGCAGCGTGCAAGCTCGCCCCAGGCTTCGAGGCGACGGGCAAAGCTGTAGCCGGCATTGGCGGGGCTGGTGGAGGGCAGGCGGCGGTATTGGAGTTGCTGGATGTCTGGCGGCAGAGATTTCAACACGTGCCGCCGGAAACTGCTTTCCGCCATTGCGCCATTGAAAAATACCCGTTTGATGTGTGCATGGCGTGCGAAGAAATCGGCGAAGTCGTTGGGGACGATCGTGCCGGGGTCTATGCTGGAGTCTAGGCTGCCTTTGCGTTCGCAGCACTGCAGAACGTCCCACAAGGCGATGCCGTATTCGTTGATTTTCTGCAGGCGGAGCAGGTAGGGAAGTGCAGGATCCGCACCCGCCAGCTCTCCGAGAATCGGCCAGAAAAAATTGCGTGGGTGGGCGTAGTATTCGCCCGCCCGCAACGATGCACCGCCAGGCATGCTGCCCAGAACCAAGGTATGGGCCTGAGGGGTGGATACCGGCGGGAAACTGTAGATCAGGGGCATGATTCAGGATGAGACTTTACCCGGGCGCTAAGCCGGGTACGGGTTCAGGAGCAAGGGATGAAACAGCGTGCACATGTGCTGGTCGTGGACGATCAGGCAGACAACCTGCTGATTCTCGAAGATGTGCTGGCCGAGCAATATGAAGTCCATCCCGCCACGAATGGAAGGGAGGCGCTCGATTACCTCGCGGGGGGAGGGGGTGCCGATCTCATCCTGCTGGATGTGATGATGCCTGATGTGGATGGTTTCGAGGTGTGCAGGCGACTCAAGTCGTCGGAGACGACCCGGTCGATTCCGGTGATATTCCTCACCGGACTCGACCGTCCGGAGGATGAAGAGCTCGGATTTTCCCTCGGTGCCGAAGACTTCATCCACAAACCCATCTCGCCGCCGGTCGTGCTGGCCCGCGTTCGAACCCATCTTGCGCTGTCGCGGGCTACCCGTGCGCTGCAGCGGCGCAACGCCGATCTGGAGTTGATCGTCGCCGAGCGTACGGCCGAGATCCGCGAGCAGGCCCGGCGTCTGGTTGCCAGCAAGCAGGAAGTGATTGCCGCCCAGGCTTCCACCATCACAGCGTTTTGCGCCCTGGCCGAAGCGCGCGACAACGAAACAGGAAACCACATCCGGCGCACCCAGCACTACGTCCGCATCCTTGCCGAAAATCTGCGCGATCACCCGCGTTTTCGCGAGAAGCTGGAGGACGAGGTTATCCAGCTTCTCTTCAAATCGGCTCCGTTGCACGATGTCGGCAAGGTCGCAACCCCCGACGCCATCCTGCTCAAGAACGGCAAGCTCACGCCAGAAGAATGGGTGTTGATGAAGCAGCATTGCGAATATGGCCGCAACGCCATCATGCAGGCCGAAAGTGCCTTGGGCGGGGTGAGCGACGCTTCTTTCCTTCTGTATGCAGCGGAAATCGCCTACGGACACCACGAGCGCTGGGATGGCAGCGGCTACCCGCAAGGCATCTCCGGTGACGCCATTCCGCTCTCGGCGCGCCTGATGGCCGTCGCCGACGTGTATGACGCACTGATCTCAAGACGCGTCTACAAGCCGCCGTTCCCCCATGAGCAGGCACTTTCGATGATCGTTGCCGAGCGTGGCCGGCATTTCGACCCCGACATCGTGGACGCGCTGCTGCGTGTCGCGGGCGAATTTGCCGAAATCGCCCATAGTTTCCGGGATGAGCCGGAGTACGCTGCGACGTAACCGCTCACTGAGCGGCGTTCTTCTCCCGGCCCCGCTCACGCGGAACAATCCTCCCCCTGTTCAATCAGGAGGAGCGCGAAGTGGGCAGAGCTGGTCGACATCGTCCGGGCGCCGGTGGCATCGAAAGACCTGTTCGCGGTTCCGGCATGGGAAGTGGGCATCCCCCGCCTGGACCGATTGACGCCCATTGCGGCGCCGCTGGCGAAGGGCAAGTACAAATCCAAATCCACATCTATCGACCCGCGCAAGGCAGAAGGCTCGGTGCTGCGATCGGGTGACGTCCTGCTGTCCATCAAGGGGACGATCGGCAAGGCAGGCTTACTGGGTGATGTACCTGAGGCAGCGCCGAATCTGCGATTCGGCAGTCCGCTAGACGTTGATCGACGAGGCCACCACCGTGATGGCGATGGGACGGCTCAACAACGTGTGGGATCAACTGTTCCCGGTCGAGCGCCACCGCATCGCCAATCTGATGATCGAGCGCATCGACCTCGTCCACGCGGGCGAGGTGCAGGGGATCAAGGTGAAGTGGCGTGAGGTGGGTTGGAACGCGCTGATCGCCGAGTTCGCCCCGGACAGCATCGGTGCCGAACTGCTGGAGGTCAGAGCTTGATGATTGATCCGATGGAAACCTTCCTGCCCTGGACACTGGTGCGCCGGGGTTTGAAGAAGCAGGTCATCACGCCGCTGGACGCGCCGCAGGAGTTCCTGGAGGAGGCCCGCCGTGATCGGCAGGTGCGCGAGATGGCGCAGGACACCCCCTTGATGCGGGCGCTCGGCCCCGCACGCCATTGAGCGACTGGTGGGCTCGCCCGACATCGTGCTGGAACAGTTGATGCGCCGCCCCTGGCCCGACATTTGGTGTGACCAGATGCGGGTGCTCGCGCGATAGCGATCGAATGATTCTGCGACTTTTACTGCGACAGAACTGGTGATCAGAGAAAACGGAGAACAGAGAGGCGTCAACAGGGGTGGAAACGTGTGGCCCGCAGAGGCGGCGCTCGCGAGGCCAGCCCCGGAAGCCGCGCCAACACAGGGGGAACGGGCAAAAAATCCCAACCGGATAAAGGTTGGGATTTCACATTATGGTGGCGGACAGTTTACTACGTGCCGAATGGCCTCCCGCGCTCATGAGCACTTGTGCGGGTTGCTGCGGGTTCTGGCGAAAATCCTGACAGCATCTGGAGAACTCGCCGTCACTCGGCAGTGCCATCAGCGCCGATCCTGTACCCCATCGCACGGTAACCGCGTTGCCGTTTGTCCCACATCCGCAGCAACGCCGGGTGACCAGTGTCCACAAAGTCAATGATCCGCACGTCGGTCTTGCTGGTGTGCTCCCGGTGCAGGCGTCCGGCGTACTGCTGCAGCGTGCCCTTCCAGGACACGGGCATGGCCAGCACCAAGGTGTCGAGCGGCGGGTGATCGAAGCCCTCGCCAACCAGCTTGCCGGTCGAAAGAAGAACGCGCGGCGCGTCGGGCGGCAGTGCATCCAGGTCAGCGACCAGCGCCGCTCGCTGCTTCCTGGACATGCGACCGTGCAAAACGAAAGGCACTGGGTTCAACCCGTCGAGTGCTGCCTTGATCGCTTCGAGGTGTTCCGTGCGTTCGGTCAGAACCAGCACCTTGCGTCCCTGCTCGACCGCGTCACACACCTCGGCAGCGATGGATTCCGTTCTGGCCTGGTCATTGGCGAGATGCCGAAACACGTCCTGGATGCCTGCATCGGTTGGTACGTCGATCCGCGTGAAGCGTGAACGTGGCAGCACTTCCAAATCGTGAGGCGCACCGGCAGGCTTGGCCGCCGTGTATCGGATCGGCCCGCACTGCATGAAGATGATTGGCTGCTGACCATCACGGCGGATTGGCGTCGCCGTCAAGCCCAGCACGAACTTCGCCTTCGTCCGCTTCAGAATGGCATCGAACGACACAGCGCCAACGTGGTGGCATTCGTCCACGATCACCTGCCCGTAGTTTTCTACCAGCGGGTTCACCTCGCCCTGCCGGGAGACGGACTGAATTACGGCGATGTCGATCTTGCCGGTGGGTTTGGCTTTGCCACCGCCGATGGTACCGACCACGCCCTTTCCAACACCCAGAAAAAGCTGCAGGCGTTCCTGCCATTGCCTGAGTAGTTCGGTTCGATGCACCAGTACCAAGGTGTTTACTCCCCGGCGCGCGATCATTGCGGCGGCAGTGACCGTTTTGCCAAAGGCCGTCGGGGCGCACAGTACACCGGTGTCGTGATGCAGCATTCCGGCAACTGCGGCCTCCTGGTCCAGACGCAAATTGCCGACAAAGGAGACATCGATGGGTTCACCGTCGAAACGCTCATCGCGCAGGTCACAGGCGATACCGTTGTCTCGCAGTAGATCCAGCACGGCATCGAGGCAACCGCGAGGCAAGGCGATGTGCTGCGGGTAGTTCTCCGCATTGCCGATGACGCGCGGCTTGTCCCACACCGACATCCGCATGGCCTGAGCCTTGTAGAAGTCAGGGTTCTGGAAGGCGGCCAAACGAATCAGACGGTTGGCCAGTGCCTGTGGCAGTTGGGCCTTCTCAAAATAGATCAGGTTGGCCAGCGTCACGGTCAGTGACTTGGGCATCAGCCCGGCTAGCTTCTTGGTTGAGGTGCTCTGCCGCTTCCAGGGTGTGGCCAGGTCTTCATCGTCGATGAAGGTGACGTCCAGCGGATGGACGCCACCCGTGGCCCGCAGGATGGCCGGCTCGATATCGTGTGCGGCCATGGGCTGGATGGACGCAAGGACCGCCCACTGATCCGGATACGGTCGCAGTTGAGCGTCAACGAACACGCTGCAGCCATTTTCGCGTGGCCACTTCTGCAACGGCAAGGCGATCAGATTGCCGAAGCCGCCTTTGGGCATCGTGTCCTGGTTCGGGAACAGCCGGTCGTAGGATTCCAGCTTCAGTTGCCGGGTGCGTGAGCAGGTATGGCTGATGATCGCCGTGCCCAAGCGCCGGGCATCGCGGGCGGCAACGCGGCTGGAGAAGAACACCCATGCGTGCGCGCCATTCCCAGACCGCGAGATTTCCAGCGCCGCCGGAACACTCAGTTCTTCGCAGGACTGTATGAAGGCTCGCGCGTCGTCGCGCCAGTCGGCCTCGTCAAAATCGACAGCCAGAAGATAGCAGGTGTCATCCGCCAGCAGCGGATAGACGCCGACCGTGTGCTCGCCGGCCAGATGGTCGTAGATCACCGCATCGGACAGTGGGATCAGCAGACGGTTGCTGCAGTCACTGCACTTGATGCGCGGCTTCTCACAAACACCGGCACGCCACTCGTTGGCACAGGCAGGCGCGTAGCCTGATTTGCCAGTTGATTTGCTCTCCCAACGAATGGGGTAGACATCCGTTCGCCCGCGAAACAGACGGCGGAACAGTCCCACCTTCTCAGCAGTGGATAGCCGGGATGGCTCCGGTTCTTGAACCGCAACAGAGATTGGCTGTGGCGGCAACCGCCATTCGATTCCATGAGATTCGAGCAGCGCAATCAGGCGGGCGTTCTCGGCCTGAAGTGTTGAAACAGCGGACGGGTCAGTCATCGACCCCATGCTCAGTCAGCAATGCATCCATGTCGTCGCCGACGCCGTATCCAAAGTTGTGGCTGATACGTCGAACATCGTCCAGACGCTCCAAGTAGGCCGATCGCGCCGTGTTGGGCAAGGCGGAAATGGTCTTCAATGCCTGCTCAAACATCCGCACCAGCGCATCAAAGTAACCCTCGTCCTGCAGGCCAATATCGTTGCTGAAACCAGCAGCCCGCTCGCAGTAGAAAACCATCAGTTCCGCCAGCCCGTCGGGTTGCCCAGCAGCCTTCTTGTAGTCCGCAATCGCCTTCTTGGCCTTGGCGACCGAGGTACCCTGGTTCTTGAGTACATCTGGCCACAGCCACCGGTCGATAGTGATCTTGTAGGGTTTCAGAACATCGTCGCCCAGACCAAAGCGAGCGTGCAGGAATGCCTTGTTGTCCTTGCTGGCGGCGTACATATCTTGTATCAGGCCAAGCAGACCGGCGCGGTCGAAATCGGCCAGTTGGGCTTTGACGTCGCTCCAGCTGGGCGTGTTCTTCTTCGTGGTCATCGGTTTATTCCTCGTCACTGGCTGGGCCCTTGCCAACCTCAATCTGTTTCAGCAGCCGGTCAAAGTCGCCTTCAAACAACCGGTCCTGCACGATGCGGTATTTCTCGAATTCGCACTTAGCGTGAGCCCTGGCGATCTCCGCCGTCACCCAGGGCCATCGCATTCAAAAGTCATAACGGATGATTCCCGAGCATTTTCATACGGATATCGTCATCCCGGGCCGCCCGTTTGCGCTTGAGTCGCAGGCTCGTCTTGGCGGTGTCGGTTTTGTCCGCACGAATCAGGTTCAGCACGATCTTCTTGAGCAGAGAGAGGTTCTGCGGGGCGTGGTCCTTGCGGATCATGCAGTCGTCCTCGCCGAAGCAGACGTTGAGCATCCAGTGCAGGCGGTTCTCGATGGCCCAGTGCGCGCGCACGATCCTGGCGGCGATCTCGCGCTGACAGCCCATGGCATCGATGCTCACCAGCAAGCCCTTGATGTGCAAGGCTTCGAGCAGCTCGGGGATAGCGGTGATCTCGTTGCTCTTGCCCGCGACTTTCTCCTGGCCGAGCACCCGCCCCAATTCGGTCGAGAAGGCGCTGACCCTTTGGACCGGTGGGGCATCACCGTCGGCCGAACCGCGCAGTGTCTTGCCGTCGACGGCGAGCACGCCAACGATCCCGCCCACCCAGCGCCGGAACACCGTCTCGAACTGCTTCGATATCCTCGAAGCTGTTGGCGTCCGAGAGCATGGCGCACACCGCAATCACCAGGATCTCCCGGAAGTCGTGGCGGGTCCCGTTGCTCGGCTGACGCGGATCTTCAAGCTCACTGAGTTTCTCCATCAGACTGACTCCCGCTCCACGCATTTCCGTCGCCCAAAAGACGAGAGTAGACGCGCTTTTGAGAGGGCCCACAAGATGGCGGCCTAACCTGTTGAGCGTGAACGATTTTTCTGGCGGCTTTCGGGGGGTTTATGTCATTCGAGTGCGATGACCCTGGCGCCGGTGACTGGAACCCCGCGTGGCGCGGGGATTCCAGGCAAGAAAAAGGGCCCGGAGATTATCCGAGCCCTTGTGTATGGTGGAGCTGGGGGGAATCGAACCCCCGTCCGCAAGTCCTCTACAGTCAGTTCTACATACTTATCCGACCTATTTGGGTTTAACCCGGGGTTTAGCCAGTCGGCAAGCCGACCACGGGCGAGTTAC
>Ga0209277_10000837_pt1 | contig 15450 bp, 12 predicted proteins | sample JI81AbrownDNA_FD_187503 | JGI IMG/M metagenome (GOLD analysis project Ga0209277, IMG submission 187503) | Wastewater effluent complex algal communities from Wisconsin, to seasonally profile nutrient transformation and Carbon sequestration -... | ecosystem: Engineered > WWTP > Effluent > Algae... | reverse complement strand
CCGACGCCACGGAAACGAATAGATCGGCCCAGAAAACAAAAACCCCGGCAGTGCCGGGGTTCTCGCTGTTTCTCTGAGCGCGCCCGAATGGGCGCCTCATGGGGAAAATCACTCCCACTCGATTGTCAATAGCATCGTGGAAACCGTTGTGTAGCAAGCTTTCGGCCTGATGCGGGTGGCTTGATACCGACAGCGATACCGACAAATTGTCGCGCCTCGCCGAGGTCACCTGATAGCACCACATAGGCTCATATTGCCCCATCGTACCGACATCGCCCTCGGCTCCCGCAAAACTGCCCTACTGAGGGGTGGTGGTTGAGCCCCGTCCAACGGGCGGAACCCCGTCGAGTGCTGACGGTTAACGGTATCAAAGGCTGCCTTCACCCCTGGTCGGACCCAAGCAGCGGCAGCGTTTTCAGCGAGCCAGACGGTATCAGCCCCCGGCGTCGCCCCGTATTTTGACGGTATCAATGACTGAAGGGTCCCGGACACCCTCATCTGATACCGTCAAGTCAGTGTCACGCCGTGCCATAAAGCACCACGAAAGCCTACCAACGCGATACGACAGGAACAGCACCCCAACATGATCGGGCTTGCCCGGAACCCAGGGGACGCTGCGCAACCTCGAACACCTCAGGCTCAGGAACCCAAGAGATTTGACAAGCAGCTTGAACGTCCGCGGTATGTCTGGGGTAACCGTTACATCCGGTATACACTTGATGCAAACTGCAAGAAAAAATACGGAAAAGGCTGGATGAAGGAAATCAACGGAAGAGCATTTGCCGAGAGATTCGCCTTGAACCCTTTGGGCTACGCTTGGCTCCTTGGCGCAGGAGCGTCGGCAACGGCGGGCATACCCACCGGCTATCAGATGATCCAGGAATTCCGCACCCGCCTCTACGCATCGGAGGCTGGTATCAGCCTGCGTGAGATCGACTCAGCGGATCCCATCTGGCAGGCTCGCATCGACCACCACCATGAACGACAGGGAAAACTGCCCCCAAAATGGCATCCGTCGGAATATAGTCGCGCCTTCGAGGCACTATACCCTACTCCTGAGGACCGGCGCCTCTACATAAGAAACCAGGTCAGTAAGGGCAGTCCATCGCTGGGGCACAAGGTGCTCGGATCCCTTGTCGGAGCCCGAAAAACCCCTTGCGTCTTCACGACCAATTTCGATTCGCTCGTCGAAAGCGCTGCCACTGTTGCATCCCAGTTGCTACCTGCCGGCGAGCGAGGCGCGCCAACTCTTGCTGCCATCGACAACGCAGAACGTGCGGAGACCTGCTTGCGTGAGAGTGAATGGCCATTGATCGTGAAGCTGCATGGCGACTACCAGTCAGTCAATCTTAAGAACACCGACGAGGAGTTGAAGCAGCAGGATGCCCAGTTGCGCTTGGTGCTGACCCAGTCTCTTCAACGATTCGGACTGGTCGTCGTTGGCTACAGCGGCCGGGACGAGTCGGTTATGCAAGCCTTGAATGCGGTACTCCGAGATCCCGTTGCCTATCCAAAAGGCATCTACTGGCTGTGCCAGGATCCCGCCAGCCTGCTGCCAGCAGTGCGCGAATTCCTGGAACAGGCCGAACTCGCTCACGTGAATGTGCATCTTGTGCGAGGCACCACGTTCGACGAACTGTTTGGCGACATCGCAGACGTCACCGACCTGCCCTCAGCCTTGGTCACCCACATCTTCGGTGACCGTCGGACCACCAACACGGCCCAAGTGCCACTGCAGAGGCAGGTTGCTTTGAAGGCGCCGGTGCTCCGCCTCTCCGCGATGCCCCTGATTGAGATGCCTCGAGCGGCGCGGAAGGTCACCTTGAATGCGCACTTGGGTATTTCCGATGTGCGCGCCATGCTCAAGCAGGCGAATGCGAAAGCCGTCGTCGGACAAACAGGTAGCACCGGCGTCCTTGCTGTTTTCGGGGCCGATGAGACACTCCTCCAAGCCTTGGCTCCGCTCGAACCTACATTAGCCGGTGAGATCGGGCTCGACATCGCTAAGGACTCATGGGCGAAGGGGGTGGTCTACGACGCCCTTGTACGAGCCCTCTGCCGAGACCTCCCGCTATATGCCAGACTGCAGGGCCGGGGACACAGCCTTTCGGTGTCACGTCCCCGAGGTGAGCTCTCGCCGGAAGCCGCCCAAGTACGCGGGAATCTCCTGTCCAAGCTGAAGGCAGCCTATGGATCCGAGTTGACTGGTCCAGTGCCCGGAACTACCGGCAAGTATGCCGAAGGCCTCTCCATACGCTTGGAGCAAGCCGATGGCCGCTGGTGGGTAGTGTTCGAACCGACAACCTTCATTGACCTTGGCCAACCCGAGCAAGACGAAGATCCTGCTCAAGCCAGCATCGAATGGAGAAAGGCGGAAGACTGGCGGCGAGAGCGCTGGGTTCAAAAATACAACAACAGATGGTCCGCAATCTTGGACGCTTGGGTGGAATTGCTGACACACGCTAAGGGCGCCCGGCGCGCCGCGTACGGCTTGTCCGTGCGCGAAGGCGTCGACGCGGTGTTTGAGCTCACTCCGAAGACTGCGCGCAGCAGGCCCGCCCACGATCACGACTACTTTCAAATACAGCAGGGGCAACGATGAACGCAGAAGCACCGTCGCCCATCCAGCTACCCGCATTTACCCTTCTGGACGAACCCGCATTGGCATTCGCATCTGGCGATCCGAAAGCTATGCATCGCCATCCGCTGATCGGCCTCTCCCGATTCGGCGCTTTCGACCAAGCCTCGTTTCGACACTACGTCAGCGAATTGCGTGTCGCCTACGTCGGGCCACGTTCGGGCGCGGCACAAGTGCGTGACATGCGCGAGAGCTTGCGCGGCCCTCAACGCAACACCGACCGAAACAGCTATGCGCAGGCTTATCCAGGATTCGAGACACTGTTCGGCGTCGACCTCCTCGGCGCCGATAAGCAGGTCCATGTCGTCTGGCCCGAGGAACTCTGTGACTTGGGCCAGGGCGAGAAAGTAGCGGACCGCATCCGCTCGGCACTCCATCACGCTCTCAAGCGGCTCGAAACAGTGCGTGATCAGTTCGACGTAGCATTGGTGTACTTCCCCGATCGGTGGTTGCCCCACCTTCGGACCAAGGAGTTCGACGCACATGACGAATTGAAAGCGCTCGGCGCTCAATTGGGCATTCCAACGCAGGTGCTCAACGACAAGTCCCTGAGGTTCGACAACAGGGGCGCGCGCGCGTGGCGGCTCGCGGTTGCGTTGTACGCAAAGTCCGGGGGTACTCCGTGGAAGCTCGCGCCGATTGGAGGCGTCCCCGACGACACTGCCTACATTGGTCTGGCCTATGCGATTCGTCGCTCGTTGGACGAGGCCCACTATGTCACTTGCTGCTCCCAGGTTTTCGACATGGAGGGCGGTGGGATGCAGTTCATCGCATTTGAGGCGAACGACGCCATCGCCAATGAGGCCGAAGCGCGGCGCAACCCCTTTCTTTCGCAAGCCGACATGCGGGCAGTGCTGACGCGCAGCCTGCGGCTATACCTCGAAGGGCATGGAGGCCGCGTACCGCGCCGCCTAGTGATTCACAAGACCACCGCTTTCACAGAGGGCGAGCTCAAGGGCGTACAGGACGCAACGCAGTCGATCCCCGAGGTCGAGTGCGTGGAGATCGGATCCAGTTCGGCTTGGCGGGGTGTCTGGATGGTTGAGGCGCTACGCAAGGCTCCGACAATTCAGCCAGCACGCTTTCCTGTGCCTCGCGGCACGATGGTCATGACCTCGGGAAGCTCCGCGCTGTTGTGGGTCGCTGGAAATGCCCCATCGGCGGTCGGAGGAAAGGACTATTTTCAAGGCGGGAAGAGCATTCCGAAGCCAATCGTGCTTCGCAGGCACATGGGGCGTGGCCCCTTCGACCTCCTGGCGTCCGAAGCCATGGCACTAGCCAAGATGGACTGGAACAACGACGCCCTCTATGACCCCCTTCCAGTGACCATTATGTACTCCCAAAGGCTGTCGCGGACGATCTCGAATGTGCCGAGCCTCCCAAGCCACAGTTATCCCTATCGGCTATTCATGTAGCTGCGGGGACACTGGAAGCGTCCGCTGAGATCGTAGTCATTATCCGATCACACTCAGGCACGTGGGCCGGGAAGACCTGTGGGGTAGACGCGACTGCGAACGTACCCCATGGCCTATCGTTTCGCTCCCAGCGCCATGTACCGCCTTCGCGTCGTCATACATCGGTCGGGCCCGGACGTCCACAGGTATCCATGACAATCCTTGCAGTGCGCCGTCAGCGTTTGCGTGCTGCTACGTGTTGCAAACGCCCCTTTTACGGGTTGTGCGCACCGACAAGACGGGGACCACGTCGACCCGCTCCCGTAGCTCCTTACCGGGTTTGAAATGCGGAACGGCCTTTCCCGGCACCTGGACCTTCTCCCCTGACTTCGGGTTGCGTCCAACCCTCGGCGGTCGGTAGTTCAGCCCTAAGCTACCGAACCCGCGGATCTCAATCCTGTCGCCGGATTTCAACGCATCGATCATGGCCGAGAAGATGGTGTGCACCGCGAGTTCGACATCCCGTGCCAAGAGCTGCGGGAACCGTGCAGCAAGCTTCTCGATGAGTTCCGATCTCGTCATAGTGCGTGAAATTTTACCTACAGATACAATAACTTGCCACCACATCACCGACGTCCCCGCGAATAACGGTTGTCCGCGCGCCAGATCTCGCGCCTCGACGTAAAGATCAGCCAATGTCATCAGGTGACGCTGGTGCCGTGCGTCATTCGCCTCGACGACCTGCGCCCAGGCCCCGGACCTTGTTCGTCAGGCTCGCCAGCCGAGAAGGTCGATACCATACGGGTATCGCTGTCGATCGCGCTACGAGCTTATTCGCACTCCTCACGGAATGCACACGTGTTGCACGTATTCAGGGAAATGGGCCAGCGCGGCAAAATGCGGCCTGCGAGAATGTCCTCCCGCTTCCTGATCAGCGCCACAACCTGCTCGTCGGTCATTAACTTGACACGATGCGCGATCGGCACGCTGGGCCGAGTCGGTGCCTTCACCAGTACATACCCGTAGGATGCCACCGACTGCCCCGTCTGCCCCATCACCGCCATCCGCTGTGCGGACAACTGAATCACATCCGACCGGCACGGCTGGTTACTCCAGCGCGTCTTCAACTCCACCAACACGAGCAAACCGGAAGGCAGACGGTATGCCCGGTCAATCTTCGCCACGACGCCAACGGGCCCGGAAGTCCGGAACAGTCTTTCCATGTAGACCAACTCGGCATCCCGCAGCGCCACCGGTCGTGAGGTGTACTCAGCCAGTGCGGCCTCGCTCGTCACCCACCGCCGCCATGCTATCGCCAGCGCGAGGCATGCGACGCCACTGCTGCCGAGGATGCTCCATCCTAACGCCGACATCGTCCGCCTCCGCGCAAGCCCGCCCACCACCGGACCCCCGTCGCGATCGCCCCCACGACCACGCGTACCGGAACCTGCAAGACGGGCCATCGGCGCAGGCATGTGCAGATGCCCGGCGCTACCCGGTAGTAGCACCAGATCAGGCGACGCCCCCAAGCATTCGAGCGTAGCGCAACGTCCCGAAACCGGCGCAGCACCTGAGTCTGCCAGGCCTCGCCGAACACGCAGGTGGCGATGAAGCAGCGCCCCTTCCGGATGGCCTGTGCAGAAGTCGCCAAGCCCTCCCGATAGAAGCGCTCATGCTCGACCACTCCGCGTTCTCGGGCTCGCTGCTGCTGGGCAGTGCGGCGGCGGCCATGCAGATGTTCGAACACCACCAGCCGTTCGCAGCGGCCCATCTGGGCCAGATCCGAAGCACTGACGATCCGGCCATTGTCCGACCGGCGCGATCGCTTTCTCATGGCCGTCTCACCCGTCGATCGCTGGCGCGAAGATGTCGTTGGTGACCTCGCCACTGCCCTCCTGCGCGCTATTTGCCGAAGGCTGATGGGGTAAGCCATGCCTGATCGCAGCGAACACGCCGCTCTGCGCGAGCAGGCCGTCGTAGGCCAGCACGCGCAGACGGTTGACCCGCTTGGTGCCCTTGTGAAACCGGATCAGGTCGTCGTACAGGCGCGGATGGTCGGCCCGCGCCAGTTCAAAGACGAGACGTATGGGTTTGGAGTCCTTCAGGATGTCGGTGCTCATTCGAGGTCTCCCGATCCTCCCTGACCCCGCTCCTTCCCGGTCGCGGCCATCACGCTGCGCGCGTGGTTCTGTCCGGCCAGCTGGAAGCCCCGCACATTGGCGAACATCGGTTCCTTCACTTCATGGATGCGATGCTTGGGGAACGCCGCCTTCACTGCCTTCCTGAACAGGAAGGCCCCGCCGCCGACCAGGATGATGTTCTGCAGGCTGTGGGGCGCCTCGATCCACTCCTTCATCGTCGAGACCGCCTGCTCGGCGACAGTTTCGGCCAGCGGCAGCAGGCGCTTCATGTCGTAGGGCTTCTGGAAGATCACCGGTTGCTTGCCGGTGCGAAGCGCCAGGTCGATGGCGTCGTAGTCGCGGTAAGGCGAGCCGATATCCTTGCTGATCTCGGCCGCCAGCAGGCGCAGCACGTCGGACATGCCGCGGTTGAACGAGTAGCTCTGCTTCTGGACGAGCCGCATGCCCCGGGCCACCAGCCAGTCGAAGGTGCGCGAGCCCGGATCGATGATCAGGCTCTGCTCGTGGCCGATCTCCGCCATCTTCTGGTGCTCGGAGGCGTAGTGTACGAGTGCCCCCTGCGGCTGGGCCACGGCGAGGGCCTTGCCCACCGTCACGAACTTACCGCCACCAATGTCGTGCCGACCGATCATGGCCTTCTCCAGTGCCGCCTTCTTGACGGCGAAGAGCGCCACCGGCAAGCCGACCACCAGCAGGTCGATATGGGTCATCTTCATCATGGAAAGCGCACCCCGCAGCAGCGCCATGTATTCGGGCGTCTCGGTGTATTCGTCGTGCAACTGCTTGGCGCGGAAGGTGTCGGCGGCGAGGCTCACGTCCGGCCCGACCTCGTAGAAGAGCGGACCGATGGGGATGCACACCGTCTTCTTGCGCTCGCTCGCCGGCCACGACGGCGAGTTGTCGCTCGACGGATAGGCGACGGAGGGGAAACTGGCGCAGCGGATGTCGGCACCAGTTGCGGCCGTGACGAACTTGGTGTTGCCCGATCCGACATCCACCGCTCTGACGATCAATTCCATGGCAAGGCTCCGAGGTAGGGTTGAGGTCGATCAGCATCGACACGGCGACCTGATCCCGCCACACGGAATCCCCACTCAATGAGCCCGATTTCGGCATCAGGTCCGGCCCGCTGTCAGCGAGCCGACGATGCACAGACGTTTCGCTGACACCTGAATGCGCCATTGCCCGGCGGGGCTGCGTGTGTGTCACTACGCTCTCATTCAAACCGCGGATATCAACCCCGTATGCTGGACTGGCTGCGAGTGTCCGCCAGCGCTCGACAGATCCCGGTCGGCCCCAGAGGCCAGAGATTTGCTCGTCAAGGGCCGGCCGCATCGGGTTGTCGTCTTCGCCCGAAAAATAAGCGACCCTCAGACCCCGATTTCAAGTGCCACCCGCAAGCCCACGGAATTCGATGGGCGTGCGGTCGTCGGCCGTTGACGCCATCGAAGGGGAGGAGTCAACTGTGGGCTCCCGTGGCCTCCTGGCCAGCTCCATCGCGGAGCAAAAGGCGTTGCGGTCGTTACCCGCCCTTCAAGCGCCCCGACCTGTCGAGTCGGGGCGGGTGTGGCCTTCAAGGCCTCGCCCCCGAGGAAGTTCACTTCGTAGTGCCTGCACCGGCTTGCCAGCTTTGTCCGCTGGGCGTTCCCTCGAGGACGCGCCGATGCCTTGCGCAAATAGTCCGGACGGCACCCGATGCCGCCCCGCTGTCGTCATCCTTCGAGCTTGCGCCTCCTGCGCCGCACACGGCCGTGCTTGCCCCTGATGGGCTCCCCGTGTGTCTTCGCTCGTCAACCTCGCACCGCCCTGGACTTTCGGTCAGGGGCGGACCCATGCAGGTGGATGACGTTACGAATCGAGGATTGATCCACCGATAGCACCCGGCTCGACCGGCGTGCCGATGCCGTGCCCTGCCCCAGAGGCATGGCGGCATCCCCAAGCCCGCGAGCGCAGAAATGCGTGAGTGGGACGGATCACCGTTTCATTTTTAAGACCGACCGAGCCGATGCCTGCGCTTGCAAGCAGCCCGTCGGCAAATCCTTGGGTAGGTGCAGCGCTGTCCGTGGTCAGGCGCTGCACTGAACTGCCGGACCACGGGCGGGCCAGACTTCGGAATCCGTCTCGCCCACCATGCCGGGATTCCATCCATTGTTGTGCTGTGCGCCGCCGGGACGGCCGCACGGCGTTCATTCGAAGGAAAACCATGTCCACTGCCAATTCCACAGCATCCACCCGTCGCCGCGTTCAAGGCACTGCCGGGCTGGGCCGTGCCGCCCCGCTGCAGCCCACGCGCGATCAGGCCCAGGCCAATTTGCCGCCTGCGGCCATCCTCGCCCGCTACAAGCCCGGCAAGGCCGACCCCATGAAGGTGCTTGAGGTGCTGCTCGGGCTCTTCAACAGCCTGCACACCTCGCTCGACAAGACGGTCTCGCACAAGACCCGGCAGGAGCGCGCCGACTTCCTGCGCCGCTTCTTCCGCGACCTCAAATCGAAGGCCGGCTTCAAGACCCTGCCCGATCCACGCAACCTCGGCGAACGCCATATCCGGGCGATGGTGAAGATCTGGCAGGCGGAGAAGCTCGCGCCGGCCACCATCCAGACCTACCTCAGCTTCCTGCGCGGCCTGGCGATGTGGCTGGGCAAGCCCGGCTTCATCCACAAACCGGCCGATTACGGGCTGAGTACCGAGGAATACCAGCGGCACGAGTATGCGCAGCGCGACAAGAGCTGGTCGGCCCAATGTGTGGACATCGATGCGGTGATCGAGCAGGTCTGCGCCTACGACCGCTATGTCGGCGCCTCGCTACGGCTGATCCAGGCCTTCGGGCTGCGGCGCAAGGAATCGGTGATGATCCGGCCGCATCGTTGTGTCGTGCCGTTTGAGGCCACCGGCCTGTCGCCTGACGAGCGGCGGGCGGACCACTACGTGCGGATCAAGGAGGGCAGCAAGGGGGGACGGTTACGGTTCGTGGCGCTGGACAGTGCAGCATGCATGGCCGCCCTCGACTACGCCCGTGCCGTGGCGGAAGGTGAGGACGCGCACCTGGGCTATCCTCGGCATGACTTGAAGCGCAACCTGCGCCGTTTCGACTATGTGATGGAAAAATTCGGCATCACGTCGAGCGAGCGCGGGATCACCGCCCATGGGCTGCGCCACGAAGCGTTGATCCGGCGCTTTGGCGATGAAACCGGTGGCGAGGCCCCGCCGGTGCGCGGCGGAGGCCCCCTCCCCCCCGACCTGGACCACGCTGCGCGTCAGGCCGTCGCCGAAATGGCAGGCCACGGGAGGATCAGGGCGTCTGGCGCGTATTTGGGAGCCAGCCCGTCGCGTCACACACCCGCAACGACGGATGAAGGCCTTGCGGCGGCCTCACCTCACGACGCCACCAACGCGCCGCCCAACACGGCTTAGCCACGCCCGCCGCGGCCCAGGGTCATGCTTGGGCGCGGCACCTTCGCGCCCAAGCGTTCACCGGTGGCCGCGAAGCCGTTAGCATCCTGGCCCAAGCAGAGGGAGAGATATTTATATGATCGGCATCGACAGCAATACCTGGTTGGTCTACGAGGGGGTTAGCAACTATGGTCACGGCGTATGGCCGACACCGGTGGTGTCCATCGCCACCTTGATCGCCAGCGAGGCCGACTGGGAAACGCTGCCTTCCTCGCCCCACCTCGACAACGCCAAGCTGATTTTTCGGGAAGACTCGTTCGACCCGGTTACGCGTGTACGTCGGGGGCGCTTGTATGAGTGGCGGGACGGCGCGCTACAGCAGACCTGGCATTTTCCGCCGCACCCGGCAGAACCCGTCGATCGCAACAGCATAACGATGGATGGCCGCCTGAACCGAACGCTCTGTACGTATCGGCCAGCCCAGATCTTTTCTTCGATGCGTCCGAACGTCCTGCGCGCGCAATTGGTACTCGGGACGAAATCGGCCCCGACCGTGTGGCGGATCGTGTCGGTGGAGACGGTGGCTTCGGGCGAAGAGTTGATCACGCTGCGCGCCCGTTCAAGCCTTGGCGCGTTGCCCGAACTCGTCGAGGATCACATCCCCGATGAGGCCCGATCGGAGGTATTGGCGAGTTTGGAGCATGTCGCCGATGCCGCTTTCCGGTCCAGCCCGGTGTCCTTGATCGACTTATGCCGCGCCGCCGCGACCGTCGTTCTCGCGCACTGGCTCGAATCGACCGAAGGTGCTCCCGACAACGTTCATCATCTTGACCTGGGCGCCTTGTTGAAGGCATTCGAAAAGCAGCAAGGCAATACCGATGCCCATTCGCCATCCGCTGCCGGTTCGGCCGTTCGCTTGCTGCAACGTTTTCACTCGCGAGGAAAACCCAACGAACAGAAACGTTACAATACCCGACCGCCGACCGAGGAAGACGCCCAGCTGGTTCTGAGCGCCCTGGGCTTTCTTCTCAGGGAAGTCGGTTGGGCTCGATAAGTATGGAGATATTCCCCATCCGAATGCGGGTGCCGGAGTGCCGCATCCGGAGATCTTGCTGCCCAATTTCATCCCAGTCCGCAAATCCAACGACATGATCGATCAAGCGGCATGAATCAACCCGTAGCCGCCGTTTACCTACATCCCAGCAACGTCAGGTATTCGATGACGCTTTCAGCCAACGCCACTGCGGGCTCCGCTTCAGCACTTCTATCGTCTGAGCTCGGGTCTAGCGCTTCTGCTTATTCAGCTTATTGGCTTCTTTCCGCGCTTCTCGCGACACTCTGCGTCGCTCGGCTCGGTTCATTGGCGCGCTAGGCTCGTACTCGTAGAACTTCGGTCCGCCGAAGTTGAAAGGCATTGGAAACTCGTGAATTCTTCTCCCGAAGTACTGCACATCCTTGGCCGGTGACTGTAGGACGTCGAGCCCTTCCATAGTTTCCTTCCAGACGATGGATTCCTCTGCGCTCATCTCTTCAGTGAGGTCGACGTACAGGAACTCTTGGGAGGCTACCTTCTCCGAGAAGGGCTCCGATGCGATGCCGATCGCTTCGGTCACGTGGGGAAACCGCATCTTGATACCGTGGCAGTACGCGAGCAGTGCGGCCGAGCGCATCTCCCGGTAGACCTGGTAGTCGACATCTGGCGGCTTTGATGCCGTCAGGAAAACGTACGCGCGGGACATGTTGTCGCCGCTCATCGTCATGCGCGCGAATTTCCCGCCGGGCTCGCTCTTCGAGAGCGCGAAGCGGAAGTGGCTGGCGAGCTCGCGCCTTGCCAGTCGGGGCTCTGCTGCAAGGGCTCGCAGAATTCGCTCGTGGTCGGTGACCTCTGGTGGCGCATCGGGGAGCGCAGGCAGCCCAATCGCTGTTCCCGCGCGAACGAAAGACGCTTGGTACTCAATGAGTGCGTCCCACATGTAGCTGCCGCGATCGGCCTCGCGCTTGGCCGCTCGTTGAGGACTTGTGCGGTAGAACCGCCAATCTCCCTCGAGGAGGGTGACAGCACCGGCATCAGGCGGCAGCTTGGGCAAAACGTGCCGACCGTTCTCCATCGTGCACATGTACCGCGCGAGCAGCTCTTCCTCACCGGCAACGTGCATGAAGACCCCGTTCGCACCGAAATAGCGCTCCTTGCAAGCAAGGTAGTCGACAAGATCCGGGACGGTGTCCAGTTCCTCTAAGAGAGCGTCGACTGTCATCTCATCGAGGACGTGGAGAAAGCGGCGGCCTCTCAGCGGGAAGCCGACTTCGAACGGGTGCTCGTAGTGGGCATCCACCTCAAGCATGCTGTTGAGCATCAAGCTGCCACTGCTTCCGCCGCCGAAGTGCCGAGCCGCTGCCTCGTGGCCGCCTCGCGTGACGGCAATCAGGAAGTAGCGGGCAAAGCTTGGATCCGGGAGTGCAACGGGCAATTTGGTCTGGCACGACTTGTCAATGAACACGCGGTCGGGAAACCGACGGAGGAAACGCTCGGCCCCTGAAAGCTGCCTTGCGGACTTCTCGATGGCTCGCTTGTACCAGCGCGGCCATGCAACTTTGATGTCCACGTCTGACTGAAACGCGCAATGCTTATCGGAGAACAGCAGCACGTCGGTGCCAAAGACCACCAGGAGGTCTACCAACTCCTTGCCGTCACCCTTACCGCCCGATCTCCCTTCGTCGCTGTAAACGTTTGGGTAGCTCCACAGGCTCAAGAATGCCTTGCGGGCGAGCCGCGCCAGGGCGCGTTCGGAATCAGTCGTGCCCTGTGCCTCAGCTGCTTTCTCCCAGGCGGTCTTGTTGTTCATCCTTGTTCTGCGGCTCCAACAGCATAGTTGGCCCGGCCGCTACATAACCAGCGCATCGTGTGCGCGATCAACGGCTCCTCTTCATCATACTGCGGTTACGCGCACCGTCGGGGCGTACGGCAACTCATGGCCGGCAACTACTAGTGATCACGATCATCCGTCCCGTGGTCACGTCGGCGGGCTGCTCGGTCAATGTTTCTGCAATAGGCAGCCCGTCTATGCCACCTCGACGGCTTCTGCCGCGACCGCTACATCATCATCAGCCATAGGTATGGCGCCGGGTCCTGTGTCATCCGATGCCGCGTCGGCGTGAAGCGGCTCCCGATTCCGCAACACGCCCGGCAACCACGCCACGCCCGCTAGCGCCTGTTCGGCTCCCGACACGGCCGCATCCTTCTTGAGCGCCTGCAGCGGACTGGCCGCATTCGCTCCGGCCGCTTCGGTTACGACCTCCAAGATGCGCGCCTTGGACACATGGTTGAAATAGCTCGGCCCGCTGGCCTTCCACCATTTCGTCATGTCGAGCCCGAGCGCCGCCGCGATGCCGTCGGTGCTCTGCTTATCCGGTTCGGTGCCATAGACGCCCGTCACGCTGGTCGCAATCAGGAAGGTGAGCAAACGGACCACGGTGGCATTACTCTGCTGTAGCACCCAAGGCAGGATGGCGTCCACGTCTTCGGGCAGATGGGTTGCCCAGGCCTGGCGCTCGGCCTCCAACTGCTGCCACGCAGCGCTGGCTTCCATATCCTCCGCCTCGGTCCGCAGGGTGCCGTGGGTGTCGGTGGCGTTGATCGTGAGGGGATCGCCGCTGCCATACAGGCGACGGTAGCCGTCGAGCACCAGCTTTGCGGCGAGTTGCGCGGTCAGGGCGGCGATGGCGACATCGGGGCGGCTCAGCAGTTCGGCCTGGATGGCGGCGACACGATGCGCCGTCAGGCTGCGCACGAGGCGCTCGGAGTGCACCGGCCGGGTCTTGGCCGCAGGCAGGGAGACCAGCGACTCGCCCCCTGCCCCTTCGGGCGAACCGGCCTCGCGGGCAGCCTGCGCCATGTCGCTGCGATCTTCGGGACGGACCAGCCCATAGCGCACCGCCGGTGCTGCATTGTCCCCGACATAGACCACGCAACCCGCCTGCGCCATCAGTTCGGCCGGCCAAACCACCAGCGCCGCCTCGATGGCGTCGGCCTGCGCGCCCAACGCCTCGGCCTCCTGCTCCAGCTTGTGGAACTCGTCCTCGTTGCCGTCCTGGTCGGCGAGTTCCTCCATCCTGTGGTGGTGCTCGGCGATCTGCGCCTGCAGGCGTTCGAGTTCGGCCGCCTCCTGCTCGGTGGACGAGCGCTTGGCTTTGCGCAGTTCGCCGTGCTTGACGTACTCGTCATAGACATAGCGCATGCGGACATCCACCCATTTCCAGCCTTCCGCCAGGACTTGCTTGGCCGTGCGCTGGAGCTTCTCGATGGCGAGTTTCTCCAGCAGCGCGGCGTCCAGCAGATAGACCTTCTTGTCGTCGTCGCTGAACAGATCGCGGCGTGACGGCCCGCCCGCCTTCTCGTAGGCCTTGACGGTGACGTACTTGGCCACCGGATGGCGGTCGGACTCGATCTCGCCGCGCGTCAGCAACTGCCGCAAGTAGTCGGCATGACGATTCCACGATGGCAGGTTGGCCCACGCCTGTTCCTGCTTCTCGTGGTCGTCGACCGAGGCGAGCACCATCAGGCAGTCCAGACTGACCTTGTCCTCGCGGAACAGGGCCATCAGCTTGGGCGAGACCGTTGTCAGCTTCATGCGGCGCTTGACCACCAGCGGCGTGACGCCGAAGGCGGCAGCCACGTCCTCGACCGACTTGCCTTGCCCGATCAGCTTCGCGAAGGCGGCGAACTCGTCAGCCGGGTGCATCGGGATATGGAAGCAGTTCTCGGCGAGACTGGCGATCAGCGCCTTGTCGGCGGGGACGATCAGCACCGGGACCGGATAGTTGTCGGCGATGTCGTTCCGGGTCACGAGCAGGGCCAGCGCTTCGAGGCGACGGCCACCGGCGCAGACTTCGTAGCGGCCGCGTGCGCCTTCCACGACCACGAGGTTTTGCAGCACCCCGCTTTCCTTGATCGAGGCCGCGAGTTCGGCGATGCTCAGCTTCGGGGTGCTGCCACCAGCCCGCGCCTGATAGTCCTCCGAGAGGACCAGCTTGTTGAAGGGAACGAAGGTACGGGGCGACGCCGCGATGATGGCGTCGACTTCGGCTTTGGAGAGTTTCACGAGGCCTCCTGAACGGTTGAAAGGAGCACGCCGATGGGCATGTCCATAGGTTCAGAATCTCACCCGCCCCCTGCCCTTCAAGCCTTCCGTCCCCGCGTCTTGAATCGACCGGCCCGTCGCGCCTGATCTCGAAATGGCGCCGACAATCCGCCCGTTCCCGCTAGGTGTCTCCGATGCCCCTCCCTATGCTGTGGTCCTCTTTTTGACGCGGCACAGGTTCTCCATGCGCTCCAACTTCCAGCGACGACATCGGCGGTCGTCCGTCAAGCAACAGATCGTTGCCTTGGAACAGGCGCTGCAACAAGCACAGCACCTGCTCCACCAGGACGACCTCACCCCGCTATTGAACCGTCGCGGATTCCGGCGCGCCTGCGACCAATGGGCCGGCGGCGATGTGAAGGACGCGTCGGCCTGCTGCATGATGGTCGATTTGGACGGCTTCAAGGCAATCAACGACCGGCATGGCCATCCGGTGGGCGATGCCGCGCTGATTCATTTCGCCGCCACGCTGCGCCGCCATATGCGTCCGACCGACACCATCGCCCGCTTGGGCGGCGACGAGTTCGCCTTGATCCTCTCGAACTGCAGCGGGAGCGACGCGCGAAAGATGCTGGAACGTCTGCGGGATGCGCTCGCCGTCGCGCCGTTCCCGGCCTCTGGCAGCACCGTCTTCCTGCGGTTCTCCGCAGGCATTGCCGAGCGCCACGCCGACGAATCGCTGGCGCAGGCCTTGGAGCGCGCCGACGCCGCCTTGCTCGATGCGAAGCGGCAGGGCAAGGCGACGGTC
>Ga0209277_10000835_pt1 | contig 15462 bp, 15 predicted proteins | sample JI81AbrownDNA_FD_187503 | JGI IMG/M metagenome (GOLD analysis project Ga0209277, IMG submission 187503) | Wastewater effluent complex algal communities from Wisconsin, to seasonally profile nutrient transformation and Carbon sequestration -... | ecosystem: Engineered > WWTP > Effluent > Algae... | reverse complement strand
GCTTTCAATGTTAGTAATTACTATCGACCCACTAACAAGGCTGGCAGCAAAGGCTGCCAACAGCCCGCCAGCCTGCCCAAAGTAAAATGCAGAAACCAATATGGGAACAATCTGGGAATATGCAAACATCTCACGCATCTCCCCCAAGTCCCTAGGCATAAACATCACCGCCGCCGCAACAATGCAAAACCAGGCTAGCACACCAAGAATGATAAAAGTCTTTGAAAGATCAATCGGGCTGTTCTTCACCATCTTTGTTCACGTTCCCGATATAACCATTTTTGGAATAGTACAACGAACAGCACAACAGCTACAACATCCACGGTCGTTTCAGTTATTAAACCAAGGATGAGAGTATACGGGCTTTCAATTATCAACCGGTCAAACCGCCAGAAAAAAAGAATGTTGAGTAAATGTCCGGCCACAACGCTCAACGCAGCCATGAAATGAAGATGATAATTCCCAGCACAGCCAGCGAGAAACCCCATCACCGTATGAGGCAGGATTGCAAGCGCATCATACATATCGGCATAAACAATAGCTGACAGTCCTGTTCCCAGCGCACCAGCAACCGCCCCACTGGTTGGCCCGTAAAAATACCCAGCTAAAATGGGAAAGATCATATTGATTGCGATATTTGCACTTGGAACAATCGGGTTTGGAATGTATTGCACAATATAATGCGCCATTGAATAAGCCAATATAAGAAGTGCAAGACCCACGTATGATTTTTCTTTTGGCATGTTGTCATTATAGTAGATTCAATATCCTTTGTAAATTAGCTAAAAAGTGGGAGAGTACATTTTTGCAGGTTGGTCATAAAGCATCGTTTGATTCTTCAATCCCTGGCGGACAACAAAAAACATACGAGCATAGTCATAATGCCATCAAAAGAACGGGTAAAATAGAAAGCATGGACGAAACCTCGCTCATCCAATCTGCACAAAAAGGCGATCTCGACGCATTCAACACATTGATCCTGCATTATCAAGATACTGTGTTCAATACCGCCGTTCGCATTCTCGGTGATGAAGACCTCGCACAGGATGCAGCGCAAGAGTCATTCATCTCTGCATTTCGCAGCATCTCTACATTTCGCGGCGGCTCATTCAAAGCGTGGATGATGCGTACCGTCACCAATGCCTGCTACGATGAACTGCGCCGCCAAAAGAGACGCCCCACTACCCCGCTTGAGCCTGAAACCAGCGACGGCGAAGAAATGGATTCTCCAAAATGGCTGGCAGACCCAAACATGACCCCCGCTGAAAAATCTGAAGCGGACGAACTTGAACATGCCATTCAACATTGTTTGGATGCGCTGCCCACAGATTTCCGCGCTGTAGTTGTGCTGGCTGATATTCAAGGAATGGACTACAGCGAAGTGGCAATCGCAGCGCATGTGCCGCTTGGCACCATCAAGAGTCGTCTTGCACGCGCGCGTCTGCGGCTGCGCGAATGCCTGCGCGGCTTCGAGGAACTTTTACCCGCTTCATTCCGTCTTGAAGGGGAAAGTATCCAATGAAAAATTTCCATGAGATCGAACTTCTCTCATCCTATCTGGATGGGCAACTCAATGCAAATGAATCCAAGCGATTGGAAACCCGCCTCGCTTCGGACCCTGAGCTTGCTTCTGTTTTAAATGACATTCGCGCCACCCGAAGCATTCTCCGCAAATTGCCTGCCCGCAAAGCTCCGCGCAATTTCACACTCACCCGCAAAATGGTGGGGCTCAAACCACCGTTGCCGCGCACCTATCCCATCTTCCGTTTCTCAACCGCATTTGCAACAATTCTGCTCGTGCTGACTTTTGCCGCCAACTCATTCGGTTTACGGATGAGCAGCGCCTCGGCTCCTGCGCCAGCGATGGGTGGCTATGGCGGCGGACTCGGTTCAGGTGGCGGCTGTGATACTTGCGCAGAGGAACCAGCGCTGCAAGCTGCCGCAGCAACAGAAGTCCCCGCCGCCACTGAAGCCCCCGCAGTGGAAGCTCCCTTTGCAGAAATGTTACCCGCTCCCACATTGGAAGGCACACTGCGCGAAACCGAACCCGCCGCAGATTCAATGCAAGCGCCCAAAGAAGGGGCATCTGAATCAGAATTGCAGAATCAGGCTCCGGTTAAGAGTGAAGCGGCAATCCCAGTCGTGTGGCAGGCTGCTTTGCTGGGTATCATCCTGTTAAGTATTTTAGGGATGTGGCTCATGCGAAAATCCGCAGCACGAAAATGGCAATAATTTTTTTATGGCTCAGCATAGCGCTATAAAATTTTGTCCGCGCTGCGGCACGGAAGTTGAGTATAAAGATAAGTTTGGCATGGTGCGGCCTGTTTGCCCACAATGCCGTTATATCCATTTTCAAGACCCAAAAGTTGCCGCAGCAGTTCTCGTTGAAGAGGGCAGCCGCGTTTTGCTTGTGCGGCGCGCGAATGAACCTTTCCGTGGGTTGTGGACGTTGCCCGCCGGATTCGTGAATGGCGGCGAAAACCCCGCCGAAGCGGCGGCGCGTGAGTGCCTGGAAGAAACGGGGTTGAGCGTGCGGGTAAAGCGTGTGTTGGATGTGATCTCAGGGCGGGAACACGAGCGTGGCGCTGATTTCATCATCGTTTATATTGCGGAAGTAATTAGCGGTGAGCTGGCTCCCGCTGATGATGCCGATGCCGCGGAATGGTTCGAGCGAAATGCCCTGCCTCCACTCGCATTTGATGCAACACAAAAAGTTCTGGCGCAATAAAAAGACTTCGGAGAAAAACTCCGAAGTCTTTTTATTTAAAATTTTATGGCTGTCTATCGTGCGTATGTAAAGTTTGAGTAGCTTTCCTGAATATTATTGTCGAAGTCAACTGCATAGAAGCCGATGGAATATTCGCCATCCACCGGGTAGCGTGACTCGAACCAGAAACCCTTTTCTCCATAAGTGAAGATGTCGCCGCTTAGCGAGTAATCGAAATAGGATTCATTGTTTTCGTTGAAGTAATAGGATTGAACATAATCCTGGAAGGTATCACCGATCTGTGGTGTGACAGCAACGGCTGTGGTGACGCCGTCCCCATCTGGGTCTGGCAAGGCGTAGACATTCAACAAATTGCCATCGGGGTCGAAGACTAGTTTTGCATCTACTGGGGTATTACTATTTACGGGTGTATATTGCCCATAAAGTGAATACGTGGTGATGCCGCTCGCATTGTAATATTCATCAGGTTCAAACAAGGCAAAGGCTTCTTTTTGACCATCCATCAGCACAAAGAGACTCGGGTCCCATTCATAGGTAACATCAATGGGGCTGGGGCCATAATCTGGTGCGCTAACGCCGCCCACTGTGGTCATTTCTTCCGAGATTACAAACGACTGGTCTGCAACCCAATATGCTGCTGCATCTGGGTTATAGAAATACAGGATAAAGTATATATATGAAACATCGCCGGTCACGGTAGTGGAGAGGGTTAGTTTTTCATCTCCTGTAATTTGAGTAGCCGATAGTTGAACCGGTGCAAGGCTCAGTTCCGATGCGCCCGGTGCAACAATGGGACTGGCGCGGTTGGGCTCAAAGGCTTGTCCCTGTTGCGGCACAAAAGCCTGCCCGGTGTAATGGAAAGCCAAGAACTCATCCCATGAAGATTGCTGAAGGAAGCCAGCCGCATCAATACCATAACGAAGCGGTGCGTCGCTGCTGAATTCTGTAAATTGATAAATATCCGAAATGGGGAAATGGATCGAGATGCCATACGACCCGGCCATTCCAGAGCCATGCTTTTCAGATATGATCGCATTTCCGGCAGCGATACGCAATTGTTCATTTGCCTGCACAATGGCAGGGTCATTAGTGGTTGCCATGATCTCTGCGAAATTCATCAGGTCGATGAAGGGAGAGGGAAGGCTCTCATCAAAAACGGAATAATAGCTGCGTGTGTATTGGCGGCCCTGCGCAACCCACTCCTGATCTACATTTGCCAAAGTGGCAATGAATTGATTCATGGCGCTGATCAATTCTGGTACCCGCGCACTGTCAATGGCGCTTAAAGTAGTATCAGCCTCAATCTGTGTGATCTCAGCGGCTGGCCTGGTCATTGTTAGTGCTGTGTCTTCAACGATATACGTTGAAACGATATATTCGGAGGCTTCACGTCCGCTGACCGTGGGGTTTTGAGCGAGACGTTGCAGCCACGCCGTATAAGACCAGCCCGTAGCGGGAATCACCTCTTCTGAAGCGATCATGTAATTTGAATATGGGTACAACGAGCCATAGACTTCGATCATGCCCATCAAACAGGCGTCGAAACCAATGATCTCAAACTTTTGTCCGCCCATGGCTTGTTGAACTTGCGCGATCGAATTGGTAATTTCAGGCAGAGAAAGCGTACTCCCAGAACTAAGATCCGAGAAACCATTCGCCCAGCCCGCGCCATGATCGGACATGATCAAAATATATTTTTTCGCAGGATATTTCTGAATGGCCCAACTCACAAAATCGACAAGGGTTTGAGGATTCCCCATATCTGCTTCGCCAATACTTTCGACCACGGGAGAAGTAATGGAGTTTACATCATTATCCTGAGTGACAAGATACCGGCGGGTATCCGTCCAATCGCCGTCTCCGTTGAATGCTCCCTGGGCGCGATCCAACTGAACAACAATATTCATTTGCGGGTTGGAACCAACCAACTCCATCTCATTGACATCAAACCATACATCGCCTTCCAAAATTTCATCATCTGCATCTGCATAGACGATGACTGTCCACTCCGGCAGATTCGATGTGTCGGCGGGGACGATCACTTCGGATGGGCCGTCTACATTTGTCTGGGGCGAAAGCCCAAACAATGTATCACCATAAAAATAAAGACCGGCAGCAGCACAACAAACACATGCAACACAAACAACAACCGCTGCAATTATTGCGGGAACTCCCAATTTTGTATTCTTCATTGTTACCTCCAAATAAAATCTTGATGCAAAGCATTAACAAAAAATGCGCATCTCGCGGACATGCAGTTTTGTCATAATAGCATGAGCGAACCTGCAAACACAAGAGAATCACATTTTAATTTCATGATACCTTGCATTACTCAAAATGCAATCACCCATAGATGGGAGATGTAAATTTTCATTTAATTCATGGTCTTGGGGTTACTTCAAAATGAGTTCAACAGGGCAATGGTCTGAGCCCAATACTTTCTCATGGATGATGACATCTTTGACCCGTGGAATAAGGGACTCCGAAATCAGAAAGTAATCCAACCGCCAGCCGATGCCGCGCACACGCGCATTCAGACGGTACGTCCACCAGGTATATTGAACTTTCTCAGGATACAAATGGCGAAAAATATCCACAAAGCCATTATCCAAAAATTTTTGTACCCACTCCCGCTCTTCGGGCATAAAGCCGGAAGTCTTTTCATTTGCTTTCGCGTTTTTTAGGTCAATGGGCATGTGGGAAGTATTGAAGTCGCCCGTGATAATGACATTCTCCCCTTTTTGATGAAGCGACCGGCACAACTCAAGCAGATGAGCATAGAATTCGAGCTTATAGTCCACACGTTCCTGTCCGCGTTGACCATTCGGGAAGTAAATGTTGAAGAGACGCAGATCAGCCCACAGGGTTTGAATGACGCGCCCCTCCACATCAAATTGCGGCGCATCCATACCCATCACAATCTCATCAGGTTTCTTCTTATAAAAAGTTGTTACGCCGCTATAACCAGGGCGCTGCGCTGCATTCCACGCAAAAGGGAGCTTCAATGCAGCACGCTGTTCGTCGTTCAATTGCTCTTCGCGCGCCTTCACTTCCTGCAAGCATAACGCATCGGGCTTCTGCTCAAATGCCCAATCCAACGCATTTTTACCAAGCGCTGCCCGTATCCCATTCACGTTCCAAGTGATGATTTTCATCTGTAAATTCCATTTTTGTTTTATGGTAAACTTGCTTTGAAGACCGGAGAATTATGAATAATACAACTGTCAAGAAGATACTTTGTATCGAAGACGAACCTGAAATGATCGATCTGATCAGGCTTATTCTTGGCCGCCGGGGGTTTGATGTTCTCGGCGCAGCAGGTGGAGTGGTAGGAATTAAAATGGTTCGCGAAATCCATCCAGACCTTGTTCTACTAGATCTGATGATGCCTGATATGGATGGTTGGGAAGTATACCAACAAATGAAAGCCGATACCTCCACGCGCGACATCCCCGTCATTGTGGTCACGGCAAAGGCGCAAAATATAGACAAGGTTCTCGGCTTGCACATTGCCAAAGTGGATGACTACATTGCAAAACCATTTGGGCCGCAAGAACTGATGGACAGTGTGGAAAAAGTATTCAAACAAAAAGCAACCTAACCTTATTTCTCAATCCTTCGGGCGGCGCTCCAGCCGCCCGAATTTATGAACCTCACCCATGCCCCAAATAATTAATATAAACAACCAAACCAAAGCGATTGAAAACCCAGCCCACGTAGGGTACTGCGATACATTCCTCTGCAAACTGCGCGGACTCATGTTCCGTACGCGCCTCTCTCTTAACGAGGGGCTTCTTCTCGTCGAAAAGCGGGATTCACGCCTCGACACTTCCATCCACATGTTCTTCGTACCTTTCGATCTCGCCGTCTTTTGGATCAACTCGGAAATGACTGTGGTGGATAAGGTTATTGCAAAATCCTGGCATCCTGCCTACTTCCCTAAATCTGATGCGAAATTCACACTGGAGATTCACCCTGACCGTTTTGGGGATTATGAAATTGGCGACAAGGTCGAATTCAAGAATGTATAAACGCGCAATTCTGATTCTTTTTCTTTTAACAAGCCTGCTCGCTTCCTCCGAGCCTGTCCACGCCCAGGATGCCAGCGGGCCTATTTATGTAGTACAGCCTGGCGATAGCCTCACCTCAATCGCGGCACGTTTCAGCGTAAATCTGAATGATCTCATGGCTGCAAACGGCATTGCGGATGCAAATCAATTAACTGCCGGGCAACAGCTCATCATACCGGGGCTTGAAGGCATTACAGGAGTATTAAATACTGAAGTTATCAACTTCGGTGATTCATATCGCAGCCTCATGCGCCAAACACAAGTACCAGATAGTTTGTTTAGAAAACTTAATCATGTTGTCAGCCCAAGTGAATTTTATGTGGGTGTGAGTATGATTACTCCTGAATTAAGTGAAAGCAGAAACAAAAAGCGCATATCCCCTGGCATGGGAGAATCTCTGTTTGAAGTCGCCATCAAAAACAATACTGATGTATGGTCACTTGCAGATATCAACAAACTGGATGGTTCATGGGATGGTTTACCCGGTGATACACTCTTCGCCCCTGGGGAAAGCGATAATACATCCACAACCGGGCTGCCCTCTGCGTTTATCAGCGCTGAAATTCGGGACCTGCCTATTAAGCAAGGTGGAACGGGAGTTATTAAAGTTCAAACCCTTCCCGGCGTTACATTGGGCGGCCTCCTTGTTGACCATCCCTTGCATTTCTTTCCAGATGAAAACGGTGGACAGGTGGCTTTGCAGGGTGTCCATGCACTGCTAGAGCCGGGAGTTTATCCCTTACGACTGGATGCGGCTCTTTCAGATGGGAGCAAACAATCGTACGAACAATATATTTTGATAACCTCAGGAAATTACCTGACCGGCGAAAGCCTGCCCGTAGATCCATCTCTCATTGATCCGGCTGTCACTGACCCCGAGCAGAAATTATTGGAAGATATAACCGTTGCGCCAGCGCCAAGCCCAGTAAAACTCTGGAACGGGCTGTTTATTTCTCCTGCCATTGCGTATGCAGATTCCACTTATTTCACGTCAAGATACGGAACCCGCCGCGTGTATCTTGGGCTGGGGACCGATCTGACAGTAAACTGGTGGCATACAGGTTTAGATTTTGGAGGCGGAGATGGTCTGGCGCTCACATCTCCTGCGGCTGGCCGTGTGGTGTTTACAGGTCCGTGGACCGTGCGCGGGAATGCAACCGTCATCGATCACGGCTGGGGAGTATACAGCGGCTTCTGGCATCAGTCTGCAATTCAGGTGCAAGTGGGTGATATGGTGGAGCAAAATCAGGTTATTGGTCTCGTAGGTGGGACAGGGCGTGTAACTGGTGCGCATTTGCATTGGGAATTGTGGGTAAATGGCGTGCAGGTAGATCCGCTTGATTGGCTGATTCAGGCTTACCCTTAGAATGAAGCGTTGCACTCCATCCTTGAATATGCTACACTTTTGCGGAGGATTATTTTCACATGAATAACATGATCAACTTTTTGAAACAAAGTGATATTTTCTATCAATTCACCCCAACCCAGTTGGAGTTGGTTGGAAATTTGTGCCAAGAGGTTGTTTACAATTCCGGCGAAATTGTTTTTCAGGAAAACAGTAGCAGCAAAGAATTGTATGTGATCGTGCAAGGTGAAGTGGATATCCTTATAAACCGCAGTACCACAGGTGAACTTGAAAAAAAAGAGACAGCGGTTGCAAGGCTTCGCAGAGGGCAATCATTTGGCGAAGTAGCTCTCGTGGATGAAGGGCTGCGATCTGCTTCAGCACGGTCGGCACAAAAGGATACACGCTTACTTGTTATTCAACGAGATAAGTTGATTATGCTGTGTGAGACATACCCTCAGCTCGGATACCGCCTCATGCATAATCTGGCAGCAGATTTGGCAATGAAAATTCGTAATACTGACTTGCGTATTCGTGAGCAGCTTTTGTATAAACCGCACACCAGCGCATAAAATTTTCCGTAAAAAGTCTAGACACAAACTCTTGACCTAATACAAAAATCCCCTTATTATTACTTCTTAATAAAAAATAGTAGGCTTTTTATTAGTGGAGAAAGGCTAAGCCTGAAAAAAATCCTAAAAGGGTTTTTGAAGGCTTTCTTTATATATATTCGTATTCAAAAAAGGAGGTGAGGCCGACAATCGGTAGTATTGTCAACTGTTCGTAACCACCCGCCTTTGCGGGAAATTGAATTCACCTAACAAACATTTGGAGGAGTACAGAAATGAACAAGCGTTTACTCGCTTTACTATCCGTGTTGGTTCTTGCCAGCATGGTGCTCGCCGCCTGCGGCACCCCTGCCGCTACAGAGGCACCCGCCGCTGAAGCCCCCGCTGCTACAGAGGCACCCGCCGCCGCCACTGAAGCCCCCGCTGCTGCTGCTGCCATGGGCACAATCAAAATTGCCACCCAGAGCCCCCTCTCCGGTGGACAGTCCTTGCTCGGTGTTGCCATCAAGCAGGGCGCTGAATTGGCCCTCGAACAATTGAGCGGCGATTTGACCGCCATGGGCTATGATGTTCAGCTCGCTCCGTATGATGATCAAGCCACCCCTGATGTCGGTGTTGCGAATGCCAAGAACATTGTTGCCGATTCCGAGATTCTCTGCGGTGTTGGTCACTTGAACTCCGGCGTAATGATCCCCTCTTCTGAGGAATATCACACTGCTGGTTTGGCCTTCATCTCCCCCGCTAACACCAACCCTGTTGTAACCACCCGTGGTTACCTCGAAGTCAACCGTGTTGTGGGTCGCGATGATGTCCAGGCTCCTGCTGCTGAAGAATACGCTTTCTCAACCCTCGGCGCCAAGTCTGTCTACATTATCCACGACAAGACTGCTTATGGTCAGGGCGTTGCTGAATTCTTCCGCGCTGCCGCCGAAGAAGATGGCATCACAGTCGTTGACTTTGTTGGTACCGAAGAAACCGCCAACTTTGATGCGATCATTGCCCCGCTCGTTGCTTCCGCTCCTGACGTAGTGTTCTTCGCTGGTATCTACAACCAGGCTGGTGTGTTCTTCAAGCAGGCTCGCGAAGCCGGCTTCGAAGGCACCTTCCTCGGCACCGATGGTATGGACTCCAGCGATCTCGCTGACCTCGCTGGTGATGCTCTCACCACCGGTGGCGGCATGGCTTATACCACTGTTGCTGGCCCCGCTTCCGCTTACCCGAAAGCCGCCCAGTTCGTGACTGACTACACCGCCAAGTTCGGCGCCGCTCCTGAAGCATATGCCACACAGGCTTATGACTCCATGGGCGTTTGCTTGACCGCGATCAAGGCCGCTGCCGAAGCCGCTGGTGGAATGCCCACCCGCGCCCAGGTTGCTGAAGCCATCCGCGCCGTCAGCTACGAAGGTCTCACCAGCACCATCGCCTTCGACGAAATCGGTGACCTTCCCCTCGCCAAGTACTTCATCATCAAGGTTAACGCTTCCACCAAAGATGCATGGGGCACCAACGAGATCATCGACTCCTTCGACCTGCCCTCCCCTGGCAAATAAGTTTTAGATTTGGCACGAAAACCTCTCTCCCTGTGAAGGGAGAGAGGTTCATTAATATAAAAGGACAGGTATTGAAGAAATGAAACAATTCACATCAAACCCCTTTTACAAGTTCATCCTCTTTCCCATTGGGCAAATTCTTGTATTTGCGTTGGGAGCAAGTCTAGTCCTGTCTCTTTTTACCGTCCTGCTCGCCTTTATTTTTCGTAGCGCCATGACGGAATTTGATCTTGTGGAGCGAGTATTGCTGATCCTCCCACAGGTAGTTATTAACGGGCTGACAATTGGTTTTGTCTATTCCACCATAGCCTTGGGTTACACAATGGTATATGGTGTTTTGGAATTCATCAATTTTTCGCACAGTGAAATTTTCATGGTCGGGGGAATTGTTGGCGTTGAATTAATGGCTTATTTTGATCATACTGGCGCGTTACAAACAATGAATCAATATGTGATCATTGCTCTCGCGATCATACTGGGAATGGTCATCTCCGGCTCGCTGGCAGTTACGGTTGAACGCATTGCATACAAACCCTTACGCGGAGCTCCACGGTTGGTGCCGTTAATTTCTGCCATTGGTATGTCATTTTTCTTACAGGATGCAGTTCGCCTCATTCTCAGTTTGACAACAGGCGAGTTCAACGTAATTCTGCCCAGCTTTGGCACATTTGATGAGTTTCTCGTTTTGGCTGTACCCGGCATAGCAACTCCCCTGCGCTTCCAAATAAAATCCATCCTACTCGTTGGCGTCACAGTTGTCATGCTCGTCGGGTTGAATTATCTGGTCAACGGCACAAAAGTTGGCAAGGCTATTCGCGCTGTAGCGCAGGACCGCCCCTCTGCAAGTTTGATGGGCATCAACGTCAACATGATTATTTCGGTCACATTCCTTATCGGCGGCGCGTTGGGTGGAGCAGCCGGTGTGCTTTTTGCTTTGAAAGCCACCAAGCTGGACCCGTTCGTAGGTTTCTTCCCCGGGCTGAAGGCTTTCACTGCCGCAGTGCTTGGCGGTATTGGAAATCTAACCGGCGCATTGCTTGGCGGGTTAATCCTTGGTCTGCTCGAATCTTTCAGCGCCTCTTACCTTTCCACATTTACAAATGGCGCTTTTGGAGCAGAATATAAGGATATTTTCGCTTTTGCCATTTTGATCCTCGTGCTAATTTTCCGTCCTTCCGGTTTGCTTGGTCAGACCGTTGGGCAGAAAGCATAATCCGTTTTCAGGAAAAGGCTAACCCATGAAAACATTTTTCAACGATTTATTCAAAAAAGCCAACACCGGAATTTGGCCTTTGGTCATTACAGTCGGTCTTTTGGTGGTTGGAAGCATAAGCGTATATCAAAGCCCAAGGTCATTATTAGCTTTTCTTACCTTGATGCTCTGCCCAATGATGCTTTACTTCTTGAAAATAAACATGAAGGTCAAGATATTCATTGGGCTTCTTCTTATCATCGTAATCCTGCCAGTGCTGGGTATTCGCAATATTTTTTACCTTGAGGTCATCTTCCAAATGGCCGTGTTCTCCGCACTCGCGCTTGGCTTGAACATTGTGATCGGCATGGCCGGCCTGCTTGACCTTGGCTACGTTGCCTTCTACGCAGTTGGCGCATACGCTTGGGCGATCTTCGGCTCGAAACAGCTCTCATTATTGGATTCAATTCCTGGGGCTGCACCTGCAGGCGCAGAATTTACGCTCGCTCCTTCCTACTTTTGGTTGTTCCTGTTCCTTGGGGTTGGTCTAGCTGCAATTACCGGCATTACGCTCGGCTTGCCAGTACTTCGCCTGCGCGGCGACTACCTCGCCATCGTGACCCTCGGGTTCGGTGAAGTAATTCGCGTGTTGGCGCTCAACCTGGATAAACCAATCAATCTGACCAATGGTCCCCAGGGCATCACACCAATTCAACGTCCACCGCTTCCACCAGAATTCATACTAGGCCCAATACGGAATCTGCTTACCCCTATTGTCGGGCATGTTCCTACCGAAGGTGAATTCTATAATGTCTTCTTCTATTTTCTCGCGTTGATCATCATCCTTATCGCCATCGGCGTGGCAACTCGGTTGGAAGACTCCCGTATTGGCCGTGCATGGACAGCCATCCGCGAAGACGAGACCGCAGCCATTGCCATGGGCATTCCATTGGTAAAGATGAAGCTTGCTGCCTTTGCTGCAGGCGCATCCTTCGCTGGAGCCATGGGGGCTTTGTATGCAGCTAACCGTACCTTCGTTAGCCCGGAAACGTTCTCCTTCCTACAATCCATCGGCGTGTTGACCATGGTTATCCTCGGCGGTTTGGGCAGCATTCCCGGCGTGATCTTCGGCGCTTCCGCCGTAGTCATTCTCAATATTCAGGTTCTACAAAATTTCTCCCTGTATCTGAGTGAGTTACGTCAAAGCGATGCTGTCATCCCGATCATTAATTTTGCGTGGAAAAATCTCTCCAATCAACTTGACCCAGCCAAATACCAAAAACTGGTATTCGGTATCATTCTGGTTGTGATGATGATCTTCCGTCCGTCTGGGCTCATCCCTGCCGAGCGCCGCAAACGTGAACTCGTTGAAGAAAAAGAATAGGCGGATGTAACATGGCTCTCTTACAAACAACCAATGTTGTAAAACGCTTCGGCGGCCTTACTGCCGTCAATAAAATCACCTTCTCCGTAGACGAGGGACGCATTGTCAGTATCATTGGTCCAAACGGCGCGGGAAAAACAACCTTCTTCAACAGCCTAACAGGCATCTACACCCCTGAAGAAGGCGAGATTCTTTTCAAGGGTAACTCTCTGGTTGGTTTAAGACCAGATCAGGTATCGGCACGCGGCATGTCACGCACGTTCCAGAACATCCGCTTGTTCGGCAGTATGACCGTCATCGAAAACATCCTTGTCGGAATGCACAATCAACTTCACCAAAACGCTTTTGACACACTCTTTCGCTCAAAGAAATTTAATGAAGAAGAAAAAGCAGCCGAAGCAAAAGCCAGCGCATTAATGGAATATGTTGGTTTGAAGAATGTCGGAAATGAACTGGCGAAGAACCTCCCCTACGGTGGACAGCGCCGCATTGAGATCGCCCGCGCCCTCGCCGCCAACCCGACCTTGTTGCTGCTTGATGAACCTACAGCAGGTATGAATCCGAACGAGACTGCGGACGCCATCAAATTGTTCCGCCGTATTCGTGATGAACAGGGTATCACCATTCTGTTGATCGAACATGATATGCGTGTGGTTATGGGCATCTCGGAACACATCAGCGTTATGGATTACGGCGAAAAGATTGCTGAAGGCTCTCCTGCGGAAATCCGCAAGAATCAGCGCGTGATTGAAGCCTATCTCGGCCGTGAAGCCGCATCTGCGAAGGACTAGGAGATTCCGCATGGGAAAATTACTTGAACTCAACAATGTCCACTCCTATTACGGACACATCCACGCCTTGCAAGGCATCTCCCTTTATGTAAATGAAGGTGAGATCGTATCCCTGATCGGCTCCAACGGCGCTGGAAAAAGCACCACCCTGCGCACCATCTCAGGCATGATTCATGCTCGCGAAGGACAAGTATTGCTGGACGGCAAGGATATCACCCGCACCGAAGCACATCTTGTCGTTGGTATGGGCGTTGGGCACGTCCCTGAAGGACGCGGCATCTTCCCCAAATTGACCGTACAAGAAAATTTGGATATGGGAGCATTCACCGTTTCTGACCAGAAACTCATTAAAGAGCGAATGGAACTGGTTTTTGAGTTGTTCCCTCGTTTGAAGGAACGCATCTCACAGTTTGGCGGGACCCTCTCCGGTGGTGAACAGCAAATGCTCGCCATTGGACGCGGCCTCATGCTCAACCCACGCATCCTTATGCTCGATGAGCCTTCCATGGGTCTTGCTCCCGTGTTGGTAGATGTGATCTTCGACACCATTGTCAGGTTAAACCAACAAGGTACCACCATCCTGCTTGTGGAGCAAAATGCCCTTATGGCGCTCTCCATCGCCCACCGTGGATATGTCCTCCAGACAGGCAGCATCGTCCTTACCGATGAAGGCGCCAAGCTCAAGAAGAACGAGATGGTTCAAAAAACATATCTCGGTATCGATTAGAACTTTTTCAATCAAATAGACAAGCGAGACCCGTTTTCTGCCAAAGGCTGAAAGCGGGTCTCTTTGCAAATAACCTATGAACATACCAAATACAGCAGACATTGTCATTATCGGGGGCGGCGTGATGGGGGCCAGCGCGGCATATCATCTTGCAAAACGCGGCATGAAAAATATCGTGTTGCTAGAAAAAGAGAATTTCTTCGGAACAGGCGCGACAGGCAGATGCGCAGGCGGAGTGCGTTATCAGTTCTCCACAGAGATTAACGTCAAATTGTCGATTGAAAGCCTGCCAATGATCGAACGCTTCAAGGAAGAGATCGGGCAGGATGTCAGTTACAGACAGTGCGGATATTTGCTCGTGGCGACCAATGAAAAAGAAGTTGCCATGTTCAAGCACAATGTGGAAATGCAAAACAAGCTTGGCGTATCCACTCAACTTTTAAGTGGAGCTGAAGTCCGCGCACGATTGCCATTGATGAAATTCAACGATGCACTTGCGGGAACCTTTAACCAAAAAGATGGCACAGTGGACCCGAACAGCGTGGTGATGGGATATGTCACCGCAGCGCAAAAGATGGGCGTGCAAGCCATCAGCGGCGCGGAGGTGATTGGGATAACCGTCAGCGGGGGGAATGTGGAAGAGGTGCAAACAAGCCTCGGCGGAATCAAGACGCGGATGATATTGAACGCGGCAGGACCGTGGTCGGGTCAAATCAGCAACATGGCGGGAATCCAAATTCCAGTCATCCCCCTGCGTAGGCAGATGTTCACCACAAATCCGTTGAAGGAAGTGCCCGAGGATTTTCCGTTCGTGATCGATTTTGCGAAGTCTTTATATTTTCATCGTGAAGGCGAAGGCTTGTTGATCGGCATGAGCAATCAGGAAGAAAAACCTGGCTTCGACCAGAATGTGGATGAAGATTTTGAGCTGGTGAATTTGGAAGCCGCCATTGAAAGAATGCCGCTGGTGGAAAAAGCCAGCCGCGCATCACATTGGGCAGGCCTGTACGAAGTGACGCCCGATGCGCACCCGATCTACGGCGGCACACCGATAAACGGCTTCACACTTTGCACAGGGTTCTCAGGACATGGTTTCATGCATGGCC
>Ga0209277_10000834_pt1 | contig 15468 bp, 9 predicted proteins | sample JI81AbrownDNA_FD_187503 | JGI IMG/M metagenome (GOLD analysis project Ga0209277, IMG submission 187503) | Wastewater effluent complex algal communities from Wisconsin, to seasonally profile nutrient transformation and Carbon sequestration -... | ecosystem: Engineered > WWTP > Effluent > Algae... | reverse complement strand
CGAGTGATAACGACGTGACAGCAGATCAAGTGGTCTCCGCCTTGGAGAAGACTTTTGGAGTGCACCAGGGAGAGCGCCGCAATCACACCAAGGGGACCTGCGCAGTCGGCGAGTTTGTCGGATCACAGGATGCCCGCATCTATTCGCGCTCGGCGCTTTTTTCCGGCAAGCCAGTACCGGTAGTCGCGCGCTTTTCCATGCCTGGCGGCAATCCCAAGGTTCCAGATACAGCCAGGATTCCGCGCGGGATGGCCTTGGAGTTCAGGCTTCCCGACGGCAGTCTTCAGCACATGACCATGCTGAACACACCGGTGTTTGGCGCGGCGTCGCCGCAGACCTTCCTCGATGACATTGTTGCCAAGACGCCCGACCCCGCGACCGGCAAGCCTGATCCGGAGAAGATCAAGGCGTTCAAGGCCTCCCATCCGGATAGTCTGCCGCAGGCCGAATTCCTGGCCAAACACAACCCCCCACCGAGCTGGGTGAATAGCAGTTACTTCGGCATTCACGCCTTCAAGTTCGTGAATCGTGACAACAAGACCACGCTGGTCCGTTGGCGCTTCGTTCCAGAAGATGGCGAGAAACAACTGTCCGATGATGAGCTCAAGTCGGCGCCAAAAGACTTTCTAGAGGCGAAGCTGATCGACCGCACCAGAGGTGGGCCGGTGCGCTGGCAGATGGTACTTACGATAGGGGTCCCCGGAGATAACGAAGACAACCCCACCCTGCCGTGGCCCGACGACCGGAAGGCGGTCAGCATAGGGACCTTGACAATTTCTTCGGCAACACCGCAAAAAGGCGCGGAATGTGAAAACATCAACTTCGATCCTCTGGTGATGACTGACGGCATTGAGCCGTCCACTGATCCTGTCCTCCTGTTCCGCTCGCCCGCTTATGCGGTTTCGTTCAGCAAACGGCTAAACGGCAAATAGCAACACGGTACGCGCGCAAGGGGGCAGAGCGGGGGACACGCTATCGTGTGCCGCTGGATTGGCGATCTCTTGTCGCTTGGTCAATCCGGATCGCCGTTCGAAAAACGCGGCTGTTTGTCAATGTCCGCTCTGCGTATCACGACGGAACAGCCGCTGTCGGCTATTATGCATAGTTCCCAGTTATGACCAGTTGGCCCACAGCAATGGCTGAATCGGCCTGTCCTTGCTCCTGACCGGAAGCGTTGACGAGCCCTGCGCTGGACATAAGTCCGGCGTAGACATCAGCGTCATCGCGCTGAGGCTGGGGCACGAGAGCCCGACGACAACTCACCAATACATTGAAGCTGACCTCGCGATGAAGGAGCCGGCCCTGGGGAGACTACAGGAACCAGACGCCGCGATCCGCAGGCGCTACAATACTCCCGACTCGTTGGTCGAGTTCCTGAAGACCCGGTAATTATGTGCAGGCCGCAGGCATCGAACACCGACTCTGTGCTCGTGCGATGCGGCGGCCCGCACCGCAACTGGTCATAACTGGGAACTATGCATAATGGCCGTTATGAACATCTATCCATAACGGCCAAGAGCGGTCATAGCGACCGTCGAAAAGTGACAGCATCGAACGGCGGCTAAGTCCTCCTGAAGCAGACCGTCATCTACACGAGCGGTCGAACTCCTGGCAAAGGCCGGCCGGGCGCAGTAGCGCAGTAGCGCAGCAAGCGCTCCAGGCATTCCCGGTGCTGCGCTTCGACACGCACGCTGGCATCCACCGAGAAACCCCCGGCGTGCTCCCAGGCGCCCATCGCCAGCGCGTCTTCGCGCTCGATCAGTCCGCCTCGGGCAGCCGCACGCAGAAGACGACGGCGCACCTGGGCCTGGATTTCGGCGATGGTTTCCAAACTGACGCCACGGGCTTCGTGAAAGCGCGCGCCGCCAGCGCCAGCCATTGTTGCACCGGCGCAACATGGCATGCAACGGCGGCGTATTCTCCCCACTCGCGTGACCACTTCAGGCTTGCCCGCGGGTAGCCTGCAATCTGTTGCGAACCTGTTCACCCTACTGAAAAGTGAGCTAGCCATGCGAAAGACCTCCCTTTTTTGCGCCTTGCTTCTGACTTGCGGTGTGGCGACCGCGCAGCAGTCAGGCATTTATTTGGGTGCCAGCGTTGGCCGGGCGAAAGTGGACCTTGATAAGAATGACCTTGTTACCGACCTGAGCAGCCTTGGCGTGACCAACATTTCTAGCAGCCAGGATGACACCACCACCGCATGGAAAATCTTTGCCGGCTATCAGTTCAATCCCTACCTTTCCCTTGAGGGTGGTTACGTGGACTTTGGCAAGTACAAGGTCAAGGTCAACGGAAGTTCTGTGGACGGAGGGGTTACGTATAAGGGAGATGTAGATGCCCAGGCCGTTTTTGCCGATCTCGTTGGCCACCTTCCCTTGATGGAAAACGCCCTTTCGATCTTTGGTAAAGTGGGCGGCGCCTACACCCGTCTCAAGGTCAGTCAGTCGCTCAGCGTTGGCGGCGACTTCCTTTCCGATGATGAACGCGACAATGAGTTTGTATGGAAGCTTGGGGCGGGTTTTCGCTACAACTTCACCAAGCAGTTCGGTGTGCGCGCGGAGTACGAGAGGTACTTCAACGTCGGAGGCAACGATACGACTGGCGGCCAGTCCGATGTGGGGATGTGGTCGATCGGCGCAACCTTTCTGTTCTGATTCGAGGGTGGCCTGGCGCCAGCCTCGACGAGCTGTTTGGGGACCCATTCCGCCAGCACGTGCAAGGCGCTGGCGGGACGATCTGGCGGCGACAACGACCCGGGGGAAGGGGCCGCGGCGACCCATGACCCAAGCGGTCCCCCGCGAGCCCGATCGGACCGTCTTCGTGCGGCCTTTACCAGGCGATGCGCTGATCGAATTCGTAGTCCGGCGCGGGCTGAGCCTGGGGATTGTCCTTGCCTGTGTTGGCGCTCTGCATCGCCCAAGGCGGGGGCGACGGGCTCTCCTCAGTCGTGGCGGCGAGGTCGGTCCGCGCAGATGGGGATGATCGTTTCCTTATCGAGCGAAGGTCCGCAGCGTGATCAGGACCGGTCATCCGATGTTCGAGAGGGCCAATGACCGGAACGGGTCGATAGCACCAATTGCCGAGCGGCCGAAGCGGCCATGGCGATGGCAACTACTCGTAGGGTAGCCGTGGTCTGCCCCGCTTGGCCGCAGCCTTACAATCCCCATAGCGACGGCCATCGCGGCGGTTCAGCCCAACAAGGTTTATCTGCCGCGAGCGGCCAGCGATTGAGCCCAGCGCTCCCCCGCGGGGCGACCGATAAACCTTACTCGTTAGAGTCCAAATCAATCCAACCCTTTACGCGCTTTCTCACAAACCTGCTATCGGAACGGCTCTCTGGATTTCTGGCTTGGCAGATCCGGCCGAACTGCCGACGATCGGGCAGAGATTGACGAGTATGGGCAGTGGCGCCTACACCTTCAGTACACCTGCCCAACCGGAGTTCTGAGGCGCTGGCGAAAATGCGGCAGGGGTTTTCGAGAGCGGTTTCCCGCGCGCCCGCCACACCGATGGAATCGACCTGCCCGTCTCCTCAACGCGATATCGGCGCCCCCAACCTTGGGGCGGTGCCACCTTCAGGGCGATGTTTCGGAGACTCGCTTTCTCGCCACGATGAAGACGGCCTTGTTTTCGCCTGGCGACCAGCAATGCTCGATCTCGAGTCCGGCGTGTTTCAGCTCCGCCGTCAACTGGCTCAGCGTGAGCGAAAAAACGCTGGGCAGCAACGGCAATGCGCGAAGCACCGCCGCCAACGCACGCATCTGCCAAGGGCCATCCCCGATGCAGACAGTACTGGAGATGAACAGGCCGCCCGGCTTGAGCAATTCCTTCACCCGGGTCAGGGTCTGCGCCCGATCGGGCAAGAGGTGGACGATGTTCATCGCCAGGATCACGTCCCAGCTGCCCGCAGGGCTTTCAAGCTCGGCAAGGGTGCCCTGTGCAAAGCTCACGTTGCTCGCTCCGGCCGCCCGAGCCTTCTCGCGGGCGATGTCGAGCATGCGGGCGGAATAGTCGATGGCAAGGATATGCGCCACATGCGGAGCATGCAAGATGGCTGTCGAACCCGTGCCGCAACCGAACTCCAGTATGCGGCTATCCGGCCTTAGCAGGGCCCGGGTCTTCTCCATCTTGGTTTCATAGGACGCCTGATCGATAATCGGCATCCTCGCGTAGCGCTTGGCCAGCCGATCCCAGAACCAGGAACGCTGCATCATGATCGATCCCTCCCTGCTCATCGAAGTGCAATCGCGAGCGGCCGCAAGGGCGCGGCATCGCCGCCGTGCCGGGGCGTGAGTGAACGCTCGATCCGTTCATCGCTCGCCTTTCGTTCCTGCGCCTATCGCGCCCAGGCAGGCGGCGCGGGCGGCAGCGGGGCATAGGCGTCGTCCAGGCGAACCTCGCGTCCGTTGCGAATCGTCCAGCATTCGAGCCCGCGCAACCACAACTGGTGAAGATGATCTCCGATCTCGGTCTCGTCAAGGAAGACGAAGCCCACATTGTTGACCCTTTTGCCCTTGACCTCGCCGCGCACCACGCAGGCGTCGAGCATTTCCCGCGGCGAGAGGGCACGCCCGAGCACGGTGACTTTCAGCACGCCCCTGCGTTCTTCGAGAACCCCGTTGAAGTCATGCCGCAGCAGGTAGCCATCCTTGATGAAGCCGCCCTGCGGTTCGCTGCTGAGCGCGATGTGACCGGGCTTGGCTTGCTGCAGGCTGGTGGCAGCATCGGCCTTCAGGTCGTGAAACTGGACAAAGGAAAGATCGCCGCGGCGCGTCAGCTTGATCGGGCTGTAGTCGAGCCAGCGATCCGATACCAGTCGCCGGTGGCCTGCGCCCTTGATCGCTGCAAAGGCGCCGTGCAGGCGATGACGGTTGGTGAAGCCCGGCGGGATGTAATCGGGATCGATGGCTTGCCATTCGCGATACAGCGTGGAGAAGGATGCGAGGTCGAAATCGAGCTCCCCCAGCCAAGCGATGATCGTTTCGGGGTCCGGCGGCAGCGGCAGCGTGACCTCCACCGTCAGGCCGGGGTAGACGGCGAGGCGCCGCTGTTCGTCCCACACCGCCGCGAAGCACTTGGAGGCGTCACCGATGCGATCGGGCCACCCGGGCGCGATCGCTTGCGCGGCGTAGTCGGTTTCCAGCGTTTCCGGCAGCGACTCGTGGAAGTACGACTGCTCGCTGATTTTTCTTGCCAGCGCATTGATGTCTTTTCCGGACAAGCTCAGTTCAATCACGTTCGTCGCCCTCGTCTCTAGTCTGCAACAATCTTAAGCGCCGTTGCCAAGCGCCCCATGGTCTTCGCTCGCGGCGGCTCAAGGCACCGCCTCGCGCGCAGCCTTCGCCTTCTTCGCTGCGGCGGTCAGCCCGGCCAGCACCGTCCTATAGTTCGCGCCCGTGACCGGGACCATCTTCCCGTTCTCGTCGTAGATGCGGAACTCCAGGAACGCATTCTCCTTCAGCCGATCGGTCACGAATGCGACGTTCGCATGCGAGGTCAGGAAGTCGGGATTCAGGATCACCCACACGACCTTGCGAATCGTTCGCGGCGTCGCCTTGGCCCCTGCCGCGCCCGGCAGCATGACGTCCTTGCCCTGCAGCGCGAGGTGCGCGTCGAGTTCGCCCCTTTCGCGCTCGCCGACCGGCGAGGACACGTTCTTGATTTCCACCAGATCGGCCTGTTCGTCGCCCACGAGCTTGAGCAGGTCGAGATTGCGATCCTGACCGATGTCGGCGCCCTTGTAGCGGTCGGAGATATCCTTCTGGCTGACGCTGAACTGCGTCTTGTCGCCGGCTTGCGCGAACCAGTGGGTGTGCCACTTTTCGCCCAGGCTTCCGATGTCGGCGCTGTCGAGCTGGCGCGTGATGCCGAGCAGACGCTCGTGGCTGGCGGCGATCTGGGCCTCGCGCGGATCAATGCCCTGTTCGATCAGCGCCTGGTAGCGCGGCGAGTCCGCCAGGGACCTGGGATCGGTCAGGTGGGGCAGGATGACTTCATTGATGAAGTGCTGCTTGGTCGTGTGCCGAATCGTTCTGATCGTGAGTCCGTTCGGGGAATCGCCTCGCGAATCGCCGCCTTCCGTCTGCTTCATCTTGTCGATGATCGCGACCTTGTCGACGCCGAGCTCGCCGATCGCTTTGGTGAACTTGCCGAACGATGACTTCGCCTCGCCGCCACCGAGCTCGCCGTAGGCTTCGTCCCAGGTCTTGGCGTCGAATGACGCCGAATCGCTGTCAGCTTTCTCCGCGATCGGGCGGATGAATTTCGCGGGTTTCGATTTGTCGGCAGCCTTGCTGTAGGCGTCGTGGTCGAACCAGAAGTGCGGCGCCTTCTCGTCCGTGCGTACGAGCTTGAGCCCGCCGGTCGGGTCCTCGCGCCAATGATGTCCTTTCGGCGCATCGCCCAAACCGATCGCAGTCGCTTTCAGGGCACCTGCGGACGCGTTCTCGGCGATCGGGCGAATGGCGAGCTTCGGATCGCCCGCCTTGCCCTTGGCGATCTCCGCCCGCAGGGTGTCCTGATTGAGGAAGTAGCCCGCTGCCTTCTCGTTTTGCCACACCAATTCGAGCTGCCCCTCGCGCTCTCGCCAGTAGTGCCCCGTCGGAGTCGCCTGGTCCAGCCCGAGCGTCTCTGCGCGCACGAGTCCGGCCGATTTTTTCCGGGCGGCGATGAAACCCTGGCCGGCCTCCAGCGAGTCGAGATCGCGCATGTGCTGCAGGATCTGCTTGTCGATGTCGGCGATGTGCCGGTCGATGATCGCGTTGTCGATTTCCTTGTCGATCAGGCGCCGCGCGTTGAGATCGATCGCTTCCTGCCGGGCGAAGAGATCGTCGCGGATTTCGGTCAGCTTCTTGATTTCCAGCTCGGCCTCGAAGCCCTTGCTGCCGTACTGCGGCGTCTGCGTAAAGCCGAGCAGGGAAATCGCGCGCGCGAGCAGGCTGCGTACCGACCCGCTGAAGCCCTCGTACTTGCGCAGCGTGCGCACCGTCGGCATGTGCAGCTCGATGTCGCGTGCGCTCGCCTCGCTGCCGTGATGGATCCGCACCTTGCCGTTGTCGTAATGGACCTGCACTGTCGCCGCGTCGTCGCCACGCAGCGTCGGGTCCTGGAACAGCATCACCTTGCCGGCGAGGTCGCCCATCGCCGCCAGCAGCTTGGCGCGCTCACCCGGAGTCTTCAGGCGGAACGGCTCGCCGCCGAACGGCGTCTTCGCCTCGTCGGGCACCTTGGTTTCGAGCCTGGTCGTGAACGGATCGAGCATCTGGTTGCGCGTGCTCTGCTGGTGGAAGGCGTTGCGGAACGCGATCATGAAGTCGTAGTCCTGGCTGGACCGCGTCTTGCCGAATCCCTGCGCTTCCATGTCGGCGATATGGCTGTCCATGGCGGCCAGCATGTCCGCGCGCGCTTCCGGCGAGGCGTTCGCCAGCTCGCGCGCGAGATCCGCCGCCTCGGCGATGTTTGCCGGCGGCTTCTGGTTGATCTTGTCCAGCACCGCCTTGACGCTGGCATCCGCTGCCTTCGCGCCGGCCATCGCCGCCGGCGCGGAAATCACCGACTCGAAGAGCTGCTTGATGTCCTCGACGATGGGAACGCCGAGATAGCCCATCATCCGCGCCGTGAAGAAGTCTCCGGTTTCGGCCGCTTCCTTGAGGAACGCCGCCACGGTGAGCGCGGCCGTGATGTCGCTTCCGCCGGCGACTTTCATCGCCTTGCCGATCCCCAAGGACAATATTCTGCCGATCGGCCCCAGGCTGCCCAGCACGCCGAGCCCGAAGCCGAGGCCGAAAGCCTTTGTCAGCACCTTGGCGATTTCCGCTGGCTCGAGCATCTTGTCGAACACCTTGCCGATGCCGTGCTCGACATTCATCACATGGATGATCGCCGCGACGCGCAGCGCCGAATCGCCCTCCTTGAAGAAGAAGTTGAGATAGTCGAGCATCGCGCCTTGCAGCAGTTCGGTACCCGTCGGGGACGTCGTGCTGCTGCCACGTCCGGGCATGCCGATGGCCTTGCGCGCGCCCCGGTCGGCGCGCTCGAGGCTGGAAGTCTGCGAGGTCTGGGCGCCCTCCAGCGCGGGTGTCGGCCCCACGTGCCGCAGTGTCCTGGCATTGCTGAATTTGCCGGGGGAGGGCACCGCCACCAATGCCGAATGCGTGGTCTTGAGCGTCGCGGCGTGCTGGCGCTGCGCCAATAGGAATTCCGCCACCTCGGGCGTCGCCGTCTTCTGCTCGTAGGCGATGGTTTTTCCCGACAAGTAATCGGGAACTTCGACCAGATAGCTCCAGCCTTCCTTGGCCTCGACCTTGCGCAGTCCCAGCACCGGCAGCGCTGCCGGGGTAAGCCCCTGCTGGTGGGCAGCCTCCGTCTGCAGGAACGGCGGCACGCTGGCGGCGCGCGAGAACCGGGCCGAACTGGTCTCGGCGCCTTCTGCGGCGACCTTGCTGCGGGAGGCCTCCTCGCCAGCCGCGGTCAGGGAGGACGCGCTGCCGTAGAGCTCCGCGAACTCGTATTGCGCATCGCTGGCGCCGGTTCCGGAAAGCACCTGTTTGCGGCGCATGGCCTGCTGCGCGATCACGCTGCCAAACTCGCGCTCGACCCCGGTGCCGACGAAGAGTCCGAGCAGGCCCATGGTCTGCTTCATGGTTTCGTAGCGCAGCCACGCCGTCATCGTGTCGCCGCTTACCGAGAGCGTGCCGATGGCGGTCGCCTGGTGGATGCCGTGCCACAGGTCCAGCGCGCCGGCCTGCTGGATCACGGTCTTCTCCGCCTCGATGCCGAAGAGGCTGAACCAGTGCTGGTGTACTTTCGCAAACTCGGGCAGGTTGTATTTCGCTTCCTCGTGCGGCGGGACGATCTTGGCCAGCTGCCCCTGCAGGCCCTCGCTTTGCCGGTTGATCCGATCCGCGAGGTCGTGCTGCGCCGCGGCCGCGAAGCCCTCCGTCATCTTCGGAAACGCCACTTGCGGCTTGATCTCCGCCGCTTCGGCCTCGTCGTTCAGCCCGCTTTCCGCGAAGAAGGGATCGTCCACCCGCGCGGCCATGTTGAGCGGCTGTGCCGCGAGCAGCGATTTCGTGTCACCGAGCGCGGTGCGCGTGTCTTCCTCGCTTCTCGCCGTCTTGCGGATTTCCGAGAGCGTCTTTTCCACGCTCGTGTCCAGCGGCGTGGGCGCCGTCGGATCGTCGGTCATCTTCATCAGCTTGTCGTTGACCAGCAGCGCCCGACGCGCCAGCTCGCTGCGCATCCGGTAGTTCTCCGCTTGCTCGTCTCGCGCTGCGCGCGGATCGAACTGGTTGCGGAGATCGACGAGCGTGGCGACCAAACCCTCCAGCTCCAGCATCAGCAGGCTCTTGCCGTCGCTGAGCGCGGCGACGATGCGCGCGAGGTCCTGCGAGAGCTGCACGAAGGCTGTGTCGCTGCTGCCGGCCATCGCGCTGAGATCGGGATCGGCGTCGATGTCGGCGCCGTGCGCGTGCTCCTGCAGGCTCAGGGCCACGAAATCCGCCGAATGCGAGACCAGCCGCCCGTAGATGTACTCGAAGCCGAAGCTGGTGACCTGGATGTCGCCCGGTAGCGAGGGCATCAGTTCGTAGACCTTCTTCACCGCCCCGGCGAGATCAAGGGACTGGTAGGCTCCACCGACGGTAAGGCCGTCGGTCAACTCTGCCATCTCGTCCGCCGCCGCGTTGACCGAGCCCTGATTCCCCGCGTCCAGATTCAGCCCCTCGCTGCTCTCGGCGCAGGCCGACTTGATGCGTGCCTTGAAATCCGGCAGATCTCCCGTCGCCTCCGCGTACACCGAGTAGAAGGCGATGGTGAAATGCGGCCGGGATCGGTGTGCCGACAAGGGAAGCTGGTTCAGTCGCGTGGCATCCTCGGGCGCGCGGCGGATACGCTGTTCACCCCCGCTTGCCTGGAGGACGTGGGTCAGCTCGTGGGCGAGCAGGTGGCGCCCGGCGTCGCTGTCGGGCGCGAACTCGCCGGCGCCGAAGACGACCTGATCACCGTAGGCATAGGCACGCGCGCCGATCCGGCGCGCCGAATCGGCGGCCGCCGCGTCGTCGTGGATGCGGACGTCACCGAGATCACGACCGAAGCGTGGCTCGAAGAAGTCACGCGCGCTCGCGTTCAACGCCCGGCCGCCGTTCCGGCTCGGGACGGCGAAGGAGGCAGTGGGTGCCGGGCCCGACGCTGTCGGCTTTCGTGATACGGAAGGGCTTCGCGTGTCTCGCTGCGCCTTCGTCGAAGCCCGCGCGGCGGCCGTGTGCACGAATAGCGGCGTCGCGGGCGGCCCGCCTGTCGGCATACCCATGACCCGGTCCGCCAAGCGGTCGGCTTCCTCCTCGTCCGGATCGTGCGGGCGACTGACGCTGAGCTTTGCCCGAACGCCGTGCAGCGCGAACGCTGCCGCGCGCGTCTCGTTGGCTCGGGAGTGCGGCGGCGCCGACTCGCCTGCCTGCGGAAAAGCCGAGGCCTGCGCGCGTGCCCCCAGGCCCGGCGCGGGAGCGCCGCTCTCAGGGCGACGGCCGCCACTCGGCGGCGCGGGCTTTCCTTCGGAGTGCTCGATCCCCTTGCCGCAAGCCGCGCATGGCACACCTGCCGCGCACGCGGGGCACGATGCATTCGACATCACGCGATCGGCGATCGCAGCGCTCGCCACTGCGCTTGCGTCGGTCGGTTGGGCCACTGCGTCAGGGGGACCTTCCAGGTAGCGCGGCATGCCCGGCGTCGTCGCCGTCGTCGCCGGGCGCGCGGCGTGCGCCGACCTGGCAACTCCGTCGGAGACGCGCCTGCGAGAGAGAGCAAGCTTGCTCATTTCGTCTCCCGTCACTGTCGGTGCCTCGCCGCCATGAACCGGACCAGAGAACACGGCGCGGCGATTTGGCGGCCGGCGCGCCTCTTGGCGTTCTCGCGAGAGGCGCGCATGGCGTTGTCGGACAAACGCCCTGCGGCATGGCGTCATGGTGTCTGCGCAGGCCCGGTGGCCGCGTAAGGGACAGGGAATCCAACCGGCCTCGGAGAAGTATGGCTGACGCCGCTTGCGGCCGTCAATCGCCGATCTTGGGCCGGCAGGCGTCACCATGCGCAGGCGAGCCCTGCGCAATGGCACCCCGGGGCACGGCTCGATGCTCCCGGAGCAGGAAACCCGGAGGGAAATCCGGGACAGCCGACGCTTCCCCCGCCCGGCGTCGCCGGCGCAGACCTTTTCCGCGAACCCGGTCGAACGGCGGCATCGCCGCCACCGTCATTGCGAGGAGGCGAAGCCGACGCGACAATCCAGCTCCATTCCTTGACGGTCCGTCCGCCACCTCACCGAGGTGAGGAAAAAGACCTCTGCAGACTCCGCCAAACCGTGGAGACTAGGCCCAGACGGGAGATGTGGCGATCTTCTCCAACAAAAAGTCGATAAGGATTCTGACTTTTGCGGTCAATACATTTGATTTCGGATAGACGAGCCACAGGGACGACTGGTCGTTGATCTCATGTTCCGGAAGGACACGAACCAGCGTGCCATCGGCAAGCTCGCGGTAAACGCTCCATAGCGAGTTCATCGAAATTCCCGCCCCCGCAAGCGTCGCGACCTTCTGACTCAAACCGTCATCCAGAACCAGTCGCCCCCCTGCCTGACCCGGATGAAACAGTCCTGTTTGCCCGTCACGACCGATGAGCTCTTTCGGCGAGGCGTCCCTGAACCCGATCAACTGATGTCCAGCCAGGTGATCCGGGTGCAGGGGTATGCCGCGCTGATCGAGGTAGCCGGGCGAGGCACACAAAACCCGTCGGTCATCAGCCAGTTTTCGACACTTGAGACTGCTGTCGGCCAGTGCCGCGCTGCGCAGGGCAAGGTCGAAGCTTCCTTCGATCAGATCCTGCGCAAAAGCCGGGCATGTGCTCGTGCGTGTCGCCGCCACGAGCGTGAACACGGTCGACACCATGATCCGGCAGATGGGCAAGGATCTGCCCCTGTCGCCCGACTTGCCGGCGGTGCTTGGAATGGACTTTGCCGGCACCGTTGAAGCGGTCGGCGAGGGCGTCACCGGTTTCGCGCCGGGCGACGAAGTGTACGGTTGCGCCGGCGGGCTTGCCGATCTGCAAGGCGCGCTTGCCGAGACGATGCTGGCCGACGCGCGGCTGATTGCCTACAATCCGAAAAACATTTCGATGCGCGAGGCGGCAGCGTTGCCACTGGTGGGCATTACCGCCTACGAAGGCTTGCAAAGGGCCGGCGCTCGGGGCGGGCAGAAAGTTCTGGTTCACGGGGGTGCCGGCGGCGTGGGGCATGTTGCCGTGCAGTTGGCCAAGCCCTTCGGCACCGACGTCTATGCCACCTGCAGTGGCGAGAAGCAGATGAATATCATCGCCAGCTATGGTGCCACCGCCATTAACTATCACACCGACAAGGTCGCCGATTATGTGGCGAGGCATACCGGCGGGACCGGTTTCGATGTCGTTTTCGACTCCGTTGGCGGGGCCAATTTGACGGCTTCCTTTGCCGCCGCCGCATTGAATGGACAGGTCGCCACGACGGTCTCCTTGCTGGAACTGGATCTGACGCCGGCTCACTTCAAAGGGCTGTCGCTGCACGTTGTCTTCATGCTTATCCCGATGCTGTACAACCAGCAGCGCGAGCAGCATGGCGCCATTCTAGCGAAGCTGGCTGAAATCGTGGATACGGGCGCACTCACGCCCTTGCTCGATGAAACGCGCTTTGGCCTGGACGCCGTCGGTAAGGCCTACGCGCGCCTGAGCAGCGGTGAGGCAATTGGCAAGGTGGTCGTCGAAATCTAGCGGATCGGCAGGTCTGGGCTAGCGTTGGCGGGGGCTTTGCTGCCGCCAGAACGCGCGCGGACCTGCGCCTGAACCGCGCCGACCTGCGCCTGAACCGCGCCGACCTGCGCCTGAACCGCGCCGACCTGCGCCTGAACCGCGCCGACAGCGAAGCCACCGTGCAAGGTCTGGCTGCCGAAGTGCTGTGACCCCAAAGAAGGCGTTTGCGCCGCAGCCCGTTACCTCTAACGTTCGACGTCTTCCTTCAAGTAGCCGCCCAGGTTGACATGCGTATCCATACGGATACACTGAGCTGATGAATACTTTTCTTCGTTCGGATGAGTTTGACGCGTGGCTCGCGTCGCTACAGGACAAGATCGGTCGTGCCCGGATCATTCACCGCATCCGCGCAGCGGAACACGGGAACTTCGGTGACTGTAAGCCTGTCGGCGAAGGCGTTTCCGAAATGCGTGTCCATTTCGGGCCGGGCTATCGCGTGTACTTCGCTCGTCGAGGCGATGTGCTCTATCTGCTCTTGCTGGGAGGAAATAAATCCTCCCAAAAGCGCGACATCAAGCGCGCGATTGAAATGGCGCGAGCCATTGAGAAGGAGTAATCATGACCAAGTACGCCCATTTCGATGCTGCTGACTATCTCGACGATGAAGAAACCATCGCCGAGTACCTGACTGCGGCGCTTGAAGACCCGGACCCCGATGTTTTTCTCACTGCAGTGAGGGACGTCGCACGAGCAAAGGGCATGACCCAACTGGCTAAAGATGCAGGCCTGGGCCGCGAGAGCCTTTACAAGGCTCTCACACCGGGCGCCAAGCCACGCTACGACACCATGCTCAAGCTTCTGCATGCTCTCGGCGTCAAGCTTTCTGCTTCGCCTGCTCACCCATGAATTCCGGACGCCGAACGCTACGGAGCCAGGGGACAGCCACAAGCTGCGCTTGTGGTTCCCTAGCTTCGCTCGGCCGCGCCTGATCGAAAGATCTAGCGCTTTTCGCGAGCTTGGCGGGTGGGGAAACCGAGATCGGCACTCGATCCAGACTTGACGCGGTTTTTTGCGTTCCGCTGCGCCCGACCTCGCCATTTCTCTCGCAGGGCACACGCAAGCCAACTGATCGAAGGGCATTCGACGAGGGCCTTGTTTGCGGCGGCTCGATTTCGCCCGCGGCGTAGCGCTGCCCGTGTCGCCAAGTCCGGGCAACCATCCCCCCGCCACCGTCATTGCGAGGAGGCGCAGCCGACGCGGCAATCCAGTTCCATTCTCTGACTGCTTGTCCGCCACATCAGCCAGGCGAAAAAGCAAGACCTCTGGATTGCCGCGTCGGCGTCGCCTCCTCGCAATGACGGGCGTGCGGGCGGGTGGGGCGTCTTCAGGTGTCCACGCTTGACCCCGTTGTTCGACCCGCGGGCTGGCCGCCAGCGTTCTGCTGCTGACGAACGACCGCTTCGATCTCGCGGATCAGCAACTGCATCGTCGTTCCCCAGCCGGGGTTGTCGATCGTCGTCGCCTGGAAGCGCAGGAGGGCGCGCAACTCCTGCGGAAGTTCCGCCGCCTCCGGCAGGCGGGCACCCTCGACGAGCAGCGGAAAGATGGCCTTGCCCTGCCTGATCAGGTCCGCAATCTCCTTGCAGACGACGTCGCCGGTTTCGTGCAGGCGTGGCGTGCGGCCGTCGGCGCCGGCCAGCAGCCACGATCGGCCGATGACCACGACACCGGCCTTGCACGCCTGCAGCGCGTCGTCGATCGAGTCATCCCAGGCATGGCTGGGCGCAATGTCGCTGATGTCGAGGAAAACCCGCCGCCCGCCGAAATGCTCGGAGAGGTCGTTGGCAATGCGTCCGGCCGCCGCCGGCGCATCGCTGCGGCGGTAGGAAATGAAGACGTCGGGCGTCGCGGCGAGGGTGCCGCGCAGCAGATTGCCCAGCTGGCCGGTGCCGCTCACCCATGGCTCGGCGAGCTGGAGAAACTGCGCGCGGCTCACCCCGGGGACCGGGTGGCCTTCCCAGGTCTTGAGGATTTCCTGGAAGACGGAGTCCGAGTTGCCGGTGAGTCCGCCCATGAAGGGCAGGGGAAAGACGGGTTTTCCCTGATCGATGATGCGCCGCGCGATGTCCAGCGCGCCACGCCCGCCGCCGACCATCACGGCGGCAGAACAGCGGCTGATCGCTTCGCGCTTCCAGGCCTCGACGTCGGCCACGGCAACGATGCATTCGTCGTCGGCGGCGTAGCCCGGCAGCGGCAAACCGCCGCGCTCGAAGAGCCGGCTCCAGCCCAGCGAGATCTGCCAGAACGCACCCTGTGGCGTTTCGCCGCGTTCCCTGAGCGCTGCGCAGAAGGCGTCGGCAACCCAATGGTCGACGCCCGTGGAATTCCCGGCGACGAGCCCCAGGCCGGCGTCGGCCAGCGTCGCGCCGATCATGCGCGCGACGCGGCGTTTGGCGGCGTTGGTCCAGCCGGTGCCGATGACCAGGACGGATGGCCGCTGACGACCGCTCGTCGGCTGGGCCGTAGCGGTCACGTGGGCCGGCATCAAATGCACCAGGTCTCCCGCGCCGCCTGCTCGCTGAAGTGCTTGAAGGCTTCGGCCGTGCTCAGGAACACCCGCCCGCCGAGTCGCCGTTTGAGCAGCTCGCTGCGTTGCAGGCGGTCCATGACCGGCCCCTTGACTTCGCTCAGATGCAGCTTGAT
>Ga0209277_10000829_pt1 | contig 15522 bp, 15 predicted proteins | sample JI81AbrownDNA_FD_187503 | JGI IMG/M metagenome (GOLD analysis project Ga0209277, IMG submission 187503) | Wastewater effluent complex algal communities from Wisconsin, to seasonally profile nutrient transformation and Carbon sequestration -... | ecosystem: Engineered > WWTP > Effluent > Algae... | reverse complement strand
ATCGCGAACACCACCTCGACGCCCGCCTCTTCCAGCATTTCGGTCATTTCCCAGACCTTGTGCTGCGCACCGGCCACCGCCATGCCGTAGCCCGGCACGATGATGACCTTGCTGGCGTAGCGCATCAGGGCGGCGGCATCCATCGCGCCGACTTCCTTCTGCTCGCCCTCCACCGCCTCGCCACCGCCGGCCGCGGCCATCGGGACGAAGAGAATGTTGCTGATCGGACGGTTCATGGCCTTGGCCATCAACTGCGTGAGCAGCGTACCGGCCGCGCCGACGACGATACCGGCGATGATCAGCGCCGGAATGCCCATCACGAAGCCTTCGAAACCCACAGCCAGGCCGGTAAAGGCGTTGAACAGGGAAATCACCACCGGCATGTCGGCGCCGCCGATGGGCAGCGTGATGACCATGCCGAGGATCAGCGCGAGCACGAAGAAAGCGCCAACCAACATCGGATCGATCTGCGGAGCGATCACGATGGCCACGCCAAGCCCGACCGTAGCAAGCGCCAACACGATGTTCACCGCATTCTGGGCGGGCAGCCGGAAGGCCGACTTCATCACACCCTGCAACTTGGCCCAGGCCACGACAGAGCCGGAAAACGACACCGCGCCGATGAGCGCACCCAGCGTCGCCAGCAGCGTGACGACGACACCATGCATCTCGCCGCGGGCAAACTCCACCGCCGCGATGGCCGCCGCCGCGCCGCCGCCCATGCCGTTGTAGATGGCGACCATCTGCGGCATGTCGGTCATGGCGACCCTCTTGCCGGACACCCAGGCGAGTGCGCCGCCCAGAGCGATGGCGATGATCATCAGCAGGTAATTGCCCATTCCCGGGGTCAGGAAGGTGACCACCGTGGCAAGGACCATGCCGACACCCGCCCAGATGATGCCCTTGCGCGCCGAAACCGGCGAGCTCATGCCCTTCAGGCCAAGAATGAAAAGAATCGCGGCGACAAAGTAGCTCGCGTCAATCAGCCACTTGATAGCCATTACTTCTTCTCCTTCGATTTGAACATGGCGAGCATGCGTTCGGTCACCACGTAACCGCCTGCCGCATTGGCCGCGCCCAGCAGCACGGCGACGAAGCCGATGGCCTGCTGCAACGGGGTTTCCGCCTGGCCGAGGGCAATCATGCCGCCCACCAGCACCACGCCGTGAACAAAGTTGGAGCCGGACATCAGGGGCGTGTGCAGGATCACCGGCACACGGGAAATGACTTCGTAGCCGGTAAAGGCCGCGAGCATGAAAATATAGATTGCAACGAATCCGTCCATGGTCGTCTCCCGGTTAGAGGCCCAGAACCTGCTTGACCCCGGCGTGGCGAAGTTCGCCACCGTGGGTCAGACAGGCACCAGCCAGCACGTCGTCCTCCCAGTCCAGGGCCAGGGCCCCGTCCTTGATGAACGGCGAGATGAAATTGAAGAGGTTTTTGGCGTACATCTCGGAGGCATGCACCGGCATGCGGCTCGGAATGTTGGTGGGGCCGATGATCAGTGTCTCGCCCACCCAGGTTTTTTCGCCAGCCAGGGTGCCGGCCACGTTACCGCCGGTTTCCGCTGCCATGTCCACGACGATCGAGCCTGGCTTCATATTCGCCACCATGTCGGCACTCACGATCACCGGCGCCTTCTTGCCGGGAATCGCCGCCGTGGTGATCAGCACGTCGCATTCGGCGATGGCACGACCGAGCTTCTCGGCCTGCTGGCGTTTCTCGTCATCGGTCAGTTCGCGGGCATATCCGCCAGCCCCTGCTGCCGACACGCCGGTGTCAACAAACTTGGCGCCCAGCGATTCGATCTGCTCCTTGGTTTCGGGGCGCACGTCGTAGCCGGAAACCATCGCGCCGAGCCGCTTGGCCGTGGCGATCGCCTGCAGGCCGGCCACGCCGGCACCGATCACCAGCACCTTCGCCGGACGGATCGTGCCCGCGGCGTAAGTCAGCATCGGAAAGAACTTGGGCGAATGGTCGGCTGCAATCAACGCACATTCGTAGCCCGCCACCGCGGCCTGACTCGACAGCACATCCATGCTCTGGGCACGGGAGATACGAGGCAACAGCTCCAAAGCGAAACAGGTGATGTTCTTTTGACGCAAAAGCTCGATCCGCTCCTTGCTGGACCAGGGCTGCTGCAAGCCAACCAGAACAGCACCGGATTTAAGCTCGGCGATGTCCTCGATGGACAGCGGCTGGACCTGCAGGATCACGTCAGCCTTTCGCAGGACAGAACGCGCCTCCGCGTCGAGTTCGGCCGCGCCGTAGTCCTCATCACGAAAATAAGCCGCTGAACCGGCACCCACCTGGAGCATCAACGATGCTCCAAGACCCTGATATTTCTTGGCTACATCGGGGACAAGCGCAACACGCCGCTCACCCACCGCAAACTCTTTGGTCACACCGATGACCAGAGGCATGGAACCTCCTTAGAAGGTAGTTGGAATTCTGCTATCGTCCCGAAACGGATTCGAAGACGACAAATATCTCGTAAATTCAGCCTGAAAAACCGGCTTTCCTCTCACATAAAAGTGCGAGAAATGAATGATTTCATGCATTGACCAGGGCAAAGATGAGAAAGTCTAGCAAGAAACATACTCGCCCGACTCGAAAGCTAGGGTTACCCCCAGGTTCACTTATCCATATCGGCGAGATCAAGACCGAAAAACCCAGCATCAGCCTGATCGAATTCGACGCCCACGGCCTTACCGAAACCCGTTTCGACAGCATCGAAGCCTCCCGGAGCCACCAGCCGACCCGGGAAAAACTATGGCTTAACGTCTATGGGCTGCACGACCCCGCGCTCATGGCCGAGATCGGACGCCGCTTCAAGCTCCACCCGCTGGTCCAGGAGGACGCGCTCAACACCCAGCAGCGTCCGAAAAGCGACGAATACGCGGATTACCTGTTCATCGTTGCCCGCTGTTTCGATTTCGTCAGCGAGACCCGCAGTCTCACCTCCGACCAGGTGAGCATCGTCCTCGGTCGCAATTTCGTGCTCACCTTCCAGGAGCGCGCCTCCGGCACCTTCGAAGCTGTACGCGAACGCTTGCGGGCCGAGCACGGAGCCATGCGCACCCACGGCGTCGACTATCTCGCCTATGCACTGCTTGACACCCTGGTGGATCGCTATTTCGTTGCGCTCGACGATCTCAGCGACATGGCCGAGGATCTCGAAGACGCTGCCCTGACCCGCCCGAATCCGTCACTGCTGGCCGAAATCAACCGCGTCAAGCACGAGACCCTGACACTGCGCCGCGCCGTCTGGCCGCTACGGGAAATCCTGAACATGCTGGCCCGTGCCGACAACGGCTTCTTCACGGCCGACACCCGCCTTTATCTGCGGGACATCTACGATCACACCGTGCATGTGCTCGAATCGCTGGAGTCCGTTCGAGACATGCTCGCGGACCTGCTGGATATCTATTTGTCCAGCGTCAGCAACCGCCTCAACACCGAGGTGCGCATCCTGACCGTGCTGACCACGCTGTTCATGCCGGCAACACTGATCGCCGGCATCTTCGGCATGAATTTTCATACCATGCCGCTGCTCGACGACAACGAAGGCTTCTGGTTTGCTCTGGCGATGATGCTGGGCGCGGCGACCGTGATGGCGGCCGCATTCTGGCGCCGCAACTGGCTCAATACACGCTAGGGACGAACTCAGCCGCCCAGCTTGGGGAAATCTCCCCACTGCTGCGGCTTGGGCGTGACTTCGACGAGCTTGACGATGGCAAGGGAAATGTTGTCACCGCCACCCTTGGCCCGCTGGCGAGCCAGCTCGATCAACGCCGAAGCGGCGTCACGGGGGGATTGGGTGGCGAGGATATGGCCCGTTTCCTCTTCGGAAAGATAGGCCCACAAACCATCGGAACACAGCAGGAACGCGTCGCCGCCAACCAGCGGCGAGACATGCCCGACATCAACCCGCGGCTCCCGCTCGGAACCCAGGCACGACAGCAGGACGTTGCGATTGGGGTGACGCAGGGCCCCTTCGGCATCGAGCCGGCCCTTACGGACGAGTTCCTCGACGAGGGAATGATCGACGCTGCGGCTCATGAGCGCGCCGCGACGGAAATGATAGAAGCGCGAATCGCCGCAATGGGCCCAATCTGCCCTGTCCGGCTGCATCATGAAAACCACTGCCGTGCTGTGCGGATCCTGCTCGCTGGTGAAGCGGGTCAGCTTGATGACAATATGGGCTTCGTCGACGATGCTTCGCAGTAAATCCGGCGCGCTCTCCGACGCCGGAGCAAAGGCTTCGAAATTCTGCCTTGCCTTGAGAATCACCTGTTCGGCAGCCATCGCCCCACCCGAATGCCCACCCATGCCATCGGCAAGCACAGCCATCATGGTGCCCTTGCGGGTGGGATGCGCGAACACTGCCGCGCGGTCCTGCTGCTCGCTACGGTCGCCGGTGTGCTTCGCCACACAGGCCTCGGCCTGGTAACGCTTTTTGGCACTCACCGAATCGGGTGCGGACACTGATGAAGCGGTCGAGTTCACCATGGGATCAGCACATGGGCAGGGCAGGCACGTCGGCGCGGGCAGGCGCACCAACCCCGCCGGCGGCCGCCGGGCGATATCCCCTCGGAATCACTATGACATCCGAGCAAAAAAAAACGCCGCACACAATCACAAAATCACTCCAGCCACAGGCAGGCATTAGGTTGACAGAGTTTAACCGTTTATTCCTTTAGTACTAAAGACCCCTTATGCCTTTCAGGCCGATTTCGTGACATTTTCATCGATAACTTCAATCCAATGTCGTATAGGCAATACCGCCCCGGCGGAGAGATGCTCAATGCAGCCGACATTCGCCGAAACGATGCATTCGCCACCGCCCGCCTCCAGCGCAGCCAGCTTGTCGTCGCGCAGACGGCCAGCCAGAATCGACTGCAGCAACGAATAAGTGCCCGCCGACCCGCAGCACAGATGAGCGTCGCGCACCGCCGTCAGATCGAAGCCTGCGGCCGCCAGTAGACTCTCGACGACACCGCGGATCTTCTGCCCGTGCTGCAGGCTGCACGGAGCATGAAAGGCGATCCGTCGCGGCGTCCGGCCGGCGCGTCCTTTGGCCAGCAGGGCCTTCAGCGGTTCCATCTCGGCAAACAGCACTTCGGCCACATCGCGAGCAAGCTCTGCAACTCTGGCAGCTTTCACGGCATAGGCCGGATCGTTCTTGAGGAGGTGACCATAGTCCTTTACCTGAACGCCACAGCCGGACGCGGTAATGACGATTGCCTCCACCTTGCCGGCCGCGATGGCGGGCCACCAGGCGTCGATGTTGCGACGGGCATCGTCCCGGCCAGCGTCCTGATCATGCAGGTGAAACCTGACTGCGCCGCAGCAGCCGGCCCCCGACTGCTCGACCAGCGAGATGCCAAGCCGGTCGAGCACCCGTGCTGTTGCAGCGTTGATGGCCGGGCGCAGCGATGGCTGCACGCAACCGGCCAGCACAATCATCCGGCGGGCATGGCGCGGCGCCGGCCACACACCAGCGGGGTCGGCACGGGGCACTTTTTCAGCCAGGATCTTCGGCAGCATCGGCCTGAACAAACGGCCGACACCCAGCGCTGCACCAAACAGCCCGCTGCGCGGGATGAACCCCAGCAACGCGTTGCGCATGAGCCGGTCGCTACCCGTGCGGGGAACCTGTTGCTCGACCACGTGGCGGCCGATGTCCGCCAGCCGGCCATACTCGACACCCGACGGGCAGGTGGTTTCGCAGGCCCGGCAGGTGAGGCATCGATCCAGATGCAGGCGGGTTTTTTCGGTAGCGGGCTGGCCTTCGAGCACCTGTTTGATCAGGTAGATGCGCCCGCGCGGGCCGTCCAGCTCGTCCCCCAGGAGCTGGTAGGTCGGGCAGGTGGCGGTGCAAAAGCCGCAGTGCACGCACTTGCGCAGGATCTCCTCGGCCTCGCGGCCTTCCGGTGTGTCGCGGATGAAATCGGCGAGATTCGTTTGCATGATCTACAGCCCCGCGTAAAGGCGGCCGGGGTTGAGGATGCCCGCCGGGTCGAATGCTTTTTTGAGATTGCGCTGTAGCGCCATCAAGGGCGCGGGCAGTGGATGGAAAACCTCGTCACTCCGGTCACCGTGGCGGAACATCACGGCATGGCCGCCAAGCTCGGCCACGCGGGCACGGATTTGCCCGGCCGGCGCCGTCGAGCGTAGCCAGCGCTGGGCGCCGCCCCACTCCACCAGCTGCGCACCGGCCAGCTGAACAGCCAGCGCATCGCTCGGCATCGACAGGCGCCACAAGGCGTCATCACCACTGAAAAAAACATCACGCTGGTCACGCAGCCCCGCCCACAGGGCCTCGGCTACCTCGGCCGGTACGCTCTCGCCACCCAGCCGGGCGATCGCTGCATCGACGGCTGCGGAAGCGCCGGACAGCCGCAGATCGAGCACACCGCCGCGCCACGCGCTGGCCGATATCGGCAAGGGTTGACCACCCCAGGCATTGAGCTGATGCAAAGCCGCGGCTTCGTCCATCTCGAAGCGCAGTGTCGCCTCGGCCACGGGCCTGGGCAGCACCTTGAGCGACACCTCGACGATCAACCCAAGGGTGCCGAGACTTCCGGCCAGCACGCGGGAAACATCGTAGCCGGCGACGTTCTTCATCACCTCGCCACCGAAACGCAGCACTTCGCCACGCCCGTCGATGATCCGCGCACCGAGGACGAAATCGCGCACGCCGCCCACCGCAGCCCGCCTCGGCCCGGCGAGGCCCGCTGCCACGCAGCCACCCACCGTGCTGTCGACGCCAAAGCGCGGCGGCTCGAAGGCCAGCATCTGCTTACGTCCGGCCAGCTCGGCTTCCAGATCGGCCAGACGCGTGCCGGCGCGCACCGTCACGACGAGCTCGCTCGGCTCGTAGCTGACGATGCCGCTGTATCCCGAGGTTGCCAGGATTTCGCCGACCGGCTGCCGGCCGTAGAAATCCTTGCTGCCGCCGCCGCGGATACACTGGGCAGTACCGCTAGCCGCCGCCGTGCGGATGCGCTCAGCCCAGTTTCGAATCTGATCGTTCACGGGTTTCTCCATCGTTCTTCAGGGCTTCGCGCAGGCGGCGCTTTTCCAGCCGCCGGGCCGTGCGCAGGCCCATCAGGGTGCCAACCAGCGACAGCACCGGCACCGCCACAAACAGGAATTGCAGCCAGCCTTCCGGAATCGTTTCCATGGTCAGAATCTCGGCAGATCGGGGTGAGCCGGCGGCCGGCTGGCGCCCATCCGCTCGCGGCCGTATTCGGCGCAGCGGTTGAGGGTTGGAATGGCCTTGCCCGGATTGAGCAGGCCGTCAGGATCGAACGCCGCCTTGACCCGGTGGAAGGCCTTGATTTCCGGCGTTCCGAACTGACTGCACATCTGGTTGATCTTTTCGATGCCTACCCCGTGCTCGCCGGTGATGGTGCCGCCGAGGGCCACCGAGAGTTCGAGGATTTCAGCGCCAAAAGCCTCGGCGGTGTGCTGCTCACCGGGCATGTTGGCGTCAAAGAGGATCAGCGGATGCAGGTTGCCATCGCCCGCATGAAAGACGTTGATGCAGCGCATCGCGTATTTCTGTTCCATCGCCTGGATGGCCTTGAGCATTTCGCCGAGGCGCTTGCGCGGAATGGTGCCGTCCATGCAGTAATAATCGGGCGAGATGCGCCCGGCTGCCGGAAACGCGGCCTTGCGCCCGGCCCAGAAGCGCAGCCGCTCGGCTTCATCGCGGGAAACACGAATTTCGGTGGCGCCGCTGGCTTCAAGCAATGCGCGCACGCGGGCGATCTCCTCGGCCACTTCTTCCGGCGTACCGTCGGATTCGCACAGCAGGATGGCCTGGGCCTCGAGCGGGTAGCCGGCATGCACAAACTCCTCGACCGCCGCGGTCGCCGGCTGATCCATCATCTCGAGGCCTGCCGGGATGATGCCTGCCGCGATGATCGCGGCCACCGCATCGCCAGCCTTCACCACGTCGTCGAAAGCCGCCAGCACGCACTGGGCGAGCTGCGGTTTTGGGGTGAGCTTGACGGTGACTTCGGTGACCACTGCCAGCATCCCCTCCGAGCCGGTGATGAGCGGCAGCAGGTCGTAGCCCGGCGCATCCAGCGCCAGGCTGCCGAACTCGACGATGTCGCCCGCAATGCTTACACCCCGCACCTTCAACAGGTTGTGGATGGTGAGTCCGTACTTGAGGCAATGCACACCGCCGGAGTTCTCGGCCACATTGCCGCCAATGGTGCAGGCGATCTGCGACGAGGGATCGGGGGCGTAATACAGACCATAGGGCGCGGCAGCTTCGGAAATGGCGAGATTGCGGACGCCGGGCTGAACCACCGCGCGGCGGGCGTGGGCGTCGATGCTCACGATCTTCTTGAGCCGCGCAAGAGACACCACCAGCCCGAAACGGTGCGGCTGGGCGCCACCCGACAGACCGGTTCCGGCGCCCCTCGCCACCACCGGCACGCCCTGGACCGCGCAGATCTTGAGGATATCCACCACCTGCGCCTCGGTTTCCGGCAGCACCACCACCATCGGCACCTGCCGTAACGCGGCCATGCCGTCGCACTCGTAGGGACGCAGATCCTCCACATCGTGAAGCAGGCTCGCCGCCGGCACGACGCGCGCCAGCGCATTCACCAGGCGGGCTTTGTCTACCCGCGAGAAATCGGCGTCCGCGGTGCCAAAAGCCGGCGCCTCAAAAACCTCGCCTGTCATGGAGTCTCCTTGTCGGTTCGGCAGGCCGACGACGGGCGCAGGACGGCCTGCCGGGCCAGTCCGGTCAGTCTAGAAGAGCTGCCGCCGCGATGCAAAGCGGGCGCCCCCAAACCGGGTTCAGCATGAAAGCGGCGGTGCGACAAAGCCGCCCACGGCGGACTCGATATGGGCCGCCACGGCCAGCAGGGCATCTTCCTGCCAGCGCCGGCCGACGACCTGGACGCCCACCGGCAAACCGTCTTCGACACCGATCGGCAGCGCCGCCACGGGGTGGCCGCTCACCGAAAAGGGCGTCGTCAAACCGATGGTCGCCTCCATGTAGGGCAAGCGGCACCCGGCCACTGTGAGCGTCGGCGGACGCGCGAAGCGCCCCATCGGCCTGCCCGGATAGGCCACCGTGGTGGCGACCGGGCACAACAGGGCATCAGAACCGGACAGAAAGGCTTCCAGCCGGCCGATGGCTTCGTCCCGCGCATTGAGCGCCCGGCTGTAGGCCCGCATGTCAAAACGCAGGCCACGGGCAATAGCCTTCACCAGCCGTTCGGACGGCGGCAACAGATGGCGGACGCCAAGGAAGAAAGCCCGCTGCCAGGGCGGCAGGCCCAGGCCGATCTCGGCGCCGCCGATCAGCCCGAAGAGTTCGCGCAGCTGTTCCGGATCGAGCCCCGGCGGCGTGCCCCGCTCTACCCGATGCCCGGCCGTCTCCAGCCGACCGGCCATGCCCGCCAGCCCGGCGCGGGTGCGCTCGCACAAGGGCAGCCCGAAGTCGTCCCACAGCGCGAGACGCAGGGGTTTTCCGGCGGGAAGCGGCGGCACCGGTGAGGTGGCCCGGGGCGGCACCTCGGTATCGATGCCGTCCGGTCCGGCGATCAGGCCGTAGCCCAGGCGTAAGTCGGCCACCGAGCGGGCCAGCACGCCCAGGGACAGCATGTGCCTCACGCTGCGCGCACCGCCCAGGTGCTCGGGCAGATGGGGAATATGGCCGGTGCGGGGAATCCGGTTCTCGGTCGCCTTGAAGCCGGCAACGCCACAGTACGCGGCCGGAATGCGGATCGAACCGGCCAGGTCGCTGCCCGCCTCCAGCAGCGAAAAACCCGCCGCGATGGCCACCGCGGCCCCGCCCGAACTGCCGCCGGGCGTCAGCGCAGGATTCCAGGGATTGTGCGTCGGTCCGAACAGCGGGCTCCAGCAGTGGGGCGCTCCGGCCAGCTCCGGCAGATTGCTCTTGCCGACGATGACCGCCCCCGCTGCCCGCAGGCGGGCCACCAGCGTGGCGTCGGCGTCCGGCACGTAATCGGCCAGCGGCCGGAAACTCGCCGTGGTGCGCAGCCCGCGGGTGGCGAAGACATCCTTGATCGACACCGGCACCCCGAGCAGCAGCGGCACCGGGCCGCCCGCGCCAAGCTGCCGGTCGGCGGCTCTCGCGGCCTCCCGCGCACCCGCCGTATCGACCGTTACCAGGGCATTGAGCGCGGGATTGAAACGCGCAATACGCGCCAGGCAGGCATCCAGCAGGGCTTCGGCCGACAGGCGCCCTTCGCGGATGGCGCGGGCAGCGGCGGAAGCAGTAAGCGTGTCCAGGCGGATATCAGGCATTGCGCGCCTTCAGCCAGGGCGGCGAGGCCGCAAAGAACGCATCCACGACGCAGTCGATGGAATGTTCGCCAGCAGGAATAAGGAGCGAAGACGGCGGAATCGGTGTGTTCATCTTGGAGTCGCAGGCGCGTTCAGTCGAAAGCGTCAGCTTGCACCTGCGGACCGCGCCCGGTCTTGCACCCAGACGACATGCAAACCTGCCAGGCCGCTCAAAAACCGGAGGGGCCGAAATGCCGCGCCAGCGTTGCCGGATCGATGCGGTAAGGCCAGAACGCGGGATCAAGGCGGGCGATGCCGGCTTGCAATTCTCGCGGCGTATGGCCGGTGAAGCGGCGCACATCCCGGCACAGGTGTGCCTGGTCGGCATAGCCTTCCCGAGCCGCCACCGCCGCCCAGCCTTCCGCTGGATCGCCACCGGACAGCGCCGCGAGCATCCGGCTGCAGCGCAGCTGCTGGCGATAGCTGCGGAGCGGCTGGCCGTAGCTTTCCAGAAAACGTCGCTCGAACTGCCGCAGGCCGACCCCGAAGCGCTCCGCCAGTTCATCCGCCGGCAAGGTCAGGAGCGCCGGCGGCACACACAGCGCAGACCCAGGATCAATGCCACGCCGGATATCGCACAGCAATTCCCACACACGGCTCACCGCGCCCCCGCAAGTCGCAGGCGGGCGCCTCGAATCGACAAAGCGCGCCAGCGCTCCCCGGCCGGCTCCGTCCAGCAGCACCGCCGGATCGACGGCCTCTTCCATCACGGCCCGCCCCGGCACGCCGAACAGCGCGCAAAGCCCGCCCGGCATCAGGGGCACGGTGAGTATCCGGGTGCCGGGCTCGGCCCGGGCCTCGCGAACCCCGCGCGTTCCGCCGCAAACAGAAACGAGCGGCAACGGACGCTCCACGCCCGCCCGCCGAACCGCGATGCCGCCTTCCAGGATCACCAGCAGGAGCGGATGCAGCGCCGCCGGCAGGACATATGCCCCGCTCGGCAAGCCCGTGAGCAGCGCGCTGCGCACGCAATCCGCCAGAGCGGGCGGCGGCAGGTAGATCCCGTCCACGGTGACGCCGACGCCGTTCAGGCGGCCATCCAGCCGAACGAATCCTCGGTGGGCCCCGTCGGGACGTACTCACAGCCAATCCAGCCAGGGTAGCCCAGCGCCCGGAGCCGCCTGAACAGGAAAGGAAAATTGATTTCACCGGTGCCCGGCTGATGACGACCGGGATTGTCGGCCAGCTGAATATGGCCGATGCGCGCGAGATTGGCCTCCAGCGTGCGGGCCAGATCGCCCTCCATCACCTGGGCGTGGTAGATGTCGTACTGCAGCGCGAGATTGGGCCGGTCGGCTTCATCCAGCAAGGAGATTGCGGGCGCCGTGCGATCGACAAGGAAACCCGGCGTATCGCGACTGTTGAGCGGCTCCATCAAGACCTGCCGTTCGGCCGGCGCAAAAGCGTCGGCGGCAAAGCGCAGGTTGTCGATCAGGGTTGAGCGCAGCAGCGCCTCGTCAACGCCCTGGGGCCGCAGGCCGGCAAGGCAATTCACCCGCGGGCAGCTCAGCGCCTCGGCGTAGCGCGCGGCCTCGGCCACGCCGTCGCGGAATTCCGTGACCCGCTCCGGCAAACAGGCAATGCCGCGCTCACCGGCCGCCCAGTCGCCTCCCGGAAAATTGAACAACACCACCTCCACCGCCGCCCGCCGGACGGCGTCAGCCACTTCATCGAGGGGGAATGCATACGGAAAATGAAACTCGACCCCCTTGAAACCGCTGGCCGCAGCGGCGGCAAACCGCTCGAGAAAGGGCCGATCGAGGAACAGAAAGGAGAGATTGGCGGAGAAGCGCAGCATCGGGAACCTCGCAAATCAGGTCAAAATCGCCACCCGGCATGGTTGTTGCGCGCAAAACGGCCGTGCCGGGGAAACCCGGCCGTGCGATGGGTTATCATGCGCGACTTGACCAAAATTATCCAAGCCCCGCCAATGATCCGCAAACTGCTGCGCCGGGTTTTCCGCCGCGCTGCACCCGCCACCAACGCCCTCCCCGACCCCGCAGTGATCCCCGTGGCCCGTCACGGCGTCCGCCGGGAACATATCTCCCCGGCGGCCAACAAGGTCTGCTCGGTTCTCCAGGAGGCCGGCCACAAGGCCTACGTGGTCGGCGGCGCAGTGCGCGACATCATCGTCGGCCAGACCCCGAAGGATTTCGACGTTGCCACCAGCGCAACGCCGGAAGAAGTCCGCGCCCTCTTCCGCCGTTCGCGGATCATCGGCCGCCGCTTCAAGATCGTGCATGTGATGAGCGGCCCGGAGACCATCGAAGTCTCCACCTTCCGCGCCATGCAGGACGCCGAATCCACCGAGACCGACGAACACGGCCGCGTGCTGCGCGACAACGTGTTCGGCTCCATGGCCGAAGACGCCACCCGCCGCGACTTCACCGTCAATGCGCTGTACTACGATCCGACCAGCGAAACCATCATCGACTACCACCACGGCGTGGCCGACCTGCAGCAGAAAACCCTGCGCATGATCGGCGACCCGCGCGTGCGCTACCGCGAAGACCCGGTGCGCATGCTGCGCGCCGCGCGCCTCGGCGCCAAGCTCGGCCTGTCGATCGACCCGGACGCCCGCGCCCCCATCCGCGAAATGGCAGAACTCCTCGAAAACGTGCCGCCGGCACGCCTCTTCGACGAGATGCTCAAGCTGCTGATGTCCGGCAACGCCGTCAAATGCCTGCGCCAGTTGCGCGAAGAAGGCCTGCACCACGGCCTGCTGCCGCTTCTCGACGTGATTCTCGAACAGCCGATGGGCGAGCGTTTCGTCTGGCTGTCACTCGAAAACACCGACGAGCGCGTGCGCCAGGGCAAGCCCATTTCGCCCGGCTTCCTCTTCGCCACCTTGCTGTGGCACGAAGTGCTGGCCGACTGGGACGCCCGCAAGGCTCAGGGCGAACACTCCCAGCCCGCGCTCTTCGACGCGATGGATTCGGTGCTCGACCGGCAGTCCGGCAAGCTCGCGATCACCCGCCGCATCGCCGGCGACATCAAGGAAATCTGGGCCCTGCAGCCGCGCTTTGAAAAGCGCGCCGGCAAAACACCTTACCGCCTGCTCGAGCAGCCGCGGTATCGCGCCGGCTGGGATTTCCTGCGCCTGCGCGCCCAGTCCGGCGAGCTTCCGATGGAGCTCCCCGACTGGTGGGAAGCCTTTGCCGACGCCCACCCGGAATCCCGCGAAGCCATGCTGGTGCCCGACAAGGCCGGCGCCGCCAAGAAGCGCCGCCGCCGCAAGAAGCCCGCTGCGGCCCCCTCCGACGCCGGCCAAGCATGAACCCTGCGGCAGCCCGTCGCGTCCGCGCCTTCGTGGCGCTGGGCGCCAATATCGGCGAACCGGTCACGCACCTGCGCGCAGCGGTCGAAGACATGGCGGCGCTGCCCGGCACCGCCGTCGTGGCGCGGTCGTCCCTTTACCGCAGCGCGCCGGTCGGCCTTGTCAATCAGCCGGATTTCATCAACGCCGTCGTGGCGCTCGACACGAATCTCGAACCGCTCACCCTGCTCCGCGCCCTTCTGGCCATCGAAGCCCGCCACGGCCGCGTGCGCAGCGTGCCCAATGCCCCGCGCACCCTCGACCTCGATCTCCTGCTTCACGGCGACCGGCAGCAGGACGAGCCTGAACTCACCCTGCCCCACCCGCGCATGCACGAGCGCGCCTTCGTGCTGCTGCCGCTGCTGGAAATCGCACCCGACGTGCGCATTCCGGGCCTTGGCGCCGCGCGCGATTTTCTTCCGGGCGTCACCAACCAGGCCATCGCCCGCAGCGAGTCCATGTAATGCCGATCTGGGTTCAGACCGCCCTTCTTCTGGCGGCCTCCAACGTCTTCATGACCTTTGCCTGGTACGGGCACCTGAAAAACCTGGCCACCTCGCCGTGGTATATCGCTGCTCTGATCAGCTGGGGCATCGCGCTCTTCGAGTACCTGCTGCAGGTGCCGGCCAACCGCATTGGCGCCCAGGAACTCCAGCTCGCCCAGCTCAAGATCATGCAGGAGGCGATCACCCTTGCGGTGTTCGTGCCCTTTGCCATTTTCTACATGCAGCAGCCCCTCAAGCTTGACTATCTGTGGGCCGCCCTGTGTATCCTAGGCGCCGTTTACTTCATATTCCGCGCCTGAAAGGCGGAGCTCCCCCATGCTCGAAAAAGCGCGCTACATCGTCGTGGAAGGCCCCATCGGAGCCGGCAAGACGACCCTCGCCAGGCGTCTCGCCGCGCGTATCAACGCCGACGTGCTGCTTGAGAACCCCGTGGCCAACCCCTTTCTCGGGCGTTTCTACCAGAACATGGAACGCTGGGGCCTGCCCACGCAAATCTCCTTCCTGTTCCAACGCAGCGAGCAGCTGGCCGCCTTCACGCACAGCCACGACCCCTTCCGGCGCGTCGTATCGGATTTTCTGCTCGAGAAGGATCCGCTCTTCGCCGAACTCAACCTTGCCGAAGACGAACTCCAGCTCTACCTTCAGATCTACGAACGCCTCAAGCCCAAGGTCCGCAAGCCCGACCTGGTGATCTACCTGCAGGCCCAGCCCGACATTCTCATCGATCGCGTCCGCCGCCGCGGCCTCGAATCCGAGCGCCGGATCAACGAGCACTACCTGCAACGCGTCGCCGAACGCTACGCCACCTTTTTCCACCACTACGACGCTGCGCCGCTGTTCATCGTCAATGCCGAGTCCCTCAACCCCGTGGACAAGGACGAGGACTTCGAACTGCTGTACTCCCGCCTGCTCGCCATGCGCAGCTACCGGGAATTCTTCGGCTACTCCGGCTAAGCCCCACGCAATTCCCCGATCCGTCACTTCAGCCGCCCTCTTGTGCCCTGCACAAGATTGGAGTTAACTGCCGCCGCGAGGAGGAACAGACATGAGCTACCTGCAGGAAAACACCAAACCCGTCACGCTTTTCGAACTCGGCAAGATGCGCGCCGAGGGTCGCAAGATCGTCATGCTCACCGGTTACGACGCCAGTTTCGCAGCGCTCCTCGAGCGTTGCGGGGTCGACGTCGTCCTGGTTGGCGACTCCCTCGGCAACGTGCTGCAGGGCCAGAAAACCACCCTGCCGGTCACGCTCGAGCAGATGGTCTATCACACCGAATGCGTTGCCCGCGGCTGTACGCGCCCGCTGATCATCACCGACATGCCTTTCGGCAGTTATGCCGAGAGCCCCGCCCAGGC
>Ga0209277_10000828_pt1 | contig 15551 bp, 11 predicted proteins | sample JI81AbrownDNA_FD_187503 | JGI IMG/M metagenome (GOLD analysis project Ga0209277, IMG submission 187503) | Wastewater effluent complex algal communities from Wisconsin, to seasonally profile nutrient transformation and Carbon sequestration -... | ecosystem: Engineered > WWTP > Effluent > Algae... | reverse complement strand
TTTCACCATCACGACAGTACATGGTCGAGAAGTTGAAGAAGGTTGAACCCAGAGCGATCGTCTCGTCTGTATATTCTACCAAGGCTGGAGACCCTAGAACATCAGCAAAAGGACCAATCGAACGCGTAGGCCACGGCACTTCGCAAAGCATCGCCGTACTCAATAATGCCCCACGGATAATTTGGTCCGTCGTCGGAGGAGTCAATACCGTGTCATTCGTGATGCGCAATTCTGCTGAGATATAAGATGTGCCCATCTTTTCTTTTGAAGCGACGTCAGCCTGAGTAATATCCGTCGAGATCGCACTCGCTGAGAAAATCGTTTCATCCGAAGAACTCCAAGGCTGCCAAGCCCAATCGTATTCATCAACAGGCGATAAGAGCACGGCACTGCCGCTCTGTACCGAAATGGCTTGAGCGCGATAGCGATGCGTTTCATTTACACGAGTAAAGGTCGCTGGAGAATCGACATTTGTGTCACTCACACGAATAGCAGAAATCGTACAAATACTACCACTTGTCGTAAATGACCAGAATGCGTTACCCGACATCACGACACCACGCTTGCTCTTGAGGCCGTTTTTATTTGCTGGATTATCATCAAGATTCAAGTCACCACGCAATAAAATACGGTGCTCAGTATTTGCCTTCATCGCATTTGTAACATAGATCGTAGCCGTTGAGCGGTTCTGTGATTCTGTGAGGGTGATGTCCCCTTTAACACTACCGGCACAGTATACATCTGCTTTTGCCGTTTGGCCGAAAAGCGATTTAAACCAATGAGCCAAACGAGACCACCATCCAGCGTCTTCAGCTTGCTCTACCGTAATAAGCTCAAGACCAGCAGGACATGCCGTACCAGAAAGTCTTTCTGCGATAATAACATTATCACGTACCGTTTGTTCGTCCATCACCGTCGTGAATGTGATAGAGATGGCGATATTTCGACAAACATCCTCAGCGTTTGCATTTGGGTATGCTGAATAAACCTCAGGACGTGGCGCACAGCAGCCCGCCTGATCAAGACCCGTGCCATTAGGACAGGATAATTCTGTTGTATAACCACATTTTAAACCGTATTCAGCGCTACCCGTTTTTTGCGTCACAGTCGCCTGAAGTACCGAGCTCATAAGGCCTGAGGCATCTGGCGTTGCATCGCCGACAATTTCTGCCAACTGAATAGCATCTGGACGACCATCGCCGCCTGATACTTCACAGCGATCAGATTCACCAAGACCCACGGTACCGTCGCCACAGAATGAAGGCGCAGAATATAACGCTGAAGCACCTTCGCGCAAACAACGATTTGAACAGCCATCGCCTGAGACAGCATTACCGTCATCACAAAGCTCGCCTGCAGCGAGGTCGGTCGTCCCATTACCACAACAATTCGCGTCGGCACCTGAGCAAGCGTTCGTACCCGTTTTCAAACAGGTATTCGCATCGCAACCAGCAACAGGCCATGATGCGCCTGCTCCAGATCGTTCACAGGTCTCACCCGGCTCTAAAACGCTGTTACCACATACCGAGACGACACGCACCGAGCCTTCATTGATACAGATACTGCTGCAACCGTCTCCGCTGACGGTATTGCTATCATCACAAGATTCGCCGGCGGCGATATCACCGTTACCACAGGTAGAACCGCCTTCGATGGCGCCAAGCGCCTGACAATCCGATGAGCAACCAGGGGTACCGGCGGCACCCGGATCGCATTGTTCGCCACGATCCAAAACGCCATTACCACATTGCGCGCCCGTTAATGGCTTCCATAAACATTGCGCTGAACAGGATGCTGTATCAGAGCCTTCATCACATTCTTCGCCACCGATAGATCCCGGGGCAAGAACCGTACAAGCGTCGCCGTGAATGGTGCGGCAACCCTGGCCGTTAACAGCACAGGCTGCATTACCTGCCGCATTGCGACAATATTGACCACTTGTTGTTTCAATCAAACGATTGCCACACGAAGCGACTTTACCAACCACACCATTCGCCCCCGTTTCAATACAGCGATCAGAACAACCGGCTGGCAATATCGGGGCCGTATCAATCAAGCCCGCGGCAGGATTGTTACCGTTGCCGCCATTGATGAATCGACTCACGGTACCGCTTTGGTTAATCGACCAAGCAAATGATTGGTTACCTGACAAAATCTGACCCTGCTGCGAACAGCTGTCGGGTGCCGATTTAGTGCTTGCACCAAATAATTGACGCATCCCAACTACGGTTTCGATCTTTTTCATCGGGGTAACATCAACCGCCGCGATGCCACAAGTTGCATCATCAGTGTTCTTAACTCTGAACGTCCAAGTATAGCCATTTGGATGGTTTAAGCCCGTAAGCAATAAGCCATCGGCTGAACGTGCACCCGTCAATCCCCCACCTCTCACGATAACCTGATAAAAACGACCACGTTCAAGCAAGGTATTGTTCTGCGCGTCCAACATGTCGATTTTCGCGAAACGTAATTCTGGATCCGTCGAACCTGGTACCGCTGACAATGTCGCGGATGGCAACTGAAGCTGTTGATCAAACGTACGGCAATTTTCATTCGTACAACGACGAACTTCAAATGCTCTTGCTACGGATCCGGCATCCATCTCGGTACTAAACTCAGCCCAGACAGCCGCATTACTGCAGGCCGTATCACAACTTGGCCCGTGGTTTAATACCGTTGGAGGCGAAGGACGAATAAAGAGATCAGCCGTATCAGAATACGTTGTACCCTCAAGGAGAATATCGAGACCTATTTTTACAGGGTTATTACCTGTATCGGCGAGACCTGTTGCGGTCTGTTCGAGGCTTTCTGTCGCGTCATAAAGCCTATTCGTGATTGACGCACGACCATCCGACGTCGACCAGCTTGCGGTATAGTCAAAGCCATTAAAGTTCATCACCACACAAGCCGCTTCATCAGGGTAGGCGGTCATCGTGTATTCTTCGGTCTCATTGATTCTGCTCATCTCATGAGTATTTGGCAGCACCTGAATACGACCCAAGACACAACGATCATCATCATCGCGCGTTTTAAAGGTAAAGCAATAGGCGTTACCTGCACCACAAGCAAGATCTTCGCTCATCGGGATACCCGTTGAAGATTCAATGCCCGTTGTCAAAATAACTTGGTAGGTAGACTGCTCAACCCAGAGTCCGCTTGCAACCTGCGCCTGAATATAAGCCTGTTCGCCATGCGTGCCAAGCTGAGGATAGCCACTAGCAAGCTCGACCATTTCTTTGGTTTCACATGGGTCTGCACCTAAACCCGTACAGCGATAAAGCTGAAACGTACGCGCTGGCCCCGTTGTCACAATAGTTGTCTCGTCGAGAGCGGTATTAAAACGAATATAGACGTCGCTATTTACACAAACATTACCACCGCCTTGATGGGTGCTCCATGGTGAAGGCGAAGGAGGCAAGTTTTGACTACACTCTTCGATGACGCGTGGATTGATTGGGATGACGCCCGTTGAAACACGCCAAGCAAATTGCGCTGATGTTGAAATCGCTGGACAAACACCACCCACCGAACAGGCGCCTGAAGCACAGCACTGTTCGCTTGCACCACAAATCGCCGCATTCTCTTGGCAGCTCTGAACGGCAAACGGGATATTGTTTGAGTTTACGCCATTCACCCCGATATTCACATTACCCGTACGTGAACCCGCTGGGACCGTTGATCGAACAGACTGACCACTCCAACCACCATTTGCGATGGTGGCATTCACACGTGACGTACCCGTGCCAGAAAAACTTAATTGACCAGCAGAACCAAAATTTTCACCAACAACCTCAACCGCCGTTCCAACGGGACCAGACGATGGTCTCAATGCACAGATACCTGGCGTTGGCGTGCCGGCTTCTACCGCAAAGTTTGCTGGTGCAGAGACTTGCGCGTCTGCGCGCTCAACAACAATAGTAAAGTCACCCGGAGTTACGGCTTCATTACCAATGCCCGCACTCACATTTGCCGGCACTTTTACCGTGACAGCAGAATCCGACCAAAAACCCGTCCCACAGGCGGCGGGAAAGCTCGTATCCGCGATACCTGTTGCGCTGTCTCCACGTCTAATAAAAGTAACTCGACCTACCGTTGCGCCAAAGTTTGAACCCTGCAACGTAATATACTGACCTACCGCACCACGATCAGGTGAGATGCTATTAATCTGAGGTGCCGCACTTGGTGTGCGCGTATCAATTCTGAAATTTAACTGATTTGAAGAGATGTTATTTGAAATGACCGATACCAGATAATTCGCCGGCGTGTAGACTGGCGTGTTTAAAACGATATTCGTATCTGACCATGTTTGTACGGTGGACGCTTCGCGATCGGCAAAAAGCACACGGCCTGCCGTTGAACCAAAACCAACGCCACGAATCTCGATACGATCACCGCTAAAACCTGAGCTTGGCGCAATCTGACAGATCGCCGGATGAGCAACATCATTCAGAACGAACGGATCAATCACGATACCATTCGCATCGGTTGAGCTATCAATGAGGTTATTGGTTGCATGCTGAACCTCAATCGCCCCCGTGACGGCACCCGCAGGGACTTCAACGAGAATAGCATTGTTCGTCCACGTGGCAACGCCAGTAGCGAGACAGGCTTGTGCTGGTTGAGCGACAACACCATTTGCAAAACGCACCGTACCAGGCGAAGCGCCAAAACCACGACCACTCACCGTTACGATAGTACCTGGACGTCCATCAGCGGGTGAAAAACCCGTGATAAGCGGCGCATCGACACAGAGATTGTTGACACAAGCACCAGACGCACACTCGTTTCCGTTGGTACAAGACGAACCTGAACACGCCCCGCAAGAACCGCCACAATCAACGGCCGTTTCATCACCACTCAATTGACCATCAGCACAATGCACTGGACGAATGGTAATGGTTACCGAATTTGATTCGGTATTATTCGAATCAAGATCATACGCACGAACAGAGACGCGATGACTACCAGCAGAAAGCGCCGCTGAACTAACCAAACCCGAGACATCGACTTGGGTACCGGTTGCCCCATTTACTGGCGTTGCCGTACCGACATTGACGCCGTCAATCAAAATCTCTGCCATGGAAACACCCGAATCATCATTAATGGTTGCTGAAACGGTCAGTTGGTCACCACCGATAACGCTGGCACCGTTTTGAGGCGCGGTAAGCGTTACCGTTGGCGACTGCGTATCAACGAGTGAACCTGTTTGAAATACTCCGGTACACGCTGGGGCAAATCCGCCACAGGTGATGGCTTGGCCGGACACCGATTTTGTCCCTCCCCCAACACGAATCGTGTATTCTGTGTCTGCTTCAAAACATTTGCGAGTTTCGTTTGGCGCAGGGCAATTTGCCTCTGGGACAAAGGTTGCGACCGAACCGATAAGCGACCAAGTACCAGTAACAGCGCTCTGATCTGAAGCAAGCAATACCTGCAATTCAGCCCCCGCCGGATCAACATCGCGCGAAAAAACAACGCGAGCTTCAACGTTACGCAAAGGCACTGAACCGGTTGGCGTCATTGAGCGCACCTGAAATGACTGGCTCGTCCCTCCCCCGCCCAAGCCTCCGCCTGGACCGGTTGGACCAGTACCGCCATTACCTCCATTGCCACCCGTTGCTGAGAGCAACGAATTAATCACAAATGACGTGATACCCCACGCGGATAAAATAATGACCAAGCCAATCATGGCATTGGTTAGCATGCGTTTTGCTTTACTGATTTTTTCGGCGTCACCGCCTGACGTCATCCAGGTAAAACCGGCGTAGAGAACAATAACAACCAAAATAATGCCGATTAAGCCAAGCGTGGCATTAATGATACGGACAGCGATCGTTCGCGGATCGGTCCCAGACAGCCTTACGGTTTGACCGACCTCGTTGAGGCCGAGCGTATCTTGGGTTTGCGCCAGCACGGCTGGAGCAAAAACGGCAAGAGCCGTCATCAGCACGATGGCGGCGAGCGGGGCGATCAAGCCCAGTAAGCGTTTGTTTTTCATGGAAAATTACGGAAGTCTTGTAGGAGCAGCACACCCACCAGCCTGCGGACGACCATCACAGCAATTCGGATTTGTTGTGTTCGCTGCACAACTCACTGAAGCTGCTGGCACATAACAGTTCTGATAGATATTTTGGATGCCAGAATTGAGTACGGGCTGATAGACCGGCACAATCGCCGTTGATCCCGTACCGGTAGCTGAGATGAAAAGGCGGTGATCAATTGAGACCTTGCCTTGCGTTGCCGTGTCGCCCACGCCTGCCACAGATCCGCCGGCGGTGAGCGGTTCATAGGACGCCGTCCACCAGAATGTATCAGCCATGCGAGCTGGCTCATTGGTTTGCATAACGACCTCGTCACTATTGACTGATGATGCGCGCAACGGCGAATTGAACGTTGCATCAATTCTGGCATCTACCGAGAGATTGCTTGAATTGGCGGCGTCACCAGCACGCGGATTCGTTGATTGAATAACGGGTGCCTCGAGATTAGGGCGATCGGTCGTTTGAAACGTCCAACCGTAATCATCATTGCCCGTAACCGCGTCGCTTTCTGAGCCCTGGGCTTGATTATCACCGTTACCGTCAAGCGAATTACCGGCTAAATCAACGATACCGTCATACAATGAACCAGACACAGCCGCCATCGGCGGATTATCGCTCAACGTTGCAGCTTTTGCGACAACGGCGATTGCAGAACTAACTGGCAAACAGTAGATGGTTGCCCCGCAAGAATTGGTGCCACAGCTTTGATCGGTGACGAATTCAAGCGTGCGATATTGGTTTGAGAGCTTGAAGGATCCGTTTGGACGGGTGCTGCCACCAGCTGTCACTTGGACATTGGTGAAGCCTGACCCATTACTGAACATACCTGAAGCTGAAACAGGGTCTACCGCTTCATTGAACTGCATTTGGACGATCACGTTTGGTGCATAAGAACCACCGTCATTTGGGATAACGGACGTCACGCGTGGTGGCGTATTATCCACAAGGGTTGAGACCTGAAACTGCCAGCGATACCCTGAAGAAAAACTCCCACCAAAAGCTGCTGAATTATCTTCGAGGCGCAAGCCGTTTAAGCCACCGACAAATTCAACGGTATAGTCGGTGTCTGTCGTTGGGCTGCCGAGATATTGAACAGGACGAATCACAAAGGTTTGGCGATCGTCAGTAAAACTCACGCGTGCTTCGGTCGTGCTCAATGCACGGTCACGCTGGCCTGTTGGATAGACCTTAATAATATCCGCATTAATACCAATGGTTGTTGCGCGGTCAGCGTCATCAGCAAGATTAGAAGGCGTGCCATTATCATTGTAGCCAGCAATAACGGTTGAAAGTTTGATTGGCTCTTTGAACGTGATCACGATGCCTGTATTGCGCGGCACGCCCGTCGCATCGCGGCCTGGGATATGGGACTCGACGATGCCAGCACCAAGCGAACCGGCAGAACCAGGAAAACCGCCATTATTACCAAACGGATCGCCTGAACCAGAACCGCCCCCACCACCCTCACCAGCTAACATACTGATAACAAAAGCCGTAATCGCGTACGACGACACGATGATGATCAAACCGATAATACCGTTACGGATCCACTTTTTTGCCTTCTCTACTTGATCGGCATCGCCGCCCGCCGTCATCCAGAGATAGCCCGCGTAAATGACAATGAGCAACAAGACAATGCCCATGAAGCCCAAAAAGATATTGATGATACGACCAATGATGGTCGGTAGATCAGCATCGGTCTCGAGGCCGCTTGCGGCACCGACTTGGTTTAAGCCCGGATCAACGGTCTGGGCAAAAACGGCAGACGGTATCGCAAAAAGCGAGACGCAAAAAAACACCGCGATCACGACGGCAAAAATAACCGCCGTACGTGATCGTGAGGTGCTTTTTACGGAACCGTCCGAAGGCATGGGAAGGAGGGATCCAAACATGCCCCCATCTTACTCCGAAAGCAGGCGCTGGACAATGCCTCTAACGGTGTTGCCATCGGCCTTTCCATCCACAGCCTTCATGGCGGCACCCATGGCCTTACCCATGTCACTTGCACTCATGCCAGCGACCGCTTCTTTGACGAGTTTTTCTACCTCTTCGATCGGCATTGCTGGAGGTAGATAGGCGGAAAGAATATCAATTTCTTGTTGTTGCTTCTCTACCAAGTCTTGGCGAGCGGCGGTTTGAAAATCCGAGATCGCGTCTTGATACTGCTTGATCATGGTTTTCAATACGGCATAAGAACCTTGGTCATCGAGATCTTTTTGCGTTTCGATTTGTTTGTTTTTGAGCGCGGTACGCGCCATGCGCAGCACCGAGAGGCGCTGTTCGCTTTTGGCCTTCATGGCCTCTTTCATGTCTTGGTCAATACGTTCAATCACAGTCATAGTAGCATCACTCTAACGAATAAGTAGCAAAAAAACAAACCGCCTTAACGGCGGCCTGGTTTGCGTTTTTCTTCTTTGAGCTGACCGGTTTTCATGAGGTATTCGTACTGTTGGCTCATGAATTCGCGGCGAAGAGCCCCGAAGCGGCGACCATTACGGTTTGGACCGTCGTCGTGAAAACGGCGCTTCTTGGATTCGATTTGCTTGCCGCTGGACTGGAAGCGACGCTGGAAGCGGCGCAACATAGCGTCAAACGTCTCGTTTTTCTTGCGTTTAATTTCAACCATGGTGACACGCTCCTTTCTGGGTAAAATCGCATCTAGCGACGCGTTGGGCAGAAATATAGCTGAACTTAGCCAAAAGGTCAATTACTCCCCTTTTTGCTCGCGGGCCTGGAGGTTTTGAAGCTTTTTCTTGATTTCGTGGACCGCCTTCTTGATATCTACCGTTTCTTGCGAACCAGCGTCCATATCACGGATCAAGACCGTACCATCAAGCACCTCTTTTTGACCCAAAACCAATGCCCACTTAGCCGAGCGCTTATTTGCGACCTCCATTTGGGCTTTGATATTGGACTTGGCAAAAGCCTCGCCCACAGGGATACCCGCTTCGCGGAATTCTTCAAAAAGCGCGAGCGCTTTTTTGCGACCCATGTCACCGAGCTGAGCGATAAAGACGTCAACCGGCATGTAGCGCATCTGGTCAGGCGATGGCGGATTTTTTTCTTTCAAACGCGAGACGATACGGTCGAGACCGAATCCGCAGCCGACAGCTGGCGTAGGACGTCCACCTAAAGATTCTACGAGACCATCATAACGGCCACCGCCACCGAGAGCAGACTGAGCCAATTCTTGATCATCGCTATTTGAGAACCACTCCCAAACGGTTTTTGTGTAGTAGTCGAGACCGCGAACAAGGTACGGGTCAAGTTGGTATGGCACGCCGAGCTCATCAAGATACTCGAGGACGCGCATGAAGTGTGCCTTAGAATCTTCGTCCAACCAATCAACGAGTTGTGGCGCTTCAGCTTTTAATTCTTGTACCGCTGGATCTTTAGAATCAAGCAAGCGTAATGGATTTTTCAACAAACGTTTTTTGTCTTCTTCAGAAAGCTTGGCCTTTTTGGCGCGGAAGTATGCTACGAGAGCGTTCTTATAGTTCGCGCGTGATTCAGGCGTACCGAGTGAGTTGATGCGCAAGGTGGCGTCGATGCCGAGATTTTTTAAGAAGTTATAACCGAGAACGATAAGCTGAGCGTCGACGATTGCGTCTGCTTCACCAATACATTCAAAACCGGCTTGGTAGAACTGGCGAAAACGACCAGCCTGAGGGCGATCATAACGAAATACCGGACCTTCGTACCAAAGCTTCACCGGCTGAGGGATATTCAACATGCCGTGTTGCACGTACGAACGCACCACACCGGCCGTACCCTCTGGACGCAAAGCGACATCTTCACCACCAAGCGTTTCAAAACGATAAAGCTCTTTTTCAACAATGTCGGTTGCACGCCCTACACCGCGCACAAAAAGCGCCGTGTCTTCAACGATTGGTGTGTCGATACGGTCAAAACCATAAGCGCTCGCGAGGCTCGCTGCCGCATCACGAGCTGCCTGCCAATACGGTTGATCGTTTGGTAGCAAGTCGCGCATACCGCGCAAAATCTGAATAGGTTGAGGAGCTTTTTTGGATGACGTTGGCGCCTCAGATGAAGCCTTTGGCGCAGCCGGCTTTGCAGCAGGCTTTTTTACGGGTTTGGATGGCATAATGTTTAGTTATCGATTTCGTAGTTAAAGGAGGTGAAATGCTTCCAGCGATCAAACGGGAATCCGCGCAACCAGACACGACCAACGAGATAGGAGCTACTTACAGGTCCAAAGAAACGGGAGTCGAGACTTGATGAGCGATTATCACCGAGAACGAAGTATTCATCTGGCTTTAAAGTGACCGTCTGTGAATTTGCCGTAAAGTCTTGATCGAGATAGCTCGTTTCGTCGAGCTGAGCACCATTTGGATGCTTGTCGTTAAATATCTTTATCTTGCCATTTGAGATTTCAACCGTTTCACCAGGTAAACCGATCACGCGCTTGATAAAGTACTCTTTGGTATTGTTTGGATACTTGAAGACGGTCACATCGCCGCGCTTTGGCGCATGCAATCGATAAGAGAGCTCATCGATGACCAAATATTCATGGTCAAAGAAGTTCGGCTCCATGCTCGCACCCTGAACGTAAAATGGCTGAATGAGAAAAAAACGAATCGGGATAATCAACGCTAAAGAAATAGCAAGCACTTGCACTACTTCAAGAATGACACCAAGCGCTGAATTTGGAGCTTCTGACACCGATTCACTGTCGGATTTACGAAATCGTGTAAACATAGCGGAATACGGCCTATCATAGCCTAAAATAAGCGTCTTGTCGAGCGCTTATTTATTGCCTTTTGATACAATTTTTTCGTATTGTTTTACTGTTACCGGCATCACCGAGAGCCTTGATTGACGTACGAGCAAGAAGTCAAGAAAAAACGGGTCGGCTTTAATCTCAGCCAAAGTAACAGGGCGCTTAAAGGGCTTGCCCGGCACGACATCTACCGCCACCCAATCACGTTTTGTATCAGTATTGGTCGGATCTGGATAAGCCGCTTTTTTGATGATCGAAAGTCCGACAATCTCTTTTGGACCCTGGCTTTCATAAAAAAGGGCGATGTCCCCTGCTTTCATCTTTTTTAAATTCAATGCTGCAGCTGCACTGCGCACGCCCGTCCAGGCGGTTTTGCCATCACGAAGCAGCTCCTTCCATCCAAATTCTTCGGGGTCAGATTTGATGAGAAAATAGGACATGGGACCCTGGTTTAATATTGCGTGCTACGAGTTGACTTCATTATATCCCAGCTTGATTCACTTATATCTGATACCGTAACACCCAATTTTTTAACAATTTCAAAGGCTTCTAAAGCTTCTAGCCCAAATCCATCTTTGCTTAACGTATTTATCCCTCTTATTGCAGCGTCTTTTAAGATGCTGAAGTCCTCCTTGGAGACTCCGAAACGTTTTGTGTTCTCGATTAAATCAAGAGCCGATTCAGCCTCACCACTTAGCAATAGATCGTAAATACCCTTAATCGCTGCCTCTTTTAGCGTAGCGAAGTCCTCCGTAAATAAACCGAAGTTCGACGAATACTTTAAGGCTTTAATTGCCGGATCCATATCGCCTCTGGACAAACCTAACTCGGCGCCTTTTATGGCGGCTTTCCCAATGATTTTAAAATCCTCCTTCGAGGCACCGAACAACTCCCCGTTTTCGAGAGTCGGGAGAACACGGTCAATATTTCCTATGGATAACTGATACTCAGCCCCCTTGAGAAGCGCTTCTCGAAATCCTGTAAAATCCTCCTTGGTAGCGCCGTGCGACAGTGCGAATGCATGTAATTTTATCGCCTCCTCTCCCTTGCCCATAGAGAGTAATTTATCCACCCCCTTAACCACGGACTCTGACAAATTACTTAACTCTTCTTTGGTAGCGCCTAGCGATTGTACTTGTTCGAGGTAATCGAACACTTTAGCTGCATCGCCTTTGCGCAGGTAGGACTCGATTCTCAAAAACAAAATCTTCTTTTCTTTTTGCTCCTGATCCTGAGACTTTTTGGATTCTGCTGGAGTAGCCGCTGAGGACATCGATTCAAGAGATGATTTCATAGATAGGTACAGTCACAGATTAAGTGACTTAATGCTAACACAGCCTCTTTACATCAGCCACGCTCTGTCAACGCTTTACGCTGATAAAAAACGAATTGCCTATTTTTAACCTCGACGATCCAATCTATAAACCTCAAAGGTTTCTTGAGCTGATTCACTGAAATCACTTTCGTTCACGCCAAAACGCTCGGTAGCTTCAAGTGCTTCAAGCGCTTCTAATCCGAGGCCTTCATCGAGTAGATATTCTATCCCCCGTGTCGCCTTCTCTTTTAAACCAATAAAATCATCTTTTGAAGCATCGAATCGCCAGCTATTCTCAATGAGGCTAAGAGCTTCACGAGCCTCACCTCTTAGTAATTGCGCATCAACACCCTTTATCGCAGCTTCTTTGAGACCTAAAAAATCCTCCTTCGAGGCACCGAACGTTGTCATATGACCAAGCAAAGCAAGTACCGAGGATATGTATCCTTCGGACAAAACCGATACCACTGACGTCACTAATACATCCTTCAGGGATCTAAAATCTTGCTCAGTTGCTCCACAAGACTCAGCCTGCTTAATAGCATTAGCTAAATAAACCCCATTTCCATTAATCAACACCGATCTGATTGTCTCGAGAGCAGCTTCTTTTTGTTTTAACAGATCTTGCCCCTGTTCTGCAGAATGAGACAGCGAGGGCGTCGATTTAAAAGAGTTTTCCATTGATATGAGCAGGCATTTGAGTTATACCCTGATCCTATCACACGGTATTAGACTGTTCCACGTCTCTGCTGCTCTACGTCGCCAGAAACTGAATAACCTCCTGGATCACCTTGTGATCATTCATCATCCACTTAATACGTTGGTCGCGTTTGAACCAGGTGAGCTGACGTTTGGCGTAATGCCAGGTCGCGAATTGAATCTGGCGTTTCGCTTCTTGTTCTTCAAGCTTGCCCTCGAGCACTTGTCGTAATTCAGGATAGCCAATAGACGACCACGCAGGAACATCGAAAGGAATGTCTTTTGTTAATAACTCGCGCACTTCTTGTAACCACCCTTCTTCAAAAAATCGTTCAATCGTTTTATCGATGCGTTCGCGTAATACTTCTGGTTCATGCTTGATTGCTAATTGAAGTGCATCGTATTTTGGTTCGCCTGTTTTACGGATTTCACGAATCGGCAGGTCTAACGCCTTTATCAATTCAATCGCGCGAATCACCCGGCGCGGATTTTGGAGATCGATGCTATCGCCCGCTTCTTCGTCCAACTCTAGAAGTTCATGTACGAGCTCTGGCAATTCTTTTTGTTCGAGTTCAGCACGCAGAACTTCATTTGGCGGTACTTCAGGCAAGAGCGGTTGATCAATCAAGGCGCTCACATAAAGCCCCGTACCACCAACAACAATAGGTAATTTGCCACGCAATAAAATGTCCGCGATACGCTCTTCGGCGAGGGCCTTGTATTCAGCGACACTGATCGGTTCTCGTGGATCCTGTGAATCCATCAAATAATGCGGAACATCGTCTACCCAGCAGATATGTTCATCGTGATGAATCTCGGATTCACATTCAGGTTTGCCGGTACCAATCGAAAATTCTTTATAGAGCTGGCGCGCGTCAGCATTGACGATCTCGCCGTCAAAACGTTTCGCCAACAATAAACCCAACGACGTCTTACCAGACGCCGTTGGACCTACGATAAAGAGGAGTTTGGGTAACGCCACAAGACAACCTAATTACCTGCCTTTGCTTTGTTAATCGCTTGTACCACGCGGCTATCGCCTTTGAGTTGTTCAACAAAAACCACGTGCTGGCGATTGATCAACATCCAATCTTCTGGACCGTGGAGTTCATTACCGAGCTTGATGAGTGCCATGTCACCTTCAGCGCCGGCATCTGCTCCCTGAGACTGAACGGGCTGCTTTGATTGAAGATAGTACACGTCGGTTAACTTGTATGAACCGCGCGTCGAGACAAGCTTACCAAAGTAAACTTGACCATTGGTCAAAAAGACGGCTTGATAAGAATTTCCGTTAATAACCGATGGCAATGCGGTAAAGGTATAGACAAAGAGACCACCGAGAATCAACGCGCTTAAGATGAGCGTGGCGATCCAGCGCTGGCGGGATTCGGTAAGAAACATAGGGATTCGCATATACCCTCAGTGTATCACAGTTTTCAAGGGCATGAAAAAGCGGTATCCTAAGGGCCTATGGCTACGCCGACACCCCAACAGCAAGACGAGCTCAAAAAAGCCTACGCAAAACTCGCAAAAGAATTGCACGAGGTTAAGCAAACCTTTATCGAGCGAGCTCTACCTGTTATGGGTCAGTTGGACGAAAAAACTCAGCAAGCCATTCGCGATCATATCAAAAACACTCCGACCTAATGTCGGAGTGTTTTTTTACTTGCGTGTTTCAAGCGAGATCTCCATCAAACGGTTATATTTTTCAACACGTTCTGAACGTGAGAGAGAACCGGTTTTGATATAGTCCGAACCACAGGCATAAGCAAGGTCGGCGATGAAGGTATCAGACGTTTCGCCAGAGCGATGAGAGATAGAGGTTTTGAATCCGTGCTTATGGGCCATGATGATGGCTTGCACCGTTTCGCTTACCGTCCCAATCTGGTTTGGCTTGATAAGAATGGCGTTTGCGGCTTTTTCTTTAATACCGCGTTCGAGACGCTCGACATTCGTCACAAAGAAGTCGTCCCCCACCACAACGGATTTCTTTTTGAGCTTAGGGAGAGCTTTCTTCCATGCCGCCCAATCATCTTCGGCGAAGGGGTCTTCGATCGATTCTATCGGGTATTTTTTCTGCAGATCAATATAGCGTTGCAAAAGCTCGTCTGCCGTATAGGTCTTGCCTTCGGTTTTCATTTCATACACACCTTTTTTGGCATTGTAGAATTCAGAAGCAGCAATATCGGTAGCGATGGCAATATCTTTACCAGGCGTGTATCCAGCTTTTTTAATCGCTTGGACAAGTACGTCGAAAGCATTTTCGATCGTATGCAGCTGCGGTGCAAAACCACCTTCATCGCCTACGGTTGTTGCAAAGCCGTTTTGCTTTAAGATCGAAGCAAGTACCTGAAAAACTTCAGCACCTGCACGCACACGCTCTTCAATAGTGCGCTGTTTTGGCACAATCATGCACTCTTGCACGTCGAGTGACCAATTGGCATGCGCCCCACCATTCAGCACGTTCATGGTTGGTATCGGCATCTTGGCGGCGCGCGGAAAATCATACATGTGGCGCAAGGTCTTCCAGAGCGGTTCTTTGCGGTGAAGGGCGACGGCCTGAGCGCAAGCCATTGAGATGGCGAGCAATGCATTCGCGCCAAAACGCGACTTGTTTGACATACCATCAAGCTCAATCATCACCGCGTCGATTTTAGCGAGCTTAAGGGCGTCCATCCCTACCAGTTTTTTCGCGAGTGGACCATTAACATTTGCGACGGCTTTGAGCACACCTTTGCCTCCATAGCGTTTACCA
>Ga0209277_10000827_pt1 | contig 15554 bp, 11 predicted proteins | sample JI81AbrownDNA_FD_187503 | JGI IMG/M metagenome (GOLD analysis project Ga0209277, IMG submission 187503) | Wastewater effluent complex algal communities from Wisconsin, to seasonally profile nutrient transformation and Carbon sequestration -... | ecosystem: Engineered > WWTP > Effluent > Algae... | reverse complement strand
GGTCTGCACCTGCCCATCGATTTCTTTCTGCGCACGCTGGCCGATGACTGCCAGCATCGGGCCGTCGGCGTGATCCTGTCCGGCATGGGCTCCGACGGCATGCTCGGCCTCGGCGCCATCAAGGAGAAAGGCGGGCTGACCCTCGCCCAGGAACCCGCCGACGCCCGCTCCGACAGCATGCCGGGCAGCGCCATCGAGGCCGGTGTGGTCGATATCGTCGCCCCCGCCGGCGAGCTGGTGGCGCGCATCGTCAGTTATCTCCGCCACGCCCCGACCCATCGGCCACTGGAAGCGCAACCCGAGCTTGACACCCAGAGCGCTCTCGAACGCATCGTCGTGCTGCTGCGCAACCGCAGCGGCAACGATCTCTCGCTCTACAAGCCAAGCACGCTGCGCCGACGCATCGAGCGGCGCATCGGGCTGCTCCAGCTCGACAGCATTGCCGACTACGTGGCCTACCTGCGCAGCAACCCGCAGGAACTCGATCTGCTCTTCAAGGAAATGCTGATCGGCGTCACCAGCTTCTTCCGCGATCCGGCCGTGTGGGACTTCCTGCGCGACACCGCCCTCCCCGCCCTGCTCGCCAGATACCCGGACGGCCATGTGCTGCGCGCCTGGGTGCCGGCCTGCTCGAGCGGCGAAGAAGCCTATTCGCTGGCCATCGTCTTCAAGGAAACGCTCGAACGCATCAAGCCGGAGGGGCACTTCGAGCTGCAGATCTACGCCACCGACCTGGACGGGGATGCCGTCGACAAGGCCAGAAAGGCCTGCTACCCCGTCAACGTGGCGGCCGACCTCACGCCGGAGCGGCTGGCCCGCCACTTTAGCGCCGAAGAAGGCGGCTACCGGGTCAAACGGGAGATCCGCGAAACGGTGATCTTTGCACCGCAGAACGTCATTTCCGACCCGCCCTTCACCCGGCTCGACATCCTGTGCTGCCGCAACCTGCTGATCTACTTCGGCCCGGCGCTGCAAAAGAAGGTTCTGCCGTTGTTCCACTACGCGCTGAATCCCGACGGCATCCTCGTGCTCGGCAGCGCCGAAACCACCGGCGGCTTCACCGACCTTTTTGCACCGACCGACAAGAACACCCGCGTCTTCAAGCGCATCGACCGGGGCGCACGCTCGCCCTGGCTCAACTTCCCCACCCGGCCTCTGATCAGCGCCCCGGCGGCAGCCGCGCACGACCCCCGCGAGAGCGTCGAGCACCTGACCGACCAGCTGATCCAGCAAAACTTCGCCCCGGCCGCCGTGCTGGTCAATGGCGACGGCGACATCCTCTACATCAGCGGCCGCACCGGAAAATACCTCGAACCGGCCGCCGGCAAGGTCAACATCAACCTCCACGCGATGGCCCGCGAAGGCCTGCGCGACGCCCTGTGCGGGGCGATTCACAAGGCCCGGCACGACACGACCCCCATCCACCTGAACGGCCTGCAGGTGGACAACGACAAGCACAGCCTGACCGTCAACATCACCGTGCAGGGCATCGACAAGCCAGAGCCCTTGCGCGGCCGCGTGCTCGTGGTGTTCACCGACGTCGAAAAACCGGCACGAGACCGCAAGCGGCATCAGAGCCCGGCCTCGGACCGGGAGACCGCCCTGCTGCTCGAACTGAGCCAGCTGCGCGAAACCTTGCGGATCAACCAGGAAGAAATGCAGGCCACGGTCGAAGAGGCCCGGTCGGCCAACGAGGAGCTTCAGGTCACCAACGAGGAACTCACCACCTCCAAGGAAGAACTGCAGTCGATGAACGAAGAACTGCAGACCATCAACGCCGAACTGCAATCCAAGGTGGACGACCTGACCTGGGCGCGCAACGACATGACGAACCTGCTCAACAGCACGGAAATCGCCACCATCTTTCTCGACAGCGAGATGAAGCTGCGGCGCTTCACCACCCACGCCACCCATCTCTTCAAATTGATCCCCAAGGACGTGGGACGCCCCCTCTCCGACATCGTCACCGACCTGGATTACCCCGGCCTGCAGAACGACGCGCTGGCCGTGCTGACGACCCTGATCTTCAGCGAAAAACAAATCGGCACCCAGGATGGCCGCTGGTACCGGGTGCGCATCATGCCCTACCGAACCCAGGACAACGTGATCGACGGCGTGGTGGTCACCTTCATCGACATCACCGCGATCAAGCAGCTCGAAGCCCGGCTGCGCAATTGACGGACCTTCCATGACCCCCAAAGAGCCCCCCGAGATAGAACGGGTCACCTCCGCGCTGCGCCAGAGCGCCGAGGCGCGGCTGCTGAACACGCCGCTCCTCGGCCCGGACGAGGCCGATGTGATGCGTCTGGTGCACGAACTGCAAGTGCACCAGATCGAGCTGGAGATGCAGAACGAAGAACTGCGCAGCGCCTACGCCCGCGCCGACGACGCTCTTGAACAGATGGCCGGACTCAACGCGCAGCTGGAAGAACGGGTGGCCGAACGCAGCGCCGAACTGCTCGCCGCCCTTGAGGCCGCCCAGGCCGCCGATCAGGCCAAGGGCCGCTTTCTGGCCAACATGAGCCACGAAATCAGGACGCCGATGAACGGCATTCTGGGCATGGCCTACCTGCTGCGCCGCAGCGGCCTCGACACCAAGCAGCTCGGCCAGCTCGATACGATAGAGATCGCGGGCAATCACCTGCTCGGCGTGATCGACGACATCCTCGATTTCTCCAGGATCGAAGCCGGCAAACTCCGGTTCGAAGACGCCGACTTCAGCCTCGCTGCCACGATTCAGGACACGCTCGCCATGGTCGCCGACATAGCCGCGGCCAAAGGGCTGCAGCTCACCAGCGACATCTCCGGCATGCCCGGCTTGCTCTGCGGCGATCGTCGGCGGCTGTCCCAGGCGCTGTTCAACTACCTGGGCAACGCGGTCAAGTTCACCTACCGGGGCAGCGTGACGCTCACCGGCTTCGTTCTCGACGACACGGACCACGACTGCCTGCTGCGTTTCGAGGTCTCCGACACCGGCATCGGCATGACGCCGGAAGAGATCGCGCCACTCTTCGAAGCCTTCGTCCAGGCCGACAGCTCGTCGACCCGTGCATTCGGGGGCTCCGGGCTGGGGCTCGCCATCACCCGCGGTATTGCCCGGAAAATGGGCGGCAACGCGGGTGTCACGAGCACACCGGGCCTTGGCAGCCGCTTCTGGCTGACCGTCCGCATGGGCAAGGCCGAGCCAGGCAAAACACCGGCCGAAGCCCCGGCAAACTGAAAGACACAGCCCTCAGGCCGGGCGGCTTGATCCGCTGCCACCGGCCGGAGGAAGCGCCGCCACCGCAGCATGGCGAGCCTCGCCGCTGACGTCGATCACCACCATGCGGCACTCCCGCCCGTCGTCGTCCGCGATGGCCTCGATTCTCACCCGCGCAGCGGGGCGCTGGCTTGTCGCCATGAGCGGGATCTCACACGCCAGCCGGGTCTGGCTGTGCAGAATCGCCTCGAAAAAAGCCGTGAATTGCGGCAGAAAAGCCGGCTCGACCGAGGCGGCGAAGCGGAAGCGTCCCATCTGCGAACGCTTGATTCCGAGCAGGATCGCCCCCGCCAGATTGACTTGCAGGATGACGCCCTGGGCATCCAGGCTGAAATAGGCGACCGGTGCGAAATCGTAAATATCCGCGTACTTCTCGCGCAGGGCATCGGCCTCCTGGTAGGCGTGCTGGAGCGCTTCGTTGTGCATTTCCAGTTCGATCTGGTGTACCTGCAGTTCGTGCACCAGGTGCGCCGTGTCCCACGGCGAGGGCGGCGCGGCATCCGGCGCCGCCGCCTGCGCCTGGCTGAGGCGGGCTTCGGCGCGCTGGCGCAAGGTGGCCGGGTTGGGGTTGAGCCTGGCCCGGTGTCGGGCCAGGCTCGCCGCCGTCATGGCAAAGAGCCGCTCGTATTCGAGCTTGACCGCCCGGTAGCATTCGCACACCCGAGCCTCCAGCCCGGCGCGGTCGACGACCGTGATGTGCCCCCGCCGATAGTGGATAAACCCGGCCGCCTGCAGTTTTCCGGCGGCCTCGGTAACCCCCTCCCGGCGCACCCCCAGCAGGTTGGAAATCATGTCCTGGGTGACATCCAGCTGATTGCCCGGAATCAGGTCGAGGCTGAAGAGCAGCCAGCGGCATAACTGCTGATCGACCGAATGGTGCCGGTTGCACAGCACGTTCTGGGCGATCTGGGTGAGCAGGGCCTGGGTGTAACCCAAAGCCAGTCGGTGCAGACCCACCCCCTGGTCGATCTCCCAGCACAGCACTTCGGCGCGCAGACGATAGGCCTCGCCCGCGCACTGCACGACCACCTTGTAATTGGTGGTCTCACCGCCCAAGACCAGGGGAATGCCGACCATGCCGTCCTTGCCGGTCATCGCCACCTCGACGGTCGAGCCGTCCTCGGAGGTGGACACGAGTGAAAAAACGCAGGTGGTGGGAAAGTGCGCAAACAGCAGACTGTCGCCCGGCTCGTAAAGCGTCTTGCCCACCGGAAAGCTGACCAGTTCCAGATCGTCCGCCAGCCGCGAAAACTCGTCGGCCGGCAGCGATGCGAGAACCCGGTTCAGCTGGAGCGCGTGGGCTTCAGTGGGCATTGTGGTGTGGTTCGATTGGGGGTACCCGATGGGTCTTGCTGCTTGATGCTTCTTGGGGCGATGTCAGCCCGACCGCTGCAGCATAGACCATAAAGTCTGTTGTTCTCCTGCCGGCACAAATCGGGTTTGACGAAAGCCAGGCGAAAGCGCTGGCCGGGTGCGTGTCACGGCCTCCAGCATCCGCGCGCAAATCGCCTTGTTTTTCGGAAATCCGGCAGCACCGGGCGCCGTTGTTGTCTATATTAGATATTGCTTATGTTCAGGCCGATATAACAAACAACCGCCGAAGGAGACCGTATGGCCAATATCATCGTTGTCGGCGCCGGAATAGGTGGCGTGCCGGCGGCCTATGAGTTGCAAGCGAAGCTGGGCAGGTCGCATCACATCACCGTTGTCAGCGCGAGCGAATACTTCCAGTTCATTCCGTCGAACCCCTGGCTGGCCATCGGCAAACGGGTGCGGGACGAGATTACGGTGGAGTTGCGGCCCCACCTCGAGAAGAAGGGCATCGCCTTCATCGTCCAGCCCGTCGAGTCGATTCTTGCCGAGGAAAACCGCCTCGCGCTTGCCGACGGAACGACGCTGGATTATGACTACCTGGTCATCACCACGGGCCCGCGCCTGGCCTTTGAAGAGGTGGCGGGCGCCGGGCCGGTCAACGGCTTTACCCACTCCATCTGCACCCTCGACCACGCCGAACGGGCATTTTCGGCCTACGAGCGTTTTTTGCAGGACCCCGGGCCGGTGGTCGTGGGGGCGATGCCGGGCGCCAGTTGCTTTGGCCCGGCCTATGAATTCGCTTTCATCCTGGACGCTGATCTGCGCAAGCGCAAACTTCGCCACAAGGTTCCCATCACCTACGTGACCAGCGAGCCCTACGTGGGCCACCTGGGGCTGGGTGGCGTCGGCGATTCGAAATCGATGCTCGAAAGCGAGTTTCGCAACCACGACATCAAGTGGATAACGAACGCCAAAACGACCCGGGTCGAGGCGGACCGGCTATTCACCACCGAACTGGATGGCGCGGGCAATGTGCGGCGCGAACATGAATTGCCCTTCCGGTTTGCGATGATGCTGCCAGCCTTCAAGGGTGTCGACCCGGTGGCGGCCGTTGCCGGATTGTGCAACCCACGCGGCTTTGTCTTGATTGACGAACACCAGCGCAGCAAAAAATACCGCAACATTTTCTCGGCCGGCGTGTGTGTCGCCATTCCTCCCGTGGAAGTCACGCCGGTGCCCACCGGTGCGCCCAAAACGGGCTACATGATCGAGACGATGGTGACCGCCATTGTCGAGAACATCGCCGCCGACATTGAAGGGCGAGCCGCAAGCGCCAAAGGCACCTGGAACGCCATCTGCCTGGCCGACATGGGGGACACGGGCGCCGCCTTTGTGGCCCTGCCCCAGTTGCCACCGCGTAACGTCAATTGGTTCAAGAAGGGCAAGTGGGTTCACCTGGCCAAGATCGCCTTCGAGAAATACTTTCTGCACAAGGTGCGCACGGGTTCATCCGAGCCTGTCTACGAGAAGTACGTCCTGAAGGCGCTGGGTATTTTCCGTCTCGAAGACAAGTAATACCCACAACCTGGCACCCGGGCTTTCAGCGGTCGCGGAAGACCGGCTTGCGCTTTTCCAGGAAGGCGGCCATGCCTTCCTTCTGGTCGCTCAGCGCGAAGGTGGCGTGCAGGCTGCGGCGCTCGAACAGCAGGCCTTCGTTGAGCGGGCCTTCCCAGGCGCGGTTGACCGACTCCTTGAGCATCATCAGCACCGGCAGCGAGTAGCCGGCGATGCCCTGGGCGGCCTTCAGGGCCTCGTCGAGCACCTGCCCGGCGGGGAAGATGCGCGATACCAGCCCGGCCCGTTCGGCCTCCTCGGCGTCCATCGTGCGGCCGGTCAGCACGAGGTCCATGGCCTTGGCCTTGCCGACCGCGCGGGGCATGCGCTGGGTGCCGCCAGCCCCCGGAATGACGGCGAGCTTCACTTCGGGCAGTGCGAAGCGGGCGGTATCTGCGGCAAAAACGATGTCGCACATCATCGCCACCTCGCAGCCGCCGCCCAGCGCCAGGCCCGACACCGCGGCAATCACCGGCTTGCGGAAGGTCTTGAGACGCTCCCAGTTGCGGGTGATGAGATTGCCTTTGTAGGCATCCATGTAATCCAGCGGGCGGATGGCCATGATGTCGGCGCCGGCCGCAAAGGCCTTACTTGATCCGGTCAGGACCACGCAGCGGATCGCTTCGTCATCCTCGAAACGGTCGAGCGCCGCGCCGAGGGCGTTCATCACCTCGTCGTTGAGGGCGTTGAAGACTTCAGGCCGGTTGATGCGCAGAAGGCCGACCTGGCCGATGATTTCTACGAGAACGGGTTCGCTCATGCTTCGCTTTCAAAGATGCATTCCGTACAGCGGGAAAAACCTGAATACGCGGCCCGGCATCAAGGATCCGGGCCGCAGGGCAGATCGCCTCGCGGCGCTCAGTCCACGTCGCCGAAAGCCTTGGCGACGGTGCGGAGCTTGAACTTCTGCAGCTTGCCGCTCGGCGTGCGCGGCAGGTCGTCGACGATTTCGAGGCGCTCGGGGAAATACTGCCGGGTGATCTGCAGGTGCTCGAAGTAGGCGGTCATGTCCTCGAAGCTGAAGGTGGCGCCCGGCTTGAGCGACACAAAGGCGCACACGCGCTCGCCGAGCCGCTTGTCGGGGTAGCCGACCACGGCGACGACGGCGATGGCCGGGTGTTTGTAGAGCAGGTTCTCGATTTCGACGACCGGGATGTTCTCGCCGCCGCGAATGACCACGTCCTTGGAGCGCCCGGTGATGCGGATGTAGCCTTCGGCATCGACGGTGGCCACGTCGCCGGTGTCGAACCAGCCGTCGGCGGAGGTGGCGTTGAGCTGCGGCCGCTTGAGGTAGCCGCCGAACATGGAGGCGCCGCGCACCAGCAGCGCGCCGCTTTCGCCGGGCGGCAGATCGATGCCATTCACGTCCACCACCTTCACCTCCATGCCGGTCATCGTGCGGCCGTCGGAAATGGCGGATTTTTCCATCGCGCGAGACGGCTCGGTCACCGTCACGACCCCGTTCTCGGTCATGCCCCAGGCAGAGCACAGGCGCATGCCGAGCACGTTCCGGGCGCGTTCGATGAGCACCGGCGGAATCGGCGCACCGGCGCAGCAGAACTTGTTGAAACGCGCGGTGCTCGTGTCACCCGCTTCGACCGCACCGCACAGATCGGCAACAAAAGGCGAGGACGCCATGCTGAAGCTGACGTTTTCGTCACGCACGATCTGCAGCGCCCGGCGGGGCTCCCAGACGTCCTGCAGCACGGTGGTGGAGTTGAGGAGCAGCGGCAGCATCGCCAGGTAGCCGTAGCCCGTCAGGTGGGCCATCGGCGAGGCGCCCAGGATGATGTCGTCCGGCCCCAGCTCCAGCGCCTCGCGGAAGGCGTGGAGGTTGGAGAACAGGGTGTTGGAGGTGTGCATCACGCCCTTCGGCTCGCCGGTGGTGCCGGAGGTGTACATCAGCAGCAGCACGTCGTCGGGGCCGATGCCGGGGCCGCTGAGCGCGGGCGTGTCATCGCCGAGCAGGCGGGATTCGAAACTGTCCTCGCCCTCGCCGCCGATGACGACCAGGTTGGTGAGGTGCGGCAGGTCGTGGAGCATGCTGCGGGCCATGGCCTCGTGGTCGAAGCCGCGGAAAACCTTCGGCACGATGAAGACCTTGGATTCGCCGAAGTTGAGCATGAAGGTGAGTTCGTGCTGGCGGAAGATCGGCATCACCGGATTGGCCGCCGCGCCGATACGGGCGCAGGCCAGGCACAGAACGAGAAACTCCCAGCAGTTCGGGAGCTGGAAGCTGACCACGTCCTGGCGCCCGACACCCAGGCTGACAAGGCCGCGCGCGACGCGGTCGACCCTTGCGTCGAGTTCGCGGTAGGTGAGGCGCACGGGCTCGCCTTTATCGGACGCGTAGGCGACGACGGCCAGCTTGTCCGGGCAGTTCTTGAGCGCCCGTTGAACATGGACGTCGATGGTCTCGTCGCGCCACAGGCCGGCGGCCTTCATCGGCGCCATGCGCGGCGCGAGCAATACGGGATCGAATTTCATGGTGTCTCCTGCAAATCGGTTTGGTGTGGTCTGGCGCGACCGGCCTCGACGCCGGGTGCGCCACGCAGAAAGCCAATGACATTTCCGGCACGACCGGGGAACTGACAAAGCGAACCAGGCCACGGGCCGGACGCACTTTGGTTTTCCTCTTTTGCATGCCATGTCGCGTGTTCAGGCCCGTCATCAAAAACGCCGTCCCACGGTGGCCTGCAACGTATCGCTCAGCCTCATTTAAGTCAACATATTTACTTAAATAAACACGCATCAACATAAAAGTCATAATTGCATCGCAGCAAAAAATAAAATATATAGTTGATTATTTTATATTTTTTTGTTTTTGCTATCGCATAACTAAAAACCGATTCGAAATTACAATGGGGCAAACTACGACAATATATTGACAGACTTAACATCCATTCCTAGAATCCAGCCACTCGCTACCGGAAAGGATTCAAGATGGACTTCAGCCTCACCGACGACCAGAAAGCGCTGGTCGAATCAGCCAGCCGATTTGCACGGGAACGCCTCGCTCCGGATTACCGTGCCCGCGAAAAAGCCGAGCGCATCGAACGGGAGATCGCCATTGAAATGGGTGAGATGGGCCTGCTCGGCCCCGAACTGCCGGAATCCTTCGGCGGCCTGGGTGTGGACTGTGTGACCAGCGGCCTGCTGCTCGAGCAGATTGCCTACGGCGACTTCAACGTGTCCTACGTCAATCTGCTCACGTCCCTGTGCGGCCAGATCGTCGCCAACTACGCCCGCCCCGACATCGCCAGGGAGTGGCTGGATCAGGTGATCAGCGGCAAGAAGTTCATCGCCATCGCCCTCACCGAACCGAGCGCCGGCTCCGACGCTGCGCGGCTCAAGCTGAAGGCCGTGCGCAACGGCGACGACTTCATCCTGAGCGGCGAGAAAACCTCGATTTCAATGGCCACCCAGGCCGACGTGGCGGTGGTGTTTGCCCGCACCGGCAGCGAAGCCGACGGCGCCCGCGGCATCAGCGCCTTTCTGGTGCCGATGGATCTGCCCGGGATTTCGCGCACCGCCTTCGACGACATCGGCACGCGCCCGGTCGGTCGCGGCTCGATCTTCTTCGACGGCGTGCGCATCCCGAAAGAAATGATGCTCGGCGACGAAGGTCAGGGTTTCATCCAGGTCATGCAGGGCTTCGACTACAGCCGCGCGCTGATCGGCCTGCAGTGCATGGGCGTGGCGCGGGCATCCCTCGACGAAGCCTGGCGCTACGTGCAGGAACGGGAAGCCTTCGGCAAGCCGATCGGCGAGTTCCAGGGCGTCAGCTTTCCGCTGGCCGAGGCGGAAACCTATTACGAGGCCTGCCGCGCCCTGTGTCTGCGCACCCTATGGCTGAAGGACCAGCATCTGCCCCACACCGCCGAGGCGGCGATGTGCAAGTGGTGGGGCCCGAAGCTGGCTTGCGAAATCATCCACCAGTGCCTGCTGACCCACGGACACGGCGGCTATGGCAGCGACTACAACTTCGGCCAGCGCTACCGCGACGTGATGGGCCTGCAGATCGGCGACGGCACCGCGAACATCATGAAGATGATCATCGGGCGCCAGAAGATCGCCGAACACCGGATTTAGATCTGGGCCATGTTGCGCTGCAAACGGCTCAGGTAATGGATGAAGGTCAGCCGGTCGTCAAACGAAAAACCCTTGAGGGCGGCGTCGTAGAAGGCGTGGATGGGATCGGCGATGGCAGCCCACAGAGCTTCGCCCTTCACGCTCAGCTTGACCTTGCGGGAACGGCGGTCTTCCTCGCTGGTGAGGCGCTCGATGAGTCCGTCGCGCTCCAGCCGGCTGAGGAGCCCGGTGAGGTTCTGCCGGCTGACCAGCAGGTAGTGGGACAGCTCATTGACGGTCATGCCCGCCGCGGCCTGGGGGCGTGACAGGGCACCGAGCACCGACCACTGCTGGGTCGTGATTCCAAACTCGTCGAGGGCCTGGGTTCCCTTGGTGTGCAGGGTGTTGGCGGCCTGGAAGAGGCGGAAGAACAGGCGGTTGTTGATCTCGATGCCGGCGAGGCTCTGTTCGGTGGTGGGGTCAGTCATCAAGGTGGGACGCGGAGCAGGTGAAGCCGCATTGAAGCGCAAAGCAAGACATAAACGCAACCAAACGCAGCATCAAAGGAGAGCAGCATGCGAGGCATCAAAGGAAAAGTAAGTATTGTCACCGGCGGCGCGGGCGGCATCGGCGCATCGATCTGCCGGCGCTTCGCCGAGGAGGGCGCCATCGTCGCCGTCTTCGACATCAACCAGGACGCCGCCGCAGCCATCGTCACTGAAATCCGCGCCAAGGGCGGCAGCGCTGCGGCCTTCGGTGTCGATCTGACCAGCCAGGAATCGGTCGTGGCCGCCGTGACGGCCGCCGAAGCCCAGCTCGGCCCGACCGACATCCTGGTGAATAACGCCGGCTGGGATCACGCCGCCCCCTTCCTCAAGACCGACAAGGCCCTGTGGGACAAGATCGTCGCGGTGAATCTCTACGGCCCGCTCTACATGCACCACGCCGTGCTCAAGGGCATGTACGAACGCGGTCGCGGCAAAGTGGTGAACGTCGCTTCCGACGCCGCCCGGGTCGGCTCCTCCGGCGAAGCGGTGTACGCCTTCTGCAAGGGCGGCCTGGTGTCCTACTCCAAGACCATGGCCCGCGAACTGGCCCGCAAGCAGATCAACGTCAACGTCGTCTGCCCCGGCCCCACTGACACCGCCCTCTTCCGCGATTTCGCCGGCGAAGGCGAACAGGGCGAGAAGCTCAAGGGCGCGCTGGCCAAGGCCATCCCCTTCGGCCGCCTCGGCCAGCCGGACGACCTGCCGGGCGCGGTCCTGTTCCTCGCCAGCGAAGATGCCGCCTTCATCACCGGGCAGATCATCAGCGTCTCCGGCGGCCTGACGATGGCCGGCTAGGAGGGGGCGAATAAATCTACTGCGCGCCCCGATCTCACAGCTCCGCTCCTCATTGCGACCTCGGGCCTGCTCGCGACGATTTCTTCACCTCATCCCCCTCCGGGAAAAACAACCAGCACAAACCTTCATTTGTCAGGAGACACACCATGGACTACACGGACATCCTCTACACCAAGGCCGATGGCATCGCCACCATCACCATCAACCGCCCGAAGGCCTACAACGCCTTCACCGCCAACACCTGCGAAGAAATGATCCACGCCTTCAAGGATGCGGACTACGACCGCTCTATCGGCGTGGTCGTGCTCACCGGCGCCGGCGAAAAAGCCTTCTGCACCGGCGGCGACCAGGGCACCCAGGACGGCGGCTACGGTGGCCGCGGCATCATCGGCCTGCCGATCGAAGAAGTGCAGAGCGCCATCCGTGACTGCTCCAAGCCAGTCATCGCCCGCGTCAATGGTTTTGCCATCGGCGGCGGCAACGTGCTGGTCACCATCTGCGATCTGGCCATCGCCTCCGACAACGCCCAGCTCGGCCAGGCCGGCCCGCGCGTCGGCTCGGTCGATCCCGGTTTCGGCACCGCCCTCCTCGCCCGCGTCGTCGGCGAAAAGAAGGCTCGCGAAATCTGGTATCTGTGCCGCCGCTACAGCGCCCAGCAAGCCCTCGAGATGGGCCTCGTGAATGCGGTGGTGCCGCAGGATCAGCTCGACGCCGAAGTGAAGAAATGGTGCGACGAGATCGTCGAGAAGAGCCCGACCGCCATCGCCCTGGCCAAGAAGTCCTTCAATGTCGATACCGAGATGATCCGCGGCATGGGCGGCCTGGCCATGCACGCCCTCAAGCTGTACTACGAAAGCCCCGAGTCGGCCGAAGGCGGCAATGCCTTCCGCGAGAAACGCAAGCCGGAGTTCCGCAAGTACGTGAAGTAAGCGCGCGTCCGCAACGGTCGGCCCCGGGGCCGACCCTGCCCCGCTTTGCCCCTCAGCCAGCCATTGGAAAGCATCATGATCAGAGACCAGGAAACCCTCAACCTTCTGCTGGACACCATTTCCCGCTTCGTCCGGGAACGGCTCGTCCCCAACGAAGCGCGCGTCGCCGAGACCGACCGGATCCCGGATGAGCTGGTCAGTGAGATGAAGGAGCTCGGCCTCTTCGGCCTGTCGATCCCCGAAGAACACGGCGGCATGGGCCTGACGATGGAAGAGGAAGTGCTGGCGACCTTCGAGATCGGCCACACCTCGCCCTGCTTCCGCTCGCTGTTCGCCACCAACAACGGCATCGGCGGCCAGGGCATCGTCATCGACGGAACGCCCGAACAAAAAGCCCATTACCTGCCGAAGCTGGTGACCGGCGAACTCATCGGCTCCTTCGCCCTCACCGAGCCGGACAGCGGCTCGGACGCCGCCAGCCTGCGCACCACCGCCGTGCGTGACGGCGACTTTTACGTGCTCAACGGCACCAAGCGCTACATCACCAACGCCCCCGAAGCCGGCATCTTCACCGTGATGGCACGCACCGACTCAACCAAAAAGGGCGCCGACGGCATCTCCGCCTTCATCGTCGAGCGCGGCGCCCCAGGCCTGTCCCTCGGCCAGCCCGATGAAAAGATGGGCCACAAGGGCTCCCACACCTGCGACGTGATCTTCGAGGATTGCCGCGTGCCGGCCGCCAACCTGATCGGCGCCACGGAAGGCATCGGTTTCAAGACCGCCATGAAGGTGCTCGACAAGGGCCGCATCAACATCGCCGCCATTTCGGTGGGCGTGGCCGAACGCATGCTGGAGGACGCGCTGCGCTATGCCTGCGAGCGCAAGCAGTTCGGCAAGCCGATCGCCGAGTTCCAGCTCATCCAGGCCATGCTGGCCGACAGCAAGGCCGAAATCTACGCCGCGCGTTGCATGGTGCTCGACGCCGCCCGGCGCCGCGACCAGGGCCTCGACGTGGGCACCGAAGCCTCATGTGCAAAAATGTTCGCTTCGGAAATGTGCGGCCGCGTGGCCGACCGGGCGGTGCAGATCTTCGGTGGCGCCGGCTATCTTTCCGAATACGGCATCGAGCGCTTTTACCGCGACGTGCGCCTGTTCCGACTGTTCGAGGGCACCACCCAGATCCAGCAACTGGTGATCGCCCGCAACATGATCCGCAATCACGCGGGCTAAAGCCCCAACCCAGACCAATAGCCACAAGGAAGAGACAATCATGAGTTTCCAATGGGACGACCCGCTGCTCCTCGAGCAGCAACTGACTGACGAAGAACGCATGATCCGCGACACCGCCCGCGCCTACTCCCAGGACAAGCTGGCGCCCCGCGTGCTCGAAGCGTTCCGCAACGAACACACCGACCTGGCGATCTTCCGCGAGATGGGCGAACTCGGCCTGCTCGGCGCGACCATCCCCGAAGAGTACGGCGGCTCCGGCCTCAATTACGTGAGCTACGGCCTGATCGCCCGTGAAGTCGAACGCGTCGATTCCGGCTACCGCTCGATGATGAGCGTGCAATCGTCGCTGGTGATGGTGCCGATCAACGAATTCGGCAGCGAAGCCACCAAACGCAAATACCTGCCCAAACTGGCCACCGGCGAGTGGATCGGCTGTTTCGGCCTCACCGAGCCGAACCACGGCTCCGACCCCGGCTCGATGATCACCCGCGCCCGCAAGGTGCCCGGCGGCTTCAGCCTCTCCGGCGCCAAGATGTGGATCACCAACAGCCCGGTGGCCGACGTGTTCGTGGTCTGGGCCAAGGACGACGAAGGCAAGATCCGCGGCTTCGTGCTCGAAAAGGGCTGGAAAGGCCTGTCCGCTCCGGCGATCCACGGCAAGGTCGGCCTGCGCGCCTCGATCACCGGCGAAATCGTCATGGACGAAGTCTTCTGCCCCGAAGAAAACGCCTTCCCGGACGTGCGCGGCCTCAAGGGCCCCTTCACCTGCCTCAACTCGGCCCGCTTCGGCATCGCCTGGGGCGCGCTGGGCGCCGCCGAAGATTGCTGGCACCGCGCCCGCCAGTACGTGCTCGACCGCAAGCAGTTCGGCCGCCCCCTCGCCGCCAACCAGTTGATCCAGAAAAAGCTCGCCGACATGCAGACCGAGATCACCCTCGCCCTGCAAGGCTGCCTGCGCCTGGGCCGCATGAAGGACGAGCACATCGACGCGGTTGAAATCACCTCGATCATGAAGCGCAACTCCTGCGGCAAGTCCCTCGACATCGCTCGCATGGCCCGCGACATGATGGGCGGCAACGGCATCTCCGACGAGTTCGGCGTGGCCCGCCACCTGGTCAACCTGGAAGTCGTGAATACCTACGAGGGCACCCACGACGTGCACGCGCTGATCCTCGGCCGCGCCCAGACCGGCATCGCCGCCTTCGCCAACTGAGCCCCCGCCCTGACCTGAGAGACGACCCAATGACCAACACCCGCTTGAGCACGGCCGTCGATCAGGTCATGCTCGACCGCCACTCGATCCGTGCCTTTCTCCCGACGCCCGTTGCCCGCGACGAGATCGAGGACATCCTCCGCGTTGCCGCCAATGCGCCGTCGGGCAACAACATCCAGCCCTGGCGCGCGCATGTGCTCACCGGCGCCACGCGGCAAAAGCTCATCGACGGGGTGTGTGCCGCCTTCGACGCCGCCGACGGCAGCCACACCGCGGAATACAACTACTACCCCACCGAATTCTTCGAGCCCTACCTGGCACGCCGGCGCAAATGTGGCGGCGATCTTTACGGCGTGCTGGGCATCGTCCGCGGAGAAAAGCCCCGCATGCTGGCCCAGATGCGCAAGAACTTCGAGTTCTTCGGGGCGCCGGTGGGGCTGATGTTCACCATCGACCGTCGCCTCGCCCAGGGCAGTTGGCTCGACTACGGCATGTTCATGCAGAACGTGATGCTCGCCGCCACCGCCCGCGGCCTCGCCACCTGCGCCCAGGCGGCATGGATCGACTATCACCGCATCATC
>Ga0209277_10000821_pt1 | contig 15645 bp, 18 predicted proteins | sample JI81AbrownDNA_FD_187503 | JGI IMG/M metagenome (GOLD analysis project Ga0209277, IMG submission 187503) | Wastewater effluent complex algal communities from Wisconsin, to seasonally profile nutrient transformation and Carbon sequestration -... | ecosystem: Engineered > WWTP > Effluent > Algae... | reverse complement strand
AAGTCGACACCAATGAAAATGGCCAGCACTTACATAAGAACAACAACCTCGTGTTAGCCATTGATGTCATGATTGTATCAGGTATACCATTCTTGATTACCTTATCAAGATACATTCACTTTGTCAAAGTAGTAGCCCTTCCAAACCAATCCAAGAAATCAATCATGAAAAGCCCTAATGAACAACATTACCAACTACAAGGTCAGAGGGTGCACATTTCACACCATACTAGGAGATGGACAATATGAATGACTTAAAAGCATCATATGCAACATGGGCATACCTCTCAACACTACCTCCAAAAATGAGCATGTACCTGAAATTGTAAGGTATATTAGAACAGTAAGTGAACTCACCAGAGCAATAATAAACATTACCAATCAAACAACTGCCACAAAGATTATCATAAAAGCGGCATACAACAGCACATTATGGCTCAGCACAATCCCCTTGGAATTGCCCATCATGGAACTGTCAGTCCAAGAACCATAGTCACAGGCATCAAGCTTGATGTAAAGAAACACTGGAATCATATGTGCATATGCCCATGGCGCACCACAGCTCTATAGCTTCTAGACCATCGGTGCTATTGCTCTCCATCTTACAGGCAACGAGAAGGGAGGACAGTATTTCTAGACATAGGATCAACAGATACAGTTATACCACCCTCCAAATGCCTGAAGATGTAATAGGCAGGGTACATAAGCATGCAATGACCAAAAGCGCTGATGTGGACAATCGACATGATGAAATCATTCTGGATTATGATGAGTCAGATGAGGATCCAGATAATGAAAATGAGGAAAACCGCATAATGGTTACCATAGACCACAACTGTTGATAATATAAGATTAGCTAGTATTAAACTAAAGCTAAAATGCATCCTAATTAAATTAGAAATTATGGATTATCACATATGGCACTACCCCATAATTTCCTATTTAAATTTAAATCCCAATGATTTCGCATTATTTACTCCCGTCGGGGCGCCTTTAGTCCCACAAGCCCAACTTACCCTGCAGCTTGGTGACTCTTCACTGTTCACTGTCCCTTGTGGCCCATTAGTTGCCTGGACCCAGTTCGCATGCCTTACCTCATTATTTTTGTTTTCACCATTATTTTTATTTTAACTTCTCAACACACTCCTTTGCACAGTTGTACCTGTACCACTGGGCAGGTTTAGTATCTTTTCTTGCGTCTGTATGAATGTGTTACCCTGTATTGGTTTGGTAAAAAAGTCTGCCAGCATGTTTCCTGTAGGACAGTATGCTAATTTCACCTCACCATTCTTTATCTTGTCCATCACAAAGAAGTATCGTCCGTCAAGGTGTTTTGTGCACCTGCTGCTTGATGTGGTTGCATTTTCTGCCAATAGTATCATACTTTTATTATCCTGGTATATTGTTGTGTTAGGTATGGCCATTCCTTGGGCTGCTAGGAAATGACGTGTCCACAGTATTTGTCCCATTGCATCATTAATAGCCACTAGCTCTGCCTCCATGAAGCTCTTCATATTAATCTTCTGTTTACATGATGTGGAGTATGTGAAGCCCCTTCCTAATGTCATCACTATACCACTATTACTCTGCATGTCCAGGTGAGCTGCATATGAACTGTCTACCCACCATTGCACATTGTCGCCTGGCTTGATGGTTAAAGTCATTTCCTTGGTACATCATAGGTGACTCTGGTGAGCTTCTTGTAGTCATATTTGTCAGGGGCTTGTACTCTGGTACATAGGAATGCCACTGATGTTTGTATCTCCTGTCTTTTACATCTAGATAGGTAAAGCAATTTTGCTACTTGATGGTGGAATACTTGGGCAGTTGCTTCAGGCAATTTCTTTGCTTCTGAGTTTACATCGAACAAATGCCCAGCAGCTGGCATCGTTGCACTCCCGTTCATGTCAGTAGGTAGTTTGCTTAGCATTTTGTCAATGTATTCATACATGCATATTTTCACTTTGCCCATTGTTGTATAGTCCAGCGTCATGCTGAGGTATTCTAACACCTTTCCATGTGTGGTGGTGAGAGGACTTTCTTTTCCAAATTTGATTAGATATGTGATAATGTCCTGTATGACTTTCTTTTCCACATGTGATATTTTTAAATCATTCACATGCCATATGTTAATGCCTACCATTAATTGTTTTGTTTGCTATGCATTTGTCATACTTTTTAAGCTTGAATCCCCATTCTATAAGGGTGTCTGACAATAACCTCCAGAACAATAATGCAGCCCATAGTGTCCCATAAAGGGTCTTCTTTAGCATCACATATAGCATTGTTTTTCATTTTTATTTCTCCATATATATTTTCTGTATTGTTTTGGGTCGAGATTGACTATTAGTTTGGCAATTGTCCCCTTGAGCAGCATATGTACTTCCTCCTTCATGTCAGCATGTAGAAAAGCGCCAGGTATGTCAGTTACTGCTACATACATGTTTTCTTTCATGTCAATAGCACATGACATCATCATTGCCTCTAGTGATACTGTCCGCGAGCTTGTATCTGCTTTTGCTGTGTACTCTCTTTACAACCTACCATCAGTGCATCCTCTTGCTTTGATTCTCCCGTCACGTTTTTGTTTAGGAACATGAGATATCTAAGTGCTTTTTTCCTCTGTTTTTGGGACATGTCCTCTTGTCTTAGTGGCAATAGTGCCTCCCGTTTGTGCAGCTGGCTTAACTCTTTTAGTAGTGCCTCGTTTCCTTTCTTGTCAAATTGCTTGATGCCTTGTCTTATGTTTAGTTGTGTCATCATTAGATGGGCATGGAGTTTTGCCAATTTTTTATTGGCTGATTGTTGTCCATCCTGTGTCATGACGTATTTTTTCGCTCTGCTAGTTGCTGGATATCCTCTTAGGATTTTATAGGTGGCCATCACATTAAAGTCTGAAATGGTTCTGTATGCAACATCCTCATCTTGAATTTCTTCATCATGATTCAGCATTTTGCTCTTTGTGACTCTTCTAGGACAAACTCAACTGACTCTTCAATTACACTCCATTCTATGAGTTTTAGCAATGTAAGTGGAGGCGCACATACATTGTAGCTCGCAGATTTGAGTTCATATCCATGTGCACTCATAGCATACATAAAAGTACACTTCACAAGCCATACCGCGAGCTTAAATCAGAAAAAAGGCCTAAGATAACTTAATTCGCGAATGCACTGTATCTGCGATTCAGTTTCAGGTCCAGTTTAGCTGCTCTCTTCCTTTGACATGGATTCTCTTTGGCTGCGGCCATCAGTAAAACCTCTCCCCTTTATTCTTCCAAATCGTTTTGTTTGAGAAACATGAGGTAGTGCAGTGAGTCCTTAATCTCCACAGTAGTCATCTCACTGGGTAGTTTTGGCTCTACTATAGTACCTTTCTCACATGTAACTGTAGTAACTCATCAGTTATTCCAGTTTCACCATGTTTCCCTATAATTTTAATGCCTTCTTTATGGAGCATTGTGTTATAACCATGTGATATAGGAGATCTCTGTGTTGTAGATTTAGTCTTTGGAAATCTCTCAGTCTTTGTGGTCTAAGTTGAAAGCACTAGGTATGTTTTATACCTGGCGTCTATCTCAGTTTCAAGGTTGGTTGGTGATGGTTTCTTAAGTAGTATTTTTTCACCAATGTTATCAATTGTGGCTGCTGTAGTGGTAGTGTCTTCAGCAGTGACATCCGCCACTTTTGTAATGCCATTTTCCGTGTCTTCCATGTTGGTGGTCTAAGTTGACAGCACTCAGTATGTTTTCCATACCATGTGTCCATCTTGTTTTCACCAATGTTTAAATTGTGGCTGCCATAGTGGTAGTGTCTTCAGTAGTGACATCCTGCACTAGAGTATTGTCATTTCAGTGTCTTCCACAGGTTTAGGTGTAGGTTCTCCTTTACTGGTCTCAGCCTCATTTGTACTCTCAGCTGCATTCTCACCCTCACCAATGTCTTCACTTTCAGCTGCCTTCTCACCCTCAACATCTCAAATGGATTCACTCTCACCCAAAATATTACCAACTGAAAAATTCTCATCAAACATAGCCTCAATAGATCATTTTCATCCACAGGATCCGACAGGGGGTCACTGTTGTTATTAAGAAGTGAAAATAAAAATAATGGCGAAAAACATAATGAGGTAAGCCATGCAAACTGGGGCCAGGTAACTAATGGGCCACAAGGGCCAGTGAACAGCAAAAGAGTCACGAAGCCGCAGGGTAAGTTGGGCTTGCAGGACTAAAGGCACCCCGACGGGAGTAAATAATGTGAAATCATTTGGATTTAAATTAAAAATAGGAAATTATGGGGTAGTGCCATATGTGATAATCCAAAACTTCTAATTTAATTAGGATGCATTTTAGCTTTAGTTTACTACTAGGCTATTTTAGCTTTAGTTTACTACTAGGCTATTCTTATATTATCAACATAAAATTCGAAATTACCAACAACGTGGAAGAAACGGAAATCAAAAAAGAGTTCAGCAAAGGACGCCGCGGTGGAAAATATGGTTTCAAAAAGAAAGGTGGCAGAAAATTCAGCAAAAAACAACAATCATCCATGGCGGATGAGTTTTTCAAGCGTGTAGGAGTTGGTATAGAAGGTCCGGAACTGTATGTAAATATAATTGAGAGACTAGGATTATATGCAAGCACCCAATTCAAGAATGGATCCAACATGAAAAAATGCCTTATGAAAGAAAACTGGTGAAGCCCGCAGTTCATGTACTTGCAGAAAATCAAACACCTAATGACAAAAGATTGTGGGATTATCATATGGGAGAGCTAATGAAGACCAATAGAGTTCTAGAAGGGAAATTGTGCAACCTGTTTGACATACTGATTTCACTATGTGATTCTGATATGAAGAACCATGTAGAGACTAGTACTGAATATGCCAAAGTGGAAGACTGGACTCTCTAAAACTGCTCACTATAATCAAGAAGCTCATATACACTGGCAGTACACATGACCTGAACATACTTCACAACAAGGCTATGGCCGATATGAACCTGATGAACCTATACCAAGACAAGTGCCAAGACAAAGACTTCAGAGACCAGTACATGGCTATGCGAAAAATGTGTGATGAACAAGGGCTTAGGTTTGGAAGATGTGAAGATGATGCAAAGGAAGTACTGAAGGAGAAAGGCAATGATTAGCCAACAAATGCCTAGATCAAAAAAGTGACTGACAAGATTGAAGAAGAGCATCATGCGATAATTTTCTTGTACAAAACTGACAGATCATGATATGGCAAGCTCATCAAGCAGATGGAAAATGATATGCTCCAGCGCAAAGATCTCTTTCCGAAGACAGTAGCTGATGCATGTCACATCCTATCCAGATGGCAGAACGCGTACAGCAATAACAACACAAGACTAACAGAGGCAAATGACAGCATAGCTTTTGCAACAACTGGTACTGAAGACACCAAGGGCAGTAAGAAAAAAGATATCACATATTACAAATGCAAGAAAACTGGTCACTATGCTAATGAATGTGGAGAAGATGATGAAAATGTTAAGACATCTAATAAGAAAGTCTCAAATTTCTTAGTACTTAACAAGGACCAAGACAGCTCAGATGAAAAGGCAGACATGACAATTAGCCATGAACACCTAGTGGCAGTACATGAGGACGAAAAAGAAGAAGAATACGAGCCTGATGGTGATACTGCTGAGGAAGAGGGCACTAGCAATGATGATGAAGATACAGAATGTGATGAAGACTATGAAGGTTTTGTGTTCCTACAAGATGATGTACTATGCTCTATTGAGGACAAACTGGCAATATCAAAAGCTGGATACAATTGGACAGCCAGTCCACAGTGGATGTGTTCTGCAACTCTAAACTTCTTAGTAACATTCGAGATGTGAAATGTATGTTGACCCTGTACTGTAATGCTGGAAAGGCTATTATAAACAAGAAAGGGAGCCTAAAGGGATTTGGCACTGTATGGTACTACCCAGAAGGTATCACGAACATTGTGTCTCTACATAATGTGCAGAAGACACATGAGGTGACATATAACAGTTCTCAATGTACAGGATTTGTCATGTACAAAGCTGATGGTACTAGCAAGTATTTATGCCATCCTCTAAGGGGCTATTCTTCTCTGATGTGGGCAATATCACACATGTCCTAATTAACACACTAGACAAGAATAAAAATAAATACACAGTTAAGCAGTACTCAGATGCTTGTAAAGTTAGACTAATACAGGACATTATTGGGAGACCTAGCAGTGGATTATGTCAAATATGTAGAAAACGACCTGATTTCGAACTGCCCCATCACCAAGGAAGACATCATACATGCAGAGGACATACTGGGACCCAACTTAGGGAGTCTAAAAGGAAAAACAACACGAGAAACCCCAATACTTAACACACTTGACAATCTGCCAAGTGGATTGCTCGAGGAACATGGTGATGTCACCTTGGCAATTGATATAATGAACATCAACAAAATACCTTTCATGATGACCATATCACAAGCAATACATTTTGGCACAGCAGAAATGATAAAGAACAAGACCAAGTCCACAATTATAAAATCAATACAACAGATTATTGACACATGCCACTGGCATGGATTCAGAATTAAACATATGCTCAGAGACTGACAATTCGAATGTATCAGAAAACATATGGAATTACAGGGCATAAATGTGAACATCACAGGAATTGACGAGCACGTACCAGAAATCAAAAGATACATTAGAACAGTGAAGGAATGGGCAAGGGCAATTATCAACACACTGCCTTTTGACATATTGCCACACAGATTAATCGTCGAAACTGTTTACAACACTATATTCTGGCTGAACTGCTTCCCACACAAGGAAGGTATACATTCTACATGAAGCCCACACACAATAGTGACAGGATCCAAAATAGACTACAATAAACACTGTAAGCTACAATTCATGGTATATGTGCAGGTTCACAAGCAACACAACAACTCAATGCTCCCTAGAACATCCAGGGCAATAACACTACATCCAATGGGCAATGGGCAAGGCAGCTACTACTTCCTGAGCCTACACTCCAGCAATAAAATCATAAGAAATAATTGGACAGCCCTAATGATGCCAGAAGAAGTGATAGCTACAGTACACCAACTTGACAAGGCATGCAAGAAATATAAAGGAATCATATTCACTGACAAAGATGGCAATATCAAGGAGATGCAGAAAAATATGAACAGATGGAACATTATGATGATAATGACAATGACAATGAAGTATCCATAGAAAATGAATCAAATGATGACTAATACATATCAATCAATGACTTAAACACCATAGAACAAATGAAGCCACACAGATAAACACGGACCCAGAAACTGGTGATGAATTGCCCAAGGCGGATGAGGGATGGAGAGCCATCACCAATCATAGGTACAGCATAAAGTTCCTGCAGCTGCTGGCATTGTTGAGAATACAAGGCTTGAAATGATGCATGCTAACAGATTGGCTTCACATCATGCTACTGCTGCGCGCACACTTCAAAATCTGATGGATGCATTTATAAATCAGGCAGTGTGAATGTTCAAGATACTTAAAAGATTTTTTAATATATGTATGTATAATTATTCTATTTTATATACATGGGCTGTCCTCCGAGCGTGCATGTACTACCCCTTAGTACTGTGGTACAAAGTCACGTAGAGTTTACAGCAAGCCGATTATCAATTTAAGCTGGACATGGCTGTTGTACACCAAAGAGGCTTAAATCGAGAATTCTGTACCTGAGAATGGCAGGAGCATCATAAATGCCGATATCAAGAAAGTACTGATTGGCACATTGTAGGCTGCACTGCTCTTCTTAGAATCTCACTTCCAAGCTTAAAATCTGGGATTCACTATCAATCCCTAAAACTGGTGTATAGCTAATAACACATCAAAGGAAAGAAATGCACATTATTGTGGCACATTGACAATGTTGTCTCATGACACATAGGGGGTATGAATGAACAATTCATCAATGAGTACTATGAAAGCAAAGCAAATAGTCCTTGGTTCCAAACGACTCATTACCTAAGAACAGATAGATAGACAAAGTGTCCAAGTTTGATTACGTGAACTCATTTCTCTGATAATATTCTTAGTTGTGGTGAATTTCATTACCAGAAGGAATTTCAAAAGCTTGGATCAGGAATTTTCAAAACTTTTCGATAGCATTCCTTTATTCGGTGAAATAATACAGAATTGGTGGAGCAGCATCCTGAAAAGCATAAGAGATGATATTGCTGAATTCTGTAAAGTATAATAGAAAAATTTGTGTTGTTCTTGTGAAAACATAAATATGTAAAGAATTATGTATTTTCGTTGATAGAATCTAAAATTCAATATTTGTTATATCTTAAAAAGAGCTCTTATAAAGATCCTCTATACTATTTTTCAAAGTATCAAGTACATTTATTCGAGCATAATATTTTCAGTAACCCAAACCCGCGATATGCCCTAAACGTGTTGTGATAATAAACTTCCTCGGGTGGGGGCGTTACTTAGTACCACCAATTTTCATTCTTCCTTCAGAGTCAAACCCTGGCAAAATGTCGTCATTATCTGGATTGGTCCATGGTGCTCTGTCACCTAACCTTTCTGCCTCGATCTCCAAAGTTTCCAAGTCAAAAATCGATGTTGTTGTTTCTTTCCAAGCTCGATCCTGCTGCTCTCTCGGAGTCATGCCCTTGCCATAAATACGGGTCGCCACTACTTCAGCTTCAGCTGCTATCTGTTTGATAAAACCACTTAGATCGCCCCGTTCCTCTGTTCCGAGGTTTCCAAAGTTAATCAGGATAGCCTTACAGGCAGCGATGAAATCTGGAGGTGGAACATCTGGCATTGGTTTTTCTTGATCTGGAACTTCTCCATCTATGGCTTTTGCTGCGTTGGCTGCCGTACCCTTCACAAGAAGCTGTTCCCTTGGAGTGAAAGCATCAGTAAGAATCTCTTCTCGTTTATCTTTGTCTTCTGTTCTAAGAAGTCGCCTGAGAAGAGCCACTTCCTTTGACTGTGTCAACTTATCTTTCTCCAAAACTGCTCTCTCTTTTAGTTTCAACATAAGAGCTGCAGGTCCAGCTGCGCCTGCGGCTCTGGCTTGATTTGCATTTGCCTCAAGAAGTAGCAAGAATGGCTCATCAACCCGTCCTTCCTTGGCCAACTTGACGACCGCACCTTCCATTCGCATGGGATCACCAGCCTGAAGAACTTCCTTGAGTCGTTCTGTTGCGGATGCTAAGCGCTTCTGCTGTTCTAGAGCAATCGCATCTAGAGCCGCTTGGGCATCAACATCACCATTTTGTGACATCTCCTCCAGGATTTTCAGAAGCTGCGCATCACATCGATCATACGCATTGTAGACAGCTGAAGTTACAGTGAAACCTGGTTTGAAAGGTGGTAACAATTCTCGCAGAAGACTTTCATATGACATCCTAATTTCAGGGGTCACAGATTGTTCCAGAAAGCTTTTCTTTTTAGCGGATTCGGCGTTTGTCCGGGACGAATCATCTGAATTTACTCCACTCACGGCTGCAGCCCTCTTCAACACCTCAGTTTTGCTTAGTAATCTACCTTCAGTTGCCTCTCTCTCCATAGCAGCAATACGAGCTGCCTCATTCGCCGCCTCTTCCTCACGGATACGCTCTTCGGCAAGCCTGCTTAGTTCCACTTTCTGCATAACATCCAGGATCATGCCATATAAATCTTTCAGTGCTACTCTTTCTTCAGCATCTCTTGTCGTTTCTGATTTTTTCTTTAGCCAGTCTGTGAAGGCAGGATCTGTAGCCTGCTCCCACCTTTCAACAATATCTAGTCTAGGGTCATTTGGAGAGAAAACCAAATCCGCCAAAAAAATTTCGAAAGCCTCCTCCAATGATGCTGCGCTCGCTCCGCTTGATCCATTTGTATTGGATCCACCCCCCAGGGTAAAAGCATCGCTGTTTACTTCGTCGAGGATACCGCGCATTGGCCGAGCACGACCACTGCGGCAAAATTGTTCAGGTGATGTGACTCTGCCACTGTCAAAAAGCCCAAATAACCTATTAACTGCGAAGCCTTGCACTGGGACCGTAACATACGTGATCGCCGATACGGCTAAGATTGCTTTGGCCTCAAGTTTAAACATGAATTAAAACTCTTCCTAAACTCCAAAGACAAAATGTATAACTTAACTCCTGACTTTTTGACTACACCAAGCAAGGAGTAATTTGGTGGAATTTGTTGGAATAATTGTCAAGAATAGACAAGTCGAAGTACGCACTTAACGCGTAACTTAGAAACTATGTACATGATTCGAATCCACACAATTCAATGCATTATTTGAATTTTGAATCAACGCACGATATAACACAAAAAAAATCTTTTTCGTCGGATATAGCATAGACATCGGATATGTCACCAAAAAATTTTAAAAACCCGAAAAACGCCCCACAAATCACAACGTGAAAGCTAGGTAGTACAAAACCTAGGACGAGCCCACGTTCGCCGACAGGGAAGTGCATTTCGGCAAGCTAGACAGACATCAACTTATCGAACAACCAGCTAACTGTTATTGGATGGGGAGAAACCATTTCAAAAATCACTACTCTTCTTTATCTTGACTTATGTTTTTTTACTATTATTTATTTACGATTAAGACATGGATTTACTTTGTGATACATCCAAAGAATGCAATCTTTCAAATCCTTATCCCATTGATGGCCCTGCATTTCTTCTTACATAAGTATGTCTAGAATGTCCTTGGGTATTTCATAATGGGCAAATTACAGTCCTAGTTTTCTGCACTTTTGACACAACAATTGATTGTGATTCAATCCTGTTCTTCCTCCTTCTACCTCTTAAAGTTTTGACTGTAGGAGGTATGAATGGGTCGCTATGAAGATTGTTGATTACAGTCACACATAAAGGATAAGCTCCTTCTGCATAAATCTCCCTCAAATATTTAACAGTATGAATATCTGAACAATAATTTTTTGGATCTCGGTTTTCTGAAAACATATTTTAAAATGGACTTTTTAAAAGGAGGCTTGATGTTACAAATATAATCCTCGGCAATATTCAAATTTTCATCAAATCTAGACTGCTGAAGTGCAATTCCCTGTCAGCGAACGTGGGCTCGTCCTGGTAAGCTTTGACTAGCTTTTGGTACAAAAGCATTGGTGGATTTTGGCTTGGCTCACGTTGTGACATATGGGGCGTTTTTCGGGTTTTTAATTTTTTTGTGACATATCCGGTGTCTATGCAATGTCCGGCGAAAAAGATTTTTTTGTCTTATAGCACGCGTTTTCTCTTTTAGTTTTTCGCCTTGCATGTTTTATGAAAAATAATCTATCACCAATGCAATGAATTCTATAATCCTTTCCTAGTATTAATGGCGTTGTCTCCAGCTCATTCAAACCTGATTGAAATTGCGTGTCTGTTATGCATCTCAAACATATTATATATAGACACGCAATTTTTTGAGTAAAAAAGAAATTTCTATTCTCCCTCGTCCGAAAGCATTCAGACGTCCTTGAGTAGATTTGTCTGCCAAGTGATCTTCTAAACTAACCAGAAACTGGAGCAGATTCTGGCTTTGCAGAAATACAGACATGATTTACATCACCAACCATCTGCTTCTTCTTTACGCAAGACTCAATAACCCCCTTTTGTTGTTTAAAACTTAGGCTCATGACCAACAAATAAAATAATTCTAATTCAAGTTGTTGTTTTATGCACACAAAAAATCAATATCGTGATTGTAAAGATAATATAGAACACACTACATAGTTTCTTATATTAGTCTATAAACATATCTTTCGAACGTAAAATCTCAGGTTATCAAACTATGAACTTGTTCGATTCTTTCTTATTAGGAACGTTGTCTGTTCTCAGCAACAATTCTATGTTCTTTGATTTGATTGTTGGGGTACTCTCAAAGAATTATCTCTATATTCTTATAAAAGCTGACTCTATTGATGGAAAGTGCTTCAATAGAACTCGAAAAATTAATAAAATTATATCATCTAGAGTATCAGAAAGTTTGCGCAGGAATGCAATGCTCAGAGTACACAAACTAACCCTATGAAATCATTTCACAATTTCATTCTTTCAATATCGCACGCCTGATCTTTTTATGTGATGAGATTATTTTTTAGATGAGAACAATATCCATGATTTTTGAAAAAGTGAAATATTAAAAAGTTCGCCGTTGAATGAGTCAACTTTAACTACTGCCCGCTTGATTCATTCACACAACGGAAACGATTTGTTTGTAAATAATATGGGGAGGAAGGGCAAAAATTCTTGGAGTCCAGAAAGATACCAGCAAAGCCTTTTACTCTTACATTTTTTTGTGATACAACCTTCCACCATGGACGCCCAACTAAAATCCAAAGATGAAATGAATATCGGAATACTAGCGCTTGAGGTTTATTTTCCTGCATCGTATATTACTCAAACTAGCCTAGAAGAGCACTACGGTGTGTCTCCGGGCAAGTACACACTAGGTTTGGGACAGATAGGATTGAGTGTCCTTTCTGGGGACGTCGAAGATATAAATTCAATCTGTCTTACCGTTGTGCACTCTCTTTTGGAAAAGTATGACATTGATCCAAATGATGTAGGAAGACTTGAAGTGGGGACGGAAACACTAATTGATAAATCCAAATCAACGAAGACGTTGCTTATGCAACTATTTCCAAATAATCCGGATATAGAAGGCGCTACTGTGGTCAATGCTTGTTACGGGGGGACTGCCGCTCTACTAAATGCATTTGCGTGGGTAGAATCCTCTGCATGGGATGGTAGGTACGCAATCGTGGTATCTGCGGACATTGCTGCTTATGCTCCTGGGCCTGCTAGACCAACGTCTGGATGTGGAGCCGTGGCTATTTTAGTTGGACGTGATGCGCCTTTGTCCTTCTCTGATCCACGAAAGCGGGTAACATATGCTTGCCACACATATGACTTTTACAAGCCAGACCATAATGTCGAATATCCCATTGTGGATGGTGCTCTCAGTCAAGTATGCTACTATCGTGCACTTGAAGATTGTTATGTGCGATTCTGTAGCAAAATGGAAAGCCTTGGTGGCGGAGAATCAACTTCACACGAGACCTACGACGCAGTAAAACCCGACTATTTTGTTTTCCACTCGCCATATAATAAACTGGTTCAAAAAAGTTACGCTCGTTTGTTCTTGATTGATGCTCGACGAAAATACCAAAAGATACTAAAGAGACAGCGGCAGCAAGAAGAAGATGAAGGAGCTGCGTCAGAAAATGAAAATAAAAAAGAGGATGACGAGCGGCTCGCTGCAGAATCAGAATTTTTGAAAGCGTCTCCTCTCGGTAAATGGCTTGAGGGCTGTGAAACTGACTGGGAACAATCAACATTTTCTGATCGTGAATTAGACACTCTTCTGAAAGACATATCGTTTTCTTCTTATAAAGATCGTTTGATGGACGCAAATCACGCGTCCACGGTAGTTGGGAATACATACACTGCTTCGGTCTTCTTTGGGTTGGCATCTCTCGTTTCAAGAGCTGGAAGTAAAGGTAAATTCGAAGATGGCAGTACCATTTGCATCTTTTCATATGGAAGTGGAGCACTTGCAAGCATGTACATGTTAACTGTTCGAACCCCCAGTACTCATGAAAAATTCACCATAAAAAACATTGCTCGAACACTGGACCTAGAACAGCGTTTGAATACCAGAGATTGTGTTGACCCTTCTGAATTGGATTTTGCATTGGAAGTTCGAGAGAAATTACACGCTGTTTCTGTCGAGGCTTTACCTTACACTCCTCTCTACCCTGTTCGCGGATACATGCTCCCGGGAACGTATTACTTAAAGGAGATCGATAATAAATGGAGGCGTTTCTATGAAAGAATTCCTCTGGATGACACATCTAGATCTCAAAGATTGGCAAGAAGTCAGAGCTCTCGGCGTTCCGAAATCGCATGTTTAAAATGCGCCATTTCAGTTGAATCTCAACTTCTCGATTCGCATGAAACCACAGAATCGTTTTCGCAAGGGTCGCAAATGCCCTACGTAATTACTGGGATAAGTGCAGGACTTCCGGGCTTGCATAGAAAGGTTTTTTCTGAATCAAATCTGGAAAGTCTAGTGCGAGGTGAGCAGTGCATTGAACCAGTGTCCATTGAAATGAAACAGAGCATGGTGGCCAAAAATGTAATACAGTTGAAAAAGTTGGAAAATGGTGCTGTGGAACGTGTTCCCATCAATAATTCAGACAAGGTGATTCAACTGGCAGCTCAATTGTCATCTGTTCAATTATCATGCCGATACGGAGTTCCTAAAGGGTTGGAGGAGACGATGGATGTTGCAGCTCAAGTCGCCTTAGCTGCTGGCTTGGAGGCTATGAAGGCGGCGCGCCTACTGAGCGGCAAAAGCTCCGATCCAAGCGAATGGAAACTCAAGGAAGAATATCAACACGATACTGGAGTGGTGTACGCGAGCAGTTTTCCTGCCATGGATGCTGCCGTGGGCGAAGTTATGCGCTTTCTACATAGCACAAGTGTTGAGCAAACAACAACCCTATCCCTGCTAAAGACCCTAAGGTCGCGAGTAACAATAAGTGACACACCTCTCTCTGCTGAGGATGCCGAAGCATTCAGAAGGCTTGAAGAAATGATAATTTTACTTGAAAGCGGTGCAGAAAACTTCGCCAAAAATAAGCAATACGAATTCGATCGAAAGTTCCTATTTCGAGTTCTTGTTTTGGGTAATGCACAGCTTGCACAGTTTACTGGATGTAAAGGTCCAAATACGCAGACAAACGCCGCTTGTGCCGGAACAACTCAAGCGATTGCTATGGCGCAAGACATGATTACCGCTGGTCGTGCTAAACGTGTAGTTGTTATAGCCGGAGACAATGGCTCAGGGGAGACACTTTTGCCATGGCTCGGATCGGGTTTTACTGCTCTTGGTGCTGCTACAACGGCATTTGCAGTGGAAGATGCCGCACTGCCTTTCGACAAAAGAAGAAGTGGAATGTTGTTAGGTGCGGGTGGTATCGGGATAGTTCTAGAGACATCTGCAAGCGCTAAAATGCGATCTTTATCAGAACATTCCGTTCAAGTCAAGGCCCAACTGTTGGCCACTCAGTATTCCAATAGTGCGTTTCATGGAGCCGCTTTAGATCGAAAACATATCGCCTCCGAACTTGAGAGATTTTTGGTACATGTTCACAAGAGATATGGTATCACAAAGGAAGAACTAGTAGAGCATGGAGTATATTTCTCTCACGAAACTTCTACACACGCGACCAGTGCAAGTAGTTGTGCCGGCAACGAAGTTGCTGCACTTCGTAAAGTCTTTGGAGAAGAACTTCTTTGTAAGCTTCTGATTTTGAATACCAAAGGCTTTACTGGTCATCCGATGGGTGTATCTTTCGAGGACGTGGCTGCAGTGCAAGTTCTTGTATCGCAAACTGTGCCCCCTATCGTGAATCACAAAGTTAAAGACGAATACTTAGGTGATCTCAATCTGAGCAAAGGAGGGCCTTACAAGTGCAAGTATGCATTAAGATTTGCTGCTGGGTTTGGTAGTCAAGTAGCTTTCGCTCTATATGCAGTAGCGAGCTTGTCGTTTGAAGTGTAAAGGAATAAGTTGTATATATAAACCACAGAACCTGACAATTGAG
>Ga0209277_10000817_pt1 | contig 15665 bp, 15 predicted proteins | sample JI81AbrownDNA_FD_187503 | JGI IMG/M metagenome (GOLD analysis project Ga0209277, IMG submission 187503) | Wastewater effluent complex algal communities from Wisconsin, to seasonally profile nutrient transformation and Carbon sequestration -... | ecosystem: Engineered > WWTP > Effluent > Algae... | reverse complement strand
TTATATTGTTATCGTAACTCCCACAGTTTATTCGAGACTCTCCGGAATTCAACTCTCAAGATAACCCATGCTAACCGAACTCCACATCCAAAACTTCGCAATTATAGACAAACTCGACCTGCGCTTCGGGCAGGGCCTCATCATCCTGACCGGCGAAACAGGCGCGGGCAAATCCATCATCCTTGATGCGATGGTGATGCTCATCGGCGGCAAGGCCGACACAACCTTTGTCCGCACTGATTCAGAGGCAGCATTTGTTGAAGGTGTGTTCCAGCTCAAAGGTCCAGAAAAAGAGGCGGTACACGAAGTCCTCAATCGCGAAGAATTGATGGATGATCCCAATTATGTGGTGCTGATGCGCGAAGTCCGCAAAGAGGGGCGCAGCGTGGCACGCGTAAATGGCCGCACTGTGAACGTTGGATTGTTGAAGGAACTCGGCGCACTGTTGATTGACATCCACGGGCAGGCGGAGCATCTCTCCCTGCTCGATCCTCGCGCACACCTGGGACTGCTCGATCGCTACGCAGAAGTTGCCAAGCCGCTGACAGAGTACCGCCAAACCTACCACGCCTTGTTGAATCTGCGCCGCGAATTAAGCGACCTGCGCAAAGCGCAATCCGATTCAGATCGCCGCACTGAAATCCTCACCTACCAAGCCGAAGAAATTGAAGATGCACGCCTGAAAGCCGGCGAAGATGAAGAGCTCCGCAAAGAACGTGATCGATTGGCAAATGCCGAGTCGCTCGCAGAGAATGCGCAAGAAGCATTAGCGGTTTTGGATGAAGGCTCACCCGAAACTCCCGCCGCAACAGATTTGGTTGGTCAGGCGGCACAGGCGCTGGCTGCGCTCGCAAAAATAGATGCAGGACAGGCGGAGTTGGCGAATCAAGCCGAACTCATGCTGGATACAATGTCGGACATCATCCACGGCCTGCGTGATTATCTCGAAGAGATCGAATTCAACCCGAAGCGTCTGGAAGAAGTGGAAGAACGGCTGGATGTCATCCATTCCCTCACCCGCAAATATGGCGGCAATATTCCCGCAGTCATCGCCTACGGAGCCGATGCCCGCAAGCAGCTTGAAACCATCACCGGCGCAGCAGACCGCATTGACGAGTTGGAAATGCAGGAAGCAAAACTTCTCGAAAAACTTGGCAAGCAAGGCAACGCCCTCACTGAAAAACGTAAGTCTGCTGCATCTGAAATGGGCAAAGGTATTGAAGTTGAACTCGGTGATCTGAAAATGGAATCTGCAAGATTTGGCGTGGATTTTCAAACCAAGTCTGACCCCAACGGCGCGCCTCTCGCAGACGGAACCCGCATCGCTTTCGACCAAAACGGTTTTGACCGCATTGAGTTTCTCGTGGCCCCCAACCCCGGCGAAGGACTCAAACCGCTTGCAAAGATCGCATCCGGCGGTGAAACCTCCCGTCTCATGCTTGGCCTAAAGAATGTAATGGCTCGTGCTGATGAAGTTCCCTCTCTGATCTTTGATGAAATTGATCAGGGCATCGGCGGGCGCGTGGGTATGGTGGTCGGTCAAAAATTGTGGAATCTCTCGCGCACACATCAAGTCTTTTGTGTTACTCATCTGCCGCAGCTCGCTGTCTTTGGCGACCAGCATTATCAGGTACAAAAACTTGTCGAAAAAGGCCGTACACTCACTCGCGTAGAAACACTCGAAGGTGAGCCGCGCCTGCTCGAACTCTCGCAAATGCTCGGCGAAGTTGGCGAAGGCACATTACGCTCTGCACATGAACTTCTGCAAACAGCCAGACAAATGGTAAAAAATCCGAGTAAATAAACAACAAAAAAGTGGCGGCTCTGAGAGCCGCCACTTTTTTGTTGTTATGGATATTAAATTAAATGATGAGCGCCAGGGTGAGGGGGGCACCCTGGCGCTCATCAGGGTCAATATTACTACCACCCTAAAAATTTGGCAAGTCTTTTTTATAAGAAAAACATTAATGTTTTAAAAGTTTTTGTGCCCTGAGTAGGAATCGGACCTACATCTAAGCCTTAGGAGTGCCTTGTTCTGTCCATTGAACTATCAGGGCGATGATTAAGATTATACACAAAAGGATAAAATATATCCATGCGGAAATATATTCTCACACCATGGTTGACTAGGAGTTTCAATGAAACCTGCCCCTATTAAGATCCTACTGGCTATCCTAGCTGGCCCACTCGCAGCGTGGGTATTATTGCTGTTCAATTTTGTTCTTGCACCGCCCTACCAGGGGTTTTCCGAATTGATCTTTCTCCCCTTATGTCTGTTGGGATTCCCCGCCTGCCTTGTATTGATGTTTCAAAAGAAATTATTAGGTTCGAAACTTTTAGTTGCTGTTATTTTTTCAATTACCGTTCCAGTAATCCTGTTCATCCTTGCTGCCCCATCATATTTACCAAGCGGAATGTCCACATGCACTCAGGTGGAAAGCAGCGGGCTGAAAATTCAATACGCCTGCGTGGATTCCTCAAGCGACGACTCTACATATCATCGTGAATTCATCGTGGAAGGCTTCAAAGGCTGGCCCATCATGAGGGTTACAGAAGGCTGAACTTAATCTCCCAGCAGATCCGCCAGAAAGCCAAATAACCCGCCGTCTTCAGTTTCTTCATCCGTCCCCGGCAGATCACTGGATACAACTCCATTTTGCCCATTGATCAACACCAAATGTTCCCGCCCGCCAAAAGGAAGTTCCGTCATCCACACCGGCAGCAGATTAAGTTTAAAAGACTCCACCACAAGATTCGCAGAGGATGTACGCACAATGTTCGGCTGATTAACCAGGCTTGGCAGATCCCGCTTGAATTTCGTAAACACCTGGCTTCGCGCATCCAACGAAGCATCTGACATGGGCACATCATAAATTTCAGCAGGCCAGCTCACCAAATAACGCGAGTCATACGGTTTGATGGATTCCATATCAAAGGTTGTGATCATTTTTAGAAAAACGGCCGAGGGCTTTTTAGAGGCTGGAAGCGGCAAGTCATTAACCATGATCGGATAATCCCCCATCATTTGCACAGGCTCAATCTCGTCCAGGCCCAGGCTCTTCTGTCTTTTCCGTCTGTAATCTGCCAGCTCATACGTATATTCCACAGACCCGCCCACATCGAACGTCCACAATGGGAGGTACAACCCGCGCGGCAAATCCACCTTTTTCTCAGGCTTTATATTATTGCTATTTACCCAATCAATAAGTATTTTGACAGCGCGTTTCTGATCGAACGTATGAGGAATGATTCCATCCGGAGCGAGCAGGTCTTTTGTTTTCTCAAGGTTCACAACATGCGGCGAGTCACAATAAGCGCACGAAGACGAAAGTTGTTTTGGAGGCAATATAAACTCTGCACCGCAGCCATTGCAATGAAAGATCTGTTCCTGCAAAGGTTTGCCATGCCCTTTCATGGTAGCCATCGCGATGATGAAATCTTTCTCATCGGCTTCCCCGCTGCCAGCGCCAACCACTTGATTCCGTGCGCAATAATCGCAAACTAGCTTTTGCTGTCCATCGGGTGAAAACGACATGCGTCCACCGCATTTGGGACACATAAATCTCTGCGCATCCGTCTTTCGAACTTCTTCCGATGCCCCCGGCAGAAAATCAGGATTGACCACTTCCTCTTCATTCAGTTTTCCATCCAGAATCGCAAGCTCACGCCGCGCGCGCGCGTGACGCATTTCATGTGCAAGGCAATTTTCCAATGCCTTTCGTTTTTCAACAGGGTCCGTAGATACCTTCCCCATCCAAAACCATGCTTCAGAGATCACTTCATACGACCCAGTCATGTAAATGGCGCGATCCAAATAACGGCGGGCTGTATCAATATTTCCCGCTTTTGCCTCAATAATTCCAGTACGTAGAAGTTCTTTACTGTAATTTCCTGAATTTTCCATAATGACCCTGTTTCACTTAACCAAAATTATTTTCGTACGATCGCATCTGTCATTTTTGCAACACGCGTCATTTCTTTCACATCATGCACACGGATGATATCCGCGCCGCGCGTAATTCCCACCGACACAGTGGCTGCCGTCCCCTCCACACGTTGATCGGGGGGCAGGTCCAATGTAAAACCAATAAATGATTTTCGAGATGGTCCCAAGAGGATGGGATACCCCAAAGCACGAATCTCATCGAGGCGGTTGATCAGCTCAAGGTTATGCTCCCGCGTCTTTCCAAAGCCGATGCCTGGATCTAAAACTATAAGAGACTCATCCACTCCAGCATTTTTCGCCAGAGCCACGCTTTCAAGTAATTCCCTTTTCACATCTTCGAGTAGGTTCTGATATTCAGAACCAATATAGGCATTCCCTAATTTTTCACGAATATCCACACTGGCAGGGTTGCTTCGGTTGTGCATCAAAATGACTGGCACTTTATATTTCGCAGCAACATGTGCCAATTCCGAGTCAGCACGCAAGCCCCAAACGTCATTAATAATATGCGCGCCCGCACGGATCGCTTCTTCCGCGACCTGTGCCTTATAGGTATCAATTGAAATTAACGCATCTGGAAAAGTCTTGTGCAACGCATGGATAACCGGAATCACGCGCTCCAGTTCTTCATTTGCAGAAACTGCCTCAGAGCCGGGACGAGTCGATTCGCCGCCCACATCCAACAGGTCCGCGCCTGAAGCGAGAAATTCATCCGCTTGAGACAAAGCAGCCTGCACCGCATGCCCCTTTGAAATAATTCCATCCCCTGAAAAAGAATCGGGAGTCATATTTAGAATGCCCATCACATAGGTGCGGGAACCCCAGTTGAATGTAAACTTCCCGATCGGAAGAGAAGGTGATTTCATAAAATATTCACGTCATTGCGAGGGCGATCTTTGTCCTCGCAATGACGTGTTGTTGAGATTACGGGATCTGATCCAGCGGACGAGCCAGCCATGCTTCCGCTTCGTTGATGTCTGTAAAGATCTTCATCGCAGAAGCAAGACCAGTCTCTGCAAGGGCTGCGACATTGCGAATCGCATCCACAACAGATTGATCTGCAACCACAACCGCCACACGGATGTTGCGCGCAGAAGGATCGCTGTTGGCGTCCACTGCCATGCGAACGGCTTTTTCTGGAATTTCCTTGACGGCGCGCAGGTCATACAGGTTGCGTGTGCGGCGGTCAGAACCCAGCAAATGTTCAAGCGCAAATTCATGCCAGTGTGCCATGGTGGTATCGGAAAGATCGGTGAAGGTCAGCGTCATACCGCCATCGCCGCGGCGAATAACGGAATAGCCTACACCGGGTACGGGCGTCCAATTGAGAGGTTTTGAGTCGGTCATGAGTCTTCTCCTGTTTGATAATTGGATTATAACGCAGGCAAAAGTAAATTCTCCATTTTGTGAATCACATGCTATAATGCGGTTCTCCCGGGCGCTTAGCTCAGTTGGTTAGAGCACCTCGTTTACACCGAGGGGGTCGGGGGTTCGAGTCCCTCAGCGCCCACAAAGTCCCGTTTTCACGGGACTTTTTTTTCAGAAGCCTCCGCTAGGGTTCGAGTGCTTCGCAGTCGGAGACCAATAACGAGTAGATATGTATACAAGTAAACACGGATGTGCCGAGTTATAAGTTTCGGCACATCCGTGTTTGTATCATATGGGTTTACCTGCCTCTGCTATAATCCCGAGCATGATCCTCATCACCGGCGCCACGGGTTTTATCGGGCGAACCCTTGTACGGCAGCTTTCTACTATTGGATTCCCGCTGCGCGCATTGATTCGTCCTTCGCTGCGAACGCCACGCCTGCCCAAGGGTGTCCCTGTCGAAGTGGCGGTGGTATCCCTTGCCGATAAGCGCGGTCTGCGTGCTGCCTTGCGGGATGTTGATACTGTCATACACCTTGCCAGCGCAGAGAATCAGGGCAGCCGTGGCAGCCTGCTGACAACCGATATTCAAGGCACAGAGAATCTCGTAGAAGCAGCATCAGATGCCGGCGTGGATAGAATCGTCTATCTCAGTCACATTGGCGCTGCCCGCGCTTCTGGATATCCCGCGTTCAAGGCAAAGGGCATCGCTGAAGAGTACATCCGCAACGGCAAGGTTCCATACACCATCCTGCGTTCTTCTCTGGTGTATGGTCCAGAAGACCATTTCACCAATAACCTTTCACGACTCATCCGTTCTTCGCTGGGCGTGTTTCCAATTCCTGCTGGCGGCAGAACTGTGGTGCAGCCCGTATGGGTTGAAGATCTTATTACTTGCTTGTTGTGGTCACTTGAAAGAGAAGATACCCTCAACCAGGTGTACGAGCTTGGCGGCAGTGAATTTTTCACCCTCCAGCAGATCATCGAAACCATCATGGAAACAACTCGCCACAATCGGTATCTTATTCCTCTTTCGCCGATCACCTTGCGCGCTTTTACCGTGTTTCTCGAAGGTGTCGTGCCGAATTTCCCGATCTCATCCTTCTGGCTCGATTACTTTGCCGTGAACCGCACCTGTGCCATAGATTCAATGCCGCGTTATTTTGGTCTCATGCCCGCACGTTTCACTTATCGTCTCGAGTATCTCATCCGAAAACCCTGGTATCAGCGTGCGTGGAACAGGGTCACAGAAACTTTTGCGGCCATTCGCCCAGGACAAAAATGACAAACTTAAACATTCACCTGATCGACACCCCCGAAGAAATGACGCAGATCGAAGATCTTCAACGCACCATCTGGCCTGAATCCGAAACGGATGTTGTCCCATTGCACATGCTCATCACCGCCGTCCACAATGGCGGACTCGTGCTCGGCGCATTTGAAGAAGAAAAGCTGATCGGCTTTTTGTTTGGCTTCCCCGGCCTTGAAGAAACGCCCGATGGACCACGCCCGAAGCATTGCTCGCACATGATGGGCATTCTTCCCGATCACCGCGATAGCGGCGCTGGCTTTGCGCTCAAACGCGCACAATGGCAAATGGTACGTCATCAGGGGCTGGACCATGTCACATGGACGTACGATCCGCTGCTCAGCCGCAATGCTCATCTCAACATTGCAAAGCTCGGCGCGGTCTGCACCACGTACCGCCGCGCCGAATACGGCGAAATGCGGGATGGCATCAATGCCGGCCTGCCCTCCGACCGCTTTCAAGTGGATTGGTGGATCAACACCCGCCGCGTAGAGACTCGACTAGGCAAACGTTCGCGTCCGACTCTTAAGTTGGATCATGCAAATCGCGCAGGCTTACGCCCGTTTTATTCGCTTCATACTTCGACCGATAATCTGCCTCGCCCACCCGAGCATGTTCCACCCTTTGACGACCGCCTGCTATTGGCAGAAATTCCTGTCAATTTTCAGGGGCTCAAATCCAAAGACTTCGCTCTTGCGCGTGATTGGCGTTTTTTCACCAGAGAGCTATTTGAAACCGCCTTCAAAGCGAGCTACATCGTTACCGATTTTATTTTCGACAACAACGAAGGCAATCCACGCGGGCTGTATGTGTTGACACATGGTGAAAGTACGCTGGATGAATTTGAATAAAATCTAGCATTAAATAGCAGCCACTTGATAAACAGGTAAAGGAAGTAAGTATCAATAACTCTTCTACCTGTTATTTTTTTAACGCATAAGACGCCCCTAGGAGCGTCTTAGCGGTTGGATAGGAGAGAAACAAAACCTTGTCAGGTCAGTGGAACTACCTCCGTGTAGATTGATTTTGCTCGTGATTCATCGCATTCATGCCAACAGGGTGATACGTTGGCTCGGGACGATTCACGTTATAACCAGATTCGGAAGCGGGACGCGGCTTGGGCGCAGGGCGGGAATAATTTGCAGCAGGCTGGCGCGAAACATCGTTTTGAGCAGGCCGGTAAGATTGTGGTTGATTTTGCTGAGCGCGATAGCCCGAATACTGATTATGCACATCCGCAAGCGAGAAAAGACGTTCTCCAGCCACAGAAAAAGTGCCAATGATTAGTACACGGATCAACCAAACCATAGCCGCCACGAAAATAGGAACAACCTTTACCATGGCAGCCTGACCGACAAGCGAACCACCCAAAGCGGCGTGATTACTGATGGCAACCGCCACACCCCACCAGGTGAGCATGGCATTAAACGCCGCAGCCAACAGCCATGCACCGAACAGATACCAGACTTCAGCAGGTTCATCGCGGCCCTGTTCAGGGGTGAAGATGCGAGCGATGCCGGCAAAGTCAATTCCGCAGAAGGCAAAGGCAAGGATGGCTGACCACTGAATACCGGCAAATTTCAAATCACCGAGCACATCATGCAATGCAAAAGACGTGGTGCCAAAATTGAAAACTTCAAAGGCAAGCAGGGCGCTGATAAGAATACTGCCAAAGATCGCTCCACGTTTCAGCGAAATATTTTTCAGGATTGGCAGCAGTTGAATGTTGAAGGAACGGTTCATGGGAAATCTCCTTTTTCGAACCAATAGGGGGAAGGATCGTCTGCTCTTAATATAGAATAAGTGTTCTAATTTGTCAAGTTAGATTCGTTACAAAATTATTGCCCATTCATATAACAAATGGCATTGACATAATTCAGCGGCTGAATTATGATTGTGGTCAATAAAGTCTATTGGATTACTAGGAGTTACAGATAAAGTGAGACTTTCCAAGCGCGGCGAGTACGGCCTTCGGGCAATGATCGCATTGGCGGAACCTGCCGAAAAAAGCGATGCCCCACAGATGTTGCAGATCAAGGAGATTTCTCTACGCGAGCAGATCTCTTCCAAGTTCCTTGAGCAGATCCTTCTTACGCTCAAGAATGCGGGACTGCTTCACAGCAAGATGGGTGTCGGCGGCGGGTATTACCTGGCCAGGTCTGCCAAAGAGATCACCCTCGGACAAATCTTCCGCGTGTTGGATGGGCCCGTAGCTCCGATCAAGTGCGTCAGCCAGATGGCGTATGAGCCATGCGGCTGCCCGGATGAAGAGACATGCGGACTGCGCCTTGCGATGGGCGATGTGCGTAATGCCATTGCCGATATTCTGGATAACACGTCCCTTGCGGATGTGACCAAACGCCAGAACGCAGTTCGTAAAAAGCTCGGCATCAAGTAAATAATAAATCGCGTTGTGGGGGAGCGCATTTTTATTTGCACTAAAAGTATACTAGTACTATAGACTTTATAATATATAACCAATTTGGAGATAAAATATGCGAAAACAAACTTTAACATGGCTATCTGTTCTTCTGGTTTTGGCTGTCACTCTTTCAGCGTGTGGAACTGCCGCGCAGGTTGAACCAGCTTCCCCTGCGAATGAGGCGGGTACTTCATCCGAAGAACAGCTTAGTGGAACCATTTCCGTATCTGGCGCATTTGCTCTTTATCCGATGATGACCGTTTGGGCGGAAGAGTTCACCAAGCTGCATCCTGATGTGCAGTTCGATGTGCAAGGCGGCGGCGCGGGAAAAGGCATGACCGATACCATTGCGGGCGCAGTGGACATTGGCATGATCTCCCGCTCCATCAAGGATGAGGAAACCGCGCAGGGAATTTTCTGGGTGTCTGTCACAAAGGATGCGGTCTTCCCGATCATCAATTCGGAAAATCCGGTGGCCGCGCAAATTCTAGAGAAAGGCATCACGCAGGAGATATTCAACAAAATTTACATCACCGAAGAGATCAAGACCTGGGGCGAAGTGGTCGGTGACCCAACCATCACGGATGAGATCCATGTCTTCACTCGTTCGGATGCCTCCGGCGCTGCGGATCAGTGGGCACGCTATACCGGCGGTGAAGCGCAGGAAGACCTCAAGGGCGTTGGCGTAAACGGCGAGCCTTCAATTTTAGGTGAAGTGATCAAAGATCCGTTGGCAATTGGTTATGGTAACTTGAACAGCATCTTCGATTTGACCAGCGGCACACTTGTTCCCGGCATTGTTATTCCGCCTATCGACATTGACGTAAATGGCAAAGCGGATGCTGTTGAAATCTACACTGTCAAGGAGGATGCGTTCGGCGCCGTTGCAAATGGAACGTACCCATCACCTCCGGCTCGTTTTGAAAACCTCGCCACACTTGGCAAGCCAGAAGGTTTGTCTCTCGCCTTTATCAATTGGATTTTGACCGACGGCCAGCAATATCTTGAATCCGCTGGTTTCGTCCCACTCACTCCCGAGCAACAAGCTGAGTCGCTTGAAAAGCTAAAATGAGTAGTTTAATTTCCAATCTTAATAATCAAACAGAAGGCCGGAACCCCCGGCCTTCTGCCGCGCTTCGTACCCGCAAAGATAATGCTGCACGACGCGCGTTTTTTATCTTCACGCTGCTGCCAGTGGCATTGATCGTGTTCGTCACTGGCGCGCTATTTGTCCGCTCCTGGCCGATCATCAGCGAATATGGATTAACTGACTTGCTCTTTGGCGAAGTCTGGAAACCCAATAACGGCCAATTCGGTTTCTGGCCGTTCATCCTTGGCACGTTCTGGGTCACCACCGTTGGCGTAATTCTTTCCGTACCCGCGTGTTTGCTCGCATCGATCTACCTCGCGGAATACGCCCACGCCCGCACGCGCTCATTTGCAAAACCTATTTTGGATTTACTCGCCGCTATTCCGCCTGTCGTTTACGGCGTGTGGGGATTGCTGGCCATCGTCCCATTTGTGGATGACGTACTCGCGCCTCTTTCTGAGCGGTGGCTTGGCTCTGTTTCGATCTTCAGTGTCAACCAACCGACAGGATTCAACGTGCTCTCCGCAGGCATTGTCCTGGCAGTGATGATCGCCCCGCTGGTCATTTCGGTGATGTATGAAATTCTATCTACGGTTCCAAATGATTTACGCCATGCCTCTCTTGCAGTCGGCGCAACCCAATGGCAGACGATCCGCAATATTGTTTTGCCGCAAGTTGGGCCGGGCATTCTCGCTGCCGTTGTGCTGGGAGCATCACGCGCACTTGGTGAAACCATCGCTGTGTTAATGGTGGTCGGCAACATCCCGCAGATTCCAACTTCGATCTTTGATTCAGCTTATCCGCTCCCCGCACTGATCGCCAACAACTACGGCGAGATGATGTCCATCCCGTTGTACGACGCGGCTTTATTAAGCGCCGCGCTTGTTTTATTGGTGGTCATTCTGATCTTTAACATCCTATCCCTGATCGTGCTTCGGCGAATGTTGAGGAAAAAATGAGCTTCTTACAGAAAAAACGCTGGCAAAGACGTCACCTCATGGAAGCCTTCATGAAATTCATCATGCGGGCGTCCCTATTAATTGTGGCTGGCTCTCTTGGCTTGATCTTGTGGATCGTCGTCGTACGTGGACTCCCCGCCCTTTCGTGGGACATGGTCTCGAAAATCCCCGAAGGCGGATACTACATGGGCAAAGGCGGCGGCATTCTCAATGCCATCATCGGCTCGGCTTATCTGGCAAGCGGTGGCACATTGCTGGCTGTGATCTTCAGCGTGCCCATCGCGCTGTATCTAAAAACCTATTTGGGAGATTCAAAATGGGGGCAATATGTACGCCTCTCTCTGGATGTGCTCTGGGGCATTCCATCCATCGTGTATGGTGCATTTGGTTTTGCGTTGATGATTACCCTCGGAATGCGCGCTTCGCTTCTTGCAGGCATCATCATTCTGGCATTCATCGAGCTTCCGATCATGACCCGCGCCATGGACGAAGTCATCCGCCGTATGCCTGTTGACTTGGAACATGCCGCGCTCGCGCTCGGTTCCACAAAATTTGAAGTGGCCCTACGCGTGGTCACTCGCCAAATGCTGCCCGGTATCACCACCGCAATTTTATTGGGCTTTGGCCGTGGCATTGGTGATGCGGCCTCGGTCTTGTTTACAGCAGGCTACACAGACCGCATCCCCACCTCATTGATGCGCCCGACTGCATCCCTGCCATTGGCTGTTTTCTTTCAACTCGGTTCCCCCTATCCCGAAGTACAGCAGCGCGGGTACGCCGCCGCGTTAATTCTCACCATTATCGTTCTTGCGGTCAGTCTCGGTTCGCGCTGGTTGTCGGCTCGGTTGAATAGATATACGGTTAAGTAGTGTAGCTTTAAAAGACTTCACCTCTTTCACCACTAAGATCACCGAGAAAAAAACTCGTTAAAATCTCCGTGAACTCTGTGACCTCCGTGGTGAAAGCCTTTCGAAAAGGAACTCATATGGAAACACATATTCAAGTAAAAGATCTCAATGTCTATTACGGCAAGCAACAAGCCTTGAAAAATATCAACATCGAAATTCCCAAAAACCAGATCACGGTCATCATGGGGCCATCCGGTTGCGGCAAGACCACTTTGCTGAAAACCTTTAATCGTTTCTTTGAACTAACTGGAAACACCAATCTCACGGGAGAAGTGCTCGTGGATGGAAAGAATATTTACGATGCAGATGTGGATGTGACAGAAGTCCGCAAGGTGGTTGGGCTGTTGGCACAGCGCCCCTCGCCGCTGCCCATGTCCATTTATGAGAACGTGGCCTACGGAATGCACATCCATAAAATGAAAAATGACCGCGCAGAATATAAAGCTGCGGTTCGGCATTATCTGGAAATTGCCGGTCTGTGGGAAGAAGTTCATAAGCGATTGCATGACCCCGCTACCAGCCTTTCCATTGGACAACAGCAGCGCCTCTGCCTCGCCCGAGGTCTGGCCGTTGAACCCGAAATTATCCTCGGCGACGAACCCACCTCCGCGCTCGACCCGATCTCTTCGCAGAACATCGAAAGCCGCCTGTTGGACTTGAAGCAGCAGTACACCACGGTCATTGTGACGCACACCCTGCGCCAAGCCAAACGCCTCGCGGATCATGTTATCTATATGTATCTTGGTGAAGTCATTGAAGCAGGGCCTGCGAAAGAAGTATTTACCAATCCACAACACGAACGGACAAAGCAATACCTTGAGGGGTTATTCTAAGATCATTCCTTGCAAGCAGCCTGTACTGGGAACTTGCAAGAGTCCATGTCTCCATGATTTGAATTATCAGACGGCCGAAAGGCCGTCTTTGCTTTAGCGTTATAATCGGCTAACGATTTTTTCTACATAAAGTCTATTACATTAGTCATATATTTCAGAATATGGAAGGAAACCAAGTATGGATATTAACATCCTGTTATTTATCCTGGTGGGATTTATTGCCCAGATGATTGATGGCGCTCTGGGGATGGCATATGGAGTCAGTTCGAATACATTTCTATTGGGATTAGGTATTCCCCCGGCTGCGGCCTCTGCCAGCGTACATATGGCAGAAGTAGTGACCACAGGCATCTCCGGCTACTCCCACTGGAAACTAGGCAATGTAGATATGAAACTTGTCCGTCGCCTGTTGGTGCCCGGTGTGATCGGTGGTCTTCTGGGGGCGTACATCCTTACCACTATTGACGGGAATATCATCAAACCATATATCGCCGTGTATCTCATGGTGATGGGCGGGATCATCATTTACAAAGCGTTCACCATGACGCCGCGCAAAAAGTATGATGAATATCATGGCCCGCGCATCAGCCTGCTCGGTCTGTTCGGCGGATTCTTCGACGCCATCGGCGGCGGCGGATGGGGACCGGTGGTGACATCCACTCTGGTGGCGCACGGAAAGCATGTCCGCAGAACGATCGGCTCGGTAAATTTCTCGGAATTCTTTGTTACGCTGGGCGAATCTATTTTATTTATATTCACTTTAAATTTTACAGAGTATTGGCAGATTATTTTGGGCCTGCTTATCGGCGGAGCGATTGCCGCGCCGATTGCCGCAAGGCTTGCACAAAAATTACCCGTCAAGACGTTAATGATCGTGGTAGGGATTTTGATCATTTTGTTAAGCATTCGCACGTTGTACCTTGCTGTGAAATAAGAATTTACAACTTCGATAAAAAAGAGCGGATTCATTTCTGAATCCGCTCTTTTTTTGATAGATGCGCCTCATGAGAACTGGCGACTCCAAAGAAAGGTACAGACGGAGAAAATGCTAGAGAGCGCAGCCAGCTTGGAGGTTAAGAAAGAGGCGGGGGATTGGGCGTATATTTTCCATGTCTTGCAACGACTGGAATCGTGGAAAGTCCATAGTACCCTCTATAACCATTATAATAATCATATACTCTGGGAACCCTTATGAAATTTATCCGTACAGCCCTTTTTCTTTTGATCGCGTTTGCAATCATTCAACCGGTGTTTGCTCAAAGCGATGAGCCTCTTGCCATTGTGATGACGGCGGATGGAGCGATCACGCCGCCAATGATGGAGTATTTCAGGCGCGGTGTTGAAACCGCGGAGCAGCGTGATGCGGAAGTGTTGGTGATTCAATTAAATACGCCTGGTGGAAGCGTAGAGACCATGCTGGATATAATTCAAGTGATACGCGCCAGCAAGGTTCCGGTGGTGGTGTATGTTTCGCCGAATGACGCGATTGCAGGGAGCGCAGGCGCACTCATTACGATGGCAGGACATGCTTCTGCAATGGCGCCGCGGACGGCTATTGGCGCATCCAGCCCAATTGACTCAAGCGGCGCAGATATAGAATCTACACTGGAAAGAAAAATAAAAGAAATTCTCAAAGCGCGGGCGAGGTCTTTGGTGGAAAGCCGCGGAAAAAAAGCAGTGCAGCTTGCCGAGGCAATGATCGATGACGCGAAGGCGGTTACTGCAAAAGAGGCGCTGGATGCAGGGCTGATCGATTTTATTTCTGACGATACGGAAGACTTGCTACAGTCGCTGGATGGTTTTTCCGTTCAAATGGAAGACAGCCGCCATACGTTTAAAACAGAAAATATCCGCACCGAGAATTTGGGAATCAGTTTTATTGAGCAATTGCTGCTGTTGCTCACCGACCCGAACATTGCATTTCTTTTGCTGGCGATTGGCGTGCAGGCTGTGTTGATCGAAATCTCGTCACCGGGAGGTTGGGTGGCGGGCTTCATCGGCGCGGTTTGTCTTACGCTGGCGGTGTATGGCATGGGCGTGTTGTCGGTCAATTGGTTCGGGATTTTATTTCTCCTTATCGCCTTTGTATTGTTCATACTTGACATCAAAGCGCCCACGCATGGCGCGCTCACCACGGCGGGAGTGGCATCGTTTATTATTGGGGCGTTGGTGCTGTTCAACTCGCCAGGCACGCCGGAGTTTCAACGTGTGTCTGTTCCGCTCGTGGTTGGGATGGGAATCTTGCTTGGGCTGTTATTCTTCGGAATTTTGTTGATCGCATTACGCGCGCAGCATCGACCGATCCAAACAGGGAGTGAGTCACTGCTTGGGAAAACAGGAACAGCCAAAACGTCCGTAGGAAGCGAAGAGGCGGGGCAGGTTCAAGTGGGCAGCGAATTATGGAGCGCAGAAAAATCCGCCGAGTCCGAATCCATCGGTAAGGGCGATAAAATCGAAGTTGTCGAAGTACGTGGATTGAGATTGATCGTTAAGAAAAAATAACGCGATTTTCACATCGCGCATCAAGAGGACCTTATGCCTGCTACCCCTACGAGAGACAGAGTCAAACCCGAAACAGAGTCACGCCCGCTGCGGCGGCCAGACTGGATCAAAGTCCGCGCGCCTGCGGGCGAGACGTTTGAAAAACTGCAAGTTTTGATGCGCTCGAAAGAGCTGCACACCGTGTGCGAAGAAGCCATGTGCCCCAACCTCGGCGAATGCTGGGGCAGCGGCACGGCTACCTTCCTGATGCTCGGTGATGTATGCACACGCACCTGCGCATTTTGTGACATCAAACACGGCAAGCCCGCGCTGCTCGATTGGAACGAAG
>Ga0209277_10000816_pt1 | contig 15666 bp, 15 predicted proteins | sample JI81AbrownDNA_FD_187503 | JGI IMG/M metagenome (GOLD analysis project Ga0209277, IMG submission 187503) | Wastewater effluent complex algal communities from Wisconsin, to seasonally profile nutrient transformation and Carbon sequestration -... | ecosystem: Engineered > WWTP > Effluent > Algae... | reverse complement strand
TTGATGATGACTGCGGGAACAAAATGCGACTCGGCTCCATTCAGTTTCCCCACGGACGGTATGATCGGGTTTATTTGGGACGATTCTTTCCGCCCCGGTCATCGCCACTCCGGCTTGGACATTTTCCCAGGGACGGATATCGGCGTGACGCCCATCGTAGCTGCCTACCCGGGCTACCTCACCCGCCAAGCGGATTGGTTATCCACGGTTATCATCCGCGTGCCGGAAGACCCGCTGCAATCCTCCCGTCAGATATGGGTGTACTACACTCACATGGCAGACCCGCAGGGAAATTCTTTTATTTCATCTGAGTTTCCAGCAGGGACAGAAGAGGTTTTTGTGGAGGCTGGTACGTTGCTGGGCTATCAAGGAAATTATTCCGGCGACCCGAACAATCCAGTCGGCGTGCATTTGCATATTTCAATTGTGAAAGATGACGGCTTCGGAAAATTCAAGAACGAATTGGAAATCGAAAACACGTATGACCCAACCCCATATTTTGGGTTGCCGCTGAATGCGAACGATAATCCCGATACGATACCAGTATGTCAATAGCTCGCATTAGAAGTCGTTTCTTAAAGGCTTTTTACCACTGAGGCCACAAAGAACACTGAGAAAACCTTTGAAAATTTCTATGACCCCATAGTCAAATGATTATAGATTTTTGGATGCAATAAATTCAACCCCGAAGGGGTGTCATTGTTTGCAAAACCTATGATACCCCTTCGGGGTTTGGTCTCTCATATACAATTATCTATAATCATTTCATCCCTACGGGATTGTCAGTGTAAGGCAAAGTTAAAATGATGTAGGTTTGAGGAGAAAGATGAATAAACTTGAAAATAAAGTTGTTTTGATTACAGGCGCGGGGAAAGGCGCGGGGCGAATGCTGGCAGAGGCATTTGCAGAGCGCGGCGCAATGGTGGCAGCGAATGACATCTCCCCCATTAACGTGGAAGAAGTGGTGGATGGAATTACCGCTCGCGGCGGAAAAGCCAAGGCATATGTGGAAGACATCGCCAAGAAAGTGGGCGTGCAGGCGGTGGTGAATAGCGTAGAAGATGATTTTGGCGTGATTGATGTTCTCGTCAATCACGCGGCGGTGGAGCCGCATGGTTCCCTGCTGAAAATGGATGAGTGGGATTGGCACCGCACGTTGGATGTGAATTTGACGGGTGCATTTTTAATGACTCAATCCGTAGGACGGGTGATGTCAGGGAAAGGCGGCGGGGTGATTCTGAATCTCGTAGCAGGAGCAAGCGAAGGCGGAGTCAAAGAGGCGGGGGCTTATTTCGCGAGCAAGGCGGGGCTGGCAGAACTATCCATGCAGGCAGACAGGGAATTGAGTCCACATGGCGTGCGGGTGTTTGCTGTTGAAAACTCCGCAGATGTGGTGAGTCAAATATTTTTATTGTTGGAGGCAAAATGAAAGAGTTAATTGAGTACCGCGAAAAATTGATCGCAAGAATCGAAGAGGCGGCGCAGGAATTTCGCGCGGCTTGTGAAGCATTCAGCGACCCGTTCACAAAAGTGGATGGGGATTGGACAGCGCACCAGATCGCATCGCATACGCGGGATGTGGACAAGATGGTGTACGGCGAGAGAATCCGTCGAACGTTGAATGAGGCGAGCCCCACTTTCAAAAGTTTTGACGCTGATGAGTGGATGGCGGCAAATTACGACAAGGATGAACCACTTTCAAAGATTGTGAATGATTTTTTGGAAAACGTACAGGACTTGTGCAAAACCTTGCAAGCGGCGCCGAGCGAGGCCTGGTCACACGAGAGTAGGCACGAGACAATGGGCGGCGAGTTGACCATGCAACTCTGGGTGGAGCGAAATCTAGCTCACATTGAAGAGCACTTGCTAACCTTGAAAAACGCGCAAAAGTAGCGTATTTTTCCCGTTTTTTGCATATTCCTGAGGTAAAATAGGTACATGAAAAAACAAAGAATTATCCTGGTTGATGATCACGAGGTGGTGCGGCTCGGATTAAAATCTTTATTGGACCGACACCCGCAGTTCGATGTAGTTGGAGAAGCTGGTTCGGCACGCGAGGCGCTGGAACAAACCGCCGCCTTGAAGCCTGATGTTGTGGTGATGGATATCCGCCTGCCCGGCACATCAGGGATCGAAGCGTGCGAGCAGATCGTGGCGCAATTCCCCAACACGAAAGTAATCATGCTCACTTCCTATGCTGAAGATGAAATGCTGTTCTCCGCGATTCGCGCGGGGGCTTCGGGATACATCCTCAAGCAGATCGGCAGCGAAGACCTGGTGAAGGCGATTGAATCCGTTGGACGCGGCGAAGCGTTGCTTGACCCCGCCGTGACCCAGCGTGTCTTTCAGGAAGTGCGCCGCGCTGTCAAAGAGGAGGAGGCTTCGGCTTTCGCTCATTTGAGTCAGCAGGAAAAACATGTGCTGCTGCTCGTCTCGGAAGGCAAGACCAACCGCGAGATCGCCAAGAGTTTGTTCCTCGGCGAAGGCACCGTCCGCAATTATGTTTCGAGCATTCTCTCCAAGCTGAGCGTGAACAATCGCGCTGAAGCGGCAGCGTATGCGGTGGAACATAGTTTGAGAGAATATATTTCATAGTTTCTTACACGATCAAAAGGAGACACAGAACACAGAGGTAAACTACTCGGTGAACTTGTGTCTCTTTTTTGTTATCCACAGATTGTGCAGATTGAACAGATTTTTTAAATCAATCTGCGTAATCGGCGAAATCTGCGGATAAATTTGTTTTACGAGGGAATATGTTTCCATTCACAAAATTTACAGACGGCGTCATCACCGTCCGCGCTTTTGAATTTGGGGATGAAGCGGATTTACATTTTGCTGTGCAATCATCTCTGCCTGAATTGAGTCCGTGGATGTCTTGGGCGAATGAAAGTTACACACTGGAGACGGCGCGCAACTTTGTCGCGGTCACGCGTGCGCATTGGTCAAACGGCAGCATGTATTCCTTCGCAATCGTGGATGCAAAGACAAATGAATTTCTCGGCGGCTGCGGGTTGAGTCACATTCACCCTGTGTATCATTTCTGCAACCTCGGCTACTGGGTGCGGACGTCACGTCACGGCGAGGGAATTGCAGGTCGCGCCGCAAAATTGATCGCGCAGTTTGCATTTGAAAAAGCAAATTTAATCCGCGCAGAAATTGTCATTGCAGTGGGGAACGAAGCCAGCAAACGCGTTGCCGAAAAAGTGGATGCACACTACGAGGGGATTTTGCTGAATAGGATGACGGTGGGCACAGCAATTTATGACGCCCACATGTTCTCGCTTCTCCCCTCAGACTTTGGGCTGGTTGCCAAGCTATAGACAGAATCTACGCCTGATTTTTCGACTGCAAAAGAAAGTAAAAAGAAGAAAGAAGAAAGAAGAAAGAAAGTCGTTAACTTTATCGACTTTCTTTCTTCTTTTCACTTCTCACTTCTCACTTTTCACTTTTCACTTCTCACTTTTCACTTTTTACTTCTCACTTCTCACTTCCCACTTCTCACTTTCTACTTTTCCTTCTCCCCACTCATCTTCATCCACGCCTTCTTCATATTCAAAGCGTCCTCTTCCATAATGGGACTTTCGCACATGATGCGTCCCGCGCAGCCAAAATCATGCAGGGCTTTGTAAAGGGCTTTCAAGTCCAAATCCGCTTCGGAAAGGGGCAGATGTTTCTTCTCGCCTTTCTCGCCGTACTCAATGCCAGAGAGATGGATGTGCAAACTTTTCAATGCCTTTGCGCCCAAAGCTTTTTTATATTTCTCCAAAAGTTTTGACCATTCTTCATAGGTGTTCATCGAACCATCACCGGGGCGGGCGTGCATGTGGGCAAAGTCAATGCAGGGCTGCACCATATCCATAGCGGCGCTCATCGCGAGGGCATCTTCGATGGAGCCGAGCATGGCAGATTTGCCCATCGTCTCCGGACGGATGGTGACCATGTCGCCGTTCTTTTTCAATTCGTCCACACAGCCTTGCAAGCGCGGGATGGCAATCTTCAACACATCGGCGGGGTCGTTGCCAAAATAGGAACCCGGGTGAAAGACAATGTCCGTGGCGCCAGCGAGATAGCCGTAGTGCGCCGCGTCCATTAAGCGTTTGCGGGATTTAGGCCATTCCTCCGCTGTTGCATTCAAGTTGATAAAGTATGGCGCGTGAACGCTCAACGAAACAGACTGCGCCTCGCTCGCGGCTTTGATGAGCGCGCAAGTCGCCTCGGTCACGCGGACAGATTGAACCCAACCAAGTTCCAACGTATCCAAGCCAATGGATCTGCTGAACTCGATCGCACCGACAGAGCCGCCCGGTTTCTTGGGCGTGCCTGAGGGGGAACCGACGGTACCGAATTTGAAAGATAAAGACATGGAGGCTCCTGTGGGGTGAAAAGTAATAAGTGAAAAGTGAGAGGTAAAAGGGATTAGTGATTAGGGATTAGGGTGGTTAGTTTTTGTAAGAGAGGGGGGCCGAGGAGGAGTAAGCCAATGAGGATGGCGGCGAGGGCAGAGACTAGGACTGCAGCGGCGCCAACGTCCTTGCCTATTTTGGCGAGGGGGTGATGGTCTGGGCTGGCGAGATCGACCACGGCTTCGATGGAGGTGTTGAGAAATTCGGCTGAGAAAACCAGCGCAGCGGTCAGGATGATGACAGCCCAATCACGCGGGGGGAGTTGCAGCCACAAGCCAACGACAAAAACCGCTGTGGCAATGAAGCTATGAATCCATGCGTTGCGCTGAGTCCGCAAGGCGTAGTGCCATCCACGAAAGGCATGGCGAAAGGATTGGATTCGGGACAAAAAAAAATCTTTCACTCTTTTTCCGCATCCTGAATTTTGACGTAGCCCAAGCCGAGTCTTTCTAAAACTTTGGCCTGCTCTGACCACATGCGGGCTTTTTCTTCCGCCTCAGCATGATCGTGCCCGAGCAAGTGCAAAACCCCGTGGACAACCAGCAGCTGAACTTCCGCTTCCACTGGGTGACCTGCGGCTTGCGCTTGTTGGGTTGCACGTGGAATCGAGATGAGGATGTCACCAAGATAGGTTGCGCCTGTTTCGGGGTCGGATTCGTCGGCGGGGAAGGAAAGTACGTCGGTGGGAGCGTCCACACCGAGGTATTCGCGATTCAGTTCGTGCAGTTGCGCATCATCTGTCAGGACGATGGTAATGTCTGCATCCGCAGAATCAGGCTCAAGGTCAAGTGTGAAGCGGGCGGCCCGTTCGAGCAGGGCTGATTCCAAAAAATCCTGTTGGTTATCTATGTTGATCATTTTTCTTTTCTCGCAGTAAGCATGGTTGAATCCTGGTCGGGCACTTTGGCGTTGGGGTATTGAATGCGCGGGTGATAAATGCCGCGCAGCGTGGTGACAAAGGATTCGGTAATGAGGTTGAGGTCGCGCAGGGTCAGAAGCGTGTCATCCAGCTGATTAAATTTTTGCACAGTGCTGATGACGCTCTGAACAAGTTGGCGTAGATCATCGTCTGTGGCAGGGCGTTCGGCGCGGGCGCGGGCTTCGGTGGCATCTGCCAGCATCAGCAGGGCCGTTTCACGGGAGGCTGGGCGCGGGCCCGGGTAGCGGAATTTTTCAATATCCACTTTTGTCACATCGTTGTTGGCGGCTTCCATCGCCTGAGTGTATTGATACCGCGTGATGAGCGTGCCGTGATGTTCGAGGATGAAGTCGTGCAGGCGGCGCGGGAGGCGGTGCTTTTTGGCAAGCTGTATGCCGTCAGTTACGTGGCGGATGATAGTGGCTGAAACTTCCTCAGGGTTGGCATCCTGATGGGTGTTGACGCTGCCGGGAATTTGATTCTCGATGAAAAAGGTGGGGTTGAGCGCCTTGCCAATGTCATGGAATTGCGCGCCCACACGGGTGAGCAGCGGGTCGGCACCGATCTTTTCGGCGGCTTGTTCGGCAAGGTTGGCAACTTGCAGGCTGTGTTGATATGTGCCGGGTGCGCTGCGCAGGAAAAACTGCAACAGCGGAGAATCGGGTCGGGAGATATCCAGCAGTTGCAGGGACGTTGTGAGGCCGAGCAATTGTGCAAAAAGATATTGAAGCGCCAAGGTGATGCTTGCAGCGGCAAATCCTGAAAAGGCAACGATCCCCAAAAATTGAACAATACCGAGCAGGTCGGGCGGGAAGAACGGCAGGCGGTAGGCAACAAGTATCACAATCCCTGAAAGTGCAATGGCGATGCCTGCGCGAAGGAATCCCCAAAAGCGGCGTGCGGGGCCAAGTGCAAGTAATCCGATCAACGAAGAGAGCAGGTAATATGGAGCAAGATCAAAAGTGTTTGACAATCCATATGCTGCAAGCAAGGAAAGCGGAATGGATAGAACAAGACCAACTTCCAACCCGAATAAAGTGGCAAGTAATAAGCCAGCCGCCTGCACAGGGTAGCCATACGGTGCAAGTGTGCGGTCTGTGAACAAACGCGCGCCGATCAAAAATACAACGAAGATGAGCGCAATGACAAAAAGGCTGCGCGGGTCATTCATCACAGCCAGACGTTTGCGGCGGTAAAAATAGAGGGGAACGAGAGCCGCAGAAAGCAGAATGATGGCGACTGAACCAAGCATATCTTCCCAGCTTTGGCCCGGGCTGATCATGCCGAGTTGTTGAAAGGCTTCCACATCGGCGGGGATGATGATCTCGCCTGCGGGGACAATGGTTTCGCCAATTTTGTAGGTCTGCACAATCGGCTTGACGCCTTCACGCGCTGTCTGCTGCGCGGCAAGGGTCAGTTCTTCGCTAAAAAAACTGTTCGGGACGATAAAAGCAGCTACCAGTTCAGCAACGAGCGCAGATTGCTGTTCATTCAGTGTGAGGCTTACCAAAGCAGAGACGCCCGCCTGCGTGGATTCAATCTTATCCTCATAGATGGCGCGGCGCATGATCTGTTCCAAAACACGCACAGCTTCCGATTGCACAATTTCCCAGCGGGAATCGGAAATGCCGAGAACATAATCGATGGTCTCAAGTTGCAAGCGCACATCGCTCAAGGCAACGAGATTGGATTTTCTTTCGTCCTCTGTGAAGTCGATACTGCTGCGAACAGATGTGATGTATTGCATGGTGGTACGCAGCCGTTCGATCTGCTGACGCGCGATGGCAGGGTCGGGTGAACTATAAACTGGCTGCACCGAACTCTCGGCAGCCTTGCGAGATTCCTCAGTGCGAATCTCGCTGACATACTCAATATCACGCGGCGACTTCAAAGTGAGTTGTGCTACATCCCCCACTGTCAACGACTGGCTGGTGGAACGCAAACTGATGGGCAAGGTCAGCGTGGCAAATGAGACCAGGCTGACCGCAACGATCAGGCTGATCTGTAAAACACGAATACGGGGTGAAACAAAATTACGAGCTGACATAAAAATTAACCGCGAAGAAAGGCAGGTGTATTCAACACACCCGCTTCTTCGCGGTAAAAATTACTTCGCGAGCAATTCTTTTACAGCCGAGCTGATCATATCGTTGGGCGCGCGTCCAGCTACTTTGGGCATGACGATCTTCATCACTTTGCCCATATCGCTTGGGGCAACGGCGCCAGTCTCTTCGATGGCGGCCTGCACCAAAGCACGCAATTCTTCGGCGGGCATGGCTTTGGGAAGGAAGGCTTCCAACACCGTGATCTCAACTTCGTTTTCGCCGATGAGATCGGGGCGATTGGCTTTCTTTGCCTCTTCAATGGCTTCGCGGCGGTTCTTGATCTCTTTTTGGATCAACGCTACAACGGCAAGGTCATCCACCGCGGTTCGCTTATCCACTTCCACTTGTTTGATGGCGGCCAGCACCATGCGCAGGGTTCGCTTGCGAACTTCGTCCCCGCTTTTCATGGCGTCTTTTACTGATTCGTTAAGTTGAGTTTTTATATCCATATTTTGATTATACCTTTTATCATTTTTATTTTATGTACTTGTCCTTCGACTGCGCTCAGGACGAATAGCTCTCTTTTACTTTACATATCCACAAAACGTTCAAACATATCGGGTGTGAGTAATTTTTGCAGAATGCTCAATTCGTGTTGGGTACGTTTTACTGCGGCGGCACGGGCATAGGCAAAATTTGGGCCTTGCTGAGGGGAGTCGAGATTCATTTTTCCGTGCGAGTTATTTGGCAAAAGTTTCAACGAGAACTCGCGCAGGAACGGGACGAAATAGAGCGCGTCCATTGGAAGGTATATTTTTCCAGAGTGAAGGCTGGGGCTGCGGAGAATGTCCTTTTGAACGGGATCAACTTCCAGCGGGGAAGGAGGCGTGCCTTCGTGTTGAGCCAGCCACATCGAGATGTAATTCGTATGAGAGTAAAAATCCTGCGCGGTGTGCAACAGTCTCCCAAACGCGATCCACGCCGAGAGAATGCCCTGCCCCATCAACGTGGCGAGGACATAGCCGCGCTGTTCGTTGATATAGCGGTAGCCTTTTTCGATGGCGTTGTTATCAAAATGGATTTCGTCATGGCCGATCTGGTTGCGCAGCGAATCCTGTTTGCGGTTGGCGGCAACGATGATCTCCAGCGCGCGCGCGCTGAAATGTGGGGCAAGCGCCTCACGAGTCATTTCTTCATGAATGGGTACAAGCATTTTTAAATTATACGCGAGGGTCGTTATAAGTGGTTATAATGCACGCATGACTTTTTACACTGCAAAAGGTGACGACGGCACGACAGGCTTGCTTGGCGAGGGCCGCGTCCCGAAATATCATGCCCGCATAGAAGCGATCGGCGCGTTGGATGAAGCGTCTGCGGCTGTGGGATTGGCCCGCGCCCAATGCTCCTCGCCTCAGACTCCGCCGATCCTGCTCGAAACCCAACGAGATTTGTACAAGCTGATGGCTGAAGTTGCCGCCACTCCGGAAAACGCTGCGCGTTTTCACTTCATTGATTCCTCGCGCGTGGACTGGCTCGAAAAGCAAACGGACGAGATCAGCACAATGATCGAGATGCCGAAGGAATTTATCCTGCCCGGCGATACGCTTGGCGGCGCGGCGCTTTCGATGGCGCGCGCCATCATCCGCCGTGCAGAGCGGCGCGTGGTCAGTCTCTTCGACGAAGAGGAAGTATCCAACCCAGACTTGCAGCGTTACCTCAACAGATTATCGTCTTTGTGTTTTGTGCTTGAAATTTTGGAGAATCAAAACGCGGGGAAGAAGACTTCGCTGGCGAAGCCGTAAAAACATGGGTGTTATCAACTGACCAATTAATAGATTTCTTGCAAAAGTCAGAAATCTCCCCGCTCAAAGCGGCGTCCTCGCCGCTGGGGACGGCGGCAAGCGCACTTAAGCAAGAGTCAAATATCTCGAAGCGTGTCAGATCCTGCACAAGAAGCCCTATGACATCCCTTCGGGATTGATTTTTTAACAACATTTTTTCCATAATCCTTTCACCCCTTCGGGGTTGAACGCAAACTCAACAGTTGTACAAAGGATAAACATGACAGGTACTATTATTAATGTCGCCGCCATTTTGATCGGCGGGACAATTGGTTTAATATTTGGTTCACGCATTCCCGAACGATACAAGAATACTGTTATTGCGGGCATGGGGCTATTCACGGCTGCGATGGGCTTGCAGATGTTTTTCAAAAGCGAAAATCAGTTGATTGTTCTGGGCGCGTTAATCATTGGCGCGATGCTCGGGGAGTGGATCGGCATCGAAGATTGGCTGCAAGCTCTCGGTGAAACTCTCGAAAAACGCTTCTCACAAGACTCAGAAACAGGCGCAAGCTCCCGCTTTGTGCGCGGATTCATGGTTGCCTCCCTCCTTTTCTGCATTGGCCCAATGGCAATCCTTGGCTCGATTCAAGATGGCTTGACGGGAGATTACAACCTGCTGGCTGTGAAATCTACGCTGGATGGATTCGCATCGATTGCGTTTGCGTCCACGCTGGGGATTGGGGTAATGTTCTCTTCGGTCATTATTCTCATTTATCAAGGCGGCATCAGTCTGCTGGCGGGGCAGCTCAATGCCATTGTCACGGACCCGATGATGGCGGAAATGACCGCCACGGGCGGGGTGATTCTGATGGGTGTTGCATTCAACAATTTGCTGGAACTTAAGAAAATCCGCGTGGGGAATTTCCTGCCTGCGCTGGCGGTTGCTCCGCTGATCGTTTGGATTTTGAGCAAAATTTAAACAAAAAGACATCCCAAAATGGGATGTCTTTTTGTGACCCCGCTGGGATTCGAACCCAGAACCAATTGCTTAAGAGGCAACTGCTCTGCCATTGAGCTACGGAGCCAACACTAAACTTGCGGACGGTATTATACCGCAAAGGAATATGATGTCAATAAATGAGGACACGAAGCCCGCATGACCTTCATCCCATTTTCCCAGCGCACAAATAATACCTGAATCAACAGTTCAAACAAAAAACGATGGCGTTTTCGCCATCGTTTTTTGTTCTGATGAAAGATAATTTATTTCAACACAGCCGTACTTGCCAGCAGGAACAACCACTGCGGGACGAAGCTAAATACAACTGTAGCAACTGCTGCAAGCGTGGTTGTAAATGCCAGACCAGGCTCACGCTCAATGGTCGGGTCACCTTCGCGAAAATACATATTGACGACGATACGCAAGTAGTAATATGCAGAGACAAGCGACGTCAGCACACCAATGATTGCCAGCCCAGTGAATCCGCCTGAGATCACAGCACGGAAGAGGTAGAACTTGCCAACGATCCCCAATGTGGGCGGCAAGCCAATGAAGGAAAGCATGAAGACAACCATTGCCGCAGCAAGGGCGGGATATTTCTTTGCAAGACCCGAGTAATCGCTGATCTCAAGTCCCTTGCCTTCGGCTTTTTCCAAGGTCATCACGACAGCCCATGCACCGAAGTTGGTCAACACATAGCTGAGCAGATAGAACAAGCCCGCCGCAATGGAGACGGAGACAACTTCTTTATTTCCATAAGGCACAAAAGCCATGAGAATATAGCCTGCATGTGCAATGGACGAGTACGCCAGCATTCTCTTGATATTGGTCTGGGAGATGGCAACAAAGTTACCGACGATCATCGTCAAAGCGGACATGACCCAGAGAATGCTTGTCATATCTGCGGAGATGGACGGGAAGGCTGTTGCAAACACGCGCATCAAGGCGACGAAACCCGCGATCTTGGCTCCCGAAGACATGAAGGCTGTCACCGAAGTGGGCGCACCCTGATACACATCAGGAGTCCACATGTGGAAGGGAACTGCCGCGACCTTGAAGCCGAATCCCACAAGGATGAGGGCAGCCCCAATGGACAGAAGCAGGCCTGAGGTCCCGTTGGAGGCGGCGAAGAAGATTCCATTCAAGGAAGTCACACCCGTCGCGCCATAGACGAGAGCGGTGCCGTAGACGACAAATCCAGTGGCGAATGCGCCAAGCAAAAAGTATTTAACGCCCGCTTCTTCTGATTGTTCTTTGCGGTTGAATGCAGCGAGAACGTACAATGGGATGGACAGCAACTCAAGCGCGAGGAAGACGATGATGAGGTCAGCGGCTTGAGCCATGAGCATCATACCGCTGACGCTGAAAAGCAGGAGAGTGTAGTATTCGCCGCGTTCAATGCCCATGCGTTGGGTATAGCCATACGCGAGGCCAATGCCAAACAAACCGCTGATGAGCAGCAGGACATTTGCAAAGGTCGAGAAACCATCAAGGGTGACCATGCCGTTGAAGCCAGTACTTGAAAGGCCAATCTGCGTAATGGTGTATCCCATTGTCCCCGCCAAACCGAATGCGGCAAGGAAGGCTGTAATGCCTTTGCGTCCTCTTGGGATAAAGAGGTCTGCCAGCAAAAGCAGGGACGCCCATACAACGAGGATGGTGAACGGGAGTATTGTGTAGAAGTCTGTAAATTGAGGTTGCGTCATGAACGCTCCGAAAATCTGACGATAGACGATGGACAGAAGACGATGGTCAGTGGTCTATCGTCTATGGTCTTACAAAGGCAAAGCGGATAAAAGTTTCTCAACCGCTGGGGCGAGGATGTTGAAGAACGGCGCGGGATAGAGGCCGATCCAGAACATGAAGATGACCAAAGGAATGACGGTAATAAGCTCGCGCCAGTTGAGGTCTTTGAGATCGTGATGATGAGTAATCTCGCCAGCAGGGCCGAGGAAAACTTTTTGGAACATGTACAAAATGTACACAGCCGCCATGATGACACCGATGGCGGAAATGCCCGCATACCACGGATTACCAATTGCCTTGGAACCGAACGCGCCAAGCAAAATGGTGAACTCACCCACGAAGCCGTTCAAACCGGGCAAGCCCATCGAAGAAAGCGAAGCGATCAGCATAATGGTGCCGAAGACCGGGGTGATCTTCCACAGCCCGCCGTAGACTTTGATCTCGCGGGTGTGAGTCTGTTCGTAGATCATACCGATGAGGAGAAACAGCGCGCCCGTGCTTAGACCATGGTTGATCATTTGCAAAATAGCACCCGCCACACCCTGAGGATTGAGCGCGAACAAGCCGAGCATCACAAAGCCAAGGTGGCTGACGGAGGAATACGCAACCAATTTCTTGACATCTGTCTGTGCGTAGGAAACTGCCGCGCCATAAATGATGCCGATGGTCGCAAGGAGCGCAATCCACGGGGCGGCGGCTACGGTAGCGTCAGGGAAAAGCTGAATGTTGAAGCGCAGGAAGCCGTAGGTACCCATCTTGAGCAAAACGCCAGCCAGGATGACGGAGCCAGCGGTGGGAGCTTCCACGTGGGCATCGGGCAACCAGGAATGCAAAGGCCACATGGGGACTTTGATTGCGAATGCAGCAGCAAAAGCAATGAAGAGCAACATTTGAGTCTGCGGGGTGATAGTGGTGGCATACAGGTCAGGCAGACGGGTGAGCATGGTCGGGATGTTGAAGGTGTCGGTTTGGATGCCGAGGAACAGAATGGCGATCAACATCAAAATGGAACCAGCCATGGTGTAAAGGAAGAACTTGACCGCGGCATACATGCGGCGAGGTCCACCCCAAATACCGATGAGGAAGTACATCGGGACGAGGGTGAATTCCCAGAAGATGTAGAACAGGAAGAGATCCTGCGCGAGGAATACGCCCATCATGCCAACTTCCAAAAGAAGGAAGAAGATCATGAAATCCTTCACGCGGTCTTCCACAGCAGTCCATGTGGAAAGCAGGGAGATCGGCGTAAGGAAGGCGGTGAGCAAGACAAGCAGAATGCTCAGTCCGTCCACGGCGAGATAGTAGTAGATGTTCCAGCCAGCCACAGCGATCCACGGGTATTTGGCTTCCAACTGCAAGTCAGCGTTCGATACGGTGAATATCGAAAGCACCCACAGGGAAATGCCAAAAGTAACCAATGAGGTGACCAGCGCGACCCAGCGGATGGCGGTCTTCATCTCGGAGTTCATGAAGAGAATCACGAGCACGCCCACGAGCGGGAAGAAGGTCAGGAGTGTTAGAGGTTGCAAAATAAATTCCATGTTCTATCCTCGAATACAAGATCGTCAAAGTTCAAAATCGTCGAAGGTCTGACGTTTGACTTTAGACCTTTGACTACTTAAAGATGAGATATCCTAAAATCAAAACCACGCCGAGCAAAACGGAGAGCGCGTAGGAACGCACAAAACCATTTTGCAGTTTGCGCAATGTCGCTGAAACAGATTGTGTGGCAGTGCCGAGCCAGTTGGCGAATGCGTCAATACCTTTTTGATCGGCGTATTTGTTCAGCGCGATCTCACTCAGCCAGTTGTATGTTCCCAGAATAACCGTATCATGCACAAAGTCATGCCAGAAGCGCCAGTCGATCACATCCGCGAGGAAGGCAGAAATCTTCTTGAACGGGTTGATGATGACGGCGAAATATCCTTCATCCACGAACCATTTGTTTTCCATGCCTGTGAACACAAAACCAAGCGGCTTCTTGAGCGGGTCGATCTGACCAGCCTTGAGCGGGTTGCGTCCATACAAGAACCATGAAATCAAAATGGCGAGCAATGCCAACGCAGTGGAAATTCCCGCAACTTGCAAATTAAGCGGGAGACCTTCGACTTCGCCGATGGTGTGTCCCAGCCAATGACCGAGATTGTGGAAGCCTTCAAACGGAAGATTTAACGCGCCTCCGACTACGCTGAGAACTGCCAGCACCATAAGCGGCACGGTCATCACCTTTGGGCTTTCTTCTGCGTGCTTCGCCGCATCGCTGCGCGCTTCGCCGAAGAAGACCATCCAAATTTGACGTCCCATGTAAAAAGCGGTGAAGAACGCGGCAATGGTCAACTGCCAATAGACACTTGGGAAGTGTAGGCTTGCATCCAAAAGAATTTCATCTTTCGACCAGAAACCCGCGAACGGGAAGATGCCAGCCAAAGCAAGCGTGCCGATCATGTACAGCCAGAAAGTAACGGGCATGGTCTTGCGAAGTCCGCCCATGTTGCGCATATCGCCTGGGTCAAAGACTTCACCGTGTTCTTCTTCGTGGCCGTGATTCTTTTCTTCTTTCTTCTTTCCTTTTCCGTGATCGTCATGCGCCGCGTGATGAGCGTGGGCGTGATGTCCACGCTCCAAGCCAAGGATGACCGAACCAGCGGAGAGGAAGAGCAATGCCTTGAAGAAGGCATGTGTGATCAGGTGAAACATCCCAGCCACATACGCGCCCATACCTACAGCGGCGACCATGAAGCCAAGCTGGGAAATGGTGGAGTAGGCCAGAACTTTTTTGATGTCATATTGACCGACTGCAATTGTTGCGGCGAAGAGCGCTGTGCCTGCACCGACCATCGCAACGATATATTGCGCCTGTGGGACGAGGGTATAGATCGCCGCCGAACGAGTGACGAGGTACACGCCTGCGGTCACCATTGTTGCGGCATGGATGAGAGCGGAGACCGGTGTTGGGCCAGCCATCGCATCCGGCAGCCAGATATAAAGCGGGATCTGTGCAGATTTACCGGCAACACCCACCAACATAAATAATGTAATTGCCACGATCACCCACGGAGCAGATTCTGCAATGGCGGGTGCAGCCTTGAAGACTTCATCGAACTGGAAGGAGCCGAGATACCAGAACATCAGGAAACCAGCAATGAGGAAACCGAAGTCACCTACGCGGTTGGTGATGAAGGCTTTCTTGGCGGCGTTGGAATTTGCCCAGGAGGAACGTCCAAGTGTATCGAACTCATACCAGAAGCCGATGAGGAGGAAGGAGCAAAGTCCCACGCCTTCCCAGCCGACGAATAGCATCATGTAGGAGTCGCCAGAGACGAGGATCATCATCGCTGCAATGAACAGGTTCAAGAAGATAAAGAAGCGAGTGAAGCGTCCCTCTTCATGCTTGAAGCGGACATCCTCGTGCATGTACCCGATCGCATAGATATGGATGAGAGTCCCGACGCCGGAGACGACAAGCATCATCGTGGTGGAGAGTGAGTCCATGCGGAAGGTCCAGTCCAACTGGAGCGTTCCAACATGAATCCATTCGGCAAATTGCCAGCGCACCACTTCCCCGTGATTGAGGGAAACGGAATAGGCCAGCAGCACCGAGACAACAAATGCCGCGCCAGAGGCCAGGCTTGCCACCGTACCAACGACCTTTTCGCTGAAGTTCTTGCCGAAAATGGCATTGATGAGCAAGCCGGTGATGGGTGCAAAGACCAGCCACGGGGCGAGAAAGAAAAATCCTGTACTAACTGATTCGCTTAAGTGCATA
>Ga0209277_10000815_pt1 | contig 15676 bp, 16 predicted proteins | sample JI81AbrownDNA_FD_187503 | JGI IMG/M metagenome (GOLD analysis project Ga0209277, IMG submission 187503) | Wastewater effluent complex algal communities from Wisconsin, to seasonally profile nutrient transformation and Carbon sequestration -... | ecosystem: Engineered > WWTP > Effluent > Algae... | reverse complement strand
CCCGCCAAGCCACCCAGCACTACCCGCCGCCTGCGCATGATCGACAGGCTAACGTGTGCGCCATGGGTGCAATGGTGTGGAAGGCGCTCGCGGCCGGTGCCGCCGTGGCGGCCGGGGCGGTGGCCAACAAGTCGGTCACGGCGATCTGGAGCAAGACCGGCAAGGATCAGAACATCGACCCGCAGAATCCGCATACTCCCCTCGGGGAGGCGCTGGCGCTCGCGGTGATCAGCGCCCTCGCGGCGGCCGTGGCCAAGACCGTGCTCACGCGCAAGGCCGCGCAGTATTACGAGAACTCCGCCGGACACCTGCCGGCTCCGCTTCAGGCCCGCGAGGAGGCCCGCGCCTAGTCTTTGGCCAGAGCCATCAAGGTCGTCGCGATCGGCACGCCCGGGCGATAGGCGAGATGCACATAGGACGGGGCATCCAGCACCGCAAGCTCGGCGTTGAGGCCCACCGCGATTCGACCGATATTGTCGCGGCGCAGGGCGCGGGCCGCGCCGCGCGTCGCGGCGAACAGGGCCTCGGCGGGCGTCATCCGCATCTCGCGGACGGCGAGGGCGATGACGAAGGGCATCGAGTTCGAATAGCAGGTGCCCGGGTTGCAGTCCGTCGCGAGCGCGATGCTGACCCCCGCATCGAGGAGTCCGCGGGCATCGGGATAGGGCGAGCGCGTCGAGAACTCCACTCCCGGAAGCAAGGTCGCGACGGTGGTCTCGGCGGAATCGACCAGCGCATCGACATCGGCCGAGCTGAGATAGGTGCAATGGTCGACGCTGGCGGCGCCGAGTTCGACGGCAAGCTGCACGCCAGGCCCGTGCGCGAGTTGGTTGCCGTGCACGCGGGGCAGCAAGCCCGCTGACCGGCCGGCCAGCAGGATTGTGCGGGCCTCGTCGGCGTCGAAGGCATGCGGTGAGGCGGGCTCGCAGAAGACGTCGATCCAGCGCGCCCGCGGCGCGCAGGCGCGCAACATCTCACCGGCGACCAGATCGACATACGCGCTGCGGTTGTCTCGAAACTCCGCCGGCACGACATGCCCCCCGAGATAGGTGACCTCGTGGGTCACCGTGCTCGCGAGCTCCACGAGGCGGCGCTCGGTCTCGACATCGAGCCCGTAGCCGGACTTGATCTCGACCGTCGTGGTGCCATGTGCCCACATCTGCGCCAGCCGAGTGTGCAGCGACGAGCTGAGTTCGCCGTCATCGGCGCCGCGGGTCGCTGCGACCGTCGAGGCGATGCCGCCGCCGTCATAGGGCACCCCGGCCATCCGGGCGGCGAACTCCCCGGACCGCTCGCCGGCGAAGATCAGGTGGGTATGACTGTCGACGAACCCGGGCGTAATCGTCCGGCGCCCGAGGCTGATCGCGTGATCGGCGGGGGGTGCCTGGGATGCCGCTCCCAGCCAGACGATCTCGCCGTGCTGGTGGATGAGCGCCGCATCCTCGATAATCCCCAGGGCGGATGCGGGGCTGTCGTCGGGGCCGTCGCAGGTGACCAATTGAGCGATATCGGTCAGCAGCACCGCTGTGCCGTCCGCCTGGTCGTGCTCTGCGGTGCGGATCGCCGAGCTCAGGGCGGGGTCGTGCCAGCCGCTCATGAGGCCCACAACCGGGTCATGGCCTTGCCGAGAAGGGTCGCGGCATCGCCGCAGCGGTGCTGACCCGAGCGCACGACGAACTCCCCGCCGATCATCACGTCGGTGACATCCGGCGCGGCGGCCGAGAAATAGATCTGGGCGGCGCGCGTGCCGACCGTGCGCACGGAGTCGCGGCGCACCGCCACGAGGTCGGCGAGGGCCCCGGGGCGGAGCTGGCCGCCCTCGGGCCAGCCGACACTGGCATACCCATCCCTGCTCAGCGCCCGGGCGATCTCGTCGGTGGAGAAGCGACCGCGCTCCCCGCTCTCGAGGCGCTCGTGCATCTCGAGGCCACGGGCCTCGACGAAGGGGTCGATGATCGCGTGTTGGTCAGAGCCGAGGCTGAGGCGGGTGCCCGCGTCGAAGAGCGCCCGCGCCGGGCCGATGCCGTCCGCGAGGTCGCGCTCGGTGCTGGGGCAGATGCACGCGATCGCTCCGGCTCGCCCAAGGCTGGCGATATCGCGCCGGGTCAGGTGCGTGGCATGCACCGCAGTGAAGCGTTCGCTGAGCAGCCCGGAGGCACCGAGCAATTGCGTCGGGGTCATGCCATAGACGAGGCCACAGGCGGCATTCTCGGCAGGCTGTTCGCTGACATGCGCGTGGATGACGCGAGAGCCGGCGACGGAGGCGAGTTGCAGCAGCGCCTCGCGCGGCACCGCTCGGACGGAGTGGGCGGCCACCCCGATCCGACACAGCGGGCTGTCACCGAGGTCGGCGATGCGGCGTGCCCAGGCCGCGATGTCCGGATCGGCAAATCGCTCCTGCACGGGGTCCAGCGGCAGATGCCCGGCGCCGGTCAGCCCACCGGAGAGATAGAGGGTGTCGAGCAGGGTCAGCCGGATGCCTGCCGCCTGGGCCGCGGCGATGACAGCCTCGCCCATGGCGTTCGCATTGTCATAGGGCCGGCCCTGGGGGCCGTGATGGAGATAGTGGAACTCCCCGACAGCGGTATAGCCCGCGCTGACCATCTCGACGAAAACGGCATGGGCAAGACCGAAATAGAGCTCGGGGTTCAGGACCGACGCCGCGTGGTACATCTGATCGCGCCAGGTCCAGAAGTTGCCCGTCGTGTCCTGGACCCGGCCGCGCAGGGCCCGGTGGAAGGCATGCGAGTGGGCATTGGCCAATCCCGGCAGGACCAGTGGCAGGTGGATATCGCCGGGCGCTGGGAGCTCGGCCTTCTCGATCGCGCGAATCCGGTCGCCGGCGATCGTGATGCGCACCTTCGAGGCCATGCCGTCGGGGAGGTGGGCGTGCCGGGCCCAGATCGTCGTCATGACGCCCGTCCGGTCCGGTCGGCGCCGCCGGCCGGCCCGGTGGCGGCGCTCAGGTCTGCGGCGGCGGTCAGGTCGGCCGCGACGGCGGCCAACGCGGACACGCCGGCGAGGCAGTCGTCCTGCGGCGCGAACTCCGCCGGCGAGTGGGACACCCCCGTGGGGTTGCGCACGAAGAGCATGGCGGTGGGAATCCCGGCCTGGGCCAGCACGCCCGCATCGTGCCCGGCCCCGGTGCCGAGCAGCGGCACCGGCCCGAGGGTGGCGTGCAGCCGGCCGATCAGGGCCGGCGTGAACTCTGTGACCGGTGTCCACGACTCCTCGTGGACCTCTCCGCCGTGGGCGCGCGCCAAAGTCGTCACATCCTGTATGACGCCGCGCACCGCCTCGGGGTTGTCCCCACGGGCATCGAGCCAGGCGGTTGCGTGGCTAGCGATGGCGTTGACGCCGCCGGGTTCGATGTGGACCTTGCCGATGGTGGCCAGGCAGCCGCGGTGGGCCGCCGCCGCGCGCGTGCCGGTCACGACCTCGGCGAGACTGAGCACGGCATCGCGGCGATCCTCGAGCCGGGTGGTGCCGGCGTGGTTCGCCTCGCCGGGCAGGTCGATCCGCCACCGGCCGTGCGGCCAGATGTCGGTGCCGATGGCCACGGGCGCGTCCAGATCGACCATCGCCCGGCCTTGCTCGATATGCAATTCGACATAGGCCCCGACGCGGGCGAGGGTCTCGGGGTCCGGCCCGATGGCTCCCGGGTCGCGCCCGGCCCCCGCCATCGCCTCGGCCATCGTGATCCCGTCGGCGTCGCGCAGAGAGCGCGCGCGGTCGGGATCCAGCAGACCAGTGATGACGCGGGACCCGGCGAGCGCGATGCCGAAGCGGGCGCCTTCCTCATCCGCGAAGTTGGCGATGGCGAGCGGACGCACGCGCTGATGACCGTCCTCGCGGAGCCGATCCAGCGCCGCGAAGGCAGACACGACACCGAGCGGACCGTCATACGCACCCCCATCGGGCACCGAATCGAGGTGGCTGCCGAGCACCACCCCGGGACCGTCTCGATCCGGGTCGCCCCACCAGGCCCATTGGTTGCCGAACCGGTCCTCGACGAGGTCAAGACCGCGCGCCTGCGCGGTCGAGGCGAACCACTCACGAAGGAGCAAATCCGATGCGCCCCAGGCGAAGCGACGATAACCACCGGTGGCCTTCGCGCGGCCGATCGGCGCCAACTCGGCCCACAGACCGCCGAAGGAATCGGTCATACCTAGCCCTCGCGCATGGGCACGCGCACGCCGCGGTCGGCGGCGACCTCCTCGGCCCGCTCGTAGCCCGCATCGACGTGGCGGATCACGCCCATGCCAGGATCGTTGGTCAGCACGCGGGCGAGCTTTTCCGCGGCGAGCGGGGTGCCATCGGCGAGGCTGACCTGGCCGGAGTGGATGGAGCGGCCGATGCCCACACCACCACCGTGGTGCAGGGAAACCCAACTCGCGCCGGAACTGCTGGCCGTCAGGGCGTTGAGCAGCGGCCAGTCGGCAATCGCGTCCGAGCCGTCCAGCATGGCCTCGGTCTCGCGATAGGGGCTCGCGACCGAACCGCAGTCGAGGTGATCGCGGCCGATGACGATGGGTGCGCTGACGGCGCCGGAGGCGACGAGATCGTTGAAGGCCAGGCCGGCCTTGTCACGTTCGCCATAGCCCAGCCAGCAGATGCGGGCCGGAAGTCCTTGCCACGCAATGCGATCCTGCGCGCCACGGATCCACTTGTGCAGGCGGTCGTTGTCCGGGAAGAGGCCGAGGACGGCCTTGTCGGTGGCCGCGATGTCCTTCGGGTCACCGGAGAGGGCCACCCAGCGGAAGGGGCCCTTGCCCTCGCAGAAGAGGGGCCGGATGTATGCCGGGACGAAGCCGGGGAAGGCGAAGGCGCGGTCATAGCCGCCGAGGCGCGCCTCGTCGCGGATGCTATTGCCATAGTCGAAGGTCTCCGCGCCGGCGTCCTGGAAGCCGACCATGGCCTCGACGTGGCGGGCCATCGACTCCCGGGCCCGGTCGGTGAACTCCTCCGGCTTCTTCTCGGCATATTCCGCCCACTGATCGAGGTCGATGCCGGTGGGCAGATAAGAGAGCGGGTCGTGGGCGCTGGTCTGGTCGGTGACGATGTCGATCTCGACGCCGCGGCGCAGCAACTCGGGGAAGACCTCGGCGGCGTTGCCGACGACGCCGACGGACCAGCCGCGGCGTTCGGCCTTGGCGCGCAGTGCTTTGGCGATTGCGTCGTCGAGGTCGTCGGCGACCTCGTCGAGATAGCGGTGTTCGACGCGGCGCTGCAAGCGATGCGGGTCGACGTCGACAATCAGGGCGGCGCCGTCGTTGAGGGTCACCGCGAGCGGCTGGGCGCCGCCCATCCCGCCGCAGCCCCCGGTGAGGGTCAAGGTGCCGGCGAGGGTGCCGCCATACCTCTTCTCGGCGATCGCGGCGAAGGTCTCATAGGTGCCCTGGACGATGCCCTGCGTGCCGATATAGATCCAGGACCCGGCGGTCATCTGGCCGTACATCGTCAGGCCGAGGTGCTCCAGCCGGCGAAACTCCGGCCAGTTGGCCCAGTCGGGGACGAGATTGGAGTTGGCGATCAGGACCCGTGGCGCCCATTCGTGGGTGCGGAAGACGCCCACCGGGCGACCCGACTGGACGAGCATGGTCTCGTCCGGCGCGAGGTCGGTCAGGGTGCGCACCATGGCGTCGAAGGAGCGCCAGTCCCGCGCCGCGCGGCCCGTGCCGCCATAGACGACGAGATCGTCTGGACGCTCGGCGACCTCCGGGTCGAGATTGTTCATCAGCATGCGCAGCGGTGCCTCGGTGCTCCACTGGCGTGCCGTGAGCGTGGTACCGCGTGCCGCGCGAACCGGGCGTGCGCCCTCCATGGTCGTCTCCTTCGACGTCTGTCCCGCTCCCCTTCGAACGTACACTCTCCCCCGTCGAGAGGACACTCTGACCCCGTCGAAAGGACACTCTGCCCCCGTCGAGAGGACACTCTGACCCCGTCGAAAGGACAAACTGGGGTCGTCGAAAGGACAAACCGGTCGCCTGGGTCCCGCGCAGGTCGGGAACGGCTGGGCTCCGGCAGACTGATGGAATGGCCGTCCAACCCCTGAGCCTCTCGACCACGCATTCCGGCCGCGGCGGCTCTGCGTGAACACGCCGGCGGAGACCCCCGCAGACCTGGAGATCGTGTCCTTCGAAACACGGGAAGCGTTGCGCGAGTGGCTGATTCAGGTGAACGACTCCTCCCCCGGCGTGTGGGTGCGACTGGCAAAGGTGGGCAGCGGCATACCGAGCGTGACCTTCCGAGACCTCCTCGAGGAGGGCTTGTGCTTCGGGTGGAGCGAGTCCACCCGGCATCGGGGCGATGACGCGAGCTACCTGCAAAAGTTCGCCCCGCGTCGCACCCGGGGGACGACCTCCGAACGCAACCGGCGGCTGGTCGCCGAATTGCGGAAGGCTGGGTTGATGACGCCAGCGGGCGAGGCCGTTCTATGACCGTGGGGTCGGGGGGCGATCGAGCCCTCGGCGATCTCAGCCCGGCCCAACGGGAGTTGTTGGCCGGCTGGCTGCCGGACGCGGCTGTCGAGGAAGACATGAGTTGGGGGCTGCTGGACACGATCGTCCTTCGGGTGCGCCACGCCGGGCAGAGGTATGTCGTGAAGGCTGCGGGACCCACCAACCATCACCTCGACCGGGAGCTTGAGGCGCACCGGAAGTGGCTGGCGCCGTGGACCCGTATCGGCCGGGCACCCCTGCTCGCCTTCGGGGATCAGAGCGCGAAAATCCTTGTGACGCAATATCTTCCGGGGTCCCTGGTCCTCGGGTCGCCGTATGCCGATGCTCCCGCGACCTATCGGCAAGCCGGAGCGTTGCTGGCTCTCCTGCACGGCCAGGATGGCGTGCGCGACGACGGATGGGAGGCGCGTGAGAACGCGCGCTCCCTGGCCTGGCTCGATGGCGAGCACCGGATCGACCGGGCGACGGTGGAGCGCTTGCGCGGTGCGATCGCGCGGTGGCCGCAGCCCTCGGCATACCTCGTCCCGACGCATGGTGACTGGCAGCCGCGCAACTGGCTCGTCCACGGGGATCTGCTCTCGGTCATCGACTTCGGGCGGGCTGCGCTGCGGCCGGCCGCGACGGATCTCGGCAGACTCGCGGTCCAGGACTTCCGCCGCCATCCCGCCCTGGAAGGCGCCTTCCTGCAGGGGTATGGCGCGGACCCCCGGGAGCCCGCCGCCTGGCGCCGGATGCGGATCCGCGAGGCCATCGGCACCGCGGCCTGGGCGCATCAGGTCGGCGATGCGGCCTTCGAGGCCCAGGGCCATCGAATGATTGCGGACGCGTTGGCTGGTTGAGGAGGGTCAGCAGGCGACCGGCCGGCGGCGCACAGCGAGCAAGATGAGGCCCGTGGCGGCGCCGAAGGCGAGGCTTTGGATGAGCGTTCGCCGGCCACCGGAGGAGTTCGCCGCCGCGTGGGTCTCTCCTGCGCTGGCCGCGGACATCAGCGAACCCGCGCTGGCCGCCGACATGACCGACCCCGCGCTCGCGGCCGAGCCGATGCTGAACGCCGAAGCGATCGATCCGACGGACCCGATCGACAGCGCGCTGCCGATCGATCCGATGCTCAGCACCGACCCCGTGCTCGCGATCGAGAGCACGGAATTCTCCGAAGCGATGGACCATTTGGATGCCATGCCCCCACGATGCCATCCCTCGCCTGTGGATAACTTGGGCCGCCCGCTCCCCCGGGGAGAAGACTCGATCTCATGGCATCCGGCGAGGACGTGAGGGACGATGAGCGGCTGCTCGGCATACTGGGTCGTGGATCCCGACGAGCCGAGCATCATCGCGTGGCACCTGCGCGAGGGCACCTATGTCGAGGCCGCCCGCGCCGCGGGCAATGAGACCTTCGCGGTCGATGTGCCGGTCCGTATGGAGTGCTCTCCCGTCGACCTGATCAACTAACTACCCCCTTCACCTCCTCGCGCCATCGCCGATCACGAGATCCGTTCACATCTTCTGGACGACGGCCATTCTTTGAACAGCAGTGGCAGTCAGGTCAAGGGCCCGGCGACGCTCTCGGCGGCAGCAACGACGGAGCCGTCGGCGACGGCATACACAGCACCGGCGATGTCGGTGGCCAGGAAACGATCGGGACCGGGGGCGGTCGTCGAGACCTCGTCCAGCGCATCGATCACGGCGGCGGAGACCAGCGACGGCTTGAGAGGCGCGCGCAGCGCGATCCCCCTTGCGGCAGTAAGCAATTCGATCGCCAAGACCTGCTGCAAGGCGGCGATGGATCGGCGCAGCTTGCGTGCCGCCCCCCAGCCCATCGAGACGTGATCCTCCTGCATGGCACTGCTGGGGATCGAGTCCACGCTGGCCGGCGCAGCGAGCCGCTTCATCTCTGAGACCAAGCCGGCAGCCGTGTACTGCGCGATCATCAGCCCCGAGTCGACGCCCGGATCGTCGGCGAGGAAGGGCGGCAGGCCATGGTTGCGCGCCCGGTCGAGGAACCGATCGGTGCGCCGCTCGCTCATGCTCGCGAGGTCGGCCGCGGCGATCGCGAGGAAGTCGAGGACATAGGCGACCGGGGCGCCATGGAAATTGCCATTGGGCTCCACCCGATCGTCCAAGGTCACCACTGGGTTGTCGACCGCGCTCGCCAACTCCCAGCCCGCCACGCGTGCCGCGTGATCGATGGTGTCCCGCACCGCGCCTGCCACCTGCGGCGCGCACCGCAACGAATAGGCATCTTGCACCCGAGTGCACGCCGAGGGGTCGCGATGAGAGTCGCGAATCCCACTGGCGGCCAACACTTTCCGCATATTCGATGCGCTGAGCGCCTGCCCAGGCTGCGGCCGCAGGGCCTGGAGGTCTGCGGCAAAGACGTCATCAGTCCCGAGCAGCCCCTCGACGCTCATCGCCGCGGCTATGTCGGCGGTGGTGACCAGGGCGCGGAGGTCCGCGATCGCCATACAGAGCATTCCGAGCATGCCGTCGGTGCCATTGATGAGGGCGAGTCCCTCCTTTTCCGCCAGCACCACGGGGCTCAAACCCGAAGCCGCGAGCGCCTCCGCCGCGGGCACGAGGTCGCGGGCAGCAGTGCGCACCGGCCCCTCCCCCATCAACGCCAGCGCGCAATGCGCGAGCGGCGCGAGATCGCCGGAGCACCCGAGCGAGCCATACTCATGCACAACCGGGGTGATCCCGGCGTTGAGCACACCGACATACAGGCGCAGGGTCTCCTCACGGATCCCCGTGCGCCCCGTGGCGAGCGTCTGGATGCGCAAGAGCATCAGCGCCCGCACCACCTCACGCTCCACCTCCGGGCCAGAGCCTGCGGCATGAGAGCGAATCAAGCTGCGCTGCAACTGAGTTCGCTTCTCCAGCGGAATATGTTGGGTCGCGAGGGCACCGAATCCCGTCGAGATTCCATAGTGCGCCACGGGGTCGTCGGCCAGGGCCTCGATCACCGAGCGGGTATGCCGCACCCGCGCCCACGCAGTCTCGCTCACCACCACGCGCACCGGCTCGCCGAAATAGTCCGCGCCCGGCGGGGCCGAGCGCGCCACCGCCACTACCTGCTCGATGGTCAGGGGTTCGTCTCCGAGGATCACCAGTGAACTCACAAGGTCCATCAAAGCGCCTTCCCCGGCCTTTCGGGAATGCGCCCCCGCCTCAGGCCCTCACCGCGAGGACCACAGCTCGCCGAGGTGGCTGGCCTCGTTGAAGCTCATCAGGTGTATGCCGTGCGCCCCCACCCGCACCTGGCTCACCGATGCATTGGCGACGGTCATCGCCAGGCGCTTCCAGACACCCGGACCCCCGTCGAGCAGATGAGCACCGATCGCCGAGATGACACCGCCCGACGAGACGACGACGGCATCCTCTTTCGGAGCAAGCGATGCGGCCAGGGACGTCAAGGCATCCACAGCACGGGTGGTGAAGGCGGCAAATTCCTCCGGGTAGCCGCCCGCTCCCGAAATCCACCGGTCGAGGGCCAGGAAGTAGCCAGCGGCAGCCGTTCGGCGGTCGTCGCTGGCTAGCATCGCGCGGGCCGGATCATCGGCGGACACGGCAGCCAGCACGGGGAGGTGGTCGTATTCGTTCCACGCCTGATCCTCGCCGGTTTCCACGCTCCAATCGGCGGCGACGACCAGGGAATGAGCCGTATCGCGCTGCCGCACAAGGCTTCCCGAGACCACGCGCGCCGGGATGATGCCCTGCCCGGCCAGCCACGACCCGGTGGCGGATCCCTGCCTGCGGCCGAGGTCGCTGAGCGCGTCATAGTCCGCGGCACCCCACGACGCCTGTCCGTGGCGGACGAGAAATATCCGGCTCATCCGAGCAACTCGCGGCACCGCTCGTCGAGGATCCGCACGAACCCGCCCATCATCGCGGCCTTCGGGTTCGTCGTCTGTCCGTGGAAGGAGCGGTAATAGATTTGTTGCGCGATGGCGGCGAGCCGGAAGGTGCCGAAGACTTCATAGAAGCGCCGATCCCCCTCGGGGATGCTCAGCCCGCGCCGCTCACCGTATGCCGTCCACACCTGTTCCCGCGTCCACATCCCCTCCGCATTGGTGGGCTGGAGCCGGATGACCTGCACGGGCTCGGGATCGTCGCCTTGGCACCAATAGGCCATGGCAGAGCCGAGATCCATCAGGGGATCACCGACCGTGGCCAACTCCCAGTCCAGCACGCCGAGCACGCGAGTCGAGTCGCCGGGGTCGAGCACGAGATTGTCGAAGCGGAAGTCGTTGTGAATCATCGTGTGTGCCCGATCGGCGGGCTCGTGCTCGACCAGCCAGCTCATCACGCTCGCAAAATCCCCCACATCCGGGGTGTGCGCGCGCCGATAGCGTTCACTCCACCCGCTGACCTGACGAGCGACATAGCCCGCTCCTCGGTCCAGGTCCCGCAACCCCGAGGCGTCGAGATCTGCCGCGTGCAGGTCAATTAGCGCATCAATTGCATTGCGGCACAAGCGATCCCGAGCCTGCATGGTGTCCAGGCCAATCCCGTCGGGCAGGTCTCGACGCAGAATCGTCCCGACCAGCCGCTCCATGACATAGAACTCGCTGCCGATCACCTGCTCATCGAGACACAGGCCAATCATCGTGGGCACCAGTGGATAGACCGGTGCGAGAGCCTGCTGAATGCGAAACTCGCGGCCCATGTCGTGCGCGCCCTTGGCCTTGGTCCCGGACGGCGGTCGGCGAAGGATCACCTCGCGACCCCCCTCGAAGCTCAACTGATAGGTCAGGTTGGATGCCCCACCGGCGAACTGTCGGACGCGCGGGACACCCTCCATACCACCATTGTCAGAAGCGTTGGCGCGCAACCACTTTGCGACTGCTTCGGCATCGAAGGCGTCCTCATCGCGCACGGTGCCCGCGCCGGCTTGGGACTCACTCACCGGTTCGTCCCTTGCGCGCCATCCGTCGCCCAGCCTTGGCCAGCATCAGATCGTAGGCCGGGCGCGCCAGCCGCTTGGACCACACGGCGAGGTGCCCGTCGCGGTCGGTGAGGATGATCGGGCGGTCCTTCTCGATGCCGCGCAGGACCTTCATGGCGATGTCCTCGGCAGGGGTGGCGGCCTTCGTGATCAGTTTGGTCGCGGTCTTCTCGATCTCGACATCCTTCCCCTGGAGTGAAGTGTGCAAGTTGGTTGCAAAGAAGGACGGGCACACCACGTTGACGCGAATACCGAAGGGCGCCAACTCGAATCGCAAGGTCTCCGACAGGGCGACGACCCCGGCTTTCGTCGCGTTGTAGGAGGACATCGCCGGCCCGTGCACCAAGCCCGCGAGCGAGGCGATATTGACGATCCGTCCCGCGCCCTGCTCCTTCAGCAGCGGCGCAAAGGTCTGGCAGCCGCGCACGACTCCGAGCAAATTGATGTCGATGACGCGCTCCCAATCGGCGAGCGCCTCGATGTCGATGCGCCCACCCGTGGCCACGCCGGCATTGTTGACGAGCAGGTCGATTCCGCCCCACCCCTCGCGCACCAAGGTGAGCGCGCCGTCCCAGTCCTGTTGGGAGCGCACGTCGAGCTTCCGGTATGCCGCCCGCTCCGGCACACTGCCGGGTCGGGTCATCGCGAGATCACCGATCAGGACCTCGTCGCCGCGCGCGAGGAACTGCTTCGCGAGCGCCAGCCCGAGACCAGAGGCCCCGCCGGTGATCAGTACCCGGCTCACGCCTGCCCCTGAGTGCGAGGGGCCCGAGCGGCATACGGGGACAACATGATTCGCGAGACGACACCAAGGTGGACCTCGTCGGGCCCGTCGGCCAGCCGCAGGGAGCGAGCCCCGGCATAGGCCGCCGCGAGCGGGAAGTCCGGCCCCGTCCCCCCGCCGCCGTGCAATTGGATCGCCAGATCGATGACCTCGCAGGCCATCGACGGGACGGCGGCCTTGATCTCGCTGACCTCCGAGAGGGCCCCGGCGGTGCCATAGGTGTCGAGCTTCCAGGCGGCATGCAGCACGTGCAGGCGCGACTGGTTGATGGCGATGCGCGCCTTGGCGAGGCGTTCGCGATTGCCCCCGAGATTCGCCAGTGGTTTGCCGAAGGCGACCCGGGAGGTCGAGCGCTCCAGCGCCAGTTCCAGGCACTTCTCAGCCAGGCCGATCAGGCGCATGCAGTGGTGCACCCGGCCCGGCCCGAGCCGGCCCTGCGCAATCTCGAAGGCACGTCCCGGACCACCGATGATGTGATCGACCGGCAGTCGCACATCGGTGAGGGTGACCTCCCCGTGGCCGAGGGGCTCGTCATACTGCCCCAGGGTCGAGAGCATCCGCTCCACCGTGACCCCGGGGTGGTCCATCGGCACCAAAACCATTGAATGCCGTTGGTGGCGGCCAGCATTCGGATCGGTGACCGCCATATAGATCCCGACCTTGCAGTCTGGATGCCCAGCTCCGGAGGACCACCATTTGCGCCCATTGAGCACGACCTCATCGCCATCGAGGGTTGCCGTGGCCGCCATATTGGTCGCATCGGAACTCGCCACGGCGGGCTCGGTCATCAAGAAGGCGGATCGGATCGTGCCATCCAAAAGGGGCTCAAGCCAGCGCTCCTTCTGACCCGGGGAGCCGTACTTCAGCAGCACCTCCATATTGCCGGTATCGGGCGCGTTGGAGTTGAACGCGATCGGTGCGAGCATCGAGCGGCCCATCTGCTCGGCCACCGGTGCATAGTCGAGATTGCTCAGCCCGACACCGCCGTCGGTGCCGAACCGCTCGGCATACGGTCCCTCGTGGCCGGCGGGCAGGAAGAGGTTCCACAGGCCTTGCGCCCGCGCCTTGGCCTTCAGCTCATCGAGCAGCGGGTGCACCGCCCACGGGTCCTCGCCGCGGGCGCGCCGGGCGGCGACATCGGCGACGATCACCGGCTCGGCGGGCTCGACCTCGGCATCCACGAACTCGCGGACGCGTCGGGTCAGATCGGCAGCGCGGGGAGAGGGTGCGAAGTCCATGCTCTTGACTCTAGCCTGCTATTGAGCGATGCTCAATAGCGTGACCGGTGCCGCGGATCGCCCCCGCACCCGCCTGAGCCCGGCCGAGCGGCGCCGCCAACTGCTCGGCATCGGGCTGCGCATGTATGTCGAGCGCCCCGCCCTCGAGCTCTCGCTCGACGAGGTCGCGAGGGAAGCGGAGGTCTCGCGCGGCCTGCTCTTCCACTATTTCCCGACCAAGGCGGACTATCACCGCGCAGTCATCGCGGCCGCGGGGCGCCGGGTCCTGCGCAATGTCCGCCCCGACGAGGAGGCGACCGGCCAGGACGCACTGCGCCAGCTCACCGAGCGCTTCCTCGCCCAGATCGTGCGCCGCCACGCCTTCTATCTCGCCCTCGTCTATGGCCAGGCCGGTCCGCTCGCCGACCTCGCGGAGCCGGGCGCAACCGCCACAACCCTGCGCGCCGGCATCGCCGAGCTCGTATGCCGTGCCGTCCCCACCGACCCCGCCGTCGCCCATGCCTGGGTCGCGTATGTCGAGGATCGGGCCCTGCACCTGCGCCGCGACGATCGCGCCGAGGTGGACCACTGCGTCGCCGCGCTGGCGGCCCTCGCGGAGGTCTAAAGCCCCGCCACCGCCCCAGCTTCGGGGCCCTGCGCGCAGCGCGGGAGACGACACTCCGCCCCCGTCGAGAGGACACTCTGGGGTCGTCGAGAGGACACTCTGACCCCGTCGAAAGGACACCCTGGGCCCGCCTTGGTCCTGCGCGCCCTCGCGGGAGAGGGCGACTTTCGGGTTGCCCAGATCATGAAGCGCAGCGCGCGCCCTCCCCGCCACATCGATGTGGCGCGGCGGGTATCAAAGGACGGACTCTCACCGCGGGCGACTTCTGCGAGGCGACCGAGGCAACCCTCGCAACCGCCATGGCCTATGTCGAGGCCATGGACACCCCCGATCATGCGAAGTACGCCAAGGCCGCCACGCAGGCGCGCAAGGTCGCCGTGGCCAATGCTCCGGGGGAGATCAAGTCCGAGGTCCTGATCACGGCGGCGGCGGCCGGCGCGGCCCAAGCCGGCTTCGAGGGCACCCCCGATGAGTTCGCCGTCGAACCGCAGAGCTTGGAGCAAGTCGCGGATGCCACCAACGCGTGTAAGGCGTGGACCGAAAGGAATTGCCCTGCGGAGATTGCCGATCGGTGGAGTGGCATGTAGATCGCGGGCGCGGGGGCCAACCGGGGCATGCCCTCGCCCGTACGATGCCGAGCCATGAGGGCGATCACGATTCCGGAGGCTGGCGGCGCGGAAAAGCTGGTGGTGGCGCAGGTCGAGGCGCCGCAACCGGGAGCTGAGGAGGTGCGGATCGCGGTCGCGGCAGCGGGCGTGAACCGGGCCGATGTTATGCAGCGGATGGGGTTCTATCCGCCGCCGGCGGGGGCCTCGGCATACCCAGGCCTGGAGGTCAGCGGGACCATCGACGCCCTTGGCGCGCAGGTCAAGGGCTGGGCGGTCGGGGATCAGGTGTGCGCGCTGCTCACCGGGGGCGGCTATGCCGAGTTCGTCACCGTCCCGGCGGGGCAGGTCTTGCCGGTGCCGCGCGGGGTGTCGACCATCGAGGCCGCCGCCCTGCCGGAGGTGGCCTGCACGGTCTGGTCGAATGTCTTCCTCACCGCCAACCTGCAGCCCGGCGAGGTGCTCCTCGTGCACGGCGGCTCCTCCGGCATCGGCACGATGGCGATCCAGGTCGCCCGCGCCCTCGGCGCGCGCGTCGCGGTGACCGCGGGCTCCCAAGCCAAACTCGACGTATGCCGTGACCTCGGCGCCAACATCCTCGTCAACTACCGCGAACAGGACTTCGTCGAGGTGGTCAAGGCCGCGACGCAGGGTCGGGGCGCCGACGTCATCCTCGACAACATGGGCGCCAAATACCTCCCCCGCAATGTCGAGGCCCTCGCGGTCAACGGCCGCCTCGTCGTGATCGGCCTGCAGGGCGGCATCCTCGGGGAACTCAACCTCTCCACCCTGCTCGGCAAGCGCGCCGCCGTGATCGCCACCTCCTTGCGAGCCCGGCCCGCGGCCGAGAAGGCGACGATCGTCGCTGCCGTGCGCGAGCACGTCTGGCCGCTCATCGAGGAAGGCACCGTCCGCCCGGTCATCCAGGCGACCTACCCGCTGACCGATGCGCCCGCCGCGCATCGCGCGCTGGAGGCCAGCCAACACATCGGTAAACTCCTCCTGCTGACCTGATCCGTCGCCCCACCCGTCACACGGGTCA
>Ga0209277_10000814_pt1 | contig 15689 bp, 13 predicted proteins | sample JI81AbrownDNA_FD_187503 | JGI IMG/M metagenome (GOLD analysis project Ga0209277, IMG submission 187503) | Wastewater effluent complex algal communities from Wisconsin, to seasonally profile nutrient transformation and Carbon sequestration -... | ecosystem: Engineered > WWTP > Effluent > Algae... | reverse complement strand
TCCGGCGGCCGACCAGGTGCGAAAGACGGTGCCGAGCACGTCCGACAGGTCACCGGCCAAGGTGGTGACGAAGTGCTCCGAGCGCAGGAACGTGTCGTCCTGTCGGGCCCGCTCGATCGCTGCCCAGACCGGGGCGAGATGATCGGCTCCGTCGGCCAGCGCGGGTCCACCCGGGTCGGCCAACGGATACAACGACCACTGCGCCTGCACCCAGACCCCCGAGGCGGCCAGTCGGACGCTGTCGCCGGCCGGCGGGGGCACCGGGCCGCACACCTCGCCTGGGCAGCCGCGCGACAGCAGCAGGTGGGCGACCAGGTGATGGCCGGATGCCGATGCTGCCGCGATCAGCGCGCGCAGGTACTCGGCGATGCGCTGCTCGCTGCCGCGCACGAAGGTCGAAACCCGGTCGGTGTCGATCAGCAGGTCGGCACTGTCCGTGGCTGCCAGCGCCTCGGTGATCAGCCGCACGTAGTCGTCGGCCAGCACCGCCAGGGTGACTCGCGCACCCACCCCCGAGGCGGCCGCGATCGCAACCGGGTCGGCGGCGGACAACAGGCCGGCGGGCGTGTCGGCGTTGGTCTCGCCATCAGGGGCGGCCCAGCCGGGCGCATGGTGATTCAGGGTCGGGGTGATCAACGGCGTGTCCTCACGTCGGTGCGGACACGGGACGCAGGCACGTCGGGTGACGCCTGCGTGAGCCTTCCTGCGCCGGCATGATCCGGATCAGGTTCGACGGTCGAAGGTTGGAGAACCTTCCTCTCAGCCCGGTTTCACCGGACTCCCGTGGTGCTCCTCACGTTAGCGTCGCCGATGCCCCGGTGGCAGGTGTCTTGCCAGGCTGCGTCCGCCGGCGGGGTGCCAGGTGAACATCTCGTGACACGACCGAGGGCATGCGGGCCGGTTACCGCGGTCGGCCGGATCGCTGGGCTAGCGTGCAAGCACGGCCACCCCACGGCGGTCGTGCAGGAGGAAAACGATGCGTCGTTTGACTGTGACAGGTCGAACCCGCGGACCGGCACCCGGTCCAGGCATTCCCCCCGGCTGAACCACCACGTGCGGCCGGCGCGGGTGCTGCGTGCGGCTCAGAACGACAGGAGCGCTCGTGCCCAGTACCGCCAGCACCTCCCGCAGGACTACCCGTGCCGCCAGCGCGACCGAGGTACGTACCTACGTGATCGACACCTCCGTGTTGCTCAGTGACCCTCATGCCCTGCGCAACTTCGACGAGCACGAGGTGATCGTGCCGATCGTCGTCATCACTGAACTGGAGGAGAAGCGCAACCATCCCGAGTTGGGGTACTTCGCCAGAACGGCCCTGCGGTACCTGGACGAACTGCGCATCGCGAACGGTCGGCTCGACCTTCCGCTCAGCGTGAACGAGGTCGGTGGAACGCTGCACGTGGAGTTGAACCACTCCGACCAGACGGTGCTGCCGCACGGCTTCAGGCTCGGCGACAACGACTCGCGCATTCTCGCCGTCGCGCTGAACTACTCGGCCGAGGGTCGCGACGTGGTGCTGGTCAGCAAGGACGTGCCGCTGCGGGTCAAGGCGTCCGCGGTCGGCCTGATGGCCGAGGAGTACCTGCACGAGCTTCCGCCGGACTCGGGCTGGACGGGTATGGCCGAGGTGGACGTCACCTCCTCCAGCGTCGAGGCCCTCTACTCCGCAGGCACGGCGATCGTGCCCGAGGCTGTCGATCTGCCGTGTCACAGCGGAGTCGTGTTGCACGCCAACGGGTCGTCCGCGCTGGGCAGGGTGCTGCCCGACGGCAGTGTCAAGCTGGTCCGCGGCGATCGCGACTGCTTCGGCATCCACGGCCGCTCCGCCGAGCAGCGGGTGGCCCTCGACTTGTTGCTGGATCCCTCGGTCGGCATCGTGTCGCTGGGCGGCCGAGCCGGCACCGGCAAGTCGGCACTGGCCCTGTGCGCCGGCCTCGAGTCGGTGCTGGAGCGGCAGCAGCATTCCAAGGTGATCGTGTTCCGTCCGTTGTATGCGGTGGGCGGCCAGGAACTGGGCTTTCTGCCCGGCAGCGAGGGCGAGAAGATGTCGCCCTGGGCGCAGGCGGTCTTCGACACGCTGGGTTCGGTGACCAACCGCAACGTGATCGACGAGGTGCTGGCGCGCGACATGCTCGAGGTGCTGCCGCTGACCCACATTCGCGGACGCTCCTTGCACGACGCATTCGTGATCGTGGACGAGGCGCAGTCACTGGAGCGCAACGTGCTGCTGACGGTGCTGTCTCGGATCGGCCAGAACTCCCGGGTGGTGCTCACCCACGACGTGGCCCAGCGCGACAACTTGCGGGTGGGTCGGCACGACGGTGTGGTGGCCGTGGTCGAGAAGCTCAAGGGGCACTCGCTGTTCGCCCACGTCACCCTGACCCGCTCCGAGCGTTCCCCGATCGCGGCCCTGGTCACCGACTTGTTGGAGGATGTCGGCTTTTGACCCTCAGGGCGCGACGATGAAATTGGATGTGGTCATCTGATCAGCTGTCCGGCTGATCGGCCAGCTTCTCGAACGTGGCGACGCACAGCTCGGGCGTGACCCAAGGAATCAGTTCGTTCGCTGTGTAGTCGGCGCCGCCGGCGGCGAGATAGCCGCGCATCAGGCCGAGGTGAATGCGGCAGACGGTGGTATCGCCGGTGATGGTCATGTCTCGGAACGGGCACCGGACGATCTGCAACTGCAGTCCCTCGTCGGTCGTGGCCAGTCGCGAGGTCAGCCCGAGCCCGTTGACCACGGCGACGAGCTCGTTCGGAGACGTGACCTGCCCCTGGGTGACCAGCGAGCGACCCCAGTCTTCGCCGATCTGCTCGGCGACCGGTTGTTCGGGGGTCTCGATGGCTCGCACATGGGCCAGCAGCGCCGACACGAGCCCTTGGTACGGCACGTCCGAGACCGGCGGCACCGAGGGCGTCGCGGTGAACAGCACACGCGGACGGCCCTGCCGGGTGCGATTCTCGGTCACCCGCCGCACCAAGCCGTCCTCCAGCAGCGCGTCCAGATGGAACCGGACGGTGTTGGCGTGCAGTCCGAGTGCTGCCGACAGAGCCTCTATCGGCGACGGGTTGGCCTCCTCCTGCAAGTGCGCCAGCACCCGCCGTCGGGTGGGGCCGAGCCGGTCGGCGTCGTCGTGGGAGGCAGTCATCCGTTCAATGATGGCACCCGCTGGCTGATTTTCTGCTCGGGGCCCCTTGGCCAGCTGCCCGGGCGGCCGGCGGCGACCACCTGAACCCGTTGCTCGGCGACTGTCGTGAGGGTCGCGTAACCTGTGGCACATGACGGTTGGAGTGCGCGTGCCACTGCGCCTGGCCGACGCGCACGGTCGCGTCGCCACCGACCTGCGCGTCTCGCTGACCGACCGCTGCAACCTGCGCTGCACCTACTGCATGCCCGCCGAGGGACTGGCCTGGTTCCCCACCGACGAGGTGCTCAGCGACGCCGAGGTGTTGCGACTGATCGACATCGCGGTGCGGCTGCTCGGCGTGCAGAAGATCCGGTTCACCGGCGGCGAACCGCTGTTGCGTCGCTCACTGGAGCAGATCGTCGCCGGCGCGAAGAAGGTGCGCACCACGACCGGCGGCACCCCCGAGCTGTCACTCACCACCAACGGCATCGGCCTCGACAAGCGGGTGGCCGCCCTGGCCGAAGCCGGGTTGAACCGGGTGAATGTCTCGCTCGACTCGCTCGATCGGGAACGCTACGCCGCGCTGGCCCGGCGTGATCGGCTGGACGCGGTGCTGGCGGGGCTAGCCGCGGCTGAGGCGGCCGGACTGCTGCCGGTCAAGGTGAACGCGGTCGTGATGCGTGGTCACAACGAGCCCGACGTGGTGCCGCTGGCCCAGTTCTGCCTCGAGCGCGGCTATCAGTTGCGCTACATCGAGCACATGCCGCTGGGGCCCCGGCACGAGTGGGACCGCACCCGCATGGTCACCCAGGCAGAGATTCTGGCGCTGCTCAACGAGCGGTTCACCCTGAGCCCGGCGGCCGAACCTCGCGGCGCCGCGCCGGCCGAACTGTGGCAGGTCGAACCCGACGCCAGTCAACGTGGCGGCCTGATCGGCGTGATCCCATCGGTGACGGCGCCTTTCTGCGGGTCCTGCGACCGCACCCGACTCACCGCCGACGGTCAGTTGCGCACGTGCCTGTTCTCGCGCACCGAGCTCGACCTGCGCGGACCGCTACGCGCCGGGGCGTCCGATCTCGAACTGGCCGAACTCTGGACGGGGGCGCACAGCCGCAAGGCTGCGGCCCACGCCATCGGTGAGCCAGGCTTCGTCCAGCCCGACCGAACCATGAGTGCCATCGGAGGATGACCATGAGAGTCCGCTACTTCGCCGGGGCGGCCGAGGCCGCCGGTGTCACCGAAGAGATCGTCGAATCGGACTTCGAGGTGACCGTCGCCGAACTCGTCGAGCAACTCGGAGCCGATCGGGAACGTCTGGCCAAGGTGCTGGCGGTCTCGACCGTGCTGGTGGACGGGCATCCTGCGCACGCGCGCACCGAGTTCGTCGGCCCCGCAGCTCAGGTGGACGTGCTGCCGCCGTTCGCCGGCGGCTGAACGACCCGCCCCAACTCGCCCTTGCGCGTCGTGTCACCGGCGGCCCCGAATCAGAGCTCAGGACCCCTGGCCCGCAGCTTGTCGACCTCTTCCATGGCGGTCCGCAGCTCGGCGAGCCAACTCTCGGAGTGCCGACCCACCAGGCGAACCGCCCAGGCCAGTGCTTCGGAGCGTGAGCGGGCAACGCCGGCGTCCACGAGAGTGTCGAGCACCTGTCGCTCGGGCTGCTTGAGCCGGGTCATCACCGGCACCGAGATGTGAGTGAACAGGGCCCGGGTGTCGCCGAGTTGAACTCCCCACGACACCTTGCGCGCGTAGCGCCCCTCGGCCTCGAGTGCGATGCCGATCCGGCGCTCACGAGTCTCCTCGCGGAACCGAGCGAGCCTGCCGTCGGCAGCGGCGCCGTCCAAGCCCTCGGACGGCAACTTGCCGATCACGGTGATCTCTTCACGGTCGACCGTCACCTCGACGCTGGTGAACCACTCGCTCGGCAGCCGTCCCTCGAACCAGGCCTGTGCGTCGTCGGCGGACGGAACGTCCGCGTTCTGCCAGCCGCCGGGCCTACCGAATCCTCGTCCCATGGTTCCTCCTCGATTTGATTACATGATTACACCCATTCTGCACTTGTAGACAAGGGCGCATCTAGGGTTGGTGACGCACGATCGAGGCAGGGGAACGACGATGGAACAACGACTGCTCGGCAGCCTGGCGACCAGCGCTCAGGGCCTGGGCTGCATGGGCCTGGCAACCGTCTACGGCAGGGTCGATCCAGCGGAGGCCCGGGCCACCCTCGACGCAGCCATCGAGGCGGGCGTCACGATGCTCGATACCGCCGACATGTACGGCAACGGTGTGAGCGAGACGTTCGTCGGCGAGGCGATCAAGGGCCGACGCGACAATCTGGTGATCGCCACCAAGACCGGCATCCTCACCCGTCGGGTGACCGGCATGCCAAAGGGCCTGGACGGTAGGCCCGCACACATTCGCACCGCTCTCGACAAGTCGCTGCGACGACTCGGCACCGAGGTGATCGACCTGTACTACCTGCACCGGGTCGACCCCCGGGTGCCGATCGAAGAGAGCGTCGGTGCCATCGGCGACCTGGTCGCCCAGGGAAAGGTTCGACACGTCGGGGTCAGCGAGACGACGGCAGCTCAGCTGCGACGAGCGCACGCCACCCACCCGATCACCGCAGTGCAGCTGGAATGGTCGCTGTTCACTCGCGACCTCGAGCGCGAGGTGCTGCCCGCGGCCCGCGAGCTGGGCATCGGCGTCGTGGCCTACAGCCCGCTCGGACGGGGCATGCTGACCGGATCGCCCCAAGCAACCACCACGTTGCCCCTGATCGACTACCGACGCTTTCTGCAGCGGTGGCGCCGAGCGAACCTCCAGGCCAACCTACGCAGCGTCGAGACGGTCCGCGGAATTGGGCAGCGGCTGGGGGCCACACCCGGCCAGGTCGCCCTCGCCTGGGTGCTGTCCCGAGGTGCTGACGTAGTGCCGATCCCCGGCACGAAACGTCCGAAGTACCTGCGGGAGAACCTCGGCGCGAACGAGGTTCGGCTGGACGACGACGCCCTGCGCACGCTCGACGGGCTCGTCGTCCAGGGCGATCGGTACCCGCGCGGCTCGGTCTGAGTCGAAGGGACGGAAGCGCGACAGCGTAGGCGCGCAGACGAGAGCCGGCAGTCAGACCAGGGGCCAGGGCCAGGCGTAGCCGGTGGTGTCGGTCGGCAGCACACCGGAGAGCAACAAGCGTTTCACGCGACGGCGAAGTGCGCGCACCTCGCGCTCGCTGAGCAGTTCGGCGATCTGGTCGGGCACCTCGTCCGCCAAGGGTGCGATGTCGGCGAGCAGTGCCCCGTCCACCGGGTCGCCGGCAAAGTCCCAGATCACCGTGCGCAGCTTGAACTCCGCGGCGAAGCAGAGGCCGTGGTCGATGCCCCAGATGCCTCCAGAGGCATCCCTCAGCACGTGACCACCCTTGCGGTCGGTGTTGTTGTTGACCGCGTCGAAGAGGGCCATCCGGCGCAGGGCCGGGTGAGTGCCGGGTTCGTTGCGGACCAGGGTGAAGTAGTGCACCGACGGGTCGCAGTCGATGAACCATTGCAGCGACCCGATGCCCAGCGGCGCGTCGGTGCGGATCACGGTGGGTGGCACCAAGCCCCACCCGAGGTGCTCGCCGAGCAGGTACGCCGCGCGTTCCCGCTTGTAGAGACCGGATTCGAAGTCCCAGAGCGGACGCTCGCCCGACTCCGGCTTGTAGATCGCCCAGGCATAGTCGTCGCCCCGGGTCACCTCCACGACATAGGTTGCGTTACTGCTGTCGACCACTCGTCCGACGATGCCGAGCGAGCCGGTCAGCAGCAACTCCTCGCGTGCTGCGGGGTCGGTGGGTGCGGACTGGGTGCGCGGCGCGTCGTCCGGCATGCTCACGGCAGCGGGCCCTGGGTCGAGTTCACCGTGCGGACGATGGGCGTGCCGCCGGCCGGCCAGTCGATCACCGAGATCGACCCGGTGCCCACGTCCATGCGCTGAAAGTGGTCCAGGTGATTGCCGACAGCGTGAGTCAGCAGGGCCTTGATCGGGTCGGCGTGCGAGAAGCAGGCGACCGTGCCCGCGGAGTGGGCGAGCCGCAGCCGCTCCAGCAGGCCGATCATGCGGGCCTGCAGCTCGACGAAGCTCTCCCCGTTCGGGAACCGGAACGTCGAGGGCGCGCTCTGGACGATCCGCCACTCCTTCAACCGGGCCAGCTTGCTCAGTTGCTCGCCCGTCCAGTCACCGAAGTCGCACTCCAGCAGCGCCGGGTCGACCACCGCCGTCATGCCGAGGGCGGCCTCGGTCGGAGCCGCGGTCTCGCGGGCTCGCTCCAGTGGTGAGGTGTGCAGGGCAGCCAACTTCACCCCGGTGAGTCGCTGCGCGACCGCCTCAGCCTGCGCTCGTCCGTGCTCGGACAAGTGCAGGCCGGCTGCGCGTCCAGGCAGAACCTGACCGGTGGTGGGGGTCTGTCCGTGGCGAACCAGCAGCACCCGCAGCGTCTTGGGTGACGGCACGGCACGAGCGTACCCCCGGCGCACGAGCGTCCCGATCGGCACCGTGTGACGAACCGGAGACAGCTTTGAGACGCATCGGCGTGCTTGCGTCGAGGGTTAGCGTGAGCACGTGACCGATCGCCCCACCATCAGCACCGTTGCCCAACTGCGTGCCAGCGGGCACGAGCAGCGACATCTGCGTGACGAGCTTCGCGGCAACCTGTTGGCTGCCCTGGCCGAGGGCCGCAACCCGTGGCCAGGCCTGCACGGCTTCGATCGCACGGTGCTGCCCCAACTCGAACGTGCCCTGATCGCCGGCCACGACGTGGTGTTGCTGGGCGAACGCGGCCAGGGCAAGACCCGGCTGTTGCGCACGGTCGAGGGTCTGCTCGACGAATGGACGCCGGTGATCGGCGGGTCCGAACTCGGTGAACACCCCTACGACCCGATCACCGCCGAGTCGAAGCGCCGGGCCGAAGAACTGGGCGACGACCTGCCGGTGCTCTGGCGGCATCGCTCGGAGCGCTACAGCGAGAAGCTGGCGACTCCAGACACCTCGGTGGCCGACCTGATCGGCGACGTCGACCCCATCCGAGTCGCCGAGGGGCGCCGGCTCGGCGACCCGGAGACCATCCACTTCGGCCTCATTCCCCGTAGTCACCGCGGCATCGTCGCGATCAACGAGCTTCCTGACCTGGCCGAACGCATTCAGGTCGCGATGCTGAACGTGATGGAGGAGCGCGACATCCAGATTCGCGGCTACGTGCTGCGGCTGCCGCTCGACGTGTTGGTGATGGCCTCGGCCAACCCCGAGGACTACACCAATCGTGGACGCATCATCACCCCGCTGAAGGACCGCTTCGGCGCCGAGATCCGTACCCACTACCCCTTGGAACTCGAGGACGAGATCGCCGTGATCCGGCAGGAGGCGGGCCTGGTCGCCGAGATTCCGGACGCCCTGCTCGAGATCCTGGCCCGGTACACGCGGGCGCTGCGTGAGTCGCCGGCGATCAACCAGCGCTCCGGGGTGTCGGCCCGGTTCGCCATCGCAGGCGCCGAGACGGTTGCGGCCGCTGCCTTGCACCGCGCGGTCGTCCGGGGCGAGGACGAACCCGTCGCGCGCCTGGTCGACCTCGAATCGGCTGTCGAGGTGCTCGGCGGAAAGATCGAGTTCGAGGCGGGGGAGGAGGGCCGGGAGGAAGCCATCCTGGCCCACCTGCTGCGCACTGCGACGGCCGACACGGCCCGGGCGCACTTCCGTGGCATCGACCTGGGCCCGCTGGTCGAGGCGCTGGACGGCCGCACCACGGTCACCACCGGCGAGCAGGTGACCGCCGCGGAGTTCCTCGACGGCCTGCCTGAGGCCGGCGGCGTGTACGACGCGATCGCTGATCGGTTCGAGGCCGACACTGCTGGACGACGGGCCAGCGCGGTCGAGTTGGCACTGGAGGGCCTGTACCTGGCGCGCCGCATCGCCAAGGACTCCGACGGCGCGGAAACCATCTACGGCTAGGACGGATGATGTCGCCGAGACGCTCCTCACGCTACGGCCGCTACGCCGGCGGTCCGGATCCGCTGGCGCCTCCGGTGGATCTGTCCGAGGCTCTGGAGCGGATCGGTAACGACGTGATGGCCGGCTCCAGTCCCGAGCGGGCGCTGCGTGAGTACCTCCGTCGGGGCGCACAGGGCCGCGAGGGTCTGGACGATCTTGCCCGCCGGATCAACGCGCGGCGCCGCGACCTACTGAACCGGTATCGCCTCGACGGCACGCTTGAAGAGGTTCGGCAGTTGCTCGACCAGGCGGTCGACGCCGAGCGCAAGCAACTGCTGCGGGACGCGATGATGAACGACGACGACCGCGCCTTCCGCGAACTGCGGCTCGACGATCTAGCGCCGTCCACCGCCGCCGCGGTCAGCGAGCTGGCCGACTACGACTGGGCGTCGTCCGAGGCGCGCGAGAAGTTCGAGCGGATCAAGGATCTGCTCGGTCGCGAGTTGCTCGACCAGCGGTTCGCCGGCATGAAGCAGGCCCTGCAGAGCGCCACGGACGAGGACCGGGCCGCCATCAACGCGATGCTGGACGACCTCAATGAACTGCTCGACAAGCACCGTCGTGGAGAGGACACCCAGGCGGATTTCGACGATTTCATGGCCAAGCACGGCGATCACTTTCCGGAGAACCCGCGCAACGTCGACGAGCTGATCGATGCCCTGGCGCAGCGCTCCGCCGCCGCTCAACGCATGCTGCGCTCGATGAGTGCCGAGCAGCGCGCCGAGCTGATGCAACTCTCGGCCCAGGCCTTCGGCTCCCCCCAGCTGATGGCGCAGTTGGATCGGCTGGACGGAAACCTGCAATCCCTGCGTCCCGGGCTCGACTGGTCGGGAGGCGAGCAGTTCAACGGCGACGAGGGGCTCGGGCTGGGCGACGGTACCGGCGTGCTGCAAGACCTGGCCGAGCTCGACCAGCTGGGCGATCAGCTGGGCCAGAACTACGGCGGCGCACGGCTCGATGACCTCGATCTGGACGCGCTCGCCCGGCAACTCGGGCAGGACGCCGCCGTGACCGCGCGAATGCTGGCCGAGCTCGAGAAGGCACTGCGCGAGGGTGGTCTGCTGCGCCGCGACGCGTCCGGCGACCTCCGGTTGTCACCGCAGGCGACGCGCCGGTTGGGCAAGGCCTTGCTGGCCGATGCGGCCAAGCAGCTCTCCGGTCGGCAGGGCAGCCGCGACACCAGGCTCGCCGGTGCCGCGGGCGAACCGACCGGAGCCACGCGTGCCTGGGCGTTCGGCGACGCCGAGCCGTGGGACGTCACCCGCTCGCTGACCAATGCGATCATCCGAACCGCGAGCGAGGGTGGCGACCCGGCGTCCGGGCTACGGATGGACGTCCGCGACGTCGAGGTGAGCGAAACCGAGGCGCGCACGTCGTCCGCGGTGGTGCTGCTGGTGGACACGTCGTTCTCGATGGCCGCCGAAGGCCGGTGGGTGCCGATGAAGCGCACGGCGCTGGCCCTGCATCACTTGGTCAGCACGCGATTCCGGGGCGACCGGCTGCAGCTGATCACCTTCGGACGCTGGGCGCAGTCCCGCGAGATCGCCGAGCTGACCGGCCTGCCACCGATGCGCGAACAGGGCACCAACCTGCACCACGGGCTGCTGCTGGCGAGCCGCTTCTTTCGTCAGCACCCGGGCATGCAGCCCGTACTGCTGGTCGTCACCGACGGGGAGCCGACGGCTCACCTGACCGGCGGCGGGGACGCATTCTTCTACTGGCCTCCCGACCCGGAGACGATCGCGCTGACGGTGGTCGAGCTCGACAAACTCGCCCGCGTCGGCGTCAACCCGACCTTCTTCCGGCTCGGCGACGACCCCGGGTTGGCTCGCTTCCTGCAGCAGCTGGCCGTGCGTTCCGGCGGACGAGTGGTGGCCCCCGATGTCGCCGACCTCGGCAGCGCCGTGGTCGGTGAGTACCTGAGCGCCCGGTTCCGCCGTGGCTGGGACGCCGAGGACTGGCTCGAGTAGAGCTCCGTTGGTCTGAGTTGGTCGAAACCGCCGAGCTGCACGACCACACCGCGGGCGCGCACGATCAGCGGCACTCGCGCCGGCTGTATTTTCGGCTCCGATCACCGGCCTCTGACAAGCGGTTTCACCGCGACGACGGCCATCGCTGGAAGACACGGCGTCCAGTCCCGGAACAAATTGACTTGTCAACGAGTCCTGCGGCGTTGTACCGTTCTCGAGAAGTTAGTTCTTCACCAGGGTTGTCAGTCCGAGTGGACGCAAAGCCTGAGACACGTTCGTGTCTCAGGCTTTTTTGTTGCCCTGAACCGATCAAGGAGGATGGATATGGCGGTGAACTTCAAGGCCCTGGGCGACGACATCATTGACGCGGTCGGCGGCACGGGAAACATCAAGTCGGCGCGTCACTGCGCCACACGGCTTCGGATGGAGCTGCGCGACAACTCGCTGGCCAAGACAGATGTGGTCAAGGGTCTGGACGGCGTGCTGACGGTGGTGCAGGCCGGAGGTCAGTACCAGGTGGTGATCGGCAACGACGTACCGCTGGTGCACGCCGAGATCATCGAGCGGCTCGAAGGCGGCGGCAACGTCGATGAGGGCCCGGACAACTCGGGCAAGAGCGTGCTGGACCGCTTCATCGAGTTGGTCAGCTCGATCTTTCATCCGATTCTGTGGCCGCTGGCCGGTGCGGGCCTGTTCAAGGCCTTCCTCGCCATGTTCGTCACCTTCAAGTGGCTGAGCGCTGAAAGCACCGAGTACGTGGTGCTGAACGCGGCCAGTGACTCGCTGATCTACTTCCTGCCGATGTTGCTGTCCATCTCGGCCGCCAAGAGGTTCAAGGCCAATCAATTCACGTCGATGGCGATCGCCGGCGCGCTGGTCTACCCCAGCATCGTCGCCCTCACCACGAGCACCACCCCGCTGACCTTCCTCGGCATTCCCCTGGTGATCATGAGCTACACGAGCTCCGTGGTGCCGATCATCGTCGGAGTGTGGGTGCAGAGCCACCTAGAGAAGCTACTGCTCAAGACGCTGCCCGGTGCGATTCGCAACTTCATGACCCCCCTGCTTTCGATGCTGGTCATGGTGCCCTTGATCCTGATGACCATCGGCCCCGTCACCACCCTCGGAGCCAACGGCCTCGCCGCCGGTGTCGACTGGCTGTTCGCCGTCGCGCCCTGGCTGGCCGGCGCTGTGATGGGTGGCCTGTGGCAGGTGTTCGTGCTCTTCGGTCTGCACTGGGGCCTCGTGCCGATCATCGTGCAGCAGCTCTCCACTGGCTTCTCGACCATGACCGGCCCGATCGCCGGCGCAGTGCTGGCCCAGGCGGCCGCCACCCTCGCCGTTCTGATCCGCACCAGGGACGCCGACACCAAGAAACTGGCCGGTCCGTCGGCCCTGTCCGGCCTGTTGGCCGGCATCACCGAACCCGCCATCTACGGCGTCAACCTGCCGCGCAAGCTGCCGTTCTACTTCGGCATCGTCGGCGGCGCCATCGGCGGCATCTTCGCGGGCATCGCCGGCGCCGGCACGACGGCCTTCGTGTTTCCCTCGCTGATCGGTCTGCCCGCCTACCTCGCCACGCCGAACCTGACCCTGTTCTTCATCGGCCTGGCTCTTTCGGTCGGCATCGCCTTCACGATGACCCTCTTCTGGGGAGTCAAGGACGACCAGATTGCCGGCGCAGACGCCCCCAAGGCTGCGGACGCTCCCCAAGCGGCAGCGACCGTGGTGGCAGCCTCCGGCACCGAGGTGCTGGTTCTGTCGCCGATGAACGGCCGGCTGGTGCCGCTTGCGGACGTGCCGGATCCGGTGTTCTCCAGCGGTGTGATGGGCACCGGCGTGGGTGTCGAGCCGACGTCCGGCACCGTGTACGCACCGGTCGCAGGCACCGTGATCGTGACCATGGATTCAGGGCACGCCTACGGCATTCGCACCGCCGACGGCATCGAGGTGCTCGTTCATGTCGGCATCGACACGGTCAACCTGAAGGGCGAGGGTTTCTCGTCCAAGGTCAGCCAGGGCGACACGGTCGCCGCCGGTGACGTGCTCGCCGAGGTGGACCTGGACGCCATCAAGGCCGCCGGGTATTCCACCACCACGGTCCTGCTGATCACCAACAGCGCCGCTCAGAGCGAGGTGTTGCCCGTGGACGCCTCCCAGGTCAGCCACCAAGACACCGCTCTCGTCGTCACCCACTGACCACCCCTGCAGAAGGAGAATCACCGCATGACCACCACCTTTCCCGACGGCTTCCTCTGGGGCGGCGCCACCGCCGCCAACCAGTTGGAAGGCGGCTACGACTCAGCCGGCAAGGGTCTGTCCATCCAGGACGTGATGCCCAAGGGCATCGTCGCGCCCCCCACCGACGAACCCACGCCCGAGAACCTGAAGCTGGTCGGCATCGATCACTTCAACCGCTACGCCGAAGACATCGCCCTGTTCGCCGAGATGGGCTTCAGCGTCTACCGGTTCTCCATCGCCTGGAGCCGGATCTTTCCCAACGGCGACGAGGAGACGCCCAACGAGGAGGGCCTCGCGTTCTACGACCGGTTGCTCGACGAGCTCGAGAAGCACGGCATCGAGCCGCTGGTCACGATCAGCCACTACGAGACTCCGCTGCACCTGGCGAAGACCTACGACGGCTGGGTCGACCGCAGGATGATCGGTTTCTACGAGCGCTACGCCCGCACGCTGTTCGAGCGGTTCGGTGAGCGGGTGAAGTACTGGTTGACCTTCAACGAGATCAACTCCGTGCTGCACGCTCCGCTGATGTCCGGCGGTATCTGGACGCCCAAGGACCAGCTCAGCGAGGCCGATCTCTACCAGGCGATCCATCACGAGCTGGTGGCGTCCGCCTCGGCCACCCGGATCGCTCGCGAGGTCAACCCGGCCATTCAGGTGGGGTGCATGGTGATCGCGATGCCGATCTACCCGCTGACCCCCGACCCGGCGGACGTGCTGGCCGTGCTGAAGGCCGACCATGCCAACCTCGCCTTCAGCGACGTGCACGTGCGGGGTGTCTACCCCGGCTACTTCCTGCGCACGCTGCGGGACAAGGGCCTCGAACTCGACATCACCGACGAGGATCGCGAGACCCTGCGCAACAACACCGTCGACTTCGTGTCGTTCAGCTACTACATGAGCATCTGCGAAGCGGCCGAGGGTGGCGAGGCCGGCGAGGGCAACATCATGGGCGGCATCCGCAACCCGACCCTGCCGGCGTCCGAATGGGGCTGGCAGATCGACCCGATCGGACTACGGGTCATTCTCAATCAGTTCTGGGACCGCTGGGGCAAGCCGCTGTTCATCGTCGAGAACGGGCTGGGCGCCAAAGACCAGCTCGTCGAGGTGGACGGCGTCAAGACCGTGCAGGACGATTACCGGATCGCGTACCTGAACGATCACCTGGTGCAGGTACGCGAGGCGATCGCCGACGGGGTCGACCTGCTCGGCTACACCTGGTGGGGTCCGATCGACGTGGTCAGTGCGTCCACGGCGGAGCTGTCCAAGCGCTACGGCTTCATCTACGTGGACCGCAACGACGACGGCTCGGGCGACCTGACCCGATACCGCAAGAAGTCGTTCGGCTGGTATCGCGACATGATCGCCAGCAACGGCGCGACGCTGACGGTCTGAGCGAAGACAGAACGAGAGGAGGTCGGGGGTGAGTGCGCTGAAGGTGCTGAAAGTGTTCAACAACAACGTCGTGCTCGCCCGCGACGAGCTCGGGCGCGAGGTGGTGATCACCGGACGTGGCGTGGGTTACCAGGCCCGGCCCGGTGGTGCCATCGACGAGGCGTTGATCATCCGGCGGTTCGTGCCGGCAGACAACCCTGATTCGGTGGCCAAGGTGCTCGCCGACATTCCGCCCGAGCGTCTCGCCCTGGTCGAATCCCTGTTCGCTGAGGCGATGCGTGAACTCGGCTCGCCGCTACCGGCGCTGGCGGTTGTCGCCGTGGCTGACCACGTGCACCAGGCCATCGAGCGGGTCGCACGGGGTGAGGTGATGGAGTACCCGATGCGCGCCGAAGTCGCGCATCTGCATCCGGACGAACTGTCCGTCGCCGAGGTGCTGCTCGACAAGTTGAACCGCAGGCTCGAGGTGCCGATGCCGCAGGGCGAGGCGATCGCGCTGGCGATGCACCTGTTCCATGCGGTCACCGGCAGCCCGAGCATGGAGCAGACCTTCATGCAGTCGAAGCTGATCCGGCAGATCTTCGACATCGCGCACCAGGCGTACGGCGAAGAGTTCGACCCCGATTCGATCGATGCCGCCCGATTCGCCGCGCACCTGCGCTACTTCTTCGCGCGTGCGCAGGCGAACCGTCAACTCAACGGTGGCATTCCCGAGGTCGCCCTGGTCGTGCGCGAGGGCAGCGGTCGAGCCTTCCAACTCGCTCAACGCATCAAGGCCCTGTTGGAACTGAGACTCCAGCTGCACGTGAGCGACGACGAACTCACCTACCTGACCCTGCATGTGGCTCGCATGGAGCACGGCATCCGAGCGCGAGTCTCGTAGTGGGTCGTTGAGCTCGTCGAAACCCTTTCGGTTGGTTGAGCTTGTCGAACCTTC
>Ga0209277_10000812_pt1 | contig 15704 bp, 10 predicted proteins | sample JI81AbrownDNA_FD_187503 | JGI IMG/M metagenome (GOLD analysis project Ga0209277, IMG submission 187503) | Wastewater effluent complex algal communities from Wisconsin, to seasonally profile nutrient transformation and Carbon sequestration -... | ecosystem: Engineered > WWTP > Effluent > Algae... | reverse complement strand
ATCCGGGCGGCGGTGCGGCCGGCCATGGCACGAACCAGTTCATCGTCGGCGTTGAGCACTGCCCAGCCGTCCGGCGCGAGGGCCTCGACCAGCTCACCCTTGGCGGCGGCGATTCCCTCGACGGAGCCGAACTCGCCGAGGTGGGCGTGCCCGACATTGAGCACCACACCCACGTCGGGCGGCACCACGGCGCACAGCCAGGCGATGTGGCCCACCCCGCGGGCACCCATTTCGCTGACCAGGAAGCGGGTGCTGCGGTCGACCCGCAGTGCCGTCAGCGGCACTCCGATCTCGTTGTTGAACGACCCGAGCGGGCTGATCGTCGGAGCGTGCGCGGCAAGCACCTGACCGAGCAGATCCTTCGTCGTGGTCTTGCCCGACGAACCGGTCACCCCGACGCAGCGCAGCCCCGCCTGCTTCGCCTCGGCGATGTCGCCGCGGGCCAGGTCGGTCAGGCCCTGCAGGGCGTCCGGCACGATCAGATGCGCCAGCGGCGCCTCGGTGAGTCGGGTGCAGACCGCCGCCACCGCCCCTTTGGCAGCCGCGGCGGCGATGAAGTCGTGGCCGTCGACGTGCTCGCCGGGCAGCGCGACGAAGACCGTGCCGGCTGTGGCCAGCCGCGAGTCGATCACCACGTCGGGCCCGGCCGGTCCGTCGCCTCCCGGCGGCTCGGCCCCGACCAGCGTGGCCACTTGGCTGATCGAGCGATCACGCACCTGACTCCCCCTTCGTGCTGAGCCGGCGCCACTCCTGCTCGACGACCGTCACGTCGTCGAACGGGCTGACCACCCCGGCGATGTCCTGTCCGCTCTCGTGGCCCTTGCCCAGTACCGCGACCCAGGTGGACGGGGTGGCGCGCCGCAGGGCCAGCGCGATGGCCGCCCGTCGATCACCGCCGTCGATCGACTCGGCATTGTGCGCCTCACGAGCCCCGGCCAGCACGCTCGCCCGGATTGCCTGCGGCGGCTCGGAGCGCGGATTGTCATCGGTGACCACCACCAGTTCGGCATTGGCGGCAGCCGCGGCGCCCATCTGCACCCGCTTGCCCGGGTCACGATCACCGCCCGCGCCCAGCACCGCGATGCGGGGGGCGGGCAGCCCCGACAGGGCCGCCGTGACCGCCTGCGGGGTGTGCGCGAAGTCGACGATCACCCGGGGAGCACCGGGCCCGAGCGGCACCCGCTGCATGCGGCCGGGAACTGCTGCGGTCTCGAAACCGGTCACGGCACGCGCCACGTCGAGTCCGGCGGCGTGCGCCATCGCCGCGGCCGTGATGGCGTTCTGAACGTTGAAAACCCCGGCGATGCCGACGACGAACTGCAACTCACCGAGCGGTGTCGCGGCCCGCACCAGGCTGCGCTGCTCGTCGTCCACACGAAAGTCGACCAGCCTGAAGTCGGCCTGCGCCGAACCACCGGTGGTCAGCAGGGGCGTGCCCTGGTCGGCGATCAGGTCGGCCAGCCGCCGGCCCCACTCACCGTCGATGTTGACCACGCAGGCACGAGCCCCACCGTCCACGAAGAGCCGGCTCTTGGCTTCGAAGTAGTTCTCCAGGGTGTGGTGGAAGTCGAGGTGGTCGCGGCCGAGGTTGGTGAAGGCCGCAACGTCGAAGGTGATGCCGGCCACCCGTTGCAGGGCCAGTGCGTGCGACGACACCTCCATCGCCACGCTGGTGGCGCCGAGGTCGCGCAGCTCTGCCAACAGCTGCTGCAGGTCGGGAGCCTCGGGCGTGGTGACGGTGGAGCGGCTGCGCTCCAGCGGACGACCGCCGACCCGGAAACCGATCGTGCCCAGGGTGCCCACGGTCTCGCCGAGGCGGGCCAGGGCAGCCTCGAGCAGAAACATCGTGCTGGTCTTGCCGTTGGTGCCGGTGAGGCCGAACATGCGCATCGTCCGAGCCGGATGGCCGTGCACGGCAGACGCGACCTCGGCCAGCGCCATTCGCGGGTCGGGCACCACGATCACGGGCAGGTCGTCGCCGAGCAGGGCCCGTCCCGCTGCGTCGGTCAGCACGGCGACGGCGCCGTGAGCCAGTGCCTGGGCCGCGAACTGCGCGCCGTGCGCGTGCTGACCGGGCAGCGCCGCGTACAGATCGCCCGGACGCACCCGGCGCGAGTCCAGACTCACGCCGGTGACGGCCACGTCGTCCGCGCCGGGCAACAGCCCACGCAGAGGCACCAGGTGGTCAGCCATGCCTCACCCTATTACCGGAGGGGAAGCTTGACGCCCTTGGTGCCCGACGGTGCCGCCGCGTACCGGGGCAGGGCCAGGGCCAGCACGTCGTGCATGATCGGGCCCGCGACCGCGGCACCGGAGGCACCGTTGAACTTCGGGTTCCAGACCACGGCATAGACGAGCACCTGCGGGTTGTCGATCGGCGCCACGCCGACCGTCGACACCACGGATTCACCGCGGTAGCACTTGCAGTCGGCGCTGACCAGACGTGCCGTACCGGTCTTGGTGCCGATTCGGTAGCCGTTGATCTTGAAGGCGTTGCTGGTCTGATTGAGGGCCTGTTGCTCCATCAGCGACCGGACCAGATCGGAGGTCTCCTGCGAAACGACCCGGCGGGGGGTCGTGTCCTGATTGGGTCGGCTGTACTGCTGGCCGTCCATCGTCGAGATCACCGTCGGGGCGTGGTAGACCCCGCCGTTGACCACGGACGAGATCGCGGCCGCGTTCTGCAGGGCGGTGACCGAGAGGCTGGTTCCGAACGAGATGCCGTCGCGGGTGTAGTCGGGCATGGTCGCCTTCGGCAGATATCCCGCTGCCTCACCGAGCAGGCCGATATTCGTGCGCTGGCCGAGGCCGAATGACGCGTAGTAGGCCCGCAGTTGGGCCTTGTTCATCATGCGCGCCATGGTGATCGTTCCCACATTGGACGACTTGGCGAAGATGCCGCGCGCCCGCATGGTGATCGTGCCGTGGTTCCACCAGTCGGTGATCTTGAACTGGTCCTGCTTGATGAAGCCGGGGAACTTGATCTTGTCGTCGGGCTTGATCGTGCCAGAGTCGATCAGGGCGGCGAAGGTCAGGATCTTCTGCACCGACCCGGGTTCGTAGACGTTGATCGCGGCCCGGTTGCCCATGTTCTCCGGGCTGCCCTTGCCGGGGTCGTTGCTGTCGAACGAGGGTCCGTTGGCCATGACAAGCACCTCGGAGTTTCGCGGGTCCATCACGATCACCGCAGCCGCCTCGGCCCCGGTGTCTGCCAGCGCCTTCTGCAACCGCTGCTCGGCCATGATCTGCATCGGCGAATCGAGCGTGAGGCCGAAGTTGTGACCGTTCTGGGCCGGAATCAGCACGTTGTCGCCGAGCGGGATCTTGCCGTTGGGTGAGGAGTCATAGACCTCTTTGCCGTCGACACCGCGCAGCAGCTTCTCCAACGACAACTCGAGGCCGCCGGCCGCCTGGCCCTGTTCGTTCACCCAGCCGAGCACGTTGGACGCCAGGGTGCCGTTGGGGTAGCGCCGGGTCGGGGCCGTCAACCGGGACAGCCCGATCAGGCCGGCCGCCTTCATCTCGGTCTGCAACTCCTGGAAGGTCTCGGCCGGAACCCGGCTGGTGATCACCTTGTACGAACTCTTCGGGTCGGTCAGCTTGGGTAGGTACGACTCGGGGGTGTTGCCCAGGTACTTGGCCAGCAGTTGCGCGATCTGCTGCGGAGCCGCCGCGGCGATCTCCTTATCGCGCTGGGTCATCGGCTGCAGGTCCATCTTGCCGTTGGTGCGGATCGCCTTGGGGTCGGCGATCACCTTCACGGTCTGCTCGGTGTAGGCCAGCACGTCACCGTAGCGATCGGTGATGTCGCCGCGAAGTGCCGGCAACACCTGCGACTGCTGCATGCGGTCGGCGGCCTCGGTGGCGTAGGCCTTGGCGTCGAAGGCTTGCACCTGCAGTGCCCGTCCGGCGCACAACGAGAACACCACGGCGATCATCAGCAGCAGTACGCGCATGCGCCGCACCGGTGAGGCCAGGGGCCACCGGGCCTTGCGTAGCCGAGACATGCCGCGACGAGTGCTGGACTTGAGCGTCATCGATCCGTCGCCTTCTTCTTGCCGTTCTTGGCCGCCGCCGCTTCGGCTTTCTTCTTGGCCGCCGCCTCGGCCTTCTTCTTGGCCGCCGCCTCTTCGGCCTTCTTCTTCGCCGCGGCCTCGGCGGCCGCCTGCTTGCGTTCCTCTGCGGCCTTCGCCTTGGCCTCTGCGGCCGCCGCCTGCTTGGCGGCGAGTTCGGCCAGCCGCTTGACTTCGGCGTCTGCAGCCTTAGTGGCCAGCACGACCAGCTCCTCCGGCGTGCGGAAGCGCACGTCGGGCACCTCGTAGCCACTGATCTTGGTCGGATCGCCGATCACCACACCGGAGGGCAGCGACAGGTAGACCGGATACGGGTTCGGCACCATGCCGAGCTTGGTCGCCTCGACGGCCAGCCGGGTGCTGGAACGCGCCTCGGTGACGTCCGATTCGAGTGCCGCCACGCGGTAGCCGAGCTGGTCGGCCGTCCGCTGCTGGTTCTGCACCGCGAAACCCTGCTCCTGCAGCGCGGTGTTCAACAGCAGCAGCCCCACCATGCCGAGCGCGAGGAATACCCCCAGGCTGAGCACGAACGGCACGTTGGCCATGCGGCGCTCAGGGATCGGAACCTGCGTCAGCCCCCAGCGGCGTGGACGTCGCTCCGGGCTGGTGCGTGGTGCCTCGAGTGCTGTCATGCCGCCACCTCTACGATCCGTTCTCCGACCCGCAGCCGCGCCGAAGCGGCTCGCGGGTTCTCTTGCACTTCATCCGGCCCGGGACGCTCGGCGCCCCGGGTCAGCAGCATCAGTTGCGCCCGCAGCTGCGTGGGCACCTCGGGCAGACCCCGCGGCGCCTGGTCGGTGGTCGCGTCGCGCAACGCGTTCTTCACCAGCCGGTCCTCCCCGGAGTGATAGGCCAGCACGGCCAGCCGGCCACCCAGGGCGAGAGCCTCGACGGCCACGGGAAGAAGCCCCGTCAACGAGACCAGTTCGTCGTTGACAGCTATCCGCAGTGCCTGGAACGTGCGCTTGGCCGGGTGCCCGCCGGTGGCGCGAGCCGCAGCGGGAATGGCGGACTCGATCACCCGGACCAGCCGGGCCGAGGTGGTGAAGGGTTCGGTGGCACGCTCCGCGACGATGCGCCGCGCGATGCGATCGGCGAATCGTTCCTCGCCGAACCTGCGCAGGATCGTGGTGAGTTCGGGCGCCGAGCGCTGGTTGACCAGGTCGGCCGCGGTCAACTGCTGGGTGTCGTCCATGCGCATGTCGAGCGGCGCGTCGACGCTGTAGGCGAAGCCGCGCTCGCGGCGGTCGATCTGCATCGACGACAGCCCGAGGTCGGCCAGGATGGCCTGCACCCGGGGTCGTCCGGCCTCGGCGAGCACGTCGGCGAGCTCGTCGTAGCGGGCCTGGTAGAGCTGCACGCGCGGGCCGAAGGGCCGCAGCCGGTCGCCGGCCCGGAGCAGGGCGTGCTGGTCGCGGTCGATGCCGATCAGGGTCGTCGTGGGGCAGGCGGTCAGGATGGCCTCGGCGTGGCCGCCCAGGCCAAGGGTGCAGTCGACGTACACCGAGTCGGCGGCCTGCAACGGCACACTGAGCACTTCGACGATGCGGGCGCACATCACCGGCACGTGCGCCGCAGCCTGCTGCCCGTCCATCTCGACCCTTCCTGCCTCCGCGTGGATGGCTGTCGCGTGCGTTGTGGTTTCAATCCGCGAGGGCCGCCTGGCACCAGGGAAGTTGTGCCAGGGGGCCGAGCCCCTCGGATTGAAGCCGCACCGCACGCGACGGTGATGCCTCTTCGGTTCGGGTCACCCCGGGCCGAAAACCTCTTCGTCCATCTGTGCGAACGCCTCTTCCTGCGCCGCGGCGTAGGAGGTCCAGGCCTCCGCGTCCCACACCTCGATGTGGTCCAGCGCGCCGATCACGACGATCTCCCGAAGCAGGCCCGCGTAGGTGCGTAGGTGCTCCGGGACGGTGATCCGACCTTGCCCGTCGGGAATGGACGAATCCGCTCCCGAGGCGAACATGCGCTGCAGCGAGCGCACCTTCGCCAGGCTGGACGATCCCGCGATCATCTTGTCGGCGACCGCCTGGTAGGCGGCCGGGGTGAAGATCGCCAGGCAGCGGTCGGGCTGCCTGGTGATGACGAGACCCCCGTTCAGTTCCTCGCGGAACTTGGCGGGGAGGAAGAAGCGACCCTTGTCATCGAGCTTCGGGGTATGAGTGCCAAGGAACACCGACACGCCCCCCTTCCACTCTTTGCTCCACTTAGCGCCACTGTACTCCACTTTCCTCCACCGAGCACCCTTTGGGGGGCCCCTGTTGCGTGCGGATACGGCCGGTAGGGTGGCGGAAGATCGTCGTCCGAGGGGGAAGTGTGGAACGCAGCGCAGCGAGCCAGGTGGAGGACCTGCAGGTCGTGGCGCAGGCCGTTCGCGGCGCCGTCCAGACCGTGATCGAAGGCAAGCCGGAAGCCATCGAGCTCGCCCTCGTCGCACTGTTCGCGGGCGGGCACCTGCTGATCGAGGACGTACCCGGCGTCGGCAAGACGATGCTCGCCAAGGCGCTGGCCCGCTCCATCGACGGCAGCGCACAACGCATCCAGTTCACCCCCGACCTGCTGCCGAGCGACATCACCGGGGTGTCGATCTTCAACTCCCAGACCCGCGACTTCGAGTTCAAGCGTGGCGGTGTGTTCGCGAACGTCGTGATCGGCGACGAGATCAACCGGGCCTCGCCCAAGACCCAGTCGGCCCTGTTGGAGGCGATGGAGGAACATCAGGTCACCGTCGACGGCGTGACCCACCCGCTGCCGGTGCCGTTCATGGTGGTCGCCACCCAGAATCCAATCGAGATGGAGGGCACCTATCCCCTGCCCGAGGCGCAGCGCGACCGGTTCATGCTGCGCATCTCGATGGGCTATCCGCTGCGCGCCGCCGAGATCGCCATGCTGGATCACCACGGTGTAGGCGATCCGCTGGCCGAGCTGAGCCCCGTCACGGACGCGGCAACGGTGGCCGCCTTGGCCGAATCGATCCGTTCGATCTTCGTGCACGGCGCGATCAAGGACTATCTGGTGGCCGTGCTGGACGCGACCCGCAAGAGCCCCGACGTGCGGCTCGGCGCCTCGCCGCGAGCAGGCCTGCAGTTGCTGCGGGCGGCCCGCACCCGGGCCATGTTGCAGGGCCGGCACTACGTCATTCCCGACGACGTTCAAGAGCTGGCCGCGCCGGCGCTGGCCCATCGCATTCTGCTCAGCCCCGCTGCCCAGCTCGCCCGGCGCAGCGTCGACGAGGTGGTGGCGGCGGCAGTGGCCGGGGTGCCCATCCCCGATCGCGACTGAGCCGTCATGATCCGGCTGACCACGCGGGGATCCGGCCTGCTGATCGCGGGGCTGGTGCTGCTGGTTGCCGCCGCCGTCACCGGATTGCCCGCGCTGGCCTGGCCCGGCGGCCTGTTGCTCGGACTGGTGGCGTCGTGCGCCGTCCTGGCGTGGTTCTCGGCCCGCGGGCATCGGATGCAGCGTCGATTGCTGCCGGATCGCCTCGCCGCCGGATCACCGGTGCGGGTGTCGCTCGACCTGGAACGCGACAGCATCGGCGTCGGCGCGTGGAGCGTGGTGGAGGAGGCAGTTCCACCGCAGCTGACCGGAGCGCCGACGCTGGCAGTGCCCTCCGGCTGGGGACGGCTCCGCACCGTGCATCACTATCAACTGGCCACCCAGGTGCGCGGGCGCTACCAGATCGGGCCCAGCGTGTGGGCCACCACCGATCCCCTCGGACTGGCCTGCACGCGACGGCGGCTGGGCGGCACCAACCTGCTCACGGTGACGCCGGCGATCCACCGTCTGGGCGAGACCGCTCGCGGCACTGGCGCAGGCCTGACCGGCGAGTCCGCCCAGTTGCGCAGCAGCCTGCTGGGCCCCGACGACGCCCTGATCCGCGAGTATCGACCGCGCGACGAGATGCGGCGCATCCACTGGCCGTCAACGGCCCGCACCGGCACCCTGATGGTGCGCCGCGAGGAGCGCGCCTGGGAGCCCAGCGCGCTGATCCTGCTCGACAACCGCGTCTCGGCGCACACCGGGCTCGGCGCCAACTCGTCCTTCGAGTGGGCCGTGTCGGCTGCCGCTTCGATCGGAGTGCACCTGCTGGACGGCGGCTACGACATCGACCTGACCGACGCCGGCGGGGCAAGTCTGGCCACCGAGGGCGACTCGGTGCGCGAGGCGCTGCTCGACCATCTGACCGACATCGACCTGATCGAGGCCGACGACCTGAGCGGCGCCCTCGCCCCGAGCACAGCCCGTGGTCAGCTGTTGATCGCAGTGCTGGGACGGTTGTCGCGGGCCGACGCGATCGCCCTCACCAATGCCCGCCGAGACGGACGGCTGTGCCGGGCGATGATCCTGCACCCGGCCACGGAGGGCGAGCCGGAGGACCCGGCCGAACTGCTGGAGGCCGGCGGGTGGCACGTGGTGCGCGATCCGGCCCGACTGGCCGTGACCGATGCCTGGGCCGGATTGGCTTGGGGCGCGCCGCGATGAGAGCCGCGGATCGCCTGGGGCTGGCCGTGATGGCCGCGATGGCGTTGGCGTTGAACGCCCTGCAGCCGGTGACGGCCGACCCCCGGCTATACCTGGATTGCCTGCTGATGCTCGTCGTCGTCGGCGTCGGCGGCATCGTCACCCGCCGGCTACTGCCGACCGATCGCGGGGCGCGCTTCGTCCAGGCCCTGGTGGCCTTCGTCGTTCTGGTGGGATTGGCCACCAGCGAGGGCGTTGCCCCGACCCCGTTCGCCGTACCCGACCTGCTCAGCGACGCTCTTCGTTGGACGGTCGAGTCGTCCGCCCCGATGGAGCCCAACCTGGGGGTGCGGATGGTTGCCGTGACGGCGGCGACGGTCCTTGCCTTCATCGCGGACCAACTCGCCGTCTCGTTCCGCACTCCGGCGTGGACGCTGCTGCCGCTGGCCGTTCTGTACCTGATTCCGGCACTGGCACTGCCCGCGCTGGTGTCGTTCTGGCCGGTGTTCTGGCTGGGCGCGGGCTACGTGCTGGTATTGCTGGCCGACGCCGCGAACCGCAACCTCCTCCTGCGCTTCCAGGCCGCGGACGGCCCCCGCTGGAGTCTTCTGCTTGGTGGCCTGTCGGCCCTGATCTCGGCGCTGCTGGTCGCAGCCCTGGCGGGCGTGTTCACCCCCGGACTCGACCCCAGCAGGGGCGCGCCGTTCACCGGCCAGGGGCCGGTGCAGATGGGCGACCCGGCGCTCGACCTGCGCCGCAACCTGCAGCAACCGGTCGACCGACGGGTGATCAGCTACACGACCAGCCGCAGCACCGGGTCCTACCTACGCATGACGTCGTTGCCCGCGTTCGACGAGAGCGGCTTCCACCTGAACGCGATCGACCTCTTCAGCGGCCCACTGCCCAGCGCGGAAGGAGCCCCGTCCGGCCGTCCGCGGTTCGACATCCAGGTCACCATCGGCGACTTCAACGCCGAGTGGCTGCCTTTGCCGTACGCCCCCGCCTCGTACCAGGCGAACGGAGACTGGCGGCACGATCCGGTCTCGCTGAGTGTGCTGGCCTCCGGCCCCCGGCAGAAGCGGGCCACCAACGGGCTCAGCTATTCGGCGACCGCGGTCGACGTGCACCCCACGGGCGCGCAGGTGGAGGCGGCCAGCGCCGGACGCCCGCGCGGCGCCGACGTGACCGCTGAACTGCCGGCCGACTTTCCGTCCGAAGTGAGCGAACTGGCCCGCCGGATCACCGAGCGGGGAGCCACCGACGGAGCGAAGGCGGTGCTGCTGCAGAACTGGCTGCGCTCCTCGGCCTTCACCTACAGCACCGAGCCTGCGCCTGGCTCGGGTTACACGGCTCTGACCCAGTTTCTGCTGGTCGATCGCAGGGGTTACTGCGAGCAGTTCGCCGCCTCGATGGCGGTGATGGCGCGGGCCCTCGGCATTCCCTCCCGGGTCGCGGTCGGGTTTCTTCCCGGTCGCCAGGTCGGCGACCACTGGGAGGTCAACATTCGCGACATGCACGCGTGGCCCGAGCTGTACTTCTCGGGCCTCGGCTGGGTCAGCTTCGAGCCGACCCCGGGTGTGGCAGTCGCCCCGACCTACACCGGTCCGTCGGTCAATCAGCCGTCGACGACGCCGTCCGCCAGCCCGACGCCCACGCCCAGTGCGGCCACCCAGGAGCCGACGACAGAGGCGTCCACCCCGGCCGAGACCGAGCAGCCCACGGCCACCGCCGGCGACCTGAGCTGGCTCGGCTGGCTGGGCGGCGGCCTGGTGGTGCTGGCGTTGGCGGCCACCCCGGCCCTGGTTCGCAGGGCTCGGCGCTCGAGTCGGCTGGCGGCCACGCCACCGCAACGCGCGGTCGGGGCTGCCTGGGACGAGTTGCGGGACAGCGTCTGGGACGCCGGCGGCGAGTGGCCACGGGGTTCGGCACGTCAGATCGGCGACGCGGTGGCCCGGCAGTTGCCGGACGAGGCTGCTGCCGCGATGGGCCGGGTGGCGGTACTGGTCGAGCGCTCCCGCTACGCAGACGCGCTGGGCGACACCTCGGGACTGGTCACCGACGTAAAGCAGGTGCAGGCTGCGGTGGCAGCAGAGCGAAAGGCGTGGTGGCGCGCCGCGTTCCCCCGCTCGTTGTGGCGGGGTCTGGGGTGGCGCGGTTGATCAGAGCCGGTGACCGGCTACTTGCCTTCGTCCTGGCGACGGCGCCAGCGTTCTTCGATCTTGTCCATGAAGGCTTTTTCGCTCTGCGGTGAGCGGGTGGTCGGACGACCGGTGGGTGCCTCGCCGACATGGCGCCACGAGGTGACGGCGATCACGCTGGCGACCAGCATGATCACGAACCCGGCGATGCTGAGAGCGGGGCTGATCTGCATGCCACCGATGAGGCAGGAGATGCCGATCAGAAAGCCCACGCCGGCTATGGCTGCACGGCGACGATGAAGTCGACGGGTCGTCGTTCCCCGCAAGGCGTTGGCGAGCTTGGGATCCTCGGCCGCCAGGGCCGCTTCCATCTGGTCCAGGAGTCGCTGTTCGTCTTCGGAAAGAGCCATGCCAACCTCCCTTCGGTTTGGGGACGCACGGTTGGAGCGCGATGCAAGTCTAGGCGGGCAATTGGTCAAACGGAACACCGGTCTTCAACGGGCTGGATGCCTGGTCGCACAAGGGGCATCTCGACGGCGGCTCGGCTGGTTCTGGGTGGGTCACCGGAGCGGGTCGGAACGTGTGAAGGCCGGCCGGTGGCTGGTCCGGAACGTTTCGGCGCGAGTGCGCCGACGGCCTCGGACGTGCAGCGGGTGGCCGGTACACCGTCTCGGTGCAGCCGGTTCGCTGCGATGGTGGCCGCCTGCATCGCCGTGGCTCAGGGTGCCGGCGCGTACCCGTTGCGGGTCAACACCGCTCGCTGCACGCAGTTGGGCCCGAACTTGCGCCGGACCGCGTCCGTGGCCAGCTCGGCCTCACGCCAACCCCGCTCTGGAGCGTCGAGCGTGGGCTGGCAGTAGGCCTTGTCGGCGTCCACCAGGCCTTCGACCCGAATACCGACCCGGCGGATGCGGGGCCGCTCCAGGCCGAACTTGCGGTACAGCGCCATCGCCTGAGCGTGCAGTTCATCGGTGGAGTCGGTGGGGCTGGAGAGTGTCAGCGACTTGGAGACGGTGCGAAAATCCGCGAACCTCAGGGTAAGGGTGACCACTCGGCCCAGTACCCCGGCCTGACGCATGCGCCACGCCACGGTGCCGGCCACCCTGAGCAGTTCGGCACGCACCACGGCGGGATCGTCGGTGTCACGCGAGAAGGTCTCCTGGCAGCCGACCCCCCGCTCGCCGGGGCGGGCGACCACCCGCCGTGCGTCGCGACCCCAGGCGAGTTCGGACAGCAGCGCACCCTGGTGCGGACCGAAGGCGCGCTGCAGGGTACTGGCGGGGGTGTGCGCCAGGTCGGCGACCGTCATGATGCCCAGCCGGTGCAGTTTCTCGCCGGTGGCCTCCCCCACGCCGACGATCTTGTTCACCGGCAGCGGGTGCAGAAAGGACGTCACGTCGCCGGGGAGCACCTCGACCAATCCGTCCGGTTTGGCCTGGCCGGAGGCGATCTTGGCGATGAACTTGCTGGGCGCGATGCCCACCGAGCAGGTGATGCCCTGCTCGTCGGCCACCAGGGCGCGCAGGTACTCACCGAGCTCACGCGGGGTGCCGAGCGCCCGCAGACTGCCGGTGACGTCGAGGTAGGCCTCGTCGATGGAGGCGCTTTCGACGTGCGCGGTGACCGACTCGAAGACCGCGACGATGCCTGCCGACACCTCGCCGTAGGTGTCGAAATCGGGTGGGACGGCGACCGCCTGCGGACATAACCGTCGAGCCCGGGACGATGGCATGCCGCCCTCGATGCCGAACGCGCGGGCCTCGTAGTTGGCGCTCAGCACCACACCTCGCTCGGCGCCACCGACGAACATCGGCGTGCCCACCAGTTCGGGACGCCGGCGCAGCTCGACCGAGGCGTAGAACGCGTCCATGTCGATGTGCATGATCACCCGGTCGTGATGCACCGACGCCGGGGGCAGCGCAGGACCGCCCGGTAGCCAGGACGTCCAGGAACGGCGCGGACGGGTGGGCTGAGCGGCCTGAGTGGGGGCCTGCGCGAGCGCCTGGGACGCGGCGGTCATCGTCCGGAGCTTCCGGGGCTGGAGTGCCACAGCTTGCGCGGTGCCGAGGCGATGCTTTCGCCCGCCGGTTTCACGTCGGCGTAGGGCGACTGCTGGAAGCCGCTGGCATGGACGAGTACCCGTCGGCGGCCGTCGGCGTCGCCGACGCCGAACCCGTCCGGCACCTCGGCCATCAACTGCCGCACCCGGGTCAGGGCGATCTCGCTGTCGCCGGTCTCGGCCAGCGCAGAGGTGTACTGGTGGTGCAGCACGGTGAGGTCCCAGGCACCGGTGGCGCGCACCGACACCCCACGCGGGCCGGTGCGACGCAGTTCGCCGCGCACCAGCAGCAGCCACGAGTTGAACACGGTGGCGGCGTAGGGGCCCTGGGCGTCTTCGAAGAAAGTGGCGTCAGCGGGGCCGGTGGAGTCGTCGACGGTCAGGAAGACCACCCGGCGTCCGGATCGGACCGGCGGGGTCTGGGTGGCCACCTTCACCCCGCCGATCAGCACTTCGCCGCGGCTGCGACGGCTGAGCAGGTCGGCGGCGAAGGTGACGCCGATCGCGTCCAGGAACGGCAGGTAGGCGGTGAGCAGGTGGCGGCTGGCGTCCAACCCGATGATCTCCAACTCGGCGCCGAGGCGTTCGCTGTCGCTCAACTCGGCCAACCCGGTGGGCACTACGTCGCCAGGGACGCCGGCGGGATCGGTGCTGGGTACGCCGGCAGCCTCGGCGCCGGACCAAGGCTCACCTCGGGACGACCCCTCGCCACGTAGCGCCGAGCCTCGCTCGCTCGCGCTTTCGGCCGGACTCATCATCATGTCTTCATCGAAGCCTGACCCGCAGACAGTTTCGGTGCCGACCGTCTCGGTGAAGTCCAACGGCAGCTGGATCTCCTGGGGCGCGACCGGTTTGGCACTCTGCGCCTGCCTGCGGGCCAACTCGCGGGGGTCGCTCGTCGCGTCGGACGGACGGGGGGCACGCAGCCCGCGGGCTCGTCCGTGGGCCCTGGCATGTGCGCGGTCGGCGCGTTCCAGATCGGCGACGGCCAGCAGCAGGTCGCGTCGGGTGATCTGGCCACGGCGGCGCACCGCGGTGGGGCCGTCGATGCCGTACAAGGCGTCGAACGCACCGGCCAACGCCAGCCGCTCGGTGATGTCGGACGGATTGCCGGTGCGCTGCCAGAAGTCGGTCAGCGAGTGGTAGGGACGCCCGGCGACGATGCGGGCGATCTCGGCCTCGGTGATGCCCTTCACATCGGCCAGCGACAACCGGATGCCGTACCCCCGCCCGTCCGGCAACCCGTCGCCGGGCGTCAGCCGCCGCCCGCGAGTGGGCAGGTCGGGCTTGCGCCGGCCCGACTGATCGAGCCTGTCCAAATCAGAAGTCTCGACCACCGGCTGATTGAGCTTGTCGAAATCAAGGGTCTCGACCGGCCGACCCCTCCCCCCACGAGCGTGAACCGAAGCCGGCGGAGGGGGGCTCGATTCGAGTCGTGGATGGGTCTGGCCGCCGAGGGAGCCTGCGACTGAGGCCGGCTGGCTCGAGTCGAGGCCCCCACCGCCGGCGACCCCGTCCGCTCCAGTGGTCTCGAACTCGGCGGGGAGAGTGGTCTCGACAAGCTCGACCAACCGAGGGCTGAGCTCGACCGGCCGACCCCTGCCCCCACGAGCGTGAACCGAAGGGGGCGGAGGGGGGCTCGATTCGAGTCGTGGATGGGTCTGGCCGCCGAGGGAGCCTGCGACTGAGGCCGGCTGGCTCAAGTCGAGGCCCCCTTCGCCGGCGACCCCGTCCGCCAAAGTGGTCTCGACAAGCTCGACCGGCGGGGTCTCGATCGACCAGAGTTTCTCGACCCGGTATGCGTCGTCGCTGATGTTGACGTCGAGGCCGAGGACGGCGATGCCGCACCGCCTCGCCTCTTCGAGGATCAGCCGCTTGGGGTACATGCCGGGGTCGTGGGTGAGCACGCCGGACAGGAAGTGCGCCGGGTAGTGCCGCTTCAACCAGGCCGACTGATAGGTGGGCAGCGCGAACGCCGCCGCGTGCGCTTTGCAGAAACCGAAGGACGCGAACGCCTCCAGCACGAACCAGACCCGATCGACCACCGGACGGGAGTAACCGCGACCAAGGACGGTGGGAATGAACCAACGCTTCACGTCGGCCTGCGAGTCGGAACGGCCCATCGCCCGCCGCGCCTCGTCGCCCTGGGCCAGCGTGCAGCCGGTCATGATCGAGATGATCTGGATCACCTGCTCGTGGAACACCACCACGCCGCCGGTCTCGGCCAGCGCCGGGATCAGATCGGGATGCAGATAGCCGGGATCGCGCCACCCCTGCCGGGCCTCCAGGAACGGCACCACCATCTCGGACTTCACCGGCCCGGGCCGGAACAGCGAGATGTCGATGATGATGTCGGAGAAGTCGCTCGGGCCGAATTTGCCGACCAGTTCGCGCTGCCCGGGCGACTCGATCTGGAAGCAGCCGAGGGTGACCGACTTGCCGATCATGTCGTAGGTGTCGGGGTCGTCGTAGGGAGCGAGCACGTCCACGTCGACCTCGACGCCCTCGACCCGCCGGATCTCGGTGAGCGCGTGCGCCATCGCCGACTGCATGCGGATGCCGAGCACGTCCAGCTTGAGCAGCCCGAGCTCTTCCACATCGTTCTTGTCGAACTGGCTCATCGGAAAGCCGCCGAAGCTGGCCTCGACCGGGGTGCGGTCGAGCAGCGTGGTGTCGCTGAGCAGCACCCCGCACGGGTGCAGAGCGACGTGCCTAGGCAGCCCGTCCAGCGATTCGACCAGCGAGAACAGCACGTCGAGCCGGCGCTCGCCCAGCCCGGCGGCGCGCAGTTCGGGCAGGTCGCGCAGGGCGGCTCGGGCGTCGGCGGCACGAATGTGCGGAAACGCCTTGGCGATGGCGTCGATCTCGCGCGGCGGAAGGCTGAGCGCCGCCCCCACGTCACGGATCGCGTGCCGCACCCGGTAGGTCTCCATCATCGCCACGCAGGCCACCCGGTCACCGCCGAAGACG
>Ga0209277_10000811_pt1 | contig 15711 bp, 31 predicted proteins | sample JI81AbrownDNA_FD_187503 | JGI IMG/M metagenome (GOLD analysis project Ga0209277, IMG submission 187503) | Wastewater effluent complex algal communities from Wisconsin, to seasonally profile nutrient transformation and Carbon sequestration -... | ecosystem: Engineered > WWTP > Effluent > Algae... | reverse complement strand
GCGCCATTGCCCGCAGTTGTCCAGATCGCCTGCAGTCCACAGGTCGGACAGCCTCAGTGCCTCGCTGACCGGCATCCACTCGCGCACGGTCTGATGCGATGGGTGCGCCACAGCCTGCGCGCTCGGCTCGGGCGCTGGTGCTGCTTGGGGTTGGGTGGCGACGTGTTCTTCAAACGGTCCAAGTTCAACAGATCGGCGCGCATCAATGACCCGCCGAAGTTCAGCCAAGAATTCCATGCGGCTGTCGGCCACGAACTCTCTGCACAGCCGTTCAATGAAATGCCAGTCTGGATGCTCGCAGAGCCACCTAAAACGCAGCGCGTCGGCTTGCTGGTCTTGTTGCGCCACTGCTCCCGCCACGGGCTGCGCGGAGAGGGCGGCGCGGGCTTCTCTGCAGATTTCCTTTGCCTCGGGCATGCCATCGTCGCTGTGATACGCCTCGATCAACCATTCCGCGAACTGAGTCAGGTTCATTCCTTGGCCCCTTCTTCTTTCAGGATGCGCAGATGCACTATGTGCGGCCGGCCGAAACTCATCGTCTCGCCGAACTTGCGGAAGACCGTTTCTTCATAGGGGCACGTCGGCTCGCAGCAGACGAACATGCCGCCTGTCAGGTCGTCATTGATCGCGCCGGCCATGCTGATCTTTCCGCAATCGCCAGTGCAGTGCGCTTCAAACGCAGCCTTCTGCTTCGGAGCAAGTGCGGCCACGCCCCATATCTCTGTCGGCGCAGCCAGCGCCTGTCTCGTGTCGGTCATGTCGTCCCCTTCGTTGCGTTGATGGCGGCGCGGGCTTGTTGAATCTCGCCGTATGTGATGGTGTTTCGATCCACGCAGCCATCAAAGAACGTGAAGTCTCGGTCAACGATTGCTGCCAGCGCCTTCCTCAGCGCCTCAGCCTCAGCACGAAGGCGGGTGATTTCGGCGGCGCCAGCGTCAATGTCGGCTACGCATCGGGCTGCTTCCTCGTCGTCAATGGTGAGGACTGATCCGTTGTATCCCGGCAGTTGCGGCAGGTTCCCGATGACGACGGACGTTGATGCCAGCCTCTTCACAATGTCTGTATGGTCGGTCATGCTGCAGCCTGTGGAGGTTGACCCGTCAGCGCAGCCAGGCGCGCGTCGTACGTTGCCTTGTACCGCGTCTGCACGGCAGCATCAGCCGTCGACTTCCACGCAGCCCCGAAGGCCTTCTTTAGGGCGTCGGCAGTAGCTGCACCGGCAATCGCTGCAGCATGGTCGACCTTCACCGGCGCGTCCATGCGCTTCACCTCGTACAGCGCCTTCTTGCCCTTCGTCGCGGTCAGCGACACCTTGATGTCCTTCGGGATGTCGGACATGTGGCTGATGCGGATACCGCCGACATCGGTGCCGCCGAACCTCACGGCCGGATCGTTGTACAGCGTCATCGACTTGCCGGCCCATGCGTTGCCGTTCTCTCCCCACGCCAGCAGCAAAACCTTGCGCATGGTCTTGCAGGGCTTGAACGGTCGGCCGCCGTCGTTCTCGTAGTGCACGATCACCGGCTGCTCGGCGCTCTCGCTGACGCGCACTTCGGTGATCGTGACGGTCATCGGGCCGGCAAGCAGTTGCTCGGCGTTTAGTTGATCCGACTTCGGGACGATGGTCGCGCGAAGGTCTGTGACATCAATCGACAAAGGACACCTCCAATTCGTTGCTGCGTTTGGCGTAGGCCGGGAAGTCGAGAAGCTGCACGCCATGGCCATACGCCGGCCACTGCCCCTCGCGCATGCACCAGGCGAACCGCTCGAGCAGTTCGCGGCGTTCGTCGATGGCCTGGGCCTGGATCTCGTCGGTCAGTCGGTACGGCACGGCCAGCACCGGCGGCGTGTTCGTGACCGCGGCGAAGGTAAAGGACGTGTCCTTGAAACCGGTAAGGATCTCGAATCCTTCGCTGTAGTGCGCGGCCTGCAGGTGGTACTTCATGCGTGCGGCCGCGCGACCGAAACCGCTCGGCGACTCGTCGGCCGTCGACTTCAGGTCGAGCAGCTGGTCGCCGTTCACCCAGTCGGGGCGAGCCTTGCATGGCAGTCCGGTGCCGGGGTCGATCCAGAAGATGGAGACTTCACCGTGCCCGACGCTGAGCATGTCCGACAGTTCGGGCTGCTGAGCGATCGCGCGCAGCTGCATCTGCGTTATCTCGAAGTCCTCGGCCGACACGATCTCGCGCTCGCCGGCATGCTTTTGGAACGTCAGCCACCAGTCCATCGCAGCCATCGACGTTTCGCTGGGCTTCTTGGCATCCCACTGCGCCTTCGTGGGCCGGCGCGGGGCATCGGCTGGCACGACAACGTAGCGCGACTCCATGGCGCCGGGCTCGAGCACCGCGCAGTGCGCCAGCGTGCCGCGCAGCATGGGCTTGGTGGGCGTCACCGGCACGCGATTGCGGTAGTGCCACGGCGAGCGGGAAAACACGCGCAGACCGGACGCGCTCACGGCGTCGATGGCGTGGTACTGCTCGGCGGGCATGTCGTACACAAAACCAGGCTTGAACTCGTTCACAGGCTTCTCCAAAAGTTGCGCACCATGCGCAGCAGCCGAGCCCACAGCGGGCGGTGGCCGACAGTTATCTCAACGGCGCAGGCGTAGTCGGTGTGCCGCGGGAAGGCTTCGACGGACGTGCGGGGGTAGCGGCGGGTGGTTTGCATGCTCACCTCGCCAGCCAATGCGCCAGCGCGACGCCGCCCAGCACGCCGAGCACCGTTGCGAAGATCACGTCCCCGATGCGCGAACGCTCGGCCGGCGCTGGCTTCTGCTGGTGCGACGGAACCAGCCACGGCTTGCGCGTCAGGTGCTCGAAGTCCTGCTCGCTCAGCAGGCCGCCGGGCTCGGTGTCCTGCGTGTTCGTCATGCCAATCGTTGCCATCACGCCTCCAGAACCCGCAGCGCGACGCGCTTGCAGTAGTCGTTGATCTCGGTGCGGATCAGGTTCCCGAGCGCGAACTCGTGGCCCTGCTGCACCAGCGTCTTGATGCGCGGCGCCAGGTCGTACAGCGCGTCTGACAGGTCCAGCGCCGACAGCCCGCGCAGCACTTCCGCCGCCTTGCTGTCGATCTGCTCCTGCGTGATTCCGGGCGCTTCGATGACGCGGCTGTAGTCGCGCGCCTGGGTGGGGGTGAAGTCGATCATTGCTGCACCCCCGCGAACACCTCAGCCAGCTCGCCCATCGCGCTTTCCGTCCAGCCGCCCATCTGCTCGGCCAGCGCGCGGCCTTGGGCTCGCAGCGCTTCCTTGCGGGCAGCGGCTTCGCGTTCGGCGCGGGCGTCGGCGCGGGCTTGTGCGGCGGCCTTCATCAGCGTGCGTTGGAACAACTGCGGGGGCAGCGTGGTGTCGACGATCAGCTTGCGGGGCATCTGGTTCTCCAGTCATGGCCCGATGTGTGGGCCGATGGGTAGACTGTGCCGAAGACAATGCAAAGTGTCAAGCATCCTAAATCACCTAATGCATTAAGTAGTTAACAACACTTGACGCAGAACCAAGCATCGCACATCATCCGCCTGTCGCGGGAAGTCTCTTAGGGGACCGGGTCTGTGGAAAGCCCCCGCGGCGCCTAACAAGGAGAGAAATGGACTACGCTGAGTTTCTAGACCAGAAGACACAAGGAGGGGCCGACAGTGGCTTTGATCCTGTGTGGATGCCTGGGTTTCTGTTCGACTTTCAGTCGCAGATGGTCGAGTGGGCAGTGAGGAAAGGCCGCGCGGCCATCTTCGCCGACTGTGGCCTTGGCAAGACGCCGATGGGCCTGGTGTGGGCGACGAACGTGGCGCGGAAGACGAAGAAGCCGGTGCTCTACCTGACGCCTCTGGCCGTTGCTTCGCAGACCGTCCGCGAGGCGCACAAGTTCGACATTGACGCCATGCAATCCCGCGAGGGTGAGGCAAAGGGGCCGGTGATCGTCACGAACTACGAGCGCCTGCACTACTTCAATCCGGGCGACTTCTCCGGCGTGGTGTGCGATGAGTCAAGCATCCTCAAGAGCTTCGCAGGATCGCGCCGTGGCGAGATCACCGCGTTCATGCGCAAGGTGCCATACCGGCTTCTCCAGACAGCCACAGCAGCGCCGAACGACTACATCGAACTCGGCACAAGCTCCGAGGCGCTGGGCTACATGGGCCACATGGACATGCTGAACAGGTTCTTCAAGAACGACCTGAACAACAGCGCCACCGGCCGCTTCGCTGGTGAGGTCATCAAGTGGCGCCTGAAAGGACACGCCGAGGTTCCGTTCTGGCGTTGGGTGTGCTCATGGGCCAGGGCCATCCGCAGGCCTTCGGACCTGGGCTTCGATGACCGTGCGTTCACCCTCCCGGCCTTGAACGAGGTCGAGCACCTGGTCGAGGCGCAAACGCTGGCCGATGGCATGCTGTTCGCCATGCCGGCGCAAGGCCTGCAAGAGCAGCGCGAGGAGCGCCGCAGAACTGTGCAGGAGCGGTGCGAGCAAGTGGCCGAACTGGTCAACAAGACCGGCCAGCCCGCGCTGGTGTGGTGTCACCTGAACGACGAGGGAGACTTGCTCGAGAAGTTGATCCCGGACGCGGTGCAGGTCAGCGGGGCAGACTCCGACGAACGCAAGGAGGATCGCCTCGAGGCCTTCGCAGAAAGTCGGGCGCGTGTGCTCATCACCAAGCCGAAGATCGGTGCGTGGGGCCTGAACTTCCAGCACTGCAACCACATCACCTTCTTCCCATCGCACAGCTTTGAGCAGTACTACCAGGCCGTGCGGCGTTGCTGGCGGTTCGGCCAGAAGCGCGAGGTCACTGTCGACATCGTGACCACGGAAGGCGAGCGCGGCGTCATGCGCAACCTTCAAAGAAAGGCGGCGCAGGCCGACACGATGTTTTCACATCTCGTCGCTGAGATGAATCACTCGCTCGCCATCGAACGGGCGAACAATCACACCAAGACTATGGAGGTTCCGAAATGGCTGTAATCGACCAATGCGTGACGGAGAAGTTCGCAATCTACAACGGCGACTGCATGGAGGTCATGCAATCCCTGCCGACCGGCAGCATTCACCACTCGGTCTACTCGCCGCCGTTCGGTGGGCTGTACCACTACAGCAGCAACGAGCGCGACCTGTCGAACTGCGACGACTACGACGAGTTCTTCAAGCACTACGCGTTTGTCGTGCGCGAGTTGGCCAGGATCACGATGCCCGGCCGGGTGACTGCGGTTCACTGCATGGACGTGCCGCGCAGCAACTCCGGTACCGACAGTCTGATCGACTTCCCCGGCGACATCATCCGGCTGCACGAGCGCGAGGGCTGGCGATACACCGGCCGGCGCATGATCTGGAAGGAGCCGCTCGCGGTTCGACTGCGCACCATGCAGAAGAACCTGGCGCATGCTTCCCTGGTGGCCGACTCAATCGACTGCGGCGTGGCCTCTGGCGACATGCTGCTGACGTTCCGTCGCGTCGGCGAGAACCCGGTACCGGTCAAGCACCCGGAGGGTCTGTACGACTACGCCGGTGAGCGAGTGCCGCCGTCTGACTTGCTGCCGTTCCGTGGGTGGACCGGCAAGCAGACCGAGAACCGCTGGTCGCACTGGATCTGGCGACAGTACGCCGATTGCATGTGGGACGACATCCGCATCGACCGAGTTCTGCCGTACCGCGAGGCCCGCGACAGCGAAGACGAGAAGCACGTTCACCCGCTCCAGCTGGATGTGATCGACCGCTGCGTCGAACTGTTCAGCAACAAGGGCGAGACGGTGTTCACTCCGTTCATGGGCGTCGGTTCCGAGGTCTACAGCCCTGTCCTGCTGGGCCGGCGCGGCATCGGCGCAGAACTCAAGCCCAGCTACTACCGCCAGGCCTTGCGCAACGTGCAGATGGCCGCCGCTGGTCGCAAGGACATCGAGACATCCGAGGCGTTTGACTTCGGCGACGACGGGAGCATGGAATGAACATCAGCCAAGCATGCGCCGATGGCCTGTACGACCGCATCGACGAGGCCGACAGTCTCTATGGCGACTTCCAGAGCACGCATGAGGCGCTTGGTGTTGCGGTGGAGGAATGGCAGGAACTCGGCGACGAGATCCGGGCGAACGATCCCGAGAAGATCAAGCGCGAGTGCCTCGACCTGGCCGCCGTTCTCATCCGCCTGCACGATCAGATTGACTCAAGTCAGCGGCTCAAGGCGCGCAGCTTCGCAAAGGCAGTTAAGCGTGTTGCACCTCGCGGGTAAGCAGGATAGGATGACAGCATGACCAAGACTCAAGCCATCGCCAAGGCTGGAAGCGCGGCCCGCCTAGCCCGCCTTCTGGGCATCTCCAAGAGCGCCGTCAGCCAGTGGCCGGAAACCATCCCGGAACTGCAGCGGTATCGCCTCAAGGAAATGCGCCCGAAGTGGTTCGCCCAGGTGCGCCGCGAACAAGCTGAAAAGCTCGCAGCATGACCTACGAAGTGCCGGTCTTCGTGACCGATTCCGCGCTTTCCTCAGGCGGCGCACAGAAGGTGCTGACTTCCGCCGCGCTGCTGAAGTACGTAGCGCAGAATCCCGGCCTCGGCCCGCGCCAGCTCGGCCGCGTGTTCGGCATGCCGCCGAAGCAGATCAGCACCAGGCTCTGCAAGCTGCGCGACCGCGGGTGCCTGGAGTCGCGCGGCACGACGGTTCCGAACGCACCGCTGATCTGGTTCGCAACTGGCGTGCCGTTCTCGACTCCGAAGCATCGCTTTGCGTGGTCCGACCACGAGAAGGCCACGCTGCGCACCGTGTGGCCTGTGGCGCCGCGTGATGAGGTGCTTGCGGCCCTGCCGGCGCGCACATGGGAGGGCTGCATCGAGCAGGCCCACCGCATGGAGCTGAAGCGCAAACGCAACATCGGCCGCGACATGCTGGCGCTGCAGATGGCGAGGAACCCGAAGGCGGTAAGCGTCGGCATTCCGCCAGTGACAGCGCCGGCCATCGTGCGCAAGGCTATCGCCCGCATGACGCCGCTCGAGGCGGCTTGGATGGGGAGGCTGGCAGCATGAGCAACCTGCCACTGCCCCGCAACATCAACAGCCTGCAAGGGCTGGCCAAGGGCACCAGCATCATCGTCTCGTTCGTCGGGTCGACTGGCTACGCGAACCCCCACGTTTTCGCCGACAGCGGCAAGAAGTACGACTGGGAGTTCACCAAGGATCTGCACTGCACACTGGTGGTCAAGCCCGGCGTCGATGCCGAGCACGCAATGCGTGCCATCTGTGGCCTGGCCGACTGGATGGCCGGCTATCCGATTCTGGTCGACGTCGAGCGCCAGCAGCTGGCGTACATCGTCACTCCGAAACCTCTGCACCTGTGGCCCGTGAAATCAGGGACCAACACATTGCGCCAACACTTCGCCTAGCGCCAATGGCCACCGACGTCATCGACCTGGCGCAGTACACAGGTGGCGACAAAGCCGCCTCCGGGCAGTCTCTGCCGTTGCTCACCCTGGATCAACTGCGCGAGCAGGCCAAGGCGGTCAAGTGGCTGGTCAAGCATGTTGTTCCGCTCGAATCGATGGGCGTCGTGTTCGGCGGATCCGGTACGTTCAAGTCCTTCATCGCCATCGACATGGCGCTGCACGTTGCCCACGGGCTTCCGTGGCTGGGCCACAAGACGAAGCAGGGCCCTGTCCTGATCGTCGCGGCTGAGGGTGGCGCTGGTCTGTGGCGGCGCATCGTCGCATGGCACCGCGAGAACCGCGTGCAATGGGCCCAGGCGCCCGTTTACGTGGTCCCGGTAGCCTTGGACCTCACCACAGACGCTGCGCGCGTCCAGGAGGCTGCTACGGCCATCGGCGTGCATCCTGATCTGGTCATCATCGACACGCTGTCGCAGACGTTCTCCGGCGAAGAGAACAGCGCGGCCGAGGTCAGCAACTACCTGCGCGAGCTGGCGCTGTGGTTCAAAGCGTCGTGGCAGGCCGCGGTTGTGGTGGTGCACCACACCGGACACCAGGCCACCGAGCGCCCCCGCGGATCCAGCGCCATCCGGGCAAACGTCGACTTCATGTTCGGCGTGTACCGCGACGAGAAGGAGATGCTAGCCACGTTCGAGTGCGTGAAGCAGAAGGACGGCGAGTTGATCGAGCCGGTGTCTTTCTCGCTCAAGGTGGCGGAACTGGCCATCGATGAGGACGGAGACGCCATCACCAGCCTGGTAGCCACTGCGTTGACCGGCAAGGACGACATGCTCGACGCGATGGACCACGAAGCCAAGCGCGGCCGTGGCGGCAAGAACCATCTGTTCCTTGACCTGGCGCTGAACGGCATGGACGAGTCGAAGCTCCGCACGGTGTTCTGCGATGCCATCGACGGCGAGGCCGAAGCCAAGCGGAAAGCCTACTACCGCGCCCGCAAATGGGCTGTGTCAGCCGGCCTGATCGAGGTGGTTCAAGGCGTCATCGTTCGAAATTCCTGAATGGGACACATCGACATGAAAACGGGACATTCGAGCAAAAAAACGGGACAAAAGTCGATGGGACATCCTCGCGCACGCGTAAGGACTTTTGTCCCAATGTCCCAGGGACATATTTGGGACATTGGTGGAGGGACACGGGACAGGACATCCCTACAGCCTCCGGCTTCCGGGACATCCCATCCCATGTCTTCAACGATTGGCAGGGATCAAAAGCATGTGGCGCCGAAGGGCGCCATGAACTGGACCCACATCGCGGCGATGAACACCCTGGCCGATTACGCCGCTGGGGCCGCGGTCGACCCGGTGAAGCTGGCAGCCGCCCGCGCACTGCTGGAGGCCGCATGAGCGTGACGCCATCCATCAAGCTGGTGTCCTACGAGGACCGCGTGGGCGGATTCATCTTCGTGGCCGTCCCCGACGAGCGAGGCCGCTACATCCGCACGGATCGCAGTGTCGCACTGGTTGCCTGCCCGCAGTGCCGGTCGATCAGGGGCGAGCCCTGCAAGCTGTCCCAGGGCTATAGCGGCGACACGCATACGCTGCGCCGTACCGCGGCCGGCAAGTACCGCGGCCAGCAGGATGACGTGGTGGTGTCGCCTGTGGACAGCACGCCGATCCTGGGTGGCGCCGTCGAGTTGCTGGTTGAACCGAGGGCCATCGCATGAGAACCGCCCGAGGCCAGCGCACCCTGCACACCGCTCGCTGCATCCTGGCTGAGCATGCCAAGGGGAAGCAGGTGCCGCAGATGACGATCGACTGGGCGCGGGCGATCGTTCGGGCCAACACACCGCGCGCCCGCGCGTTTGAGCAACAAGGGGAGAAGGCGGCATGAAAACCGAACGCCAGGCGCACGACGCGCTGACCGACCGCCGCGAGTACAGCCCGCGGATCTGGTTCGATCCGATGGAGGAGGCGGGGCTCGGGGTGGATGCCCGGGACTCGAAGCTGGCATCCGACTTTGCCGAACTCTCAGCCGAGAGCAATCGGCGCACTGACCGCCTCGTGAACTGGCTTGCTGTGGCGCTGGTGCTGGTGATTGCGGCGTGGGTAGTAATCTAACATTCGAGCTAGAGTGAGCATGCATTGCACTGACGTTGAACGGCACAAAGCCAAGAAGCCGCACCGCTGCATGAGTTGCGGCGAAGGCATTGCAGTTGGCGAAACCTACGTGCGCTGGCGCTGTTATGACGGTGGCGACGCCAGCACGAACAAGATGCACCCGGAGTGCTACGACGCACACAACCGCGCTGCCGCCTCTGTGAGCGAGACACAGTGGGAATACATCCCGTACAGCTATGAGCGCGGCTCGGCTGTAGACGCCTAACTCAAAGATCACCGGCCGCTAGGTCCGGTGGATCGACACGTTAGGCGAATGTGTACGAAAGGAAGCCTTAGATGATCTCGTTCACCGTCCCCGGCCAGCCTCAAGGCAAGGGCAGACCCATCGCTGGGCTCAAGTTCGCCGCTGGAGGCAAGAAGATCGCCGGACTTCGCACGCCTGAGAAAACCGTCGCCTACGAGGGTCTGGTAGCTCACGCCGCGCACCAGGCCATGGACGGTGGTGCGCTGATTGACCAGGCCGTCCACGTCTTCATGACCATCACCTGCCAAGTGCCTGCCAGCTGGTCGAAGAAGAAGCAAGCCAGCGCGCTGCTGCAGCAGATCCGCCCGACCACGAAGCCCGACATCGACAACGTGGAGAAGGCCATCTTCGACGGCTGCAACGGCGTCGTGTGGCGCGATGACGTGTGCGTGGTGGCGGTGACGAAGGAGAAGCGCTACGGGGCGACGCCTGGAGTGTTCGTGAAGATCGCGCCGGCTGAGGTGGCTGCATGACCTGCCCAGCCTGCCAAGCCGCCGAGCAACTGCCGCGCGTCGACTCGTTCACGTCGGGCTGCATCTCGTGCAAGGCTCGAGCGATGGCTGTCACCCGCGCCGATCTGCTCGAGGACTACCAAGGGGCCGCCCGGCGCATGTTCGGCGACCAGGTGAAGGAAGGCCACGCGCTGGTCAAGCAGTGGCTGCAACGCATCAAGCAACGGAGAACCGCATGAAAACCCTGTCCATCATCCTGGCTGCCCTGATCCTGTGCGCGTGCGGCGGTGGCCGCGACGACGACCCCGATGCGCGCAAGGACACGCCGCCACCGAAGTGCCACGACCATCGCTGCAAGTGAGGCGCCTATGCTGACCCTCTCACGAACCCGCCGGCTCGACTGGCCGCGCATGCTGGCCAACATCCGCAAGCAGGGCATGTCGCTGCAGCAGGTGGCCGACCACATCGGTGTGACTCGCGAAGGCCTGGGCAACTGGACTGCCGAGGAAGCGATCGGTGAGCCGGCGTTCTGGACCGGAGCGGCGATGATCGAGCTGTGGTGCGACCGAACCGGGCTGGCCTGGACCGACCTGCCGACGCGCACCGTGACACTCTCCGTGTCGGCCGTGCTAAGGCAAACAGCGTAAAGATTTTTCCCCCTATGCTCGCCGACATTGCCTGCGTCCCAATCCCCCGGAGCGCAGAGCATGGCCACCAAGCCGACCAAGATCCCCGGCGCTGCCGATGACGCAGCCAAGTCGGTGCCAGTCGCCGAGACGCCGGCCCCGGCTGTCGCTGCCGACGTGCCGAACGCGATCGACGTCGACCTGGCCACCCTCAAGAGCCCGATCCTGACCCGACAGGGCTGGCTCGTTCCCGCTCCGGTCGAGCGCAAGGCCTGACGCCATGTGCGATCCGGTGTCGATGGTTCTCGGCGCAGTCGGCGCCACGGTCGGCGGCAAGCTGCTGGGCGGTGGTGCCGGTGGCGGATCGTCCACCGGCAACGCCGAGGCCGAGCGCATGAAGGCTGAGGCCGATGCTGCCACCTCAGCGAACCAGCGGCTGGCCATGGACCAGAAGCGCCGCCGCGAGCAGCAGAGCCTGATCGCCCGCGGTGCACCTGGTGGCGTCGGCGAGCAGCCCGGCACCGGTGACAGCCCGCTGTCGACCGCGCAGACAGTCATGCGCCAGGCCGGCAGCCGATTCCGCGACGCACCCGACATCAGCCAGTCGCTGATCGCTCGAGGCGCAGGCCAACTCAACCCCGCGGCACCAGCCACCCCGACCCAGCCCAACCGGCGCAAGACGATCGGCGGCTACTGATGGCCGACGACGACCAAGCCGGCCTGATCCTTCGGCGCCTGGCCGGGCTGAAGTCGGAGCGCGGTCGCCATGAGAACGTGTGGCGCCGCTGCTTCGAGATGACCTACCCCGAGCGGTCTGCCGGGCTGAACGGCGACCAGGTGGACGCGCAGTCGGCGCAGAACCGCAAGGCGCAGATCATGGACTCGACGGCGTCGGACTCGGTCCGGCTGCTGTCGTCTTCGATCATGTCTGGCATGACCCCGGCCAATGCGGTCTGGTTCGCGCTGGATGCCGGCGACGAGTCGGACGAGGAACGGCGCTGGCTCGATGAGGCCGCGAAGTTCCTGTGGGAGTCGATCCACGCGGCCAACTACGACGCGGCGAAGTTCGAATGCACGGTCGATTCCGTGTGCGCGGGCTGGTTCGCCATGTACATCGACGAGGACCGCGAGAAGGGTGGCCTCACGTTCGAGCAGTGGCCCATCGCGCAGGTGTTCTATGCCTGCTCACGCTCCGGCGGACCGGTCGATACCGTGTACCGCGCGTTCAAGCTGACCGCCGAGCAGGCGATCACGGTCTACGGAGAGCAAGCCGTCAGCGAGAAGATCCGCGACTGCGTGACCAAGGGCAAGCACGGCGACCAGTTCGAGTTCGTGCATGCCATCTATCCGCGGCGCCTGGCCATGTCCGGCGGCCGGCTCAAGCAGAACCTGCCGATCGCTTCGTGCCACATCGAGGTCAGCGAGAAGAAGGTGGTCCGCGAGTCGGGCTATCACGAGATGCCCGTGGTCGTCGCACGCTGGATGACGCTGCCCGGTTCGGACTACGCAGTCGGCCCGGTGTCGAACGCGCTGCCCACGATCGAGAGCCTGAACGAACTGCTGGTGCTCGAGTCGCGTGCCCTGTCGCGCGCTGTGGCCGGCGTGTACGTGGCCGAAGATGACGGCGTGCTGAACCCGCGCACGGTCAAGGTCAAGGGCGGGTCGGTCATCGTGGCCAACTCGGTCGACTCCATCAAGGCCCTGCCATCGGGCGCCGACTTCAACGTCTCATTCTCCAAGGCCGACCAGATGCGGGCCGAGATCCGCCGCATCATGATGGCCGACCAGCTGCCGCCGGTGGATGCGCCGACCAAGACGGCGACCGAGTTCTACGCCCGTGCGGCGCTGATCCGCCAGCTGCTCGGCCCGCTGTTCGGTCGCTTCCAGGCCGAAGACCTGGCACCGACGATCCTGCGCGTGTTTGGCCTGGCCATGCGCTCCGGCCAACTGCCGCCGCTGCCTGACTCGCTGGCTGACGCCTCGCTGACGATCCGCTACCAGTCGCCGCTTGCTCGGGCTCAGAAGCTCGAGGAAGTGTCGGCGCTGGAACGGCTGCAGAACAACGCCTTCGTCATGGCGCAGGCCGGCAAGCCCGAGGCGCTGGATCTGATCGACTCCGACGCCTCGCTGCGCCTGATGGCCGACAGCCTGGGCGCACCGTCCAAGGCGCTGCGCAACGAGAAGGCCGTGGCCCTGTTGCGCAAGTCTCGCGCTGACCAGCAGGCCGCCGAGCAGCAGGCTGCACAGGCTCAGCAGACGCAGATGATGGCCACCGACGCCGCGCTGCAGCGGCAAGTGAAGGCGACGGCATGAGCACCGAAGCCTTCGCAACGCCTCAGCAGTACCGCAGCGCGTTCGAGTTGTTCGGCGACGGGCAAGCCGTGCTCGACGACCTGACGGCGCGCTTCGGCAAGTCCCCATTCGTTCCCGGCCAGCCCGACACGACCGCGTTCAACTGCGGCGCCAAGGCTGTCATCGAGCACATCCACGCACAGATCCACGCAAGCGAGAGGTAAGCATGTCCGTACAACTCGGAGCGCAAGACGCACAAGTGGCCGGCCAGGCTGAGCGCATCCCCGCCGCGCTGAAAGCGCAGCAGGCGGTTGCGCACGCGGTCATCCACGTCACTCGCAAGGACACGGGCAAGGTCGACACCTACGACCTGGATTTCTACCCGCTGCCAGACGAACAGCAACCGAAGGAGGCCTAGAGATGGCTGTCACTCACGCAACCTCACTGCGCAACACGTTGGCCGATGCGGTGGATACCGCACTCGGCGCGACGGCCAACCTGCGCTTTCGTTTGACCGGCACCATCGCGGCGCCCGGCACGGCGGTGGCCACGCTGCCGATGTCGGCCACGCCGTTCGGCGCTGCGGCAAGCGGCACGATCACTGCCAACGCCATCACCAGCGACACGAACGCGACCGGCAACGCCTCGCCGGTGGCGACCGCGACGCTGGACAACGGCGCCACGCCGCTGGTGCACTGCGCCGTCGCGGCCTCGGCCTCCGACATCAACATGTCGGGCGGCTTGACTGTTGGCGCAGGCGACACCGTGTCGTGTTCGTCGCTGACCTACTCGGCGCCGGCCTGAGCCATGGCCATCACGACCCTCGACGGCATCTTTGCGGGACTTCGCCCGCCGATCGAGTTCGCCAAGTCGGTCACGGCGACGCTTGTAGCCGGGCGGCCTGCGTCGTTGTGGCCGCTCGCCGGTATGCCCGGCGCAGGGTCGCAAAACGGCACGTTGAATGGTGCCGTGCTCGACAGTTCGACGACGATCCCGAACGGTGCGATCCCGCACTACAACCCCGCGTCAGGCAACGCCTATCTCGCCTATCTGGACGCGATGGCAACGCAGGCAGGGCGCCTGCTGGTGCTCGACCGCATCTGGAGCAATGGCGGATACACCATCACCAGCACGGCGGCGCAGAACAGCACGACGCCAACCTGGCCCAGCCGCTGCCCGACCAGCGGCACCGACGACACGCCGGCGACCACAGGCCTTGGCGTCATGCTCGCAGTCGAGGTCAGCGCAGCGACCGGCGCAGGCACGCCGACGATCACGATCAGCTACACCAACCAGGCCGGCACGGCCGGGCGCACAGCAACGAACATCATCGCAACGGTGGCGTCTTCCGCCATCGGTGCGACGTACTTCATCGGCCTACAAGCCGGCGATACAGGTGTGCGATCCGTTCAGTCTCTGACTCTCTCGGCGACGTGGACAAGCGGCACCATCAACCTGGTGGCGTACCGCAAGCTCGCGAGCATCCCGCTGCAGGCACTGATCCCCAACCAGGCCGACGCACTGACCGGACTCGGCACGCGCATCTACGACGGCACGGTCCCGTGGCTTGTCTTCGTCCCCAACACCACCACGGCAAGCGTGGTCAGCGGCTCATACGTCGAGACGCACGGTTGAACTAGGAGCCTGAGATGGCAGGCTCCATCGTTCAGCAATGGGGAGCAGACGGATCAGCCGCGGCGACGACCATCGCCACCGGCAACGCGCCGTCCAACGTCGCGGCTGGGAACTTCCTCGTCATCCTGTCGAACTCCGACACGAACGTTTCGTGCACGGTAACGCAGAACTCCGGCACCGCGACGCTTGGGACCATAACCCAGCGCGAGACGCAGACCGAAGCGGGCACTGCTGAGACGACGAAGGTCTACACCTGTGAAGTGACGGGCGCGGGCTCGCTTGATCTGCTGGCGACGTTTGGGGCTTCCGACGCGAACCGCATGCTGTTCGCATGGGAAGTCACGGATGTTGACGCTTTCTTCGGCAGCACGTCAGCAACTGACACCGGAAGCAATCCGACCCCGACGCTGACGGTCAACGTTACGTCGCCACCAGCCTTTGGCCTGATGGTCGGGGTTGATGTCCAAAGTGGCACCCCCTCGACGGGGTCGGGGTGGACGAGTTTCGGGACATTTGGATCTGCCGTTCACTTGGGGCGAGCGCAAACTCGTTCCGTTGCGGTATCAGGCAACCTTACCGGCAACTTCGGAAACGCCGGCCTGGATCGGAACAACACCTTCATGGTGGTGTTTACCGAGCCCGCGCCACCGGCCATCACAGCCCAGCCGGTTCAACAGACGGCACCATCTGGCGCGACCGCCACGTTCAACGCCACGACAACCGGAGCGACCAGCTTCCAGTGGCAGGAACAGGTCGCTGGGGTGTGGACGAACGTTTCTACCGGCACCGGCGGGACGAGCGAGGACTACACCACTGCGACACTGAGTAGCGCAGACAACGGGCGGCAGTTCAGGCTCCAGGCGACAAATGCCGCAGGCACGACCGACAGTGCCGAGGTATTCCTGTTCATCACCGGCCAGCCGATCACTGGCAA
>Ga0209277_10000810_pt1 | contig 15717 bp, 14 predicted proteins | sample JI81AbrownDNA_FD_187503 | JGI IMG/M metagenome (GOLD analysis project Ga0209277, IMG submission 187503) | Wastewater effluent complex algal communities from Wisconsin, to seasonally profile nutrient transformation and Carbon sequestration -... | ecosystem: Engineered > WWTP > Effluent > Algae... | reverse complement strand
GTCATCGACTGCCTGTTCATCCGGGTGGCCCAGCTGGACTTCGACGCGTCCATGGAGGCCATCCGTAACACCTACGCCACGATCCAAAGGCTCACGGCGAAACGCTAGAGCCAGTGGTCGATGCTTGGCGGATCAGGGCGGTCGGCAGTCAGGCCGCCCAGGGCGGCGTCCCTATCGACGTGCCGTCCGCGGCGGTCGCGGCGAAACCAGACCGGATCGCCACATGCACCGTGGCCGGCTCCGAGCCCGGGTTGCTCAACTGAATCGGCTCGCCGGCGGGGATGATCGCAGCGTCGCCGGCGGTCAGACGCATGCCACCGATCGACAGGGAGATCGTGCCTGCGACAACCACGAAGATCTCGTCCTGATCGAGCACGTGGGCCTCAGGGGACTCCAGCCCGGGGTCGACGTCCAGGCGCCAGAGGCACAGGTCTGCCGATCCCAGCGTCGGCGCGCGAGCGGCGTAAAGCGCACTCCGGGCAGGTCGAAGGTCGGCGCCTCGGCGCCTCGAGTGACAAACATGTTCGCTCTCCTCGATAGACAAGTTCACTTGTCCAAGTGAACTTGTCTATCATGAGGTCATGGCACCCGCTGCGCAACCCGTTTCAGACATCGGCATCTCGGTCTTGCTGGCCTACCAGGGGTTCGTGCGGGCCTTGCACGCCGATCTGGCTGCCCAAGGCTTCGATGACGTGGGGAAGTCTGACGGCCTGGTCTTTCGTCTCCTGAGCGCTCGCTCGCTCACGGTGAGTGAGCTTGCCGGGCTCCTGGAGGTGTCCAAGCAGGGGGCCGGGCAGATCATCCAGGACATGGAGACGCGCGGTTACGTCGTGCGCGACCAGAGCCCCGGCGATGCTCGCGCCCGGCCGGTGCGCCTCAGCGACCGTGGCTTAGTTGCGCTTGCCGCGGCTCGGCGGTTTCATCGCCGCACCGAGGCTCGCCTAGTTCGCGAACACGGCAGGGAATCGGTGGCTACCTTCAGAGCGGTGCTCACGGCAATGGCCGGCGACGACGCCACAGCTTTGGATCAGCAGGTCCGGGGGCTCTACTTCTAGGGGTTCCCTGATCGACCGTCGCCTGAAGCCCGCCACTGGCGCGAGACGCAAAGGGTCGGCTCCCACACGGGGAGCCGACCCTTTGACGTATGCCGCGTCGTCGCCTTTAGAGGCTGGCGACCTTGCGGGCCATCGAGGACTTCTTGTTGGCTGCCTGGTTGGCGTGGATGACGCCCTTGGAGACGGCCTTGTCGAGCTTGCGGCTGGCGGCCTGCAGGGCGGACTTAGCCGCCTCGGCGTCACCGGAGGCCGCGGCGTCGCGGAACTTGCGGATCCACGTGCGCAGCTCGCTCTTGACCGCCTTGTTGCGCTCGGTGCGCTTCTCGTTGGTCTTGATGCGCTTGAGCTGAGACTTGATGTTTGCCACTGGTGATCGGTTCTTTCGGTCGGTGCGGGTATGCCGTTAGAGGGCGGCAGACGCGGCTCGGGACCGGGCGTGGGGACACCCGTGGTTGAGTCGCGCTGGGTGGTGCGATCGTGCGCGCACGACCAGGCGCGCACGCAAGGGGTCAATCTAGCAGTGGGCGGGCTGCGGTTCCCAATTGGCGCCCGCGGGACTTGGGGGCTGGCTTGCGATCAGCGGGGGCTAACCGCGACGGGCGGCGGCGATGGAGAGGATGGCGCGCTCCACGGCATACACCGGGTCGCGGCCGCCACCCTTGACCTCGACGTCGGCGGCCGCGACCGCCTGGATGGCGACGCCCAACCCGGGCCCGTCCCATCCGGAAATCGATCGGCGGGCCTTGTCGACCTGCCAGGGAGCCATGCCGAGGGTTTTGGCGATCCCGGCCGACGACCCGCGCCCGGCCGCACCCACCTTGACCAGGGTGCGCAATTGCGAGGCGAGGACGGCGACGATCGGCACCGGGTCGACGCCGGTCGCGATCGCGTGGCGCAGCAGCCGCAGTGCCTCGCTCGTCTGACCGGCCAGAGCGGCGTCGGCGACCCGGAAGCCGCTCGCCTCCACCTTGCCCGCGTGATAGGTCTCGACCACCCGCTCATCGACGACCCCGACCGTGTCGGCGACCAGTTGGCTGCAGGCCGACGCGAGCTCGCGCAGATCCTTGCCGACCGCCTCGACCAGCGCCTGAACGGCACCCGGCGTGACCTTGCGACCCTGCCTGCGGAACTCATGGGTGACGAAGTCGGCCTTGTCTCGGTCGGTCTTGATCGGCGGGCACTCGATGACCTGAGCCCTGGCCGCCTTCAACGCGTCGAGAGCCTTCTTGCCGCGCTGACCGGACTTGTGCATGACGACGAGCGTGAGGTCGGGTGCCGGTGCGGCGACCAACGCGAGGACGTCGGCCTGCAACTCCTCGCCGCCCTCGTCGAAGTCCTCGACGACGACCGCCTTCGCCCCGCCGAAGAGCGACGGGCTCGCATGCAGGCCCAGAACCCCGCCCTCGTATGCCGCAGCAGCCACCCGGATCGCTTCGAGGTCCGGCTCGGTGTGGCGCAGCTCGGCGAGCACCGAGGCCAGGGCGCGCTCGGCGAGCAGCCCTTCAGAGCCGGTGATGAGGACGAACGGCGGAACACTCACGCCCGCAAGCCTCCCACGCAGCGGTGACACCTCGGGCATGATGGCCTCCCATGATCGACCGCACCCGCCTGGCCGCCCTCATGTCTTCCGAACAGGACCGCTTCGCCGCCGCCCATCCGCGCTCCGCGGCGGCATACGGCCGGGCTGACCACCTCTTCGGGCGGGTGCCGATGACCTGGATGAACAAGAAAGCGGGCGGCTTCCCCCTCTACTTCGAACGCGGCCGCGGGAGCCGGGTGTGGGACATCGACGGGAACGACTACATCGACTTCGCCCTGGGTGACACCGGCGCGATGGCGGGGCACTCCCCCGAGCCGGTCGTTGCCGCCATTCGACGGCGAGTCGATCACCTCGGCGGGCTGACGACGATGCTCCCCACCGAGGATGCCGAATGGGTGGGCGCCGAGTTGTCGCGCCGGTTCGGGATGGACGTCTGGAGCTTCTCGCTCACCGCGACCGACGCCAACCGTTGGGCGATCCGGCTGGTGCGAGCCCTCACCGGGCGACCGAAGATCCTCGTCAACAGCTACTGCTACCACGGGTCGGTCGACGAGTCGCTCATCGTCGTCGGCGAAGATGGCGAGGGCACCAGCCGGCCGGGCAACGTCGGTTCGCCGGTCGATGTGACGATGACCAGCCGGGTGGCCGAGTTCAACGACATCGAGGGCCTGGAGAAGCAACTGGCTCACGGTGATGTGGCGGCGGTGTTGATGGAGCCTGCGCTGACCAACATCGGCATCGTCCTGCCGGACCCGGGCTACCTCGACGCCGTCCGCGAGGTGACCCGTCGACACGGCACCCTGCTCATCATCGACGAGACGCATACCTTCTCGGCAGGGCCGGGCGGGATGACCCAGCGGGATCGGCTCTCCCCCGACGTCGTCGTCATCGGGAAGGCGATCGGCGGCGGCATACCGACGGGGGCCTATGGCCTGTCCGCCGAGTTGGCCGCGAGGGCCCTGTCCCGGACCGACCTCGACCTGGTCGATATGGGCGGGGTGGGCGGCACCCTCGCCGGCAACCCGCTGTCGGTGGCGGCGATGCGTGCGACCCTCGAGCACGTGCTGACCGACGACGCGTTCACCGGGATGATCGACACCGCAACGGTGTTCGTCGACGGAGTGCAGTCGCTCATCGACGAGCACCACCTGCCGTGGTCGATCAACCAGCTGGGCGCCCGCGGGGAGTACCGCTTCGCGACGCCCTACCCACGCAACGGAACGCAGGCGGCGGCATCGGCCGACGGTGAGCTCGAGGACTATCTGCACCTCTACCTGGTCAACCGCGGGATCCTCCTAACGCCATTCCACAACATGGCGCTCATGGCTCCGACGACGACGGTTGCCGACGTCCAGCGTCACCACGAGGTCTTTGCCGAGGCCTTGGGCACCCTGCCCCGCTGACGCTAGGACCGGCGCATCGCCTCCAGGAGGGCCGCCTCGGCGGTCGGCACCTCCTGCGCCTCGTTGGCGTCCCGCTCCGGTGTCTGGGTGGTGACCCAGTAGCGGCCGTCCGCGCGCTCGAGATAGCGGTAGTCGACCAACTCCCGACGCAGGAAGGCCACGTCGTCGTGGGCCTGTCGCAGCAGCGCGTTGACCTCCGGCTCGGCGTAGGTCCGGCCTGCCTCGAAGCGTTTGAGCAGCTCCAGGAGCACGACGACCCTCGCCTTGCGCTTGGCCGGGACGGCGCGCAGCCGATCGCCGTCGAAGAACGACCGCACAGTCTTGCCGTAGAACGCGTCGTCCGCCGATCGCTGCAGATCGGTCTCGGGTGCGGTGGGACCCGGCTGATGAGGGTCCGCTGCCGGGCCACGTTCGGCGATCACGTCGGCGCGGGCGGCGGTGTAGGTCTGGCCGGTCAGGGCCATCCGGGCGCGGACGAGGGCCTTGAAATCGGAATCGGTGGTCATCGGGAATCGCTCTCCGGCTGTGCACGGCCCCAGCCCGCCGCAGCCTGTGGGGCGAACGCGACGACAGCATGTCAGCCCGAGGATGTGCTCCCCTTCGCCGTGATGTGCGCAGGCTGGGGCCGGCACCGGCTGGGCGTCAGGTTACGCCGCTCGGGTCAGCCTGGCATCGGACGGCCGCCCAGGTCAACCGAGTTGCGCCGAAGCGCAGCGCGTCACTCGAAACCGAAGGTCGGCTCCCCGATTTCCAGCCCCAGTTGCGCCAGCCGCGCCTGGATGACGTCGATCTCCAACTCGAAGTGCTCGACCAACTCGTCCAGGTCGATCCCCGCCTCGGCAGCGTCTCGCAGCTCGGCATCCTGCGCCGACGTCCAGGCATGACCGCCGGTGACAGCCGTCCGCGGTGAGGGCGCGACGGGCGGGGGTCCGGCCACTGGGCGCGGATCGCTCGCCGGCTCGCCGCCCTCCTCCCCCATCGGGTATGCCGCGGGCGCACCTCCCAGCCCCCGGGCCGTGGGCTCGGCGACCGGCAACGGCGGTGGAGCGACCTCGTCCAACCGCCGCAGGGCAGCCAGCACCTTCTCCCGATCGGTCGTCGGCCAGAAGGGAGGCAGCGAGCGTTGGAGGAAGCCGGCATACCTCGCGGTGGTCATCCGGGAGTCGAGGAAGGCGACAACGCCCCGGTCGTCGGAGCGGCGGACAAGCCGGCCGGCGCCTTGCGCCAATCGCAACGCCGCATGGGTGGCCGACACTGCCATGAACCCGTTGCCGCCCATCCGGGCGATCGCCTGAGTCCGTGCCGAGGCCAATGGGTCATCCGGTCGCGGGAAGGGGATCCGGTCGATGACGACCAACTGGCACGACGACCCCGGCACGTCGACGCCCTGCCACAGACTCAAGGTCCCGAACAGGCACGTCGTCGAGTCACGTGCGAATTGCCGTACCAGAGTGGAGATCTGGTCTTCACCCTGGCACAGGATCTCGATGGCCACCCCCTGACGGGAGAAGCGGTCGCGCAGCTCCTCCGAGGCCGCCTGGGCGGCCCGCATCGAGGAGAACAGCCCGAGCGTCCGGCCGCCGGCGGCCAGCACCAGGGCCTCCAGCTCGTCCATCGCCTCCGTCGGGGTGCCGTCCCGACCGGGTGGCGGCAGGTGGGCCGCGACATAGGCGATCGCCTGGCGCGGGTAGTCGAAGGGCGAGCCGACATCGACGCCGGTCCACCCGGGCGCACCCTCGCCGCGCAGCCCCATCGTCCCGGCCACCGCGTCGAAGGATCCCCCCAACTCCAGCGTCGCCGAGGTCAGCACGACGGTCCGGTCCGCGAGCACTTTGTCGCGCACCAGCATCGCCACGCTCATCGGCGCGACCCGCAGCACGGCGCCCCGGCGCGGCTCGTGGGAGAGCCAGACGACGTCGAGCTCGCGGCCCTCGAGGATCCGCTCGGCGTTCTCGAACACCTCGTCGACCGCGGCCCGCGCGACCTGCAGCGCCCCGTCCGCCTCGGCCCCGGCCTCAGGCTTGAGCTCACTCTGCATCGCCCGGGCGACATCCCGGACCCGGCTCAGGGCCAGGACGAGCGCATCGGGCAGGCTGAGAACCCGGCCCTCCGGCATACCGTCAAGGACCGACCCGAGCAGGTCCCCCGCCCCGGTCGCGTCGTCGGACCGCTCGCTGCGCTTGCCGGCCCTCCGGGCCGCGCCGCTCACCATGCCCGCGGTCAGCTCGTCGGTGATCGTCGAGGTGACCCGCTCGACCAACTCGTGCGCCTCGTCGACCACGAGCAGATCGTGTTCGGGCAACATCTGGCGACCTTCGAACGAGTCGATCGCCATGAACGAGTGGTTGGTGACGATGACGTCCACCTCGGCCGCCGCGGCCCGCGAGCGCTCCACGAAGCAGGCGGTGACCAGCGGACACTTCCCGCCCAGGCACTCGTGGGCGTCGACCGACACCTGCCGCCAGGCCCGGTCGGACACGCCCGGGACGAGTTCGTCGCGGTCGCCGGACTCGGTGATCTCCGCCCACGCGCGCAGCCGGATGACCTCCTGCCCCAGCCGCCCCACCGCACGGTCGACCTCGCCGACGTCAAGCAGGGCGTCGTCGTCGGGGAAGCCGCCTTCGAGCTTGTGCAGACACAGATAGTTGCGCCGGCCCTTGACCATGGCGAAGGTCGGCGAGCGCCCCAGCAGCGGCGCCAAGGCGGTCGCCAGCCGGGGCAGGTCGCGGTCGACGATCTGGGCCTGCAGCGCCAGAGTGGCGGTGGCGACAACGGAGGGCTTGCCGGTGTCGAGGGCGTGCTGGACCGCGGGCACGAGGTAGGCCAGCGACTTGCCGGTGCCGGTCCCGGCCTGGACGAGCAGGTGCTCGCGGGCCTGGACGGCGCGCTCCACGGCATACGCCATCTGCACCTGGCCCGGCCGCTCGGTGCCCCCGACTCCGGCCACCGCAGCGCGCAGCAGGTTGTCGAGGGTGGACACCGCGCCACTGTATGCCGTGCCGCCCGCCACTCGCGGCAGCCGTCCCCGGCCGGGCCACGTGGCAAACCCCACGCGGTGCGGCCGCCGAGACGGGTAGCGTCATCGGTTTGTGAGCGGCTTTCGGGAGCGGGTGTTACCACGACGGCTCGGGCCGGCCTACTCCCTGCTGCTCGGGTCGACGTGGGTGAGCAACATCGGCGATGGCATCGCCCTCGCGGCCGGCCCCTTGCTCATGGCGTCGGTGACCCGCGATCCTCTGCTCGTGGCCGCGGCCGCCGTGCTCCAGCGACTGCCGTGGGTGCTGTTCGGCCTGTATGCCGGTGTGCTGGCTGATCGTCTCGACCGCAAGCGCATGGTCGTCGCCGTCGACGTGGCTCGGGCGATCGTGCTGCTCCTCTTCACCGTGGCGCTCACCGGTGGGACGGTGCACGTCTGGCTCGTCCTAGCCGTGATGTTCCTGCTCGGGACGGCCGAGACCTTCGCGGACACCGCGTCACCGACGCTGCTGCCGATGATCGTCGACCCACCCGACCTGGGCATCGCCAACGCCCGCCTCATGGCGGGTTACCTGACGATGAACCAGTTGATCGCTCCGCCGATTGGTGCGGCGTTGTTCGCGATTGGCGTCGCCGTTCCCTTCGGGACCCAAGCCGTGTGCGTGGCCTTTGGTGCGGTGCTCGTCGGGCGGATGAAGGTGCCGCCTATGCCGCCGCGAGCTGAGGTCAGCCACGTGCGGCGGGACATCGCCGAGGGTTTCCGTTGGCTCTGGGGTAACGGGCCGGTCCGAACCCTGGCCCTCACGATCCTCGTCTTCAACGTGACGTGGGGCGCCGCGTGGTCGGTCCTCGTGCTCCTGGCGCAGGACCGACTTGGGATGGGGCCGGTGGGATTCGGTGCCCTGACGACGGCCGTGGCGGTCGGCGGGTTGGCGAGCACCGCGGCATACGACTGGTTGGAGCGGCGGTTCACCCTCGCTGCCCTCATGCGGGTGTGCCTGCTCACCGAGACCCTGGTCCATCTCGGGCTGGCCCTGACGACGATGCCGGCAGTGGCGCTGGTGGTGATGTTCGCCTTCGGTGCGGAGGCGTTCGTCTGGGGCGCGACGGCTCGGGCGGTGCGCCAGCGGGCGGTTCCCACGGAGTTCCAGGGGCGGGTCGGAAGCGTCTACACCCTCGGGCTGTTTGGCGGGTTAGTCGTGGGGCAGGCCCTCGGCGGCGTCCTCGCCTCACTGTGGGGCGTGACGGCGCCGTTCTGGTTCGCCTTCGGCGGGTCGGCGATCCTGCTCGCCATCATCTGGCGCGAGTTGGCCCGAATCGCGCACGGCACGACGACCGACGCCTGACGCCGATCAGTACCAATGCGGAGAACGAGATTGCCAGGCGCTCCAGGCACCGCAGGGAGTTCCGTACCGACTCTTGATGTACCCCAACCCCCAGGTGATCTGGGTCGCCGGGCTGACCAACCAGTCGGCGCCCGCGGTGGCCATCTTCGTGCCGGGCAACGCCTGCGGGATCCCGTAGGCGCTCGAATAGGGGTTGTCCGCCGCCCAGTTCCAGCCGCTCTCGCGCTGCCACAGCGACTCGAGACACGTCCATTGGCTGGAGTCGAAGCCGAACGTCGGCATGATCTGCTGCGCCACGGTCTTGGGATGCGCCTGGGCCCACGCCAGGGTCGAGGACGTCGGCGGCGGCGTGCTCGTCGGGGACGCGGAGGCTGACGGGGTGGTCGTCGACGTCGTTGTGGTCGAGGTGGCCTTCGGCGTGGAGGACGACGAGGACGACGAGCTCGCCGACGGGCGCGGGGGCGAGGTCGTCGAGGTCGTTGTCGACGGCGTGTTCGACGTCGACGGCGTGGCCCGCGAGGCGGGAGTCGGGCTCGGCTTCGCTTGGGCTGCAGCGCGTTCGGCCGCCTCCCGAGCGGCCCGCTGCGCGGCTGCGTCAGCGGCTGCCTGCGCCGCGGCGGCTGCCGCCAGCCCGTCCAGCCGCTGCTGCTGGGTCTCCTCGGAGGTCTGCTGAAGCGCTGCTAGCTCGGCCACCATCGCTCGCTGTCGGCCAGCGACGGCATTGAGCGCGTCGGTCGCCGAAGCGAGTTCCGCCTCCATGCCGGTGAGGGCAGCGGCCCGCGCCAGTCGGGCCTCGGTCAACACGCGGCTGCGCTCAGCGGCAACAGCGGTCGCCGAGTCGGCGACCCCGGCGAGCATCGCGGCATCGCGCAGTTGACGGTCCAGGCTGTTGGCGGAGTCCTCGAGGTATTGCGCAAGGTCCACCGCTCGTTGTGGCCCCTCCATGGTGAGGAGTCCCAGCATGAGTTCTCCGGTCGACCCGTTCTGCTCGTATGCCGCGGCGGCCGTTCGGCTGATCGCATCGCGCGCCGCCGCGGAGGCCTGCGCGGCCCGATCTGCCTCTGCCGCAGCCAGTTCGGCGGCGTGAGCCGCAGCGTCTTCGGCGGCCTGTGCGGCGGCATACGCAGCCGCGGCGGTCGCCACAGCGTGCTGGCGCGCCCCTGCCTCGGCCGTTGCCTGTTGGTATGCCGCGTCGAGCTCGGCGACGCGATCGCCCTGGGTGGCCACGGCCGACTTCGCCGCGTCGACCTGGGCGGTGCTGGGGATGACCGGCAGGACGGAGTCGTCGGCTGCGGCATTCGGCGAGGGTGCCAGCCAGATCAGCAACAAGCCTGCGATGCAGGCGAGCACGAGCGACCCGAGGCCGCCTCGTGACCCGGTGCCGACGCCTGAGCGCCTAGGCATCCGTGCCAGCATGCGACCTCCATCGTTGGGGCAACGGCCCCACGATAGCGAGATCTCACCGATTGCACCATAAGACCCAAGGACCCCTCTGACCCCGCACGACACGCCGACCGGGCGTCATTTACCGAGATTCGTCGGGCGCGGCCACGGCATACCTGCGCAGTTCGTCCGAGACGATGCCGTCCGCGATGAGCGCTCGGTCCCCCACGCGCACGGTCCCCCCGTCCCGGAGGTCCTTGACGATGTCCCAGTGGAGCGCGGACCGGTTGCGGCCCCCGCACTCCTGGTAGGAGCGCCCCAGGGCGATGTGCACCGTCCCGAGGATCTTCTCGTCGATAAGCAGGTCGCCCGTGGGGGTGCGCAGGGCGGCATTGAGCCCAATCCCGAACTCCCCCACCCGCATCGCGCCGTCGTCGGTTGCGAGCAGGCCCCTGACGAAGTCCTCCCCCGCTGACGCAGCCACGGAGGTGACGCGGCCGTCAGCGAAGTTCAAGCGAAGGTCGGCGACCTCCAAGCCGCTGAACCAGAATCGACCGGGGAAAGTGATGTGCCCGTCGACCTGATCCTCCACCGGCGCGGTGGCGATCTCGCCGTCCGGCCAGTTGGCCCGGCCCGCAAACGGGACCCAGGTGCGCCCTCCGACGCCAAGCACGAGATCGGTATCCGACCCGACGATGTGAACGCTCGACGCCTCGGCCAGTTCGGCACACCACGGCATCAGCCGGGACTCGGCGGCTGGCCAGTCCTCAGCGAACGACGCGCTCCACTCATCCATCAGCGTCTGGGCATCGACACCCGCGAACTCGGCCCACTGCGCCGTCGGGACCCGCACGATCGCCCAACGGGTGCCCTCCCAACGCAGCGTGGCGATCCGGCCTCGGCCTTCACGCAGCGCGGCCACCCGCGCGCCCGAGAGCGCTTCGGTCGGGGGTAGCAAGCCTCGGAAGGACACGTGGACGTCCGACCAGCGCATGGCCGCTTCCTCGATCGGCGGCGGCTGGCGCAGCATCGACTCGCTGCCCCATCGGACGGCGGAGGCGTCGAACTGCTCGTCGGCGTGGACGATCTGGGCCAGCCCACCCCGGCGGTAGACCTCTTCGACGAACGCCGCGGCGGCAGGGAGCACAGCGGCATCGTTGGTGAAGATGGAGACCCGAGACCCCTGGGTCACCGACACGCCGTCGGCAACGAGTTCCGCTAGGGCCGGGAGGCTCATGGACACGGGGACCGCCTTTCGCACAACGAGATCAGCGAGCACGCCACTGGCACAGCGCGCTGTAGAGAGCAAGGAACCTGGCGTGGTCCGGCACGAGGACGTCGCTCAGCGCCGGATCCGGGTCGACGACCTCGCGGATGCGGGCCCACGCGGCCAACTGCGCGCGGGAGTCGACCGCGCCGACCGCGAGCGCAGCCAGGGCGGCGTCGCCCAGCGCGGCGCCATCGGAGTCGACGACCGTCTGGGTCACGCCTGCGATCGCCGACACGCTGCGCAGGAGGATGTCGTTCTTGGTCCCGCCACCGATGGCCGCCACCCGGCGCACGGGCGCTCCGGCCTTCCCGTATGCCGCCAGCGCGGCGGCGGTCGCATGGGCCACTCCCTCGATGACTCCGCGGGCGAGCTCCGGCCGGCCGTGGGAGAGCCCGAGGCCGACGAAGGCCGCTCGGCTCTGAGGGTCGTGGAAGGGCGTGCGTTCGCCGCTGAAGTGCGGAAGGGCCAGCAGGCCACGACAGCCGGGAGTGGCCTGTTCGGCAAGACCAATCAGAGCGGCGAAGGTCTGTTGGTCAGTGTTGCCGACAATGTCGAGGACCTCGGCGATCCACCGAGTGGCGGTTCCCGAGGTGGCCACGCCGGCGGCGAGGACGAAGGTCCCCGGGAAGACGAAGGGCGCAGCCCACAGGGTGTGGTCGGTCACGAGGGTGTCGCCGACCCGGATGAAGAAGCCCGACGATCCATACATGGCCATCACCGAACCCTGGTCGATGACACCGGCGGCCACGGCTTCGGCAGGGGCGTCGGCCGTCCCGACGATGACGCGGGTGCCTTCCGGGATGCCGGTGGCACGGTGCGCAGCCGCAGTCACGGTCCCCGCGATCTCGCTCGACCAGGCCAACCGGGGCAACCGGGCTTCCTCGACGATGTCATCGCAGTCGCTCAGGTCCCACTGCTGCGTGGCGATGTCGTAGATCGGGTGGAAGTAGCCCGCGGTGGCATGGTCGATGACCACCTCGTCGGTCAGCCGGGCCACGAGGAAGGACTGGCAGGTGAGGAACCACCGCGCTGCCTCCCAGTTGGCGGGCTCCTCGTCTCGCAGCCAGGCGATCTTGGGGGCTGCCGACTGACTGGACAGTGAGTTGCCAGAGCGTCGGAAGATCTCCCCCGGCCCCAGCCGCGCGGTGAGTGAGTCGATCTGGCGGCTGGCCCGCGAGTCGACGCCGTAGAGGATCGCCGAGCGGAGCGGCCGGAGTTGCGCATCGACGGGCAGGACGCACGGTCCGATCCCGCTCACTCCGACCGCTTCAACGCCGCCCCGGGCCTCGGGTCTGGCCATCAACTCCGCGGCCACGGCGCACAGCCCGTCCCACCACACGGTTTCGGGGTCATGCTCGACATGGCCCTCTGCGGGGGTGAGCAGGCCGTGTCTGCGGCGGGCCCGAGCCAGCACCGTCCCGTCCGCAGTAGCCAGCACGCCCTTGGCCTCGAACGTCCCGATGTCGACCCCCAGGAGCGGGCGGTCGGCACCGAGGGCGGATCGCATCAGCGCATGCTCCGCACGACGTCCATCAACTCGATGACCCTGGCCACATCCACAGTGTTCTCGAAGATGCCATCGCGCTTCAAGGCCGTCCCGACGATCGCGGCATCGGCGATCCGCAGGCTCGGCTCCGCGGTCTCGGCCCGGACTCCGGTGTTGACGATAACCGGAACGTCGCCAGCGTTGTCCTTGACCACCTTGAGGACTGAGTTGTCCGTCGGAGCGCCTGCCGTCAGTCCGGAGACGCACAGGGCATCGGGAACGCAGTTGAACACCGTCGAGCGGGTCACCGACGCGAGGTCGCGCCCCGCAAGGTAGTTGGCGGCCTCGGGCACGATGTTGAAGAGCAACCGGACGTCGTCGCCGGACACTGCCAACCGGTGGCGCGCGGTCTGTCCGACGTTCGTGTTCCACAGACCGAAGTCACCGGCATACACCCCCGTGAACACCTCACGCACGAACTTGGCGTCGGTCGCGACGGCGAGGTCGATGCTGGCGGTCGCGTCCCAGAGGACGTTCACGCCGAAGGGAACCTCGATCGCGTCGTTGATCTCGCCGATGATGCGGGCCATGGTCACAGCCGTGATGGGCTCGGTCTTGGTCAGGTAGGGCAGGCTGAACTCATTCGAGATGAGGATGCCGTCCACGCCACCCTCCTGAAGCGCCTCCACCTCGCGGCGGGCGTGGGCGACGATTGCCCGGACGCCGCGACTCCTGTCATAGGAGGGGTCCCCGGGGAGCGGGGAGAGGTGACACATGCCGATGACCGGCTTGGTCACACAGAAGAGGTCGCTGAGCCAGGACACGCTGGTACTGCCTTTCGAAACGTAGGGGGTGGTGCTGGGGTGGTGGCGGGGATTGTGGCTGGGGTTGGTTGTGGGGTTGACGCTGGCCGACACTGACGCCGGATCGGGTCTCATCTCGAGGAACCACGACCTCGGAGGTAATCCAGGACCATGGCGCCGATGAGGATGACGCCCTGCGCCATGGCGTATTGCTGGGAGCTCAGTCGCATGGCCGTGAATCCGCTGGCGACGACCTGCAGGCAGAGCGTGGCCAGCACCACGCCGAGGACGGTGGCCCGGCCGCCGTACGGGTTGGTGCCGCCGAGCACGGCGATGACGATGACGAGCAGGGTGTAGGAGGCGCCGTAGTCGGCACTCGCGCTGGGGTTGCGCGACAGGAAGACCACGCCGGCGATGCCGCCCAGCAGTCCGACGATGGTGTAGGTCGCCAGCAGAGTCCGCGTCGAGCTGATCCCGGAGAACCGGCTCGCCTCGGCGTTGGCTCCCTGGTAGCGGATCCGGAAACCCAGCGAGATCCGGTCCAGGAGCACACCGATCGCCACGGCCACCACGACGAGAATGAGGAAGATTGCCGGCACTCCGAGGAACGTCGTCGTCCCCAGCGTGCTCAACCCCGCCGGGGCCCCGTAAAGCGTCCTGCCGCCGGTGACGACGAGCTCGAGCCCGTTGAACAGTTGCATCGTGCCCAGGGTGGCGAGGATGGGGGTGATCCCGACCTTCGCGATGAGCAGTCCGTTGATCGCGCCCGCCGCCACCCCGACCACGAGCCCCAGCAGGACCAACGGAAGAGCGAGCGAGTTGGCCAGCTCGACCCCGGCCCGAGAGCTCACGGCCGTGTAGGTCATCGAGATCGTGATCGCCGAAGCGTTCGCGATGGAGACGACCGACAGGTCGATCCCGCCACTGAGCATCGTCACCATCATGGCGATGGCAAGGATGCCGATCTCGGGGGCGGCCAGGGCGATGACCTGGAGGTTGTACGAGCCCAGGAACACGGCAGGGCGCAGGATGGTGAAGATCGCGAAGGCAGCCACGAGGAGCGCGGCCATCTGTCCGACCGAGCGATTGACATGGATCTTGCGGACGAAGTCGGTGAGCACGTCCCGACGCTCGGCGCCACCACGGCGCATGCCGTCCGCCTCGGCGATGCGGTTCATCATGCCGCTGCCTTCACGGCCGGGGCCTTCACTGCTGCGGGCGCCGCGCGACGCGGTCTGCGCCCGGCCCACGCTTGGGCGCCGACTCCGAGCAGGAGCAGCAGGCCAACTGTGGCTCGTTGCCAGGCGGTCGGGACCCCGACCAGCACGAGGCTGTTGTTGATCACCTGGACGAGCAACACACCGAGTACCGTGCCGAGGACCGAGCCGCGTCCACCGAAGATCGACGCCCCTCCGAGGACGACGGCCGCGATGGTGTCCAACTCGATGCCGATGAGCATCTGGGGGTCGGCGGCCTGCCCCTGGATCATGAAGACCATCCCGCCGAAGGCCGCGAGGGCGCCGACCAGCACGTAGAGGACGACCTGGGTCCGCTGCACCGGGATGCCGACCCGCCGGGCCGCCTCAGGGTCACCACCGATGGCGTATGCCGCGCGGCCAAACATCGTGTGTTTCAGGCCGAGCGCGATGAGCACCGTGAGGATGAGCACCGGGACGACGAGGACGTGCAGGAACGTCGTCCCCGCCTCCGTGTTCACGGAGATCACCGAGCGGGTGCTCTGCTCGGCCAGCGACCGCGGCAGTTGGGCGATGTAGGTGGCTCCGACGAAGGTGATCATCGCGCCGCGGAAGAAGCCTGCCGTGCCCAATGTGACGATCAGTGTCGGCAGGCGGAACCGCGCGATGAGGATGCCGTTCACCAGCCCAAGGAGGCAGCCGATGGCCATGGCGAGCGCGAAGTTTCCGAGCAGTCCCGCGTCGACGCCTCGCGCCGTGGTGAGGGCGACCGCGGAGTATGCCGAGAACACGGCGATCGCCGGGAAGGAGACGTCGATTCCGCCGGACACCAGGACCAGCAACACGCCCATGGCGAAGATCCACGGGACGGTCGCGCCACGGATCACCGAGAAGAAGGTGTGCAGGCTGAAGAACGCCGGTGCGGCAGCGGACATCACGGCCACGACGAGCAGCAAGAGGGCAGCGAGGTAGCCCTCGTTGTTGCGACCCGGCCAGCGGGACAGCAACCCCGAGCGCCTTTGGCGCTGTGCCGGCGTGCTCATGCGGCGATCCGCTGCTCGATGGTCTCGACCCGGACGGCATCCCCGGCCAACTCGCAGACGATTCGGCCCCCCTGCACGATGAGGACCCGGTGGCACGCGCTGTACAACTCGGGGATGTCGTCGGAGATGACGACGACGCCCATCCCCGCGCTCGCCTGGGTCCGCAGGATCTCGAGGATCTCGGACTTGGAGCCCACGTCGACGCCGACGGTGGGG
>Ga0209277_10000803_pt1 | contig 15772 bp, 11 predicted proteins | sample JI81AbrownDNA_FD_187503 | JGI IMG/M metagenome (GOLD analysis project Ga0209277, IMG submission 187503) | Wastewater effluent complex algal communities from Wisconsin, to seasonally profile nutrient transformation and Carbon sequestration -... | ecosystem: Engineered > WWTP > Effluent > Algae... | reverse complement strand
TTCCGGCCAGGGGAGGGCGGCGCCGAAGGGGTTCGCGGGATCGGTGGCGGCCAGGACGAGGGCGGGGGTGCCCATGGGCGCCGACCGCAGCGCATCGATGACGCCGGTCGTGGCGAACTGGGCAGCCCCGAGGGACTCCACGAAGTAGCCGCGCCGCAATCGGCCCGACTCCTCCGCCGCCGCGAGCACGCGATAGATCGACGCGAAGCCACCCGGCACCTCCTCGGCCGCGACGATGGAGCGGGTCAGGACGCCATAGCGATCGAGCAGGACCTCGGCCGTGGTCACGGCTCGCGTCGTCGCGTCCGGATCGGGCACGGGCAGTAGGGCCCACCGGCCGACCCCCGTCGGCGGGGCCGCGCCGTGGCCGACGCCGCCCGAACGCGCCAGGGCGCCGCTTCGTGGGATTCCCGCGAGGGCACCCCGGCGCCCGTAGCGGGTGGCGCGCGGGGCGGCCCGGGGGCGCTGCTTGTGCGCGCCTCGCCCCCCGGCGAGCAGCGCACGCACGGGGGCAAAGGTGTCGCCGCTGACGGCGCCGCCCCACACCAACTCCCACAATGCCGCGATGACCTCGGCGTCGCTGCCCGCCTCGGTGGCGGCGCTGAGCGCCCGGAAAAAATAGGCGCCACCTGATTCGAAAAGCACCGTCAGCGCGGCCGCCACGTCGGAGGCGGCCTCGGTGGTGGCCGAGAGGGTCGGCGAATGCAGCGTCCACGGTGCGCTTTCGGCCAGATGGAGCGAGACCCAGCCGTCATCGCCGGGCAAGGAGCCGTGACCTTGCCAGAGCACCTCGCCGGCCGACATCAGTTCGTCGAGCTGCGCTGGCTGATAGTCGCTGACGCGGGCCGGCAGCACGAGCGCCTCGAGGGCACTCGCCGGCAGCAGCACCCCGCTGAGTTGCTCGACCACGCGCAGCACCCCATCGGTGCCGCGAATCGGGCCGCCGATGCCCTGCCAGCCCGGCAGGAAGCGGGCATACTGCCGGGTTTCGACCGCTTCGACCTCGGCCCGCAGGCTGGCCAGCGAACGGCGCCGCAGCAGCCGCAGGACTTCGGCATCGCAGAACTCCGTGCCCGCGCCCGCGGGCAGGAACTCGCCTTCGGCGATCCGCCCAGCCCCGGCGAGGCGACGCAGCGCGTCATGCGCGACCGCGGTGCCGATGCCGAAATGCGCCGCGAGATCCGCGAGCAGGAAGGGGGTGTGGGTGCGGGCATACCGGCCGACCAGTTCGCCGAGCGGATCGGTGACCGGTTCGAGGAAGGCCATCGGCAAGCCGACGGGCAAGGCGGTGCCCAGGGCATCGCGCAGTCGCGCGGCATCCTGCGCCACGGCATACCGCTGCTCCCCGGCGATCCGCACGACGATCACCTGCCGGCGCTCGACCAGTTCGCCGAGCGTGGCCGGTAGTGCGGCCGCCAGGGCCTCCCCTGATCTGGCGCGCAGGTCATCTGGGGACAGCGGGCCGAGGACGCGCAGCAGGTCGGTCAGTTCATCGCCGTCGCGCGCGGCGCGCTCGGGCGTCAGTCGTTGAAGTTCGGCGCTGGTGCGCGTGATCGCGCCGGGGTCGAGCAGTTCGCGCAGTGCCAGGGCTTCCCCTCGCCCGAGAAGTTCTGCGAGGAGTTGGGGGTCCAAGGCCAAGGCAGCGGCACGTCGTTCGGCGAGCGGAGAGTCCCCTTCGTAGAGATATTGCGCGACATAGCCGAACATCAGGGAGCGCGCAAAGGGCGAGGGCTGAGTGCTGTGCACATCGAGCGTGCGGACCCGGCGGGCCCCGATCGAGCGCATCAGTTCCACCAGACCCGGCACGTCATAGACATCCTGGAGACATTCGCGAACGGTCTCCAAGACGATGGGGAAATCGGGATAGTTCGCGGCGACGCTGAGCAGTTGAGCGGCGCGTTGGCGTTGTTGCCACAGCGGTTGCCGTTGGTCGGGCCGCCGGCGCGGCAAGAGCAGGGCACGGGCGGCGCACTCGCGGAAGCGGGAGGCGAAAAGGGCGGACCCCGGCAGTTGCCCCGTCACCATCGCCTCGACCTCCTCGGGGTCGAGGAAGAGGAGTTGGGACAGTTCGGCGCCGGCATCGGCGCCGTCATCGAACTCGATATCGGGCAGGCGCAAGACGATCCCATCGTCCGCGGCCATCGCTTGCACCTCGACGCCGAATCGCTCGCGCATCCGGGCGGCGATGCACAAGGCCCAGGGGGCGTGCACGGGCATACCGAAGGGGGAGTGGATGGCGACCCGCCAATCGCCGATCTCGTCGCGGAAGCGCTCGGCGACGACCGTGGTGTCGCTGGGCACCACCCCGGTCGCCTCGACCTGCTCGCGCACATAGGCGATCAGGTTGTCGGCGGCCCAGGGATCGAGGCCCGCGGCCTGGGCGCGAGCGAGCGCCTTGGCGGGCGAGAGCGCGGCGACCTCGCGGACGAAGGCGCCGACCGCGGCGCCGAGTTCGACTGGCCGGCCCTGAGTCTCGCCCTTCCAGAAGGGCAGACGGCCCGGCTCGCCGGGGGCCGGGGTGACCAACACCTGGTCGCGGGTGATCTCCTGGATTCGCCAACTGGAGGTGCCGAGGGTGAAGACGTCCCCGACTCGGGACTCATAGACCATCTCCTCGTCGAGTTCACCGACTCGGCGGCCCGGCCCGTCGGTGGCGAGGAAGACCCCAAAGAGACCCCGGTCGGGGATCGTCCCGCCGCTGGTGACCGCGAGATGCTGACCACCTTTGCGCGCAACGACCGTGTCCGCGAGGCGATCCCACACGATGCGCGGGCGCAGTTCAGCAAATTCCTCGCTCGGATAGCGCCCGGCGAGCATGTCGAGGACCGCTTCCAGCACGCTGCGGGAGAGCCCCGCAAAGGGGGCGGCCCGGCGCAGCAGCGCATGCAGATCGGACACGGTCCAGATGTCCATGGCGGTCATGGCGACGACCTGCTGGGCGAGCACGTCGAGCGGGTTGGCGGGCACGCTCAGCGCCTCGATCGCGCCGGCGCGCATGCGCTCGACGACGACCGCCGTCTGGACCAGGTCACCGCGGTATTTGGGGAAGAAGAAGCCGCGAGAGATGGCGCCGACCTGGTGCCCGGCCCGGCCCACTCGTTGCAGGCCGGCGGCGACACTGGGCGGCGATTCCACCTGGACCACCGCATCGACCGCGCCCATGTCGATGCCGAGTTCCAGGGAACTGGTGGCGACGACGGCCGGCAGCCGGCCGGCCTTGAGGGCCTCCTCGATCTCGAGGCGTTGTTCCTTGCTGACCGAGCCGTGATGTGCGCGCGCGAGGATGCCCGGGGCCCCGGACGACGCGCCCGATTGCGCCATCACCTGAGCTGGGGACCGGCCGGGATGGCGGCGCAGGGTGCCATCGCTGATCGCCTCGGGCGCCAGGATGCTGGCATCTTGCTGGGCTTCGGTGACGCGTTCGTCCCAGATCTCGTTCAACCGAGAGGTGAGGCGTTCGGCGAGGCGCCGGGAGTTGGCGAAGACGAGGGTGGATCGCTCGGCCGCGACGAGATCGACGATGCGCTCCTCGACATGCGGCCAGATCGAGGTGCGGCGCTCGGGGCCGCTCGCGGCGCCGGAGAGATCGCCGGTCGGCTCCCCGAGGCTCGACATGTCCGCGACCGGGACGAGGACTTGCAGGTCCCATTCCTTGCTCGATGGGGGCGCGACGATCTGGACCGGGCGACCGCCCGACAAGAAGCGTGCCACTTCCTCGATCGGGCGCACGGTCGCCGACAGCCCGATCCGCTGCGCCGGTTTGGGCAGCAAGGCATCGAGGCGTTCGAGGCTGACGGCCAGGTGCGCGCCGCGCTTGGTGGCGGCCACGGCGTGCACCTCGTCGAGGATAAAGGTCTCGACCCCGGCCAGCGCGTCGCGGGCATTGGAGGTGAGCAGCAAGAAGAGCGACTCCGGCGTCGTGATGAGGATGTCGCTGGGCCGCTTGCCGAAGGCCCGGCGCTCAGCGGCAGGAGTGTCTCCGGAGCGCACCGCCACGGTGACCTCCGGTGCGGGCAGGGCTAGGCGGGTCGCGGCGTGGCCGATGCCCACGAGGGGCGCCCGCAGATTGCGCTCGACATCGACGGCGAGCGCCTTCATCGGAGAGATATAGAGGACCCGGCAGCGCTGCAACGGATCCTCCGGCACGGGCTCCCGGACGAGTTTGTCGATGCCCCACAAGAAGGCCGAGAGGGTCTTGCCGGACCCGGTCGGGGCCACGACGAGGGCGTCCTGCCCGCCGCTGATCGCCTCCCACGCTCCTCGCTGGGCCGGGGTGGGCGCGCTGAAGCTGCCCCGGAACCAGGCCCTAGTGGCGGGGGAGAAGCGGTCGAGGACATCGGTGCTCATCGTGTCGCCAACTCTTGCACGCCCCACTGACAGCCACCCGTCGGCGTACCCCCGACGACAAGAACCCCAGTCTCCGGGCGGTTCGCCCGCCTGGGCGCGGCGCGTCACCCGACATTCTGTCGTCGTGGGTTCGGGCCGCAGGCGTCAGCGCGCCACGCCGAGGTCGGCCAGGGCGGCGTCGAGTTCGCGGGCCACGACCTGGGCGAGCGAGGCGGTATAGGTCGCGGTGATGTGCGAGCCCTGCCGCCAGACCAAGACGTTTCCGATGACCGGCCAGCACTGCTCCTGCGGGCAGATCCACGGGTTGAGGTCCAGCAGGCGGGCGGTCGGGACCTGCGCGACGGCCTCGCGCAGGGCAGCACCACCCGAACCGTCGTTCCAGTTGCCCTTGCAGCGGGTCATGAAGTCCGTGGGGTGGTCCAGGACGCACTCATAGACGACCCTGCCCGGTTGCGGGGTGTCCATGAGCGCCACGATCGGGATGCCCGCTGCGCCCGCGCGCGTCCAATAATCGACATACCCATCCACCATCACTGACTCCAGATCCCGGCCCTCGGCGTCATATGCCGTGCCCCGGATCCCGGAGGTGACGATCACCGTTGGCTTGTCCGGGCCGGTCAAGGCGTCGGCGACCGCGGCGCCCCAGGTGCGGCATATGGTGTACTTCTTGTCCGCCGACTGCCCCCCATAGATCAGCGCAGACGACCACGGGCAGGCTGACTTCAGATAGGTCTTGATCGTCCAGCCATGCTCGGTCGCCCACGGCTCAAGGGCGGGGAACCACTGGGCCGCCTTGGAGTCACCCACGAGCGCGAGCACCTTGTCGCTGTTCTTCGCCCCATAGGTGCACGAGAAGACGACCGTCTCCGTTTGTGGGGTCTGGCAGTCATCGGCATATAGGACGGGCACATCATCGGGGGCCCGCAGCGGATCGGGGGTCATCGCCCGCGGGTGCATGTCGATCTCGATGTCGGCCGGCGTGGATCCCGACCCGAGCACCTGGGCCCCGAAGCTGCCGGCCTGCCGCTGTGTGTGATCGACAGAAGAGAAGCCGCTGGTGGCGCCGGCGCGCGCCACGGCATACCCGGCGCCGACGCCGAGCAGCGAGCAGATGAGACCAAGGAAGAGGGCATTGCGGGTGTGCTCGGCGACGAGGGGATGGAATCGCAGGGGATTCTCGATCAGCTTGTGGGTCAACCAGGCCGGTATGACGCTCGCGGTCACCACGAGCACCCCTTGCCAGGCGGTCAGCCCGTGCCAGCGGTGCTCGGCGACGACCACCAGCGGCCAGTGCCACAGATAGAGCGAGTAGGACAGGCCCCCGATCCACACCATCGGCGCCCACCCGAGCACCCGGACGGGCCCAAGCGGCCCGGCGCTAAACCCGCCGAGGATGACCGCGGCGGTGCCTAGCACCGGCACCAGGGCCGCGGATCCCGGCCAGGGCGTCGTGGTGTCCTGCACCAGCAAACCCGCCGCGATCAGCGCGAGCCCACCCCAGGCGAGGGCCGCGCCGATCGGCGGGGCGAGGCGACTCCATACCGTCGCGCCGATGGCGACCAGGGCTCCGATGCCGAGTTCCCACAGCCGGGTGGTCGTGACGAAATACGCGCGCGCGGGATCGGCCGAGGTCAGGTGGATCGACCAGATCAGCGAGGGCGCCACGATGGCCGCGAGGCCGGTGGCCATGACCGCTCGCACCGGCCACCGCCGCGCCCGGATCAGCAGGGCGAGGCCGAGCAGCAGGACCGGCCAGATGATGTAGTACTGCTCCTCGACCGCGAGGCTCCAGAAGTGCTGGACCGGCGAGGCGGCGGTGTCCTCGGCGAGATAGTCGACGGAGCGAGATGCCAGTCGCCAATTGATGACATATGCCGCGGACGCCACCAGATCACCGCCGGTGTCGCGCCACGTGATCTTGGGGAGGAAGAGCAGCGTCAGGGCGGCGGTCGTCAGCAGGACGGTTGCGGCGGCGGGGAAGAGGCGCTTGGCGCGGCGGGCATAGAAGCGCGGCAAGGAGATTCGCCCGGAGCGCTCCACTTCTCGCACGAGTTGGCCGGTGATGAGGAAGCCGGAGATGACGAAGAAGATGTCGACGCCGGCGAAGCCGCCGGTGATGCCGCCCAGGCCCGCGTGAAACCACAAGACGGTGACGACGGCGATCGCCCGCAAGCCCTCGACGTCGGGCCGGAAGCCGCGCGGTGTGGCGGTCGCGGGGGACACGGGCGCGGTGGTGGCGCTGGTCATAGGTCTGCTCGGAGGCTCTCGCTCGACGGGATCGGGGCGCGGGTGGGCGGCATACCAGGGTACTTAACCCTCGGCCCTAGCCTTGGTCCATGATCTCGGCCCGCGCCCGTGTCCGCCTCGCCCTCGGCGTCGGTGCCGGCGTGCTGCCGGGGCTGCTGCGCGAAGGCCGGATCATGCGCGCCCATGGCGGCGACATCACGGCCCTGCAGCGCGCTGGGTCCGCGCCGGCGGCGGCGCAGCTCCTGGACACCTGGGGCCCCACCGGTCGGGCTGCCGCCCACCGCTCCCTGCTCTGGGATATCCCTTTCCAGCCCGTGTATGCCGTGCTCCTGGCCGACCTCATCGCCGCCGTCAACTCCTGGCTCGGTGCGCGCGACCCGCTCGCCCGGGCCGCGCCGGCGCTTCCGGTCCTCGCGGCCGGCGCGGATGCGATCGAGGGAGTGGCCCATCTGCGGCTCTTGAGGACGTATGCCGAGGGGCAGCCCCTGCACGATCGCGACGCTCGAGTCGGGCAGCGTGCGGCCCTGCTGAAGTGGGCCCTGCTGGCGGCGAGCGTTGGGCATGTGCTCGGGCGGCCGGTGCTCGCGCGCTCACTCGCCGCGCTCCAGGCGAAGTAGGGCGCTCTTGGCGGCCGTTCCCCCGAGATAGCCGCCGAGCGAACCATCGGCGCGCAGCACCCGGTGACAGGGCTGGACGATCGGCAGGGGGTTCGTGGCGCATGCGGTGCCGACGGCCCGCACCGCCTTGGGGTTGCCGAGGGCGGCGGCGACCTGGCCGTAGGAGGCGGTCGCGCCATACGGAATATCGATCAGATGGGCCTGGACGTGGGCCCGGAAACCGGTGCTGAGGGCGTCGTCGAGGTCGAGGTCGAAGGCGGTGCGGGCGCCGCGAAAGTACTCATCGAGTTGCGTGGCCGCCCGGTCGAGGCGGGTGGGAGCGCGCAGGATGCGCGGGCTGAGGCGTTGCCCAAGGGTTTCGAGGACCTCCTCGATCCCCTCGGCGGCGAAGGCCACGCGCACCAGCCCGCGAGCGGTGCTGGCCAGCAAGAGCGTGCCGATGGGGGATTCGATCTCCCGATAGGCGACATCGAGCAACCCGGCCGCGGTGGCGCCGTGAACCAGGCGTCTATGCAGCACCTCCAGGTCTGCCGGATCGAGGGCGGGGATGGTCATGGCGTGGCTCCTACGTCGTGGGCGAGGGCTCGGCGCAAGGTGGCGATGCCTTCGCTGGCGGCGCGCCGGACCGCGGTTGGGGTCGAGCCAGTCAACTCGGCTGTTTCCGTATGCGGCAACCCCCCGTAATAGTGGTAGGCCACGGCGAGGCGCTGCTTCTCGGGAAGCGCTGCCACCGCGGCCCAGATCGTGGTGTCGGGTCGCTGCGGTGACGTGCCTTCAAGGAGGGCGTCACTCGGCACGGGGAGACGTTTGCGCGCGCGGAGGATGTCGATGCATTTGCGTTGGGCCACGCGAACCAGCCAGGCCTCATGGTTGGTGCCGGCGTCGAGGTCGGGCCAAGCCCGCAGGGCCGCCAGGAAGGTCTCGGACCACGCGTCGTCCGCATCGGCCCCCGCGCCCAGGACCGCGCGGCAGACCCGCAGGATCCGCGGACCGTGCTCGCGGACGACCTGCTCGAAGGGCTGGTTGGTGCTCATTGCTTCCATAGTCGCGCGCCGCACCGACAGTGTGAGCCGTCACCGGGGGCGATCTTGGGTCCGGCGTGTCGCGCGGGTATCGAACACCTGTTCGGCTACTCTTATCCACAGGCGAGCGGCTGACTCCGCACGATCCACAGCTTTTGTGGTGGGTCTGTCGGGTTGTCAGTCCTCCCGCCTAGCGTCTGATCACACCACGGATTTCCCGTGGTGGGGTCGAAGGCAGGCGCGCCCAGACCACGGATGAAAGAAGGTGCGACATGGCCGCGAAGTCGGACATCGACAAGGCCCAGGACAACAAGGCTCGCTCGCTCGACACTGTCATGGGGCAGATCGAGAAGAGCTTCGGGCGGGGCGCGGTGATGCGTCTCGGTGATGAGGTGCGGGCTCCGATCGAGGTGATCCCGACGGGCTCCATCGCGCTCGATGTGGCGCTCGGCATCGGCGGGTTGCCGCGTGGCCGCGTCGTGGAGATCTATGGCCCAGAGAGCAGCGGCAAGACCACGGTCGCCCTGCACGCGGTGGCCAATGCCCAACGCAATGGCGGCATTGCGGCCTTCATCGATGCCGAGCACGCGCTTGATCCCGAATATGCCAAGAAGCTCGGGGTGGACACCGACGCCCTGCTGGTCAGTCAGCCGGACACCGGTGAGCAGGCGCTGGAGATCGCCGACATGCTCATTCGATCCGGGGCGCTCGACATCATCGTCATCGACTCGGTGGCCGCGCTCGTGCCGCGTGCGGAGATCGAGGGCGAGATGGGTGACAGCCATGTCGGTCTTCAGGCTCGCCTCATGAGCCAGGCGCTGCGCAAGATCACCGGCGCGCTCAATAGCACCGGCACGACGGCGATCTTCATCAACCAGTTGCGGGAAAAGATCGGCGTGATGTTCGGCAGCCCCGAGACCACCACGGGCGGCAAGGCGCTGAAGTTCTATGCCTCCGTGCGTTTGGACGTGCGGCGCATCGAAACCCTCAAGGACGGCAACGAGCCGGTCGGCAACCGCACGCGCGTCAAGGTGGTCAAGAACAAGGTCAGCCCGCCCTTCAAGCAGGCCGAGTTCGACATCCTCTATGGTCTCGGCATCTCGCGGGAGGGCGGCCTGATCGACATGGGCGTCGATCAGGGCTTTGTGCGCAAGTCCGGCGCTTGGTACACCTACGACGGGGACCAGCTCGGCCAGGGCAAAGAGAACGCGCGCAACTTCCTCAAGGACAATCCCGACCTCACCAATGAGTTGGAGAAGCGGATCAAGGAGAAGCTCGGCATCGGGCCACGGGTTGACAGCCCGGCTCCCGTCGCCGAGGTGCCGGTCGAGTTCTAGGCCGTGACCGACCGCTCACCGGTTGATCTGCGCGCCCTGCGCGCCGCAATCGACCGGATCGAAGCAGGCGAGGAACCACACCACGCCTCGCCTGGTTCGTCGCCGGGTGCTTGGGCATCCGGCGACGAACCCGCCCCGTCCTGGCTGCCGGTGACACCGGCGCCCGCCACGGCGGGTGCTCGTGGCGGGGGTGCCGCGCGAGATCCGTATGCCGTGGCCAAGACGATCGTCTTGCGCCAGTTGGCCAACTCTCCCAAGACGCGGGCGCAGTTGGCTTCGGCGCTGGCCGCGCGCGAGTGCGCTCCCGATGTGGCCGAGGCGGTTCTGGATCGCCTGACCGAGGTCGGCCTCATCGATGACGAGGCCTTCGCTCAGGTCTACGTCCGATCCAAGCAGCGCAGTCGGGGCTTGGCCACGTCGGCTTTGCGGCGCGAGTTGCGTGACAAGGGCGTGGACGCTGACCTCGCCGCCGAGGTGCTCGGTGCAGTGTCGACGAACGAGGAGGTGGAGCGGGCGCGGGCATTGGTTCGCGCGCGCCTGGCGCGGCTGCACGGGCTCGACCGGGTGGTGCAGGTTCGGCGCCTGGCCGGAATGCTCGCGCGCAAGGGCTATCCGGCCGGCCTCGCGAGAACGGTGATCTTCGAGGAAGTGGATCAGGCGGCCGAGCACCGTCGAGACTGACTCTCGCCGTCGGTGAATCTGCCCACTGGGTAGTCGGCCGATGGTGTCGTGGAGATGTTATGGTCATAGTGACTTAAACGTTTCGACGAAGGATGAGCTGTGACACGACGTTCCCAGCCGACCGGCGCACTGCCGTCACGAATCCCGGATCGGGCCGGTGCGGCGGCGAGGGGATTGCGGGGCTTTGCCCCGAGTCCGGGCATGCTGACCGATCGCTATGAACTGACGATGTACTCCTCCTTCGTGGAGGACGGCAGCGTCGACAACCACAGTGTCTTCGAGGCCTTCGCCCGGCGCTTGCCGGCGGGTCGGCGATATGGCCTGCTCGCCGGGCTCGGCCGGCTGGTGCCGATGATCGCTGACTTCGGTTTCGACGATGCCGAACTCGACTATCTCCTCGCCACGGGCGCGATCACCGTCAAGGCGGCAGCCCGCTTGGCCGACTTCCATTTCACCGGCGACCTGACGGCATACCCCGAGGGTGAGATCTATGTCCCCGGCAGCCCGGTGCTGACGGCGGAGGGACCGCTCGGTGAGTGCCTGCTCCTGGAAACTCTTGCGCTCTCGGTGCTCAACCATGACACCGCCGTCGCCAGCGCCGCCTCGCGCATGGTCAGTGCCGCTGGCGGTCGGCCGATCATCGAGATGGGGAGTCGGCGCACGCACGAGCAGGCCGCGATTGCGGCGACGCGGGCTGCCTATCTGGCCGGCTTTGCCAGCACCAGCAATCTGGCCGGCGGGCACATCTATGGCATCCCGACGGTGGGCACGGTCGCCCACGCGTTCATCCTGGCGCACGCCAGCGAGCGAGCCGCCTTTGCCAGCCAGGTCGAGGCCCTCGGGGTGGACACCACCTTGCTTGTCGACACCTATGACATTGAGCAGGGCATCCTGACGGCCGTCGATGTCGCCGGCCCGCAGCTCGGCGCGATTCGGATCGACTCGGGTGACCTGGAGGTCGAATCTCGGCGCGCGAGAACGCTTCTCGACCATCTCGGCGCAACCCAGACGCGGATCGTCGTCACGAGTGATCTCGACGAGTATGTGATCACGGCCCTTGAAGCCGCTCCGATCGACGGGTTCGGCGTCGGGACGCGGGTGGTGACGGGATCGGGCCATCCGACGGCAGGGATGGTCTACAAACTGGTGGCTGTCGCCGACCGACCGGGGTCGGATGCGACCGTGCGCCCCGTGGCCAAGAAGGCCAGCGGCAAGGGTTCGGCGGGGGGCCGCAAGACGGCATACCGGACGCCCGATGGCCATGAGCATTTCAGTCTTGATGGGTCGATCCCCACATCGGCGCGCCCCTTGCAAGTGCCCATCATCCGCGCGGGCCAGGTCGTGCATCAGCCCACCCTGGAGCACGTGCGCGCGCATGCGCGCGCCGCCCTGGACGAACTGCCGCCGAGCGCCCGCGAGGTCGCCGACGGTGCCCCATTCACCACCGCAACCGAGGAGGACCAGCCATGAGCGCCAAAGCACTCTTGGTCGTCGATGTGCAAAACGATTTCGTCGAGGGCGGGTCGCTCGCCGTGGCGGGCGGACAAGCTGTCGCTCAAGCCATCGTGGATCACATCGATGCCAGCGGCTCGACCTATGGCGCGATCATCGGGTCGCGGGACTGGCATACGGCCGGGTCCGATAATGGCGGGCACTTTGCCCTCGACAAGGCGCCGGACTTCACCGACACCTGGCCGGTGCACTGCGTCGCGGACACGCCGGGCGCCGAGTTCGCCGACTCTCGGATCGCGTCGCGGCTGACCCACGAGGTGCGCAAGGGAATGGCCGCTCCCGCCTATTCGATGTTCGAGGGGGTCGACGTGGCTGGCGGGCGCGCGCTGCGCGATGTCCTTGCCGCAGAAGGGATTCGAGACGTCGAGGTGGTTGGCATCGCCACGGACTATTGCGTGCGCGCCACGGCCCTGGACGCGGCCGCTGCCGGGCTGCGCACGACGGTCCTGTTGCCCCTCACCGCGGCCGTGGCGCAAGGCACGGCCACCACCGCCATCGAGGAACTGGTCGCGGCCGGAGTGGCGGTGGCGCGATGACCGCCCCCGCCGCATACGACGCGCACGCCCATCCGCCGTTCGCGGTGACCGTCGATCTCGCGGTCTTCACCATCCACGAGGGCACCCTCTCCGTGCTCTTGGTTCAGCGTGGTGAGGAGCCCTATGCCGGGCATTGGGCGCTTCCCGGTGGCTTTGTCGAGATCGATGAGGACACCTCGAGTGCCGCGTGGCGTGAGCTCGCCGAAGAGACCGGACTGGAGCGCTTCTCTGGGCACTTGGAGCAATTGGCGACCTACTCCGCGCCCGACCGGGATCCACGAATGCGGGTGGTCTCGGTCGCCCATGTCGCCTTTGCTCCGGGCCTGGCCCGCCTCGGCCCGCGGGCCGGTTCCGACGCCGCGGCGGCCCGCTGGTGGCCGGTCGAGGACCTCGGCATCGACGGCGAGAGTGGTCGCGAGACCGGAGTCATTCTGGCCTTCGATCACGCCGAGATTCTTCGTGATGCCTTGGAGCGGGTCCGCTCCAAGATCGAATACACCACGCTCGCAGCACAATTCGCCGACGAGCCGTTCACCTTGGCCGACCTGCGCCGGGTGTATGCCGCGGTCTGGGGTGCCGCTCCCGACCTTGGCAATTTCCGGCGCAAGGTGCTCTCGACGCCGGGATTCGTCGTCGCCACCGACGATCGCGAAGATGGCGCTGGCCGCCCCGGACGGCCTGCCCTGCTCTATCAGCGCGGGCCGGCCACCACATTGCAGCCGGCGATGTTGCGCCCGGAGGCCACCACGGAACTGTAGGTGGCGACCTATGGCGCTGGCGCCTCGATGAACTCCAGTCGGTTGCCGAAGGGATCGTCGGTGTGGAACCGGCGGGTCCCGGGCACCTCGGCGCTCCATCGGACCTGGGCACCCGTCTGGCTCAGGTGCTCAGCCAGGGCATCGAGACCGAGGACGAGAATCGCCGGGTGCGCCTTGCGGGCCGGGACGAAAGGCTCCTCGATGCCCATGTGCATCTCCACCTGAGTCCCTCGAAACCAGCATCCACCCCGGGCGGCAAGCAGCGGCGGTTTGGGCACCTCGTCGAAACCGAGTACGCGAACCCAGTAGTCGCGAGCCCGCTCCTCGCCGCCCACGGGGATGGCGAGTTGGACGTGCTGCACCTGCTGAATCTGGAATCCCGTCATGGCGCCAGCCTGCCACGCGCGCCCAGCCGGCTTGGGTTTGTCCTTTCGACGGGGCCCGAGTGCCCACTCGACGGGGTCCGAGTGCCCACTCGACGGGGTCCGAGTGCCCACTCGACGGGGTCCGAGTGCCCACTCGACGGGGGTTCCCGTCGAGTGGGCACTCTGGGGTCGTCGAGTGGGCACTCCCGGAACCAGCCGTCCATTCGACGGGCGGGGGTCAGGCGACGAAGGCGGGGGTGGAGGGCTGGGCGAGGCCGGCGATGCCGTGCTCGCGGACCTGGGCGACGGCGGCGGCGAGGCGGGAGACGGCCGCATCCATGGCGAGGGGGTCCGCGACATACGGAATCCGCACGAAGTGATCGAAGCCGCCATTCGGCGCGAACCGCGGGCCGGCGGCGATCAGCAGGTCGTGTCGTTCGGCGGCGAGTGCTACGGCTCCCGCGCTGACGTCGATCAGGTCCACCCACAAACTCAAGCCCCCGCGCGGCACGACGAAGCGCGCAGCCGGCAGGTGCCGACGCACGGCCTCGGCGGTGGCATCGCGCGCACACCGCAGATCGTCGCGGCGAGACTCCGGCATACCGTCATGGGCGCGCAGCAGGTGGGTCAGGACCAGTTGCTCCACGATCGGTGCGCCGAGGTCCAAGGTGGCCCGGGCGTCCAGCAGGCGCGGAGCGAGCGCCCCGGGCACCCGGATCCAGCCGATCCGCAAGCCGCCCCAGAAGGCCTTCGCGGCGCTTCCGAGGGCGATCGCCTCGGGCGCGAAGGCGCCGAACGGGGACACCGCCTCACCCCCGTCCAGATCGACCTCGACGATGGTCTCATCGACGACCGGGATCGTGCCGCTGCGCCGAAGCGCGGCGGCGAGGCGCTCCCGGCCGGGATTGTCGAGCAGCGCGCCGGTGGGATTGTGAAAGTCCGGGATGAGGTATGCCGCGCGGGCCCCACCGCCCGCCAGCACGCGTTCGGCCTCATCGAGGTCGGGTCCGGAGGCATCCACGGGGATCGTCAGGGCGCGAGTCCCACTGCGCCCCAAGGCTTCCAGCGCATTGGGATAGGTCGGGTTCTCGACCACGGCGCGGTCTCCGGGGTGCAGCAGGGCGCGCGAGGCGATGGCCAGGCCGGGGACCGCACCGGAGGTGACGATGATGTGATCGGGCGAGGTGGACAGCCCGCGGCGGGTGTAACGCACGGCGATCTGCTCGCGCAATTCGGGCAGGCCGACCGGGGCATAGCCGTTGTCCCCGAGATAGCTGGGCAGTTCGGCGAGTGCGGCCTCGTAGGCATCGAGGATGCCGACCGGGGCCCGAGTGGCCGCGCACGTCAGATCGATGGCCTCCGGGGCCCGATTGCGTGCCGGGGAAAGCGCGCGCCCCGATTGCGGTGCCTTGTCGGGTAGGTGAGCGATGGACCCAGAGCCGCGGCGCGAGGAAAGGTAGCCACGCTCGGCGAGCACGGCATACGCGCTGGTCACGGTGGTGCGCGAGCACCCCAGCACGGCGGTGAGTTCCCGTTCGCTGGGCAGGCGGGTGTCCGAGGCGATCCGGCCGTCGGCCAGCAGAGCCATCAATGCCCCGGCCAGCGAGCGATAGGCGGGCCGGGCCAGCGCGCCGTCGCCGAGGAGCCGCGCGAGCCGGGTCGCGGAGATGCTGGGCGTCATCAGGCCACTATCGCACGATTGGCTATATAAAGACAGGCCACTTTCCTGCATTCTTGTCGTATGTCGCCCCTCCACCTCGCCCGCCGCGGCCTGACCCGCCGCGCCGAATTGCGTCCGATGACCCCGCTTCAGCAAGTGCGGGCCGGGCGCACCGGTCACCGCCTGACCCAACTCGTCATCGGTCTGGTGCTCTATGGCGTCTCGATGGCGATGATGTTGCGCAGCGGACTGGGTCTGGACCCGTGGGACGTCTTCCACCAAGGCGTCCAGGAGCATTGGGGCGTCAGCTTCGGGACGGTCGTCATTGTCACGAGCTTCGCCGTGCTCCTGCTGTGGATCCCGTTGCGGCAGTGGCCGGGCCTCGGCACCCTGCTCAATTCGGTGCTCATCGGCCTCGCGACCGATGCGACCTTGTCCTTCCTGCACGAGCCGAAGAGTCTGCTGGCGCGCTGGGCCCTGCTGCTCGGCGGGATCGTCGCGAATGGCATCGCCGGCGGTCTCTATATCGGCAGCCAATACGGCCCAGGTCCCCGCGATGGCTTGATGACCGGGCTGCACCGGCGCACCGGTCTTTCGCTGCGCCTGGTGCGCACGACCATCGAGTTGACCGTGCTGGTCATCGGCTGGCTGCTCGGCGGCGTCGTCGGACTCGGCACCGTGCTCTATGCC
>Ga0209277_10000802_pt1 | contig 15779 bp, 9 predicted proteins | sample JI81AbrownDNA_FD_187503 | JGI IMG/M metagenome (GOLD analysis project Ga0209277, IMG submission 187503) | Wastewater effluent complex algal communities from Wisconsin, to seasonally profile nutrient transformation and Carbon sequestration -... | ecosystem: Engineered > WWTP > Effluent > Algae... | reverse complement strand
CCACCGGGTCGGGGATGCCCAGGTCGAGGGTCTTGTTGATCAGGCCCCACCGGGGGATGTCGTCCCAGTCGACGAAGGTGATGGCGACACCGGTATTGCCGGCTCGGCCGGTGCGACCGATGCGGTGCAGATAGGTCTTCTCATCCTCCGGGCACTGATAGTTCACGACGTGGGTGACATTGTCGACATCGATCCCGCGGGCGGCGACATCGGTGGCCACGAGCACGTCGACCTTCCCGGAGCGGAAGGCCCGCAACGCCTGCTCGCGCGCCCCCTGCCCGAGGTCGCCATGGATGGCGGCGGCGGCGAAGCCGCGATCGGTGAGGTCTTCGGCGACCTTGGCGGCGGTGCGTTTGGTGCGGCTGAAGATCATCGTCAGACCGCGACCGCGGGCCTGGAGAATGCGCGAGAGCATCTCGGTCTTGTCGAGCGCATGCGCGCGATAGACGAACTGCTCGATCGCCTTGACCGTATGTTGATTCTCCCCCTCCTCGCTCATCGCGCGGATGTGCGTCGGCTGGGTCATATAGCGGCGCGCCAGCGCCACCACGGCACCGGGCATTGTCGCGGAGAAGAGCATGGTCTGACGGCCGGCGGGCGTGAGGGCAAGCAACTTCTCGACATCGGGCAAGAAGCCGAGGTCGAGCATCTCGTCGGCCTCATCGAGCACGACGATCCGGGCATGCCCGAGGTTGAGATGCCCTTGGCCGGCCAGGTCCAGCAGTCGCCCGGGGGTCCCGACGACGACGTCGACACCCTTGCGCAGGGCCTCCACCTGAGGCTCGTATGCTCGCCCGCCATAGACGGTCAGCACGCGCACCCCGCGTTGGGAGCCGGCCCGTTCGAGGTCCGCCGCGACCTGGACCGCCAGTTCGCGGGTTGGCGCGACCGCAAGGGCCTGCGGCTTCCCGGGGGCCGGGAGGGCGTCATACCCAGGGTCGGAGGGGGTGATCACGCGCTGAAGCATCGGGATGCCGAAACCCAGGGTCTTGCCGGTGCCGGTCTTGGCCTGGCCGATGATGTCGTGCCCACCGAGCGCGACCGGGAGGGTCATGGCCTGGATCGGGAACGGGTGGATGATGTCGTGGGCGCTCAGGGCCGCGACAATGTCAGGGTGGACGCCGAAATCGGCAAAAGTCTGCTCGGACAAGGCTATTCATCTCTCGATCGGAACCGCAACGGATGGCGGTTCGAGGGCGGAGCCGATCGGAGGTCTTCGTCGCGCGGGGGAGTGGTCGCGCGGGTGGAGCCGGCCCGGTGCCGGCGCAGTGATTCGTGCCGACCGGGCACCAACTGCTGTACGCATCCGAGTTTAGCGCGCCGCCGCTCGGCTCCCGCCCGCCGGTGTCCTAGAGTGCGCACGTGCCCGATTCCCTCGCCGAGCGACCGGACTTCCGATCGGCTGTGGCCGATCTGCTCGGAATGCTTGCGTATGGCGAGCTGGCCGCCTGCTCGCGGCTTGGGGCCGACGCCGAGATGGCGCCGACGGTGCGGGGCCGGGAGGTCTTTGCCCGGCTCGCGGGGGCGGAGCTTGGTCACTATGAGCGGCTGACGACGCGGATGCGGCACCTGGGCGCCGATCCGCACGAGCGCATGGCTGCGTATGTCGAGAATTTCGCCGCCTTCCACGACCGGACCCGCCCGAGCACTTGGCTCGAAGCGGTGGTCAAGGCCTATGTCGGCGACGGGATCGCGGCGGATTTCACGCGCGAGATCGCCGAGTTTGTCGACCCCGAGTCGCGCGCGGTGATCCTCGATGTGATGTCCGATGACGAACGATCCAGTGTGCTCGTGGCACTTGCGCACGACGGGATGACGGCGGACCCGCAAGCCAGCGGGCGACTGGCCCTGTGGGGGCGGCGCCTGCACGGGGAGGCCATCACCCAGGCGCAATCCGCCGCCGCCGAACGCGAGTCGCTCGCCGCCTTGCTGACCGGCCAATTCGGCGGGACGGGGCTGGACCTGGCCCGGCTCGGCGAGTTGTTCGCGCGGCTGGCCGCACGGCATACGGGACGCATGGCACGGCTCGGGCTGTCGGCCTGAAGCCGGTGGCACACGAAAAGGCCGGACCCGACGTGGGTCCGGCCTTTCGTGCCGCTCAGGAATTGCGCGGTCAGCGAATCTGCTTGCGTCCCGCCATATTTCCGTAGAGCACGATGAGGCCGGCGGCCACCGCGATACCGGCGATGAAGGGGATGAACTGGAAGCCACCATTGTCGTTGTTGTAGCCGAGCTGATAGACGACGAATGAGGCGATGAGGGATCCGAGGATGCCGATGATGATGGTCACCGGCAGGGAGATCCCCTGCTTGCCCGGAAGCGCCAGTCGCGCGAGGCCACCGATGATGGCTCCGCCGATGATGGCACCGATAATGGTTCCGATCACAGGAACCGCTCCTTTCAGATGTGCCCGGCGTCGGGGCAACGGGGATCCGGGAAGTCCGAATCCGTCAGTTTCAACGATCCCATGTCACCCACGATTTCCGGTGGATTAGCGATACCGCGAGTTACCGGTGTTTCGCGTGGGTTGGCCTCGCCGGTTCAGGCGCCGAAGCCGACCCGGCCCTTGTTGGACTCGCCGATATCGACATACCCGATGGCGGCGGCGGGGATGATCACGACCCTGCCCTTGGCGTCCTCGAGCCGCAGCGGCGTGCCCTCGGCGACGGCGGCGCGCACCTGCTCCTCGACCCGAAGCGAGGTCTCCTCGGGCTCAATGCTGACCTCACGATTGACATTGGCGATGCCGATCTTGACTTCCACGTTCTTCTCCTGAATGTGCGAAACGAGCTTTCGCAGGAGTCAAACACACCGACGCGGCTCAGGCTTCCCCGGGGGTTTCGGGGATGTCCTCGGCGGCCGGTCGCGCCGGCTGGCCGCCGACACCGCGCCAGGCCAGCCGCCCGATGACTTCGACGGCGATATCGAGGGGCAGGGTCTGATCCTTCAGCCAGGCGCGCGCCGAGACCTGCGACATCCCCACCAGGCCTTGGGCCACGAGCCAGGCCACGGGTTGGGGGAGTTGGGTGTCGAGCATGATGCGGCGCGAGATGGCCTCGACGCACTGATCGGTGGCCCAGGTGATCCGCTCGTGGACGGCGGCGACCTCGTTCAGGTCGGACTCGAAGACGATGCGATAGGCGCTGTCATCGCGGGCGACGAAATCGAAGAACGCCCGGATGCTGGCAAAGGTGCGGTCCTTGTGATTCTCGGTGCTGGTCAGTGCGGACTCGACCAGCTCGACGAGGCTTGCGGTGTGCTTGTCGACCAGCGCAAGATAGAGCTCGAGTTTGCCCGGGAAGTGTTGATAAAGAACGGGTTTGGAGACGCGCGCGCACTCGGCAATATCTTCCATGCCTGCCGCGTGATAGCCCTTGTCGACAAAGACCACCTGCGCGGCCTCAAGCAGTTGGGCGCGCCGTTGCATCCTGGGCAGGCGCTGACCACGCGCCGCGTCCGGGACCGTGCTCTCGCGGGCCATGGGCACCCCTCACCGATGTACTGCTGATATGTGGGCGCCATCCTAAGTGAGTACGCTCACAAGGTGTTTCCACCGCCGCAGCAGCGACCGTCCGCCCCCTTGGACGCCGCGGCTCGCCGCAGATATGCGCGCCATCTGCTGCTCCCGGAGGTGGGGGAGCCGGGGCAGGCGCGCCTGATGGCGGCCCGGGCGCTCGTCATCGGCGCCGGCGGTCTGGGATCGGTCACCGCCACCTATCTCGCGGCGGCCGGGGTCGGGGTCATCGGGATCATCGATGACGACCTCGTCGAGGAGTCCAACCTGCAACGTCAGGTCATCCACGACACCGCAGCGATCGGGATGCCGAAGGTCGCCTCTGCCGCCCGGCGGCTGCAGGCGATCAATCCGTCGGTGCAGGTGACCCAGCATCCGGTGCGCCTGACGGCGGCCAATGCCCTGGAGATCATCGGTGGATATGACCTCGTCGTCGATGGTGCCGACAATTTCACCACCCGGTATGTCGTCGCGGACGCCTGCGCGCTGCTGTCCCGCCCGCACGTGTGGGGCTCGATCCTGCGTTTCGACGGCCAGGTCAGCGTCTGGGCGCCGCCGGCCGGGCCTTGCTATCGGTGTGTCTTTCCGCAAGCGCCCCCGGCCGGCAGTGTCGCCTCGTGCGCCGAAGCCGGCGTCTTGGGATCGCTCTGCGCGGCGATCGGGGCGGTGCAATCGACGGAGGCGATCAAGCTGATCACCGGCGTCGGCCGGCCGTTGATCGGCCGGCTGCTGATCCACGACGCCCTCGACGCGACCTGGGGCGAGGTGCCCGTGCGGCGCAACCCCGCGTGCCGGCTGTGCGGTCCGCACGCCGTCATCACCGAGCCCGAAGCCTCGGCGGAGGTATGCCGCGTGCCTGGGCCTCGGCATACGGCCTCGGAGTTGGCTGTCGTGCTCGAGCAAGACCCGAGTGTCGTCCTCGTCGATGTTCGCGAGCCGGCCGAATGGGCCGCGGGCGTGTTGCCCGGCGCGATCCTGCTCCCGCTGGCCCAGGTGAGTGAGTTGCCGGTCGCCCGCGACGCCCGCATCGTGCTCTATTGCGCGGCGGGGGCCCGCTCCGCTGCCGGAGCTGAACGCCTGCGCGCGGCCGGGTTCACCGATGTCGCCGACCTCGACGGCGGAATTCGTGCCTGGACAGGGCCTCTTTCGGCGCCCGCCGAGGGCATGGGATCAGCGCCGCCCGGCCGCGCCTGAGGAAGGTTGTCAGTGCCGGGTGATGACATTGTTGGTATGACGTCGACCGCCCTCCGCCCGACCGCCTCCGGCCCCGCCGTCGATGACGTCTGGGCGCAGGCGCTGGCCTTCCGCGGGCCGGTGCTGCGAGTGCTCGGAGGGCCGGGCACGGGCAAGACGCGCCTGGCCGTGGAGATTGTCGCCGAGCGGGTCGCGGGCGGGGAGTTGAGCGCCGAAAATTGTTTGATCATCGCGCCCACCAGGCGCGCCGCGGCGAGCGTGCGCGACCAGGTGACCCGCGCGCTCGGCGCGACGACCCGCGAGCCCTTGGCGCGGACCTTTGCCTCCCTGGCCTTCGGGATCTTGCGGTTGGCGGCGATTCGCGAGGACTTGCCGACGCCCTTCCTGCTCAGCGGGGCCGAGCAGGATGCGGTGCTGCGCGAGTTGTTGGCGGGGCATGCTGCCGAGCCCTCGCTCGCTCCCGAGTGGCCCGAGCGGCTGCGGGAGGCATTGGGCACCAATGGTTTTCGGGGCGAACTGCGCGATTTGTTGATGCGTGCCATCGAGCATGGCCTTGATGCGCCCGGCCTGGCCGGGCTCGGGCGCGCCTTCGAGCGCCCGGAGTGGATTGCCGCCGCAGCGGTCCTGGCGGAATACGACGAGGTCACGGCCCTGTCCCGGCCGGGCGCCTTCGACCCCGCGTGGTTGCTCACGGCGGCGGGGGACGCGCTCGCGGACGATGGCGACCTGCTGGCCGATCTGGCCACGCGGGCGCGCCTTGTGGTCGTCGATGACGCGCAAGAGATCGGCGCGGCCGGGGTCCGGCTGCTGCGGCTGCTGCGCGCTGGCGGGAGCGATGTCATTCTGCTCGGCGACCCCGACAGCGCCGTCCACACGTTCCGGGGGGCTGACCCGACCTTCCTCACCGACGACTGGCGCGACCTCGGGGCGGGCCACTCGCTCGTCCTGCGGACCGGTCATCGGGTGCCATCGGGGATCGCGGCGGCAACGGATCGGATCCCGACGCTGATCGGGGCGCTCGCCGGCGGGGTGCAGCGTCACGCGCTGCCTGTGCGGGAGGGGGGAAGCGTGCAGGTCCACATCTTCCGCTCGGCCGCTCAAGAGGCCACGCAGATCGCGGATGCCCTGCGGCGCGCGCACCTGATCGACGGCGTGCCATGGCGCGATCTCGCGGTCATCGTGCGCGGCCAGGGCCGCTCCGATGTTGTGCGGCGCGTGTTGACCAGTTCCCATGTCCCCGTCGCCGAGGCGGAGAGCAATCTCCCGCTGCGCGATGAGGATGCCGTGCGTCCGCTGTTGCACCTGCTGCGCGCCGCGCACGCCCGCGTGGGGCACCGCCGGGCGGCCTCCGAAGCGGCGCTCGCGGCCGATCCTGATGCCGGCTGGCGCCTGCCGCCCGACGTCGCGATCGACCTGCTCACCAGTCCGTATGCCGGTGCTGACGCCGTCACGCTGCGGCGGCTGCGGCGCGCCGTGCGCCGGCCGGCGCTGGACGCCGGTGTCGCCGCCCCCGCCGACGTGCTGCTCGCCACGGCGCTGGCCCGGCCGGGGGACCTGGCCGACGTGGGGGCCGAGGGCAGTGGCGCCCGGGGGATCGCGCGGATGCTCGACGCGGCCACGCGCGCCATCGACCACGCGGGCGGACGGGCCCCTGCCGAGGATGTCCTCTGGGCGATCTGGCAGGCGTCCGGAGTGGCGGATCGATGGCGCGAGGCGGCCTTGGCCGGTGGCGCCGCGGGGGTTCGGGCCGATCGGGACCTCGATGCCGTGATTGCCCTGCTCGGCGCGGCGGGCGACTTCGCCGACCGCCTTCCCGGCAGTAGCGCGCTCGCTTTCGTCGATCACCTGTCGGCGCAGGATGTCGCCGCGGACCGGATCGTGGCGCGTGGGGCGGACCGCGACCGGGTCGCGGTCCTGACTCCGCACGCCGCGGCGGGCCGCACGTGGCGCCGGGTCTTCGTCGCGGGGGTGCAGGAGGGCGCGTGGCCGGATCTGCGGCTGCGCGGTTCATTGCTCGGATCGGAGGACCTGGTCGATGCCCTGACCGGGCGAGAGCGATCGGTCCGGGCGGCCAGTGCCGCCATCCGGCACGACGAGGCCCGCCTCTTCCATGTGGCGATCACCCGGGCCACGGAGTCGGTGCAGGTCAGTGCCGTCCAGGATGGCGATGACCACGCGTCGCCCTATCTCGACATCCTCGATCCCAACGGCGCGCAGGGGCGCACCACCACCGAGGTCGACACGCCGTTGACTCTCGTCGGTGCGGTCGCCGCGCTGCGCCGCACGGTGGCGGCGCCGGGCGCCGATGGCGAGGACCGGCGAGAGCGCGCGAGCGCGGCGATCACCCTGGCGCGCCTGGCCGAGGCCGGGGTGCGCGGAGCGCATCCGCGCACGTGGTGGGCGCTGCGGGAGGTCAGCGACGATCGGCCACGCATCCTCGATGATCGCCCCGTCCCGGTCTCGCCCTCGGCCCTGCAAGGCTTCGACACCTGCCAGTTGCGCTGGTTGCTGACCACCAGCGGTGGGGAGGGACCATCGATCGGCTCGGCGGCTTTGGGCACGCTCATCCACGAGGTCATCGCCGATGGCGGCGACGAGAGCGCCGCCCACCTGACCGAGCGCCTGCAATCCGCGTGGGGCCGGCTCGGCCTGCCTGCTGGGTGGCTGGATCGCAGCAAGCGCGGCGATGCGGAGCGCATGCTGACGCGTGCCGCCGACTACTTCGCGTATGCCCGAGAGCAGGGGTGGCAGCCGGTCGCCGCCGAGGAGGGCTTCTCGTTCGTGGTGGAGCGGGCCCGAGTCACCGGCATCGTCGATCGGATCGAGGCGGATGCGCAGGGCCGCGTGCGGATCATCGACTACAAGACCGGCAGTTCCAAGCCCGCCGGCGCCGACCTGGCGCGCCATCCGCAGCTCGGGGCCTATCAGGTCGCGGTCGAAGCGGGGGCCTTCGAGGCCGGCCGGGAGAGTGCTGGCGCGGCCCTCGTGCAGCTCGGCAAGGCGGCGACCACGAAGGTCGCGACCTCGATCCAGCAACAGAAACCGCTAGCCGTGGACACCGATCCGGGCTGGGCGCGTGACCAGATCGCTGCGGCGGCGCAGGACATGGCGGGCGCGACCTTCCGTGCCACGGTCGGCGCGGCGTGTCGCGTCTGCCCGGTCACGGCCTGCTGCCCGGCGCGCCCGGAGGGCGGGTCGCTGGCATGAGCGCCCCGACCTCGCGCACGCTGATCGGTGCCGCTCAGATCGCCTCGGCGCTCGGGATGCCGCAGCCCACGATCCAGCAGCGGGCGATCATCGAGCATGCACCGGCGCCCCTGCTCGTCGTCGCCGGCGCCGGTTCGGGCAAGACCGAAACGATGGCGGCGCGCGTCGTGTGGTTGGTCGCCAATGGTCACGCCGAACCCGACGAGGTCCTGGGCCTGACCTTCACGCGCAAGGCTGCCGCCGAACTCGCGACCCGCGTCACCACCCGCCTTCGGGGACTCGCCGAGGCCGGCCTGTGGGCCCCGAGCGATGCCACCGATCTGCATGCCGCCACCGCGACCATCTCGACCTATCACGCCTATGCCGCCCGCCTGGTTCGCGAGCACGCCCTGCGCATGGGCCGCGAACCCGATGCCCGGTTGCTGTCGGAAGCCGCGGCCTGGCAGGTGGCGCACGATGTGGTCACCTCCTTCGACGGGCCACTGGAGGACTTGCAACGCTCGGATGCCACGATCACCAATGCCGTCGTCGACCTGGCGGGCGAGCTTGCGGAACATCTGGTGACACCGCCGGCCCTCGGGGCGTGGTTGACCTCGATCCTGGACCGGATCGATCACTTGATGGCGCAGGGCAGCGCCCCGGCCGAGGTCAAGAAGCTTCGCGAAAGCCTTGCCGCGAAGGCGGCACTCGTCCCGGTGCTCATCCGGCACGCGCAGGTCAAACGCGACCTGGGCGCCATGGACTTCGCCGACCAGATGGCCCTGGCGGCCGCCCTGGCCACCCGGCACCAGGAGGTCGGACGGATCGAGCGAGAGCGTTTCCGGGCCGTCCTGCTCGATGAGTTCCAGGACACCTCTCATGCCCAATTGCAATTGTTGGCCGCGCTTTTCGCACCTGGCGGGCAACCGCATGCCGTGACCGCCGTTGGCGATCCGCATCAGTCGATCTATGCCTGGCGCGGGGCGAGCGCCGCAACCCTCGCGCAATTCCCGATTGCTTTCGGACCGCCGCCACAGAGTGCGTCAGCGCCCGTTCCGGTCCTCCCGTTGTCCGTGACCTGGCGCAACGATCGGGTCGTCCTGGAAGCCGCCAATGCGGTCGCCGGACCGCTTCGCGCCGATGCTGCCATCCCCGTCGAACCCCTCGCGCCGGCACCCGGTGCCGCCGCCGGCCGGATCGACGTCGAGCGGCTGGAGACCACGGCGCAGGAGGCTGCCGCAGTGGCCGCCTGGATCGTGGCCCGGCGCGCCGATGGCGCACAGTCCACGGCGGTGCTGGCCCGCAAGCGTTCCCAATTCCCCGAGATCGTCGCGGCCCTCGAAGAGGCCGGTCTGCCGGTCGAGGTCGTCGGGCTGGGCGGACTCCTGCTCACCCCGGAGGTCGAGGATGTCGTCGCGCTGCTGACGGTGGCCCACGATGCGTCTCGCGGGGACCGGCTGATGCGCCTGCTCACCGGTCCTGTATGTCGTCTCGGCGCCGCCGACCTGAGCGCCTTCCACGCGTGGGCGCGTGCGCACCAGGGGTCGGCGGGCCGGCGGGGTGCGACATCGCGAGGATCGGACCTCTCCGATGCCGCATCCGACCGGGTCAGCCTGGTCGAGGGCCTCGTGGACCTGGCTCAGGTGCCGCTGCACGATCACAGCCCGGGGCTCGGCCGCGTGGCCCGGGAGCGCCTGTCCGCATTGGCCCGCGCCGTCGCTCAAGTTCGCTCCGTCACCGGCGCCGGGATCGTCGAGCTGGTCAGCGAGGCCGAGCGGGCCATCGGCCTCGATATCGAGATCTTGGCCCGCCCGGGCTATCCCGCGGGCGTGGCGCGCGCCCACCTGGACGCCTTCGCCGATGTCGCTGCCGACTTCGCGCAAACGGGGGACCGGCCGACCCTCGGCGGCTTCCTGGCCTGGCTGGATGCGGCCCTCGCCGAAGAGCGCGGGCTTGATCGCGGCCTGCTCGACATCGCGCCCGGTGCCGTCCATGTCTTGACCGTGCACGCGGCCAAGGGGCTCGAATGGGATGCCGTGGCCATCCCTGGGCTGGTGGAGGCGAGCTTCCCCGCGCACTCGACGAATACGTCGAAATACGACCCGGCGCGCGAGCAATGGGTCAGCGGTGAGCCGACCGAGGGGGCGTGGACGGTCGGCCTGGACGGCCTGCCTTATGACCTGCGCGGCGATGTCGAATCCCTGCCGGCCTTCGGGTGGCGCTCGGCGGCCGATGCCAAGGAGTTGGACAAGCGCCGGGTGGCCTTCCGCGCGGCGGCGGGGCGAGCGAGCATTGCCGAAGAGCGACGCCTGGCCTATGTCGCCTTGACCCGGGCCCGGCATGCCATGTTGCTGACCTGCGCCGTCTGGGGCAGCCAAAAAACGCCGCGCGCGCCATCGCGATTCCTGACCGAATTGCGCACCACCCGACCCGACCTGCTGCGGATTGCGGGGTGGGCCGCGGATCCGCCCGCAGACGCGGAGAATCCGCTCCTCGCCCAGGCCCTCTGGGCCCCGTGGCCCGCTCCAGTCCCGACGGTGAAGGAGCTGCGGATCGCCGCCGCCGTGGTCGAGGACGCGCTCGCCGCGCACGAGCCGCCGGTGGCCCTTGATCCGCATATCGAGATCCTCCTCGCCGAACGCGCGGCCCGGGCCGCCGGAGCCGGATCCTTCACGGCGAGATCCGGCGCGGGCGGCAGTTGGCGGGCGCTGGAGGTATTGGACGGCCATGTCACGACCTCGCAATTGGTGGACCTGGCCACCGACCCCGACGCCTTCACCGCCCGAATCCGTCGGCCCATGCCGACCGCCCCCGCGCGAGCCACCCGCCGTGGCACGGCCTTCCATTCCTGGCTGGAGCGCCACTTCCGTCGCGCCGCGCTCCTTGAGCCGGACGAGTTGCCTGGCAGTGCCGACGACCCGGTCCCCGCCGACCGCGACCTCGAGGAGTTGATCGCCCGCTTCCGAACGTCCGCCTGGGCCACGCGCGAGCCGGTGGAGGTCGAGGTGATGGTCGAGACCGTCATCGGCGAGGCCGCTGTGCGGGGGCGCATCGATGCGATCTTCTCGGACCCCGACGGGGGCGTCACGATCGTGGACTGGAAGTCAGGGCACCCGCCGACCGGTGCGGCGGCACACGCGGCGGCGGTGCAGCTCGCGGCATACCGGTTGGCCTATGCCCGGCTCCGGTCGCTGCCGCTGGAGCAGGTGCGGGCGGCCTTCTACTACGCCGCCACCGGCGAGACCATCGAGCCGCCGCTGCGCAGCGCGGGGGAGCTCGAAGCATTGGTGGCGATATTGGGCTCCTGAACCGCGTCGCAGTGCGGCGATCTCTTGTCATTCGGCATAGCGTGGACCTCGTGACCCGCACCCCCTATCAACTCGCGGCCTTGGCCAGCGCGGCCGTTCCGGGCCTCGATCCCGTCGCGGCCGGGCCCTTCCCGCTGGAGTTGGGCCAGGCCATCGATATCGCCAGCGTCGAGGACGATCAAGGCCGATCCTGGATCGTGCGGGCCTCGGCGTCGCCGGCGGCTGCGGTCGCCCTGGACGCCGGCGGCGCCGCCGCTGCTCTGGTCGCGCGGCGCATCGGGGTCTCGGTTCCGGTCTCCCGCGGCAGCCTCACATTGCCCGAGGGCGGCCGGGTGCACGTGCACGCGGCGATTCCCGGGCGTGGGTTGCGATTCGCCGCGCTCGACCCGCAGTTCCCGATCGGTGCGGCGCTGGGCAAACTCATCGCCACCATCCACAACCTGGAGACGGCGGTCTTCGAGGATGCCGGCCTTGAGAGCTACACCAGCGACGAATACCGCCAGCGTCGGCTGACCGATCTCGACCGGGCTGCCGCCACCGGCCGCGTGCCCAGCGCCTTGCTCACCCGCTGGGAGGAGGCGCTGGAGAATGTCGCGATCTGGCAGTTCGTGCCGGTGCCCATCCACGGCGGCCTCGATGGCCGGCACGTCCTGGTCACCCTGGACGCCGAGGGCGAGGCCCACGTGCGCGGCGTCGTCGGCTGGCGCCGGGCCAAGATTGCCGACCCGGCCGATGACTTCGCGGCGCTCGTGCGCGACGCCGCGCCCCCGGCGGTCATCGAGGTGGCGCGGGCCTATGCCCGTTCGCGCACCACCCGGCCCGACCGCCACCTGCTGACCCGCGCCAAATTGGTCAGCGAGCTGGGCCATGTCACCGACCTCTTCGATGCGCTCGCTGCGGGCTATCCGCAGGTCGTGCAGGACGCCACCGACCGGTTGCGCGAACTCGCCGATGACGTCGAGGGCAGCGACCTCATCCCGGCCCAGGTCACCCGGCCGGTGCCGACGACCGCCCCGCAACCGGATGCGCCCGAGACGCTCGTGGAGCCCGACCCGGCTGGATAGGCTGCGGCGGTGCCGATCGACCTGCCCGCCCGCGCCCGCGTCGTCATCATCGGGGGCGGGGTGATCGGCACCTCCATCGCTTATCACCTGGCCCACGCCGGGTGGCGCGATGTCGTCCTGCTCGAGCGCGACCGGCTCACCAGTGGCACGACCTGGCATGCCGCCGGGCTGATGACGACCTTCGGCAGCACGAGCGAGACCGCCACCGGCATCCGCCTCTATGGCCGCGACCTTTACGCGCGCCTGGAGAGAGAGACCGGTGTCGCGACCGGGTTCAAGCCGGTCGGGCTGATCGAGGCCGCAGCCGAGACCGACCGGCTTGAGGAATACCGGCGCGTCGCTGCCTTCCAACGCCGCCTCGGCCTTGAGATCCACGAGATCGGGCCCCGGCAGATGAGCGAGCTCTTCCCCCTCGCCAAGACCGATGACCTGCTTGCCGGTTTCTATGTCCCCGGCGACGGCCGCGTCAATCCCGTCGACCTGACGATGTCCTTCGCCCGGGGGGCCCGCAATCTGGGGATTCAGATCATCGAGGGCGTCACCGTCGAGCGGGTGCTGACCCGCCCGGGGATGCGCGGCGAGGAGGTGGCCGGTCTGCATACGGACCTCGGGGATATCGAGGCCGAGTATGTCGTCAACTGCGCCGGCATGTGGGCGCGCGAGTTGGGTGCGCGCAATGGCGTGGTGATCCCCAACCAGGCCGCCGAGCACTACTACCTCATCACCGAGCCGATCGAGGGGATGAGTGCGCAGGCACCGGTCTTCGAGGACCCCGCCGCCTATGGCTATTACCGCGAAGAGGGCGGCGGGATGATGGTCGGGCTCTTTGAGCCGCGCGCCGCGGCGTGGGCGCTCGACGGCATACCCGCGGGGTTCTCCTTCGGGCAGTTGCCGCCGGACTGGGATCGGATGGGCCCGTATGTGGAGCGGGCGATGTCACGGGTCCCGGCGACCCTCGAGGTCGGGATCCGCACCTTCTTCTGCGGGCCGGAGTCCTTCACTCCCGACCTGCTGCCCGCAGTGGGCGAAGCACCCGGCCTGCGCGGCTATTTCGTGTGCGCGGGCATGAATTCCGTCGGCATTCTCTCTTCCGGTGGCTGGGGCAAGGTGATGGCGCACTGGCTCACCACGGGGGCGCCCGATGTCGATATCACCGCGGTGAACCTCGACCGGTTCCGCTCCTATCAATGTGACCCGGCCTATCGCGAGCAGCGCAGCGCCGAGGTGCTCGGCACCGTTTATGCCGCACACACCCCGGGCGTGCAATTGCGCAGCGGCCGGGGCATCCACCGCTCCCCAGTGCTCGATCGCATCACGGCGGCGGGCGGCTATCTGCGCGATGTGTCGGGGTGGGAGAGCGCCGACTGGTATGCCGGACCGGGCGAGATCCCGGGCGCGGAGCCCGGGTGGGGCCACCAGCCCTGGTTCGCCAATTGGCGCGCCGAGCACGAGGCGGTGCGCACGCGGGTCGGCCTGATCGATATGTCGTTCATGGCCACGTGGCGGCTGCGCGGCCCCGACGCCGGCGCCGTGCTCGACCATCGCAGCGCCGGGCCGGTCGATGCGGCGGACGAGACCATCACCTACACGCAATGGCTCGATGACGATGCGCGGCTCCAGGCCGACCTGACCGTGACGCGCCTGGCTCCCGGTGACTTTCTCGTCGTCGCCTCGGACACGGCATACGGGCATGTGGAGAATCTCCTACGCGCCGCGGTCGTCAGCCGCGAGGTGGACGTCGAAGATGTCACGCACGCGTGGGCGCAGTTTGCCGTGCAGGGGCCGAGGTCTCGGGAGTTGCTGAGTTCGCTGACCAGTGCAGATCTCTCGGGGGCGGCGATGCCCTTCCGTGCGGTGCGGCGAATCCGCCTGGCGGACAACGAGATTCTCTTGGCGAGAATCACCTACGCCGGAGAGCTCGGCTATGAGATCTATGTGCCGAACGAGCGGGCACTCGCGGTGTGGGATGCGATCGTCGCGGCAGGCCCGGCCTATGGGCTCTCGCTCTATGGCCTGAAGGCACTGGCGAGCCTGCGCCTGGAAAAGGGCTATCGCGACTATGGCCACGACATCGACAACACCGATGGAGTGTATGAAGCGGGGTTGGGTTTCGCGCTCGACCTCACCGGTGACTTCGTGGGCCGGGAGGCCGCCGGGCGAGCCAAGATCGCCCCGGCGCGGCGGCGAATGGTCTCGGTTCTGCTGACCGACCCGGCACCTCTTCTGTTCCATGCCGAACCGGTGCTGCGCGATGGCGAGTTCGTTGGCTACATCCGGGCGGCCTCGTATGGCTGGACGCTCGGCGGTGCCATCGGGCTGGCCATGATCGAGGCCCCGGAGGCTGTCACGGCGGCGTGGCTTGAGGCCGGCACCTGGCAGGTCGACATCGCCGGGAGGTTGGTCCCGGCGCGGGTATCGCTGCGGCCGTTCTATGACCCCACCAGCGCCCGGGTGCGCTCGTGATCATGATGTGACCCAGGTCACATCCGTGACCAGCAACCTTTCGCGAGGCCGTGGCGTCTGTAGCTATGTCGACCTCGCTGGGGGGCGGGTCGGCCCGGCGGTGGACTTCGTGGGGACGCGAGGTCCACCGCCCTTTGTCGTGTCCCAGGTTTCTCGTGTCCCAGGTTTCTCGTGCCCCAGGTTTCTCGTGCCCGAGACGTGGCTCCGCGCCCGTCCGCCTCCGTCGCCGGGCAGGGATGACAAAAGGTTGATCTGCCACGCGCCAGGAGGCGCGTGGCAGATCAACCTTTGTCCGTCCGGCGAGCACGCAGCAGGGCCACCGGATCACGGCCGCGCCAAAAGCGTCAGGCGTTGGCGGCCTCGTGGGCGCGGGAGACCTCGCCGCTGATGTCGGGCTCGTTCGCGCCGGTGATGACGGCATAGCTGATGCCGGCGATCACCGCACCGATGATGGGGGCGAGCCAGAAGAGCCAGAGCTGAGCCGGGGCTCCGTCGCCATTGAAGAAGGCGACCGCGGTGGAGCGTGCCGGGTTGACGGAGGTGTTGCTCACCGGGATCGAGATCAGATGGATCAGCGTCAGCGCGAAGCCGATGGCGATCGGGGCGAAGCCCTTCGGGGCGCGACCGTCGGTGGACCCGAGGATCACATAGAGGAACATCGCGGTCAGCAAGGCTTCGGCGATGAAGACCGAGGTGAGCGAGAAGCCCCCGGGGGAGTGGGCGCCATACCCGTTCGCGGCCATCGACCCGATGCGATCGAAGCCCTCACGTCCGGAGGCGATCGCGAAGAGCGCGCTGCCCGCGACGAGGCCGGCGAGGACCTGGGTCACGACATACGCGGGCACATCGCGCCGCTCGAAGCGCTTAGCGGTGGCCAGGCCGATGGTGACGGCGGGGTTGAAGTGGCCGCCGGAGACGTGACCGACGGCATAGGCCATCGTCAAGACCGTCAGGCCGAAGGCCAGGGCGACACCGGTGAAACCGATGCCCATCTGGACCGGGGTGGGGTCGGTGCTCAGGACGTGGGCAGCGAAGATGGCGCTTCCGCAC